>Ga0100390_10003875_pt1 | contig 12989 bp, 7 predicted proteins | sample CryGeymeta201514_FD_81540 | JGI IMG/M metagenome (GOLD analysis project Ga0100390, IMG submission 81540) | Groundwater microbial communities from Crystal Geyser aquifers in Utah, USA - Crystal Geyser metaG 2015-14 | ecosystem: Environmental > Aquatic > Deep subsurface > Groundwater | place: USA... | reverse complement strand
TTCGTACTGGGCTTTCCCCGAGTGGCAGGAAGCTCAGCGCAGAGAGCAGTCCCTCCAGTCGCGTAGCAGTCGGACACGTACGACCGTCGGAGGTGAAAGCGCCCCTCAACCGCGACGTGCCGGGAGCCTCGACCTGCTCGCGGAGAATGCCTTCGCAGATCAGCGCAGCATGGGCGACCATCTGCGCGCGCGTCGCGGGTGGCCGCTCCAGCAGGTCGTACTTCGCGAGCAGCTTCTGCGTTGCCAAGAGCGCCCAGTGATCGGCAGGAGCTGTCCGCTGTCTGGCTCGGCTGCGGCCCAGGCAGGCCATTCCCTCGGCCGCAGCCCCAAGCCAGACCGAGCGCGGATCGAGGTCATGCAGGCACAACAGCCCGAGCATCGCCTCGCCGGGGTAGTACAGGGAAGTCCACCTGTCGTCGGGTCCCTCGCCCTCGAAGTACTTGCAGTAGAAGCTCCCGTCCTTCTTCTGCATCCTGAGCACGAAGCGCCCCAACCCACGCAACTCGCCCAGAGGGGCGCTGTCAGGCTGGGCGCGCCGCGTCTGTGAAAGCGCCACCAGCGCCAGACCGGCGCCGCCCAGCTTCGCCACCGGCGGTCTGCCCTTCTCTCTGCCGGTGAGTTCACTCTCCGGGCTCCACAAGGCGAGCATGTCCTTCGAACCGCCCACGGGACGGATGCCTGCGCGGAGGTACTTCGCCGCCCGCAGCATGGCCGCCAGGGTCTTGGGATCGGGGGTGCGTTGGTAGTACACGCCCAGTGCGTACAACGCGCCGGCGTGTCTCAGGACGTTGTACCGGTCGTCCCCCGGGCGCTTGCTGTCCAGGTAGCGCCGGTACACGAATCGGCCGTCCGCCCGGCAGTTCCGCTCGAGGTATCCTGCTGCCAGCTCAATGGCGCCCTTGAGTCGCGCCGCGCTCAGCCCAGGCGCCGCCGCCGGGCCGCCTGTTCCGTCCGCTGAGTCGCGCGCGGGTCGCCGCGAACCGCAAGCCGACGCGCAGAGCGCCAGACTCACCAGTAACAGGAAGCGTACGTACGCAGCAACGCGTTTGCGGAGGGGGCTGCATTTCCTCATCTTGTGATCTCCCTCCCGCCCTCTCCCGGAGTGCGCGGGCGAGACCTCCCGAGGATACCCGATCCGCTCTGACTGTGAGAGCCGCCCCATGGTATCATTGGGAGGCCGCGCGAACGAGGTAGAAGCGGACGGCTGTCCGCTGGGTTCCCGCGGGCAATGGCATGGATGATCCCTCCTCTTCACCTCCAATAGCCGCCGGACTGAAGCGCCTGTGCGGGGTCCTGCTGGTGTTCGACGGGCTGCTGGGCGTCGCGCACGTGCTCTGGCCGCACGCTCGCTGGGGCCAAGGTCGACTCTCCTACCTCAACTTCGAGAACAACCTCACGTTGGCTTCGTGGCTGACGAGCGTGCAGTTCGTTGTGGTCGCAGTCTTTGCCGTGATCGCGTTCCATCGAGAACGCCGGCAGCGAGGCTCCGGGGCGGCGCCCACAACGTGGGTCTGGTTGGCCGCTTCCGGGACGGCGCTGGTATTGTCGTTCGCCGAGATGACGCGACTCCACGTCCGGCTCCACCTACTGGGACTGCCGGCGCCCGACGTGTACCAGCAGTGCGTGGTTCTCTCCTCACGCGTCCTCTGCCTCGCGATCTTCGGCTGGTTCCTTCTCGGCAGGCTTCGGGCGGTCCCGGCTTTCCGCCCGTATGGACACGCCTGGCTGCTGGCGTGGGGCGCCGGCGTGTGCCTGTCCGCGTGGTTGGCGCCGACGAGGGAGGGGCGCTTCGCAGTGACGGCGCTCGCCTCCGGGCTGACGTATCTCCTCGGCGCAACGCTGCTGCTGACCGCTGTGGGAGGCTACGCGTTGCGGCTCGGCCCGCGCGAGGGGCCCGGGGGACCACCGACGCAAGAAGCCGAGACTCGGGCTTCCGTTCCCCGCCGCCTCCAGCCCTTTCTACTGGCCGGCGTGGCGGGAACCACGTGCACGCTGATCCTCCTGCAGCTCCTGCTGTTCCGGATGCTGACCATCTTCCGGGACGACCTTACCGCCAACTCGGTCCTCTCGATTGCCCTGCTGGGCCTCGCGGTCGGCGGGCTGATCGGGTCTGCGGCCGCCGGGACCTCTCCGGGTCACTCGATGACGGGCGCTTCTCTGCTCCTGCCGGTCTCGATCTTCCTGGCCTTCGGCGCTTCGGTGGCACTGGCAGAGACGCCTCTACTCGCGCTCTTGCTCGCGGTGCCATTCGCCTGCGGCAGTGTGGTCCTCACGGTGGCGCTTGTCCAAGCTCAGTCGCACGTCGTGTACTTCGCCGATCTGCTGGGCGCAGCGATCGGGGCGTTGGCGGTCAGTCCAGCCCTGGCACTCCTGCGCGAAGAAGGCAGCTTCCTCGTGCTTGCCGCGTTCGCGTTCCTGCTCTCGCTTTGCTTCGTGGGCCGCTACTCCAGCCGACGACTGAGGGGCGGAATGGCGCTGCTGCTGGTGACGGCAGCCACCTTCTGGGGGACGGTGGGCTTCCACAACCCGGAGAACGAGGCGTTCAACGTTATCCGCACGAAGCTGGTGGCGCGCTATCCCCAGCTACACGTGCTGTTCTCGAGGTCGTCACTTGTGGGGCGGTACGACGTCGTCCGCAGGGGGCCGCGCAGTACGACGCTCAAGACCTACGAGAACGGCCGGACCATCGACACCATCCGACCGGACCCCGTGGAGGCATATCAGCTTGACCCTCGCGTGCCCGCCGACCTGATGAGCGATCCCACGATCCTCGTCTTGGGTCTGTCAGGCGATGGGATCACCAAGACCGCGCGAGCAGCGGGCCGGGAGGTCCACGGGGTCGAGATCAACCCCGCCATCGTCAGCCTGCAGACCCACGAGTTGGTGCCGCTCAACGCCAACAGCTACCACGGGATCAACGTGAGCGTGACCGACGCCCGCGGCTACGTTGCCCGGAGCAGCCGGCAGTTCGACATGATCGCGCTGATGAACGTCCACTTCGCGCGCGGGACCGCGCCAAGGCGTGCGGCCAGCCCCGAGTACCTCCACACCGCGGAAGCGATCAACTCGTATCTCGATCACCTGACAGACCGCGGCGTCGTGATCGTCGAAGAGCCCATTCGCAGTCTGGAGCAGGAACTCGCAGTCCGGAAGCTCCTGGCGACCATGCGTCAGGTATTGGTCGACCGAGGCGGTCCGCGGCCGGAGGCGCACTTCTTCGTCTTCCGGTGGACGACCAGGCAAAACGACTGCCGGCAGATTCTGCTGAAGAAGACCCCCTTCACTGCACCCGAGGTCGGGAGACTCCGGAAGTGGCTCCGGGACCTGGACAGCCTCCCGGTCCTCGAGGCGCGCGCCCACCGGCAACTCGGTCCCATCACGTGCAGTACCGCCCTGCTCCACGCGCCTGACGCCGTGCTCCCGACGGTCTACTCGCGGGTACTGAGGGGGCAGCGCGGCGAAGACCTCTTCCGGCAGGTTGACCTCCGCCCGGTAACGGACGACCGGCCGTTCCTCTTTGACGTCGACCCCGGCCGCCGGGAGCTGAAGAGAGTCTACACGCGCACCTTGCTCGCGGCGCTGCTCCTGGTGCCGCTCGCCTGTCTGTTCTTCGGTCCGCGTCGATCCGAGCTGCGCTCCGCTGCCCCGCCGGTCCTGGCAGTCTCGCTGACGGGAATCGCCTACCTGCTGCTGGAAGTCGGTTTGATGCAGCGGTGCCAGCTCTTCCTGGGCTCTCCCGTCGCGGCGTTCTCGACCGTGCTGGGCACGCTGCTCGTCTTCTCGGGACTCGGGAGCCTCTGGAGCGGCCGACTCAACGGCAGGGCGGTCTGCGCCGCCATTGCCGCCGCCGTCGGTCTGCTGTCCTTGTACCTGCTACTGAGCCCCGTACTGCTCCGGGCAGGCGCGGCGTTGGCGCTGCCTGCGAGAGTCGCTGTCTCGGCGGGCGCCCTCGCACCCCTCGCCTTCTTCGTGGGCGTGCCCTTTCCGTACGTCATGCGCGTCGGCAATGTGCGACCGGCGCAGTCAGCGGCAGCCCTGCTGTTCGCGGTCAACGCCGCCGCCGGCGCTCTGGCAGTGCCCCTCGCGCTGAATGTGTCCACTGCCTGTGGCTTCAACGCCACGTTCATGGTGGGGGGGCGCGCTCTACGTGGCTGTGGCGCTGCTGATCGTCGCCCTTCACCGGCCGGCGCTTCAGGTTCCCGCGAGCGGGGCGGCCGCAGTGGTTGCCGCGCTCTTACTGGCCAGCCCGTGGCTTCTCAGCCGGGCACCGGCCGCACCCCTCTCCGCGTCCACGCCAGCCCGCTCAGCCGATTCGGCTGGTTACCGCGTCTACGTAGTGAGTTACGGCCACTCCGTCCGCGCCCGGACGCCGTCCGTCCGCGCCGAGAACAAGGTGCTTCAGGGCGGCTCGGGGCAGAAGAGGGTGCCGTTCGAGTGGCTGTTCTGGGTGGTGCGCAGCAGCAACCGGACGATCCTGGTGGACACGGGATTCGACGACGCTGCCTTGGCCGGGAAGTGGGGACTGACGACGTACGTGCGACCCGAGGACCGACTCCGGCAGCTCGGCCTCTTGCCGGCCGAAGTCGACGACGTGATCCTGACCCACGCGCACTGGGACCACGTGGGCGGGCTCAGTCGCTACCCGAACGCCCGCATCTGGATGCAGCAGCGGGAGTACGAGCACCTGAAGGCCGGCCTCACTCCCGCTCACCCGGAACGGAACGGACTGCGGCTGGAGGACCTCCAGGCGCTGGCGGCGGTCCAGCAGCAGAACCGGCTGGAGCTTGTGCACGGCGAGACGACTCCCTTGCCGGGGATCACCTTGACTTTGGCCGGTGGCCATACGCCAGGCTCGCAGTATGTTACTGTGCAGACCCGCTCAGGGCCGATCATCCTCGCCGGGGACCTCTGTACCCTCTACGAGGACGCCCGGAGGCTGGCGCCGGTCGCAGGCGCTTCCGACACGCAAGCGGAGGTCGAAGCCATGAAGCAGATGCGCAGGCGGGTTGGCTCCCCCAAGTTCCTCCTCCCCGGCCATGACCCACTGGTGCTGACGTCCTTCCCAGAAGTCTCGGAAGGGATCGTCGAGGTCACCTCCACGGAGCCCTCGAGAACGAGATGAACTCGGAGCCTGGCATGACCCACCGATCCGTTCGCCGGTTGCTGGCCGGGTACTTCGCCTTCCTGGCAGCGGTGGCAGTGTTCCTGGGTCTGCTGCACAGGCTGTTTCTCGACCTCAAGGCTGGCGGCGTCTACTGGTTCAACCTGGACAAGGAACGGAACCTGCCCACCTGGTTCAGCGGTATGCTGTTCTTCCTGTTCGGCTGCGCCGCGTTCCTCGCCTACTACTGGGAACGGAAGCGCAACGGAGACGGCGAGCCCTGCTTCCGGCTACCGGGCTTGTGGGTGGGAGTTGGTCTGCTCGGTCTGGCGCTGTCGCTCGACGAGATGACGGCGCTCCACGAGAACCTGCTCTGGCTGGAGGTCCGACAGGTGTCCGCTCGGCTCGGCGGCGCCTGGGTGTACGCTACCCAGTGGCAAGTGCTCTTCTCGCCGGCGATCCTGCTCGCGCTCGCGTATCTGGTGCTGTTCTTCGCCAACCGGCTCGGCGCCAACGCCGGCGCCCGGCGCTGCGCCTCTGCCGGCATCGCGCTCTGGATCGGCGCGCTGTGCCTGGAGGGCATGCGCGGGGCGTTCAGGCTCAGCGGCGGCGAATGGTACGACTTGGAGGTCCTGGTCGAAGAGGAATCTGGAGATGCTCGGGAGTGTGTGTCTGGTCGCAGCGATCACCCTCCACGTGCTGGACCTCGCCTTGGACTTCTCCGCCGACCGGAGGGAGCAACTGCGCGCTGCCTCCGGCTTCGCCAACAGACGATCCCTGACAGCGCTGACGGTGGTGGTTGTCGCCTTTTCCCTCTGTGCCGGCGCGCTCTACCTCTGCGCCAAGCGGCAGGCAACAATGCGGGCGCCGGTGCCCGAGCTGTTCCACAAGATGAGGCAATCTGACCGCCCCGGAACGCCTGACCGCAGGTCTCCGAGTGGCCGCGAATCGACGCGATTCGAGGAGACCTATCGGTCGATGGTGCAGCGGGGTCGGGAGACCCTCGCCGAGCGGGGCCACGGGCAGGTCCGACCGGACGGCTGCCCAGCCCGACCCTGGGCCGGACGCGCTTGCCGGCGCCCCCTCCGAGCGCGCCGGCGATGGTCAAGCATACCCTCCCGGCGGGCGGCGGCCGCAGTGAGCAAGGAGACAGCCAACGTGAACGTGAAACGAGTGCTGGTCACGGGTGGGGCCGGGTACATTGGCTCGGTCCTGGTTCGGCAACTGCTGGAGAGAGGCCATTCCGTCTGCGCTCTGGACGCCTTGTTGTTCGGCGACCACGCATTGCGGGACGAGTACGGGCGTCCCGGGTTCGACTTCCTCCACGCCGACGTGCGCAACCCGGAGTCGTACGCTTCAGCGTTGGCGGACGCCCAGGCCGTCGTGCATCTGGCAGCGATCGTCGGAGATGCCGCCGCGGCGAAGTCGCCCCGGTTGACCCACGAGACGAACCTCGTGGGCTCGGAAGCACTCTTCCAGAGAGCACAAGACGCCCCCGACGTCCGCCGCTTTGTCTTCGTGTCGACGTGCAGCAACTACGGTAGAATGGAGGGCGTCGAGTACTGCTCGGAGGAGTCGCCGCTCAAGCCGCTCTCGCTCTACGCCGAGACGAAGGTCGAGTTCGAGGGCCGGCTTCTGAACTCGGATACCCGGGGCGACTTCGTTCCGACGGCCCTGAGGTTTGCCACCGCCTACGGGCTGTCGCCGCGTATGCGGTTCGACCTGACGGTGAACGAGTTCACCCGGGAGGCGGCTCTGGGCAGGGAACTGCTCATCTACGGGGAGCAGTTCTGGAGACCGCACTGCCATGTCCACGACCTCGCCCGCGCCTGCCTCTGCGTTCTGGAGTCCGCTCCGTCGAAGGTCGATCACGAGGTCTTCAACGTGGGAGACACCGCCGAGAACTACACCAAGAAGCAACTGGCGGAACTGCTGCTGGAGTTCCGGCCGCAGGCGAGGATCCGCTACGTGACCAGGGAAGAGGATCCTCGCGACTACAAGGTCCGGTTCGACAAGATCCGGGACATCCTTGGCTTCGAGATCGCCCGAAACGTCGGGGATGGGATCGCCGAGATCCTCGAGGCGCTGGCCTCGGGGGCCTTCCCGGACCCCGAGGCGGACCGCTACAGGAACAGTTAGGCGAAGACCGCATGAACGCAGTCATACTTGCAGGCGGACTCGGGAAGCGGCTGCAGCCGTTCACCCAGGTCGTCCCCAAGCCCCTGTTGCCCGTGGGGGAGAGTTCGGTTCTGGAGATCCAGGTCGTCAGTCTCCGGAACCACGGGGTGACCGACATCTACATCGCGACCTACTACCGGGCGGACTACATCAGGGCCTTTCTGGGAGACGGGTCGGCCCACGGCGTCCGGGTGCACTACAGCACCGAACCGAAGCCCTTGGGCACCTGCGGCCCCGTCACGTTGCTGAAGGAGGAGCTGACGGAGCCGTTCTTGATGATGAACGGCGACATCCTGACCACACTCGACTTCTCGGCCCTGTACCGGTTCGCGACAAGGAAAGACGCCGACCTCACGGTCGTCACGAAGGAGATCACCACCCCGTGCAACTTCGGTGAGGTGACTGCCGAAGGGGAGTACATCCTCGAGGTCGAGGAGAAGCCCGACTTCAGGTTCGAGATCGTGGCCGGCATCTACGTGCTGAAGCCGCCTGTCTTCGAGCTGATCCCCGAGAACACGTACTACGGGATCGACAACTTGATCAAGGACATGCTGAGACGGGGACTGCCTGTGGCCCGGTACCTGACGGAGGACTACTGGCTCGACATCGGCCAGGTGGACGACTACCAAGTGGCGCAAGAAGCGTACGGCGAACACTTCAACGACCTCGAGCGAGGCAACGCCAACGGCGAGAATAGGGGCGCGGACACCGGATGATTCCCGAGTATTCCCTCTCAGTGGTGTGCCCGGTCTACAACGAGATCGAGTGCCTGCCCGACGCGCTGGAGACGGTCCATCGGTTCCTGCGCGAGACCTTTGCCGATTTCGAGATCATCGTTGTGGAGAGCGGCAGCACCGACGGCTCCGGCGAGGTCTGCGATGCCTTCGCGGAACGCAGAGACCGGGTCGTGGTCATCCACGAGGGCGCAAGGAATGGCGCCGGCGTCGCGCTTCGCCGGGGATTCGGCGCGGCCACGAAAGACCTGGTCTGGATCATCTGGGCGGACCTCCCCTTCCCTCTGGACAGGATCCACGCCGCCGTTCCGCTACTCAGCACTCATGATTGCGTCTTGAGCTATCGATCCAGGGATCACCGCAGTTGCTGTCGATTGCTCCTGTCCATCGTCTACAACAACCTGGCGAAGTGGACGTTGGGACTCAAGGTCCGACACCTCAACTCGACCTTCAAGGTGTTCCACCGCAGGATCGTCCAGTCGATGCGGCTCACGTCGCGGGCGTGGGGGATCGAGGCGGAGATTGCCTTCAGGCTCCAGCAGAGGGGCGCCCGGTATGCGGAGATCCCCGTACCGCTGGTCGACCGTACCGTTGGCACCTCTTCGGTGACGCTGTGGACGGCGGTGGAGGAGTACGGCGAGGTGCTGAGGCTCGCCCTCTCGGAGCGCCTGGGTCTGGCGGCGTTCCGAAGGTGAACCGGGGAGGACGCGCCGACGTGATCGCGGCCATCATCAGCGGAGACGACTTCGGCCTTGCCCCGGCCATCAACGAGGGAGTCGTGCGCGCCCATACCCAAGGTTGTCTCACCAGCGCCTCGCTCTGTCCCTGCGGACCGGCTGCCGACCAAGCGGCACGAGCTGCGCGCGCGCTGCCGGAGTTGGGCGTGGGGCTTCACCTCACGTTGGTCGAGGAGCGTCCGCTCTCGCCTCCAGGCTCGGTTCCCTCGCTGGTGGGCCCCGAGGGGGGCTTCCCTCCCAGCGGCGTTGTCTTCGCCCGACGCTGGCTGGCGGGCCTGATCCGGCCGCAGGACGTGCGGCGGGAACTGCGCGCGCAGTTCGACTGGATGACTCAGCGCGGGCTCGCGCCCACGCATCTGGACAGCCATGACCATATTCACGTCCTCCCCGGGATTCTGGAACTGGTGATTGACGAGATGAAACGGGCGGGTCTGACGCGGCTGCGTATTCCCTGGGAGCGGATCCCCCTGAGTGGGGCGAAGCGGCCTCGGGGGGCATTCGGGCTCGGTCTGAACCTGCTGTCCAGGCGAGCCGCGCGAGTAGCTCGGCAGGCGGGGCTCGCGTTCCCGGATCGGTTCCTCGGCTTCCTCGACGCGGGGCATTTCACCGCGCAGAAACTGCTCTCTCGAATCGCCTCGCTTGAGCCTGGCGTGACCGAGCTTTCGTTTCATGTCGCGGTCGGGGCGGCCCCCCCGCGGCCGGAATTCGCTGCCTGGGGCTACGAATGGAGCGCCGAACTGGCGGCCCTCCTCGACCCGGAGGTGCGGGACGCCCTGAACCGGCGTGGCGTCCGGCTCCGCCATTTCGGGGGGTTGTGAGCCGAAGACCGAGCGACGACCCAGACCCAGGCCGCACGGCCGTTCGCGGGTGAAGCCGGCGGCAGTGAATGCGCTTCCAGAGGAATCGCCCATGTCCGGTCAGTCGCCCGGCCTTCGGGAAGGTAGACGTCGAACCCACGGGGTTCGCAGCCGGTCGCTCTGCGCCAGCGAGGCGTGAGCACAACCGGCTGACGCCTAACTTCCAGCATGTGACGACGCGTTTCCGAGGGAGAAGACCGAGTAGCCACGGTTCTCGTAGAGCTTCCTGAGCCCCGGCACCGTCCGGCGGCGAAGCAGGAGGCACTTCGCTCCGTACTTCCGACCCAACCGGCGATACTGGTCCGCGGTCAAGCGCTGGAACGTCGACCGGACCTGCCTTCTGCCGGCGAAGCCGAGCTGCGTGGGCTCTCGGCCGCCGTTGAAGTCGATCATCCGGCGGTACCACTCGGCCATGTTGGCCTTGGTGAAGGGGATGCTTTTCCAGCGCAGCACGACGGGGTGCCCGGACAGCAGCGACACAACCTCGAGGTCCTGTGGCGCCAGGAGCAGCGCGTTCGGCTCGGTGTGGTCCCGGATCCGGTGGCACACCCGGTAGCGCTCCCGCGTTGTCCGGAAGCCGCCGTGTTGTCGACCGCCCTCCGGGAAGGTCCTAAGCTCCCGGACACCGGTCACAAAGCCCCCTGCCGCGTGCCAGAAGACCAAAATCACGGCCCCGCCAGTCACCGCTGCACGGAGCTTCTCGGGGCGGCAGACGAACCGGAGGATCGCCGGAACGGCGATCAGCAGACCCAGCGGAAGGAGCAGGGAACTGCCCACCCGGAACGGGTACGTCGCTTCCATGAAGGCCGGGGCCCAGGGGAGCGGGCGAATCAGGAGTCCGGCGGCAAAGGGGACCAACGAGAACAGCGTGAAGCGGGCGACCGCTGTCGAGGCTGCTGACTGGGCGTCACTCCGCGTCAACCCGGCCGCCAAGACGAACAGGAGCAGGACAGCGGCCACCTCGAATTGCCCCGGCGCGCGGTTCCAGCAGGCGGGGAAGAAGTGCAGGGGATTGCGGAAGAAGACGTAGACGTAGGTCAGGTCGAACGGCGTCGTCGGCGCCGGCTCCCTCAGGAAGGAGAGCCCATGGTACAAGCCCAGCGACCCGCTCAGACACCAGAGCCCAAGTGCAGACAGCCACTCCCGCGGTCTGCCGAGGCCCATGGTGACGGCGGTCAGCCCGAGCGCGAACGCTCCCCACATCCCGACAAGCACATGGAAGGTGAGGGCGGCGCCCGCCAGAAGCCCCGCCAGCCGGAGACGCCGGGTCACGAGGGCATTGAGACCATAGAGGAGCAAGCAATACGCCGGGACCAGCGCCTCCAGCCGCTTGAAGAGCGCGTCGCCGACTGGGAGGTACGATTGCCCCAGCCACAGATACACTCGCGCAGCCACGCACGTGCTTCCCACCCCCACCCCCATTCGCCAGGCGAGGAGACCGACTGCCACGGACATGAACAGATACGCCAGGATCCGGCCTGCGAGGGTCGCCTTCACCAGGGGGAGGAACTTGACCAAGGGGTACATGAGAACCAGGAAGGCCGCCCGCGGAGTACCTGGTTCACTCAGCGCGAAGTCTCCCGGCAGGAAGTGGGGGTCGACGAATCGCTTGGCGAGCAGCATGACGTCCAGCTCGCTGTGGGTCAGAACCGCCCTGAAGCCGTAGTTGAGCACGGCCAGGACGAACACCGTGCCGATGAGGGCAAGCCGGGAGTTGGCGGGGAGGAGCGCCGCGAGGGCGTCATACCGAGCGGTGAAGTAGCGCCGGTACTCCACCCGCGGAGTCAGGCGCAACCACGGTCTCCAAGGGTGAAGCTGGGAGGGAAGGCGCATTCGGACCGGGACTCCGGGGCGGTGAGGCGCGAGGCGAATCGCCGCTTGGCAGCGGCGCTCTCGATTCTATCGCATCCCTGTCCGAGGCGAAACGGCCGCACAGCGCAGCCCGGGCACGACCGCGTCGTCTGCCTGCTCGACACCCAGCGACCGCAACGCCAACAACAGCGCTCACCGCGCAAACCGAACTATCGGCGCCGGGAGGGCGCTGCCATACCTCCCAACTCGCTATCGAAGCGCTCTCCGGTTGCGCTGTTCCGAGCCAGAGCAGCGCAGAACGTTCTTGGACCTCACCCGGTCATCCCTTCCCGCCTCCCTTGCTGCCCTCCCCTGGCTCTCCGGTACCCTCACCCACGTCGTCATCCTCATCGTCGTCGGCGACAGAGTCGTCGTCATCATCATCGTCGCCGGCTGAGTCGTCATCGTCATCATCGTCGTCGCCGACTGAGTCGTCGTCGTCATCGTCGTCATCGTCGTCGCCGACTGAGTCGTCGTCGTCATCGTCGTCGTCGTCATCGTCGCCCGCCCCGCTGGTGCTGACGCCGCAGGCGAAGCTCTCGGAGAGCTTCACGACCATTGGGGACTCATCGGATTCGAAGATGCTGGTGGGATCCGAACCAGAGCCGTCGACGACGGAGGGGGTGAGGAATCTGCCCTTGATCCATTTGGGGTTGCCCGTGCTCTTCACCTCCGTGATCTCAAACTCCGCGAATCCCACAATGTGATAGTAGTTGTTGTTCGCCCAGAAGCTGGAGCTCTCGTCGGGGAATTCCGTCTGCACCTCGGACTTCGAGTACATGCGATCGAAGATTGGGATCATGATCCGTTCCCCAATTCGGGACGCCGCGTCGGCTACGGCAGAGGCCCGCGTTCCCGAGTCGCCGTTGATGAAGTCGCCGTCCATGCCGCCGACGGCGCCTGCCGAGATGGTTACCGGCGGCGACATGCCGTTCAGGACCCACTCCTGCAGTGCGGCGTTGCTGTGGTTCTTGTCGGTCGCTCGGCTCGCGTCACCTTCGGCGTAGATGAAGGCAAGGTTCAGCCACCCCCGGTGCCCGCCGATCTGGTTGCCGAGGCTGTCCACGATCTTGTCGTCTTCCCAGATCTCGATGACATCGCCCACGCTGGTGGCCAGCAGCGTATCGTCCTCCAATGCAATCGGGAAGATGCCGCTGCCTGCCACGACGGAGGTTGCGGGGCAAAAGCTGCTGTAGGCCTCCGCGCCGGCCGTCTTCTGGGTCTGCCCGAGGACGAAGCCGAACATGACGGTGACGGTCGTGCGGGCAATCACGTGGATCCCGCTGGCCTCAACCGGAGGCGCCGCACCGGAGGAGTAGTCGCTGATGGCACCGAGCTGCCCCTCGCTGTTGCCGTAGTAGGCTTCCACTTGCGTGTTCTGGCCCCCACACTGCGTCGCATACGACTGGATCGCCGCCAGGACATCCGCATTGGTGATGGCCTCCCCGCCCACCAGCGTGCGTGCCCCTGCCATCGCTCCGGAGTCGGCTGCGTTCTGCATCAGCCGGCGCTGGCGGTAGAGGTTGCTGCC
>Ga0100390_10003863_pt1 | contig 13006 bp, 8 predicted proteins | sample CryGeymeta201514_FD_81540 | JGI IMG/M metagenome (GOLD analysis project Ga0100390, IMG submission 81540) | Groundwater microbial communities from Crystal Geyser aquifers in Utah, USA - Crystal Geyser metaG 2015-14 | ecosystem: Environmental > Aquatic > Deep subsurface > Groundwater | place: USA... | reverse complement strand
CATCGCCGGACTGTTTCGCGGACGCAGCAGACCCTTGTCGAAGGCCACACCCGGCACCCCCTTCCAAGCCAGCGTCCCCCCCGCCAAAAGCACCAAAGCCAAGGCCATCATCAGCGCCCGGCGCCGCCCCGGCACCCACGATGCCTTATGCGAAATCGACGGACGCCCCGCACCCCGCCATGCCACCCACGGCACATAAAAACTCAGCATCAACACCGCTCCCACAAGCACCCCGAAAGCCACGATCGTGCCCAACTGCGCAATCCCCGGAAGCCCGCTCAGATTCAGCGCGAAGAATACCGCCGCCGTCGTCGCCGCCGCCCATCCAATCGACTTCGTCGTCGACTGACGAATCGCGCGCGCATCATGACCCGCCAGCTTCGCTTCCTGACAAATCAGCACGCCGTAATCCACCGCCAGACCGATCAGGATCGCCGCGAATCCCGCCGCCATGATACTAAGCTCACCGTAGATCCATCCGGCCAGGCCCATCGCTGTTAGAAACACCAGCGCGATCACCCCGGTCATGCCCACCAGCAAGCCAAGCCGACGCTGCATCAGCAAAAACAGCAAGGCGATCAGCGTGGACGTCACCCCGACCGTCTTCGTCATGTCGTTCTCCATCGCCGTTCCAATTTCCGCCTGAAACGCCGGCTCCCCCGTCCAACTCAACTTCAGCCCCCGCTCGGCCGCCCAAGGCTCCGCCACCGCCTTCACCTCGGCGATCCAAGCAAACGCCTCTTTGTATCCATGCACCGGCCTCGGCGCATCCACGAAGAACAAATGCGCCGTCCCATCGCCACTCTCAAATCCCTCACCGCCCTCGCCCGCAGAAGCAAACAAGCCCGCCATCGAAGGCTGAGCAAGAAAGCCCAAGGGGTCGTGCGCTGAAATCATCATCTCCCCGCCATCCAGCGAAGTCGCCACCCGCTCCATCGCCTCACCCATCGACTCCTCAATCCGCTCTGCCGAAAGCGACGCCACCAAAGCCTCGGTATCTTCCCGCTCCCCATTCAACCAAAGCCAACCCAACAACTCTGCCATTCCCTCCGGCCGATCCATCCAGCGCGGTTTCCATCGGGCATTCGCCGCCACGCCCGCCTCCCTCAGCAGACCCGCCAGTTCTTCCGACGCCGCACCCAGCGTGCCGGCGTCCTCTTCGCTCCCCTCGATCAGCACCACCAGTTCCTCATCCACCGAGAACACCTCGTAGTAAGCCTTCAGCCCCGCCACCTCCGGCATTTCCCCCGGCAGGATCGAAAGAATATCCGTATCAAAACGAATCCGACCCAGTCCCAGCCCCGCCACCGCGACCATCACCAAGAGCACTGCATGCTTCCACCATTTCCGCATGCCCGAATCCTGTCGCCCACCCCGCAAAATTCCCAATCTCAAATTCCCCAACCTCCATGCCCGCAATTTCTCCTTGGCAAATCGCCGTTCCGACGCGGACTTGTGCCATGCGCCTCATCATCTGCCTCCTCGCCGCCCTGACCACCATTGCCTCCGCTGAGCTCGATACCGCTCCGCTCGAAGCCTGGCTCGCCAAGCAAGGAAGCGTGACATCTCTCGAAGCCGACTTCATCCAAGAGCGCACCCTCCCCGCCCTGCGCAAGCCTGTCAGCACCCCCGGCACCTTCAGCATGCAAAAGCCCGGAAAAATGCGCTGGGAACTCGGCAAGCCCGCCAAAACCCTCGCCGTCTCCGATGGCACCACCATGACGCTCGTCGACGTCGATAAAAAACGCGCCCGCCAAATCTCCGCCGACTCCGCCCGCGCCAAGCCCTTCACCCTGCTCGCCGATGGTGCCCTCAATGGCGACCTGGAAGGCTTCAAGAAAACCTTCGACCTCGTCGAGTCCCGCATGACCGACGGCATCTATCAGCTCACCGCCCGCCCGCGTGACCGCAGCCTGCGCGACAAAGTCCAGTGGGTCTTCCTCGACATCGACCCGAAGACCCAGCTCCTCCGCGCCATGGAAATCCGGCTCGACGACAAATCCCGCATCCGCACCATCTTCTCCAACTCCAGGATCAACCCCAAGCTCCCCGCCGACCGCTTCACCACCGATCTAACAGGCTACAAGGTCCAGTAAGGAAGTGGCACTCTTCCGAGTGCTATATCAAGGCAAGTCGACTTCAGGATAATGCACCAACACAATTGGAGGCTTGCTAACGCTCCCCAAGACGAGTTTGAGCCCAAAGCTCTACCACGTCCCTAATCCGTCGAGAATTGAGCTCTTGATCCCAAAACCTGCCTAGACTAACGTCCTCCCATGCTGGCAATGGAACAAATTTCCCGAATGTCATCGAGCCAACGAGTCGAAGCCATGGAGCTTCTATGGGAATCGCTTTCCAAGGAAGGATTCGATTACCCATCACCTGATTGGCACAGCAAGGTTCTGACAGAGCGCTCTGAAATCATCGACTCCGGCAACGCGAAATGGCTTTCCGTGGACGAACTTCAAGCCCGTCTGATGAAGAAGTGAGAAGGACTATTGTCGTTCTTGAGGAAGCTGCCTCCGACATCGAGCGGGGAATCGATTTCTACAACGACATTGAGGACGGTGTCGGATTTTATTTCAGAGACTCGATCATCACCGACATCCGAAGACTTGGAATCTACTTCGGCGAACACCGGAGTCACCTTGGCTTTTTCCGAGCCCTTTCATCCCGCTTCCCTTTCGCCATTTACTATCAAGACCAACAGGAAACCCGGCAGATTGTGGCCGTGTTGGATCTCCGGAGGTCGCCGGAATGGATCAACGAACGCCTCGCCGAACGAAAGTAGTACGGGAGACTGAATTCGACGCCCGGAAAATACTCACGGCGGCATCGCCGGCTTCCCGACACGGACCGATCTCAACTCTTCCTTTGGCAAAACTTGCGGAGTCCCCATCATCGGAACCTGCTCATCAAGCTTCGGCGGCGGAACCACCCCCACAAGAACAGCCTCTTTCTCAGAGGCGCAGGATGCCAACGCCAAGGCTCCACCTGCCACCATGCCGGACCCAGCCATTCGCAGGGCCCGGCTTCTCGCTTCAAGCGTCTTCGGGCAATCCTTCACCACCGTCGATCCATCGGCACGCTGCTCCATTCGCACACAAGTCTTGCCCCGCGATACGATCGCCTCCGCCTCCTCCGCCGTGTGCTCGCTCAGATTATGCACGTCCTTCCGACAGACATCACAAAAGCGACGACGCTCATCCCCCTTCATCGAGTCCCAATCCGATGGGCAGGTGAAGGAGAGTTTCAAAGGATCGAGCATGCTCATGGTGCTTGGGCAAAGGGGTTTGCCGTATTTCTCGTATCGACCTCGCGCGGCATCCACTTCCAAGGATCCACTCCCTTCTCGCCAAACACCGCGAGACCGACGACGCCGACATTCCGGGCATTCCCGTGGCGCTGGTTCGCATAGGATCCCCCCACATCCGAGAACTCAAAGCGAGCCACGGAGTCCCAACCCGTTCTCCAACCTTTCACCTCAAGCGTATCGCCGGGAGCAATGATGTAGCCGCGCTTCGAGAACGACGCCGATTTGCCATCGATCACATCAAGCCCATCGACACTCAACACCACCTCCACTTGGCTGCGGCACCGGTTCTTCACCACCAACGAATACGCCGAACCTCCCGAGCCGACGACAAAACGCTTCTCTCTCGATTTGTAAGCCGGCAGATATCCAAAGCCGCCCTTGATCCCCCATTCGACCAAACCACCCGCCGCCGTCTGAAGTCCCTCGGTCTTATACTTGTACCCAGTCATCGCATCCACCCCCTCCCGGTCATTGTAGTAAATCACATCCGTGCCCTTGGGCTTCGATGAGTCTCTAACAAACGACTTCTTGTGCCACGCGTCCTTCACCTGCTTTCCAAAACCCGTGGCCAAGCCAGGGCGCTCCTCGGCAGGCTTCGCTTCCTGACGTGAGGCTCGCGGCGGCGCCGATGGAGACTCGGCAGCCGTTGCAGGCATGTAATCCGAAGAATACCGCGCCGAGCCACCACCCACCTCCATCGGTCCACACCCGCTCAGCCAAAGGCTGGCAGCCACTCCGATCACTCCCAGTAACTTCCAGCCGACCATTCCCGCGCACTCCTTTCGATATCCGTGTTTCATAGTGCTGGAAATCCAGCATTTTAAAACCCGCCCGTCAAATCTTTTGTGCTATTTTTTCAGCATTTAAATTGCAGCTTTTCCAGCAATTGCTATCTTGCCCCCATGAGCAAGTCACCCGACACCGCCCTCGCCCGCCGCGAGCGACAGGTCATGGAAATCCTTTACCGTCTGGGAGAGGCCTCCGCTCAAGAGATCCTCGAAGCCATGCCGGATCCCCCAAGCTACTCGGCGGTGCGCGCTCTTTTGGCCACAATGATCGAGAAGAATCTCCTGAACCACCGAAAGCAGTCGCGCCGCTATCTCTATCGACCGACCGTTTCCGAAAACAAAGCCAAGCGCTCCGCTTTGAAACAACTCATCACCACCTTCTTCGATGGCCGACCCGAAAATCTCGTCGCCTCCCTGCTCGATCCCAGTGACCAGAAACTCGATCAGGCCGAGATCGATCGCATCCGCCAACTGATCGACGCGTCCGAAAAGTAATGACTCAAAGCCATGCCCATCACCGCACTCATCTTCTCCCTGATCGCCTCACTGCTGGTGTGGATCAGCGGCAGACGCGACACCATCCGGGCGCCCCAAGTCACCGCCGTCGCGATCACCCTGCTGCTCGCCTTCCCCCTCCTCTCGCTACTACCAAAGTTCGCCATCCTCCCGGCTGCAGAGACCGCAAGCTTAACCCGCGCAGCGAATCGACACATCCTTCAAGCCATTTGGATCACCGGTGCCGCCATCCTTTCTCTGCGCGTGATCCTCGCCACCCTCGCCATCGAGCGCTGGAGATCCGCCTCGCAGCTCATCGAGTCCATTCCCTTGGGACGTCGACGCGTCGAAGTCCGAGTCCTTTCATCCATCCAAAGCCCCGTCGCCGCCGGTGTCATTCGCCCGATCGTGCTCGTGCCTCAAAACTGGACATCCTGGCCAGCGGATGTCCGGAAAATGGTCCTCGCCCACGAACTTGCGCATCACCGTCGGCTCGATCCACTCTGGCGTTCTCTTGGTGCCATGGCCTGCGCCCTTCATTGGTTCAATCCACTCGTCTGGTGGCTCGTCCGCCAGCACAGCATCCAGGCGGAATTCGCCTGCGACGCCATGGTCATCCGCAACGGCATCCAAGCCCGCTCCTACGCCTCGCTGCTTTGCGACCTTGCCTCATCGCAGTCTTCACCCCTACCCGCCGCCGCGATGTCCGAAACTTCGTCGCTCGGTCAGCGGGTCGCCCGTCTGATGCATCCTGCCGGCGGCATTTCACCGCTACTTTCCGCACTCCTCATCGCGGGCATCACCGCCGCCGCCATCGGCATCGCCGTGCTTCAGCGTGCGAAGCCGAAAGCATCGACCGTTCCCGTCATTGAAATACAGACCCGCCTCAGCGCCGACCCTTTCCCCGGGAACTAAGACACCATCTCACTTGTTAGGCACCATCGCATAGAGCGCGGTCGTCATGCAGTAAGCCTCGTCCGCCCGCATCTTCTTCAAGCCGTGACCATCGCCCCATGAATCCGTGTAGTAGATCATCGGCACTTCGCCATCGAAGTTATAGCCGATGATCAGACGCATGTGACCACCCCAACTCTGTGGAGCATCCCCCTCCTTATACATCCCCAAGAACAGCGTCCAGCAAAGCGGAATTCCCTGATCGACGTATTCCTTGATCTTGCGACTGAAGTGATCGAAACGGTTTTGCTTCGCTTTCATCTCGCGGAACACCTCAGTATCCGCCTTCGACCAGAAGGACACGGGATGCACGATCCACTCGTCGAGATCGACATCGAAAGTCCACTTGTCCGCCTTCCGCGCGGCCTGATTGTAGCTGCGGACGTCACGTTCGAACTGACGGTCATCGTATTCGATCAATTTGAGCGTTCTCACGTGGATCCTTCCCGTGATTTTCTGAAACGCCTTCTCCATCACTTCACCACTGGTGCCATCCTCCGTCGTATCGGCAAGCTGGGCCATCTCGTGCTGATCCATCTCCAAACCGTAGTAGCGCCCCACCCGTTCGATCGAAGCCACCACGCAGTAGCCCTTATCACCTTGATCCACCATCGGGATGCCTTCGATGACAGTGAAACCATCCTTATCCTTCTTCACGTTGTCCGAGAGACTCGAGCGCTTCGCCACCTCCCCCGTCCGATTCTTTGCCGCAGAAATTGAAGCCATCCTCAAGCGAATGAACTCGGGGCGCTTTTCCGAACGGTTCACGCTCGATTCCAACAAGGTCGCCGTATCGCCTTTCGTCCACATCCAGCCGGTAACCGCCACCGCCCCTTTGGAATTCCTCTCGACCGCTTCGACTCCGATCTTCTCATCGAGGCGTTCTTTCCACCCGTCGAAGCGCTTCGCAAATGTGGCGAGCGGAAGGTTTCCATCATCGCCGCGGTTATAGAGCGAGATCGTCACATTGGCGACCTTGCCACCTTCAGCACGAAGCACCACCTCACCAGACTCCTCACCTAGAAATTCGAAAGATCCCGGACTCGCCCTGAGCCCCTCCTTCTTGGCAGAAAGCCACTCGAGCCCTCCGCTTCCGCCGGAGCCGAGATCGATGCCCTCTTTCTTCAGCTTCTCAAGCAGTTCCTTGGGAATATCACTGTTCTTCTCCTCTGCCTTTTCCTGACCCTTGATATCCTCCAGAGACCTCTCCCACAACTTGGCATCAAAGACAATTTCGTCCAGATTCGGTGAGGCATCTTCCTTCTTCTCCTTCGCAGAGACAGAAAAAATCAGCGCTCCAAAAAGCAGCGGGAGGGTTCGTTTCATCGTGGGAACCCTTACGCAACCAGGTCCTTCTGTCTATCCTGCATTTCCCAGAACCAACACAGGCCTGCGATGATTGATGATTTTCCCGGAAGATTCGTAACTCTTGCGACCAATCTTTGGTGAGTGATTGATCTAGAACAGCAGATAGATCAGTCGACAAACCTACGCCGAGAGCTATTACCATCCAAGGTTCCAAGGCTCGAAGTGCCATGTCTGCGAGGAGTCGAGACCCTTAAAGTGGCAGCACAAGGATTCGCATGAACCGTTGTGCTGGTTTCGGGGACTGCGGAACGTCCTCGACGATGACCTGCACTTTGCCTTCCGTTGGTGGACTGGATGACACCTGCGCGATCCCTGTCCATGCACCATTGCCAGTTTTTCGGGCAATGGTCGACCATGGGTCTTCTTTGCCAAGATCATTGCTCGCCTGGATCGCAATGGAGACATTGGAAGGTAGCGTTTCCAGGATCGAAAAACTCGCCGAGAGCCTCTTTTCTCCAGCTACTATCTCGATGACCGCCTCCGGGGCTGCATAGAGCCCAACGACAGAGGGGTCGACGGCGTTCTGATAAGCCGCATTGTTAATGGTATTCGCCGGCGTCAGGCTCTCGGTAGACTGTAAAATAGCAATGAGCTCGTCGCTTTCCGGGTCGAGCACCGCGTTGCCGTTCGAGTCGTGGTAGAGCGCGTCGTCGTCCGGGTTGAACGGCGAGACGCCTAACAGATACTGTCCGGCCGCGCCACTGAGGCGCAGGCGGTCGCTTTGCGAGGGGGAAAAATCGGTGATCAGGGCGTAGCCGTCGTGACCGGGTGTGGAGGGGTTGCCATCGTCGTAGAAGCGGCCGCCCAGCAGACCGAGGAAGAAGGTGTCGGCATCCGGGCCGCCGGTGAGGGTGTCGATCTCGCCCGCGCGGCCGCCGCCGTTAAGGGTGTCGTTGCCGTCGCCGCCGCTGAGAAGGTTGTTGAGAATGTTGCCGGTCAGGGAGTTGGCGAGTTCGTTGCCCGTGCCCCTGGTGGCATTGCCGGTGAGTTGGAGGATCTCCACCCCGAAAGGCAGGGTGAAATCCACCGACGAGCGGACGGTATCGTTGCCCGCGGTCCACCAGTAGCCGAAGTTCGGCTCGATCACCTGGTCGCCCGGATGGTCCACGATGTAAATGTCGTCGCCGTAGTTGCCGTTGAGGGAATCGGCTCCTGTTCCACCATCGAGCCAATCGTTGTTATTGTTGCCGTGGAAGGTGTCATTGCCGCCGTTTCCGTAGAAGAAGTTCACGCCGGAAGTTCCGTAAATCACGTCGTTCTTCGATCCTCCGGTGAATTCGAAACGCTCAAAGATGAAGACATTCGCAAAGGTGTTGATGCTGTCGATGATCGTGTTGTCGGCAATCCTGCGGCGGGTGATCGGGCTACCCCAGCCCAGATTGGATGCGCCTCCGAGATCCGGATCATCGCCCTGCGAGTAGTCCAGAATGAGGGCGTCGAAGCCGCCCGGGGAATCGTTCAGGATGTCGTTGCCAAGACCGGGGTTGACGATGTCGTCACCGCCGCGGACCGAGATCTTGTTGTCATATCGCCCGCTCATGATAATCACGTCGTTGCCGCTGCCGGTGTTGATGTCGCGGACGCGCTCGAAATTCCGGACGTAGCCGCCATTGGGCAGGGTGAAATCCGAGGGATTCGCCTCATTCCAATGCACGTCGGTGGTGACGTGCCCCATGTCGATCGTGAGCGTGTCATAGCCCTCGCCGCCATCGAGTTTCATCACATCACTGGCGATGGCATAGGTGTTGTCGAATCCAGGGTTGTAATGCAGTGAGACAAAATCATTTCCCGGACCGCCCTCGCCGAGGTCGATGCCATAGCCCGGTGCGGGAGAGTCGGCCAGACCGAGTTCGATGTGGTCGTTGCCAGGGCCGCCGTAAATCGTGTCGTTGCCGGACTCACCGTAGAGCTGGTCGTTGCATTCTCCGCCGTCGATGAAGTCGGCCCCGAAGCGGCCGTAGATCACGTCGTTGCCTCCGCGGCCGAGGAAAATGTCGTGCCGCGAGGCAAGGAGCTCGCCGTAGAAGTTGTCGGGGCCATCGCTGCCGGTGATGTGGAACTGCTCGATGGAGGAGTAGCCGTGGCGACCGCCGATGGTCTTGACCGAGATCGCGCCGGTCGGCCCGGAACTCGTGCCCATGGCCATGCCGTGGATGTTTGCCAGAGGATCCTGCGAATAATCGACGACCAAGGTGTCAATACCACCGAGGCCATAGATTTGATCGAGGTTGACCTCGAAGGGATTGGTACCCTGTAGCGGGGTAAAGACATTGTCGCCCGCGTCACCCACGAGGATGTCCACGCGGTTGGTGCCGACAATGTTCTCGAATCCGGAGATCGTGAGCCCTGCGGCGGCACCTCCGAGGCGAGGATAGCCGAGCCCGGCGAGATGGCCGGTGAAATCGACAAGCACACCCTCGGTGGAAAACTCGAAGGAAATCGTGTCGATCCCGTCACCACCGTCGAGGACGTCATTGGTGCGGCCGGAAAGCCCGTATTCACCCCGGAAATCGGCGGCAATGTAATCGTTGCCCGGTCCGCTGCGGATGGTTTTGTTGAAATGGCGAGGTTCTGCCGAAGCGGCGAGCTTGATGACATCGTCGCCCGATCCGGTGAGCAACTCGCCCAGAGTTTCCACGCGTTGATAGCTGTCACCATTGGCGAAGGTCATCGCGTTCTCCAGGCCAACGGTAAAATGCACGGACTCGGTCTTGTCGGAGAAGTCGGCGGAAAGACGATCGTAGCCGTCCTCTCCGTCGATGACATCGGGCGATGCCGGATCATAGTCGCGGAGGTGGTCGTCGCCGGTGCCACCGTAGAGCGTGTCGGAGGCGCTCTCGCCGTCGAGCAAGTCGTCGTCGCCGTGGCCATAAATCGTGTCGCTGCCCGCGCCGCCGAAGATCGAGTCCGCATCATGGCCCGGCAGTTTCGAGAGCGGGCTGTCGGGATGGTTGCCATAGAGCATGTCACTTCCACCCTGGCCGCGGATTTCATCGGCACCGTCCATACCGTAGATCGTGTTCGGCAGATTGTCGCCTTCGAGGAGGTCGCCGGATTGCGATGGGGAAGTGATGCCTTTCGGCAGATCGGTTCCGACGAGGATCTCAAAGTTCGAGAAGGTGTCACCCTCGGCATGCCCGCGCGATCCAGTGCCGGTGAGGAGGCTGACATCGACCGTGCTGCTTGGCTCGAGTGGATTGATGGTGGTGTGAAGGAACGAGAGGGTGTCGGCGCCCGGTCCACCGTCGAGCACGTCCGCGCCCGACCCGCCAATGATGTGGTCGTTTCCGTCCCCACCGGCGACATCATCGTCATCCCAGCCGCCGTCGAGGTAGTCGTCGCCGCCATGGCCTCGGATGAAATCGTTACCACTGCCGCCATGCAGCATCCGGTCGCCACTTTCGGTGCCGTGCATGATGTCTGCGAGCTCGGTGCCTTGGTAGCGTTCGATGGAAATCAGGGTGTCGCCAAGCGCAGCACCGTTGAAGGAATGGGTGCGTAGATCGAGCAGCAGCGGCAGGCTTGCTCCGCTCCACGAGGCGGTGTCATCGCCGGGGCCGCCGTCGAAGATGTCGTTGCCGTCGCCACCAATCAGCTTGTCGTCGTCCTCGCCGCCGAGCAGGTGGTCGTTTCCGCCGCGGCCGTTGAGCTGGTCGTTGCCCTCGCCGCCGTCGAGGATATCATTGGCCGCGCCGCCGCGCAGGATGTCGGGGCCGGGGCCGCCGGATAGATGGGCGGGTGCCGGAACATCTGCCGACAAGGAAATAGTATCACCGCGCAGATTGGCCGCACCGACAATGAGCGAAGGCATGTCGAGATCGTTGACGGCACCGAAGGCCACCACGCTCAGATTGCTGGCAGATCCGTAGATTTCAAAGCTCTCCGCCCGGTCGTCCAGATCACCGTGGATCCGCAAATGTGAACGGTCGCCAAGGTTCAAATGCAAGGTGCCTGGGGCGAAAAAATCTCCCTCGGCGAGCACCGGCGTTTCATCCGGCCGGGAGTCGAAGCTGAGCAACGTGATTTCCGGGCTTTCGAATTCAAACTCCAGACCGATGGGTGGCCAGCCGACGCGCAGATAGGCGTTCACCCCGGCCCACAGGCGGCCCGATGCGTAGAACCAGTCGTCGATCGAATTGGCAGCGAAGTCAGCAGCGCGCATGCGGCCGAACTCGTCGCCAATCTGATCGTCGAGATAGAGACCGATGGTCGCGCCGATACGACCTTCGACACCGACGGAGGCGACGATCACATTGAACTCGACGCCGGCGGTAAAGGCCCCGGTGAGCGAGACCCCGGTGAGCGGGTCGCCCACCTCGTCGAGCGCCATCGCGTAGAAGCCGTTGGCCAGCACGGTGAGGTCGGTGCCGCCACCCGCGAAGTAATCGAATAGCCCCTGCGTGTCGTAGCCGAAGCCGAACTCCGCCTGGAAGCCGATTTCGCCGCCGAGCGTGATGCCGACCGGGCCGAGCACCGGGAAATACTGCGAAAACTCCTCGGTGACGGAGATTTCCCCCGAGCGGTAGTTGAACAGCGAGGCGTTTTTCCCCAACAGCACGTCGACGACTGCCTTGCCATCGGTTAGAAGCGGAAACTCAAGTCCCTGGATCTGCGACGCGGAGTTGAGAAAGGTGGTCAGCGGTGCCGGGCGGCTCGTTGATGCCGGACGGGTGGGTGTGCCGACGAGGTCGTCGGGCGTGTCGCTGCGCGGGTCATGGGCGGCCATCGACCAGTCGCCCATATCGACCGTGGGCGATCCGCCAAGCGCGACGGATTGCGCGAGGCCCGCCAAGTCGGAGATACGCTGGAGGCTGTTGACAGCATCGACGGTTTCTTGCGGAAGGTCGAAGATATCGAGCAAGGTGACATCCTGTGAGCCGAAGTCGCTTAGAAGCGGGATCGGAGCACCGAGCACGTCGATCACCGGGGTGACTGGCGCGGTGATTTCGTTGATCCGGTCGAGCACGTTCTTCGCGAAGCCACGCAGGAAGGTCTCCACGGCGATGCGGTTGTTACTGAGCGTGAGGACGGGCTTTTCACCAAAGCCAGAGTTATCATCGGCAGGGTCAACGGCGGAGGCGTTGAAATTCCACTGAATGGTCAGGTCGGTGCCGACGCGGGGGAACATGACATTCGTCGGCGTGGTGGAATCGAGCTTCAGCGCGAGGCGCGAGGTGCCGGTGAGGCTGGCGTCGAGCAGGTCCGGCATCCCGGTCAGCTCGGCGACGCGGATTTTGCCATCGCCGCCCGGATCCTTGAGCAGGATGTTGAAATTGGCGCTCATCGCCGTGCCCACTCCCGCGTTGTTGGTCACCGTGTGTTCCAGCTTGGCCAAGCGGGCGGTGGTGTTGATGCCGTTGCCCTGGGTCGTGGTGTTGAGCTGGAAAAGGCTGTTTTGGATCTCGAAATAGAAACCGTCCGCATCGACACCAATCGCGAAGTTAAGCAAGGTGGAGGAACTGGTGGAGACGTTGCTGGCGCCAAGCCGCTGGAAGCCGAGTGCGGGGAATCCGAAGTCCTCCGCCAGCGGGACGTTCGTGCCGCCGTAGTCGCGGCGTGTCACGAAATCGATCCGCGCGCTGTCGTCGGGCGTCGAGCCGGTGATCGTGGTCGAGCCATGGAAGAAGGTGAGTTGGTTGCGGATCGCGGTGGAGACCGCCACCGGATCGTAGTCGGCGCTGCCAGTGAAGCCGTTGAGCGCCGTGACGATCGCCGTGCGCATCAGGGTCAGGTGGCGGAAGTCGTTCGCATTGTTCACCCACGCGGTCTGGAAGCCGTCGCCGACGATGGGCAATTGCTCGCCAAGCACCTCGGTGACCAGCGCGTCCTCGATGTCGGTCAGCACCTCGACCACCCCGACTTTCATCGCGTCGATCTCCGCCTGGGTGAATCGACCACCGATACCTTGAGTGCGAATTCCCGCCTCACCTCCGCCCCGTGTCACTTGGGGTGATGTGGCCGCGATCAAGCACCATAACTCCGCGCGCTCTTTGAACGATTCATCCAACTGCAAGCCAGCGAGCACTGCAGCAACCGAAGGCGGCCCCGGCTCCTCTCCCGCGCCTGAAATTAACCAACCCAAGCT
>Ga0100390_10003836_pt1 | contig 13045 bp, 13 predicted proteins | sample CryGeymeta201514_FD_81540 | JGI IMG/M metagenome (GOLD analysis project Ga0100390, IMG submission 81540) | Groundwater microbial communities from Crystal Geyser aquifers in Utah, USA - Crystal Geyser metaG 2015-14 | ecosystem: Environmental > Aquatic > Deep subsurface > Groundwater | place... | reverse complement strand
TGTAAATTTTACAACTTGCTCGTCTCATAATCAAATTTGGAAAATCCAAAGAAGTTTTTGTATTGTCTAAATTTGGTTGTTGGATTTGTATTTTGTAATTCAAGGTAAACCATGAAAAGTAGTGAGATCAAAATTGCGATTGTGGGAGTAGGAAATTGCGCCAGCAGTTTACTTCAAGGTATACATTTCTACAAACACAAAAAAACTACTGGACTACTACATGATTCCATCGGGGGCTATCGGCCATCCGACATAGAAATTGTTGCTGCTTTTGATATTGATGAAAGAAAGGTTGGCAAAGATGTTGCCGATGCAATTTTTGCTACACCGAACAACACAAAAATATTTCAACAAGAAATTCCTCTTAGTGGTGTAAAAGTATTACGAGGGCCAACACTAGATGGCTACCCAAAACATTTTGACGGATATGATAAAAATATACGACCGATTGAAAGCAGTGAGGATGTGGTTGACGTTAAGGGAGTTTTAACGCAAACGAGGCCAGACATTCTCATAAACTATTTGCCTGTCGGCAGTCAAAAGGCGACCGAATTTTACGCACAAGCGTGCATTGATGCTAGAGTAAGCTTCATAAACGCGATTCCTGTCTTTATTTGCTCGGATAAAAATTGGGCAAGTCGCTTTGCAGAGAGGGGGCTAGTTTGTGCCGGAGATGATATTAAATCCCAGCTCGGTGCGACAATAGTTCACCGGGTTTTGTCTAGGCTCTTCGAGGAACGCGGCATTAAACTTAAAAAAACATATCAGCTTAATGTTGGTGGCAACACGGATTTTCTCAACATGGTCGAAGAATCAAGGCTTTTTAACAAAAGGATTAGTAAAACCGAAGCTGTGCAGTCGCAACTCTCAAATCCCCTGAAAGGAGAAAATATTCATATAGGGCCGAGCGATTTTGTCGAATGGTTGAAAGATAACAAAATCTGCTATATCACGATGGAGGGTCGAGGATTTGGTGATTTGCCGATAACACTCGATTTAAAATTGTCGGTCGAGGATAGTCCGAATAGCGCGGGTGTAATGATTGATGTGATCCGCGCGTGCAAAACGGCTCTTAATAACGAGCTGAGAGGATTCTTAGATGAGATTTCAAAATTCGCTTTTAAACACCCCCAACATCAAGTAGATGACGATAGGGCAATAAAAACTTTTAACGATTTCATTCAAAAATATTCGTAAGAGAAATTTTCAAATCAAAGAGGTGGGGGAAATTTTGCAAGAGACCGAATTAGCCAATTTTATCGTTAATAACCTGAGAAGCAGTCTTTCGTCAATTGGTTTCTCGCAGGAGTTTTTAGATGCGCTCTTGAGTGATCTAAGAAATATTTCCGTAGAAAATTTTGGAAAAAAATGGCGAGAAGAGTTGGGGAATAAATATATAATCGGTTTCTTTCAAAAAATCGTCCCGAAGTATTTTTCTGATTATATTGTTCCCGTGACCCCCACTTCTCGAAAAATAATCGATGTCGGTTGTGGTACGGGGATTCTTGCAAAACTCTATGCTGAAGATAAAAGATTTGAGCGAGTAGTCGGCATTGATATAAATCCATACCCCGAATGGAAAATATTCTGGAACGAGAAGATAAAATTTGAGGTTGTGGACGAGGCAACATTCCCTAATTTTCTGCTGGAAGAAAAACCCGATTCGGTGGTGCTAACATGGACGTTACACCACATGGAATATGACGAACAGGAACGCTATTTCGAGTATATCCACGATTACCTTCCAAGCGGAGCAGGAATTATAATTTTGGAGGATTCGTATTCAAAAAACCTCATTCCGGAAAATGGGAAAGAAAAATACGAGGAATTTATGAAATGGGGTCCAGAACAGCGCAGAGAAATTATGTCGGTTTACGATTGGGTCGCCAATCGAGTCTTGGCTCAGCGCTCGAAAGTACCGATGCCATGCACATATCGGTCGCTTGAAGATTGGGATATTCTGTTGGAGAAAAAGAGGTTTAAAATGATAACGCAAAAATTTATCGGTTTTCCTGATAATCGAGATATTAACACGCCTCAAAGTTTGATAGTTGCCCGGAGAAATTAACAACAGCAATTATTGTTAAAATATGTTTGGGCGTAATTGTATATCTTCACCAACATGGGTCTAGTGAAGATATACGAAGCGTGCCCACCAGATCCAACCAGATTCACAACAACGCTCAATAAAATATTTTAGGATTATTAATTTTTGTCCCCCGTTTTTGTAGGGGTAATCTGTAAAATGCCCATCCCAAAACCATTAATTAAATACTTAGACCAGAATAAAATTAAATACGAAGTCGTTGAGCATAAAACAGTTTTTACGGCGCACGATAAAGCCGCGACTTTGCGCGTTAAGCCGCAAATAGTGGGGAAAACTGTGGCAATCGTGCTCGATGGGAAAAATTACGCGCTGGGATTGATTCCGGCGAATAAAAATCTAGACAAGAAAAAGGTTCTGGCGTCTTTCAACGCGCAGCGCAAAAAAGCGGGGGAGAAAGGATACAAAAAAATTGACTTTGCTAAAGAGGTGTGGATGAAAAAAACTTTTGAAGGAATTGATATCGGGGCGACTCCGCCTTTTGGCGCATTTTATGGTTTGCCATTTTTTATTGATAATTCTTTGGTGAAACAGGTAAAGATTTTCATAAATGCCGGAAAATACGAATTTTCGTTTAAAATTTCTCCGGCAAGTTTGATAAAATTAAACAAAGAGTTTTTAAGGGGCGGTTTCTCCGTTGCGAAGAAGTAGATGGCCGCAAAATTGTCTTATGTTTTCCAAGCTTCTTGCGAGTTTTTTAATTACTTTCAGCGTATTTTTAGGCGCGCAAATGAGCCACAAATACCCCGATTTTTCTTTGGAGCCTAACAGCGCCAGCGTCCAAACAGCCGCTACTCTTGACTCAAAACTAAGCAACGAAGCCCCCGGTGATATGCGGGGTATCTTATCTTTCTTTGGAAAGGAGGATAAAAATTCGCAATTAGAGGCGGTTCCTTTTCAGCGGCTGCCCGAAAGCGAGGATGCGCCGTCGCCGGACATAACCGCCAAGGCAGCTATCGCGGCGACCAAAAACGGCCGTATTCTATTTCAAAAAAACATTGACCGGCCTTTGTCAATCGCCAGTTTGACGAAACTATTGACTGCTCTGGTTGTGATTGATAAATTACCTCTTTCTGAAAAAGTGAAAATAAGCAAAACCGCTGTCAGTACTTATGGAGAAATGGGCGGATTGGTTGTCAATGAAGAAATTTCCGTAGAAAATCTTTTGTATATAATGCTGATGGATTCCAGCAATGATGCGGCGACGGCTCTGGCCGAAACGGTTGAAAGCCGTTTTTCAAACAGCGCAGCGTTTCCGGAGTTGATGAGTGCCATGGCGCGAAAAATCGGTATGGCTAATTCGCGCTTTTCCGATCCCGCCGGCCTGAATCCCAACAATGTTTCTACCGCTTCAGACTTAATCAAGCTAACCGCCGCCAATCTTGGTAATTCCCTGATAAAAAAAATACTCGGCACCAACGAAACGGACGTTTTTTCAGCAGATAAGCGAATTAAGCACAATCTTAAAAATACAAATAAACTATTGAATAGAACTCAGGGTGTTGTCGGAGGGAAAACCGGTTATACTGAAGAAGCGGGGGAGTGCATGATATTAATTGCGGAAGCTCCGCAGGAAGCTGACTATTTTATCGTTGCGTTGCTTGGCTCTAACGTCGGAACGCGATTTATAGAAACGGATAAAATTGTCGAGTGGACACGACAACATTACGGATGGTAAAAATTACAAAACATATAGCACGCAGCTTATAACAACCAGTACTGCATCAAAATTGTTATACGTTATACGCTAAATGTTGTACGAAACTTGTCTGATATTTTTCAGGTCGCGCGCCTTTTAGGCTTAACCGCGATATCTTTTATGGTCGCCATGGCTTGGACTCCGGCTCTGACGCATTTTTTATATAAATACCGGCTTGGCAAGCAAATTAGGTTTGATGGTGCGCCAATTTTTAACAGTTTGCATCAGAAAAAAGAGGGAACGCCTACTATGGGCGGGATTTTAATTTGGGGTACAACCCTACTTTTAGTCGTCATTTCCTGGCTAGTTTCAAAAATTGGCATTGATGGGTTTTTTGACCAGATTAATTTTCTAAGCCGCAATGAAACGTTTTTACCCCTAGGTGTTTTGGTTGCTTCAGCGCTTGTTGGAATGGCCGATGATTTGCTGGGTATTTTTCATGTTGGTCCCAAGGGTGGGGGACTGAAAATGCGGCAACGTCTGTTATTGTACGCAACCATTGCGTTTATCGGGGCCTGGTGGTTTTATGTGAAATTGGAGTGGGACCTAATACATATTCCTTTCATCGGAAATTTTAACATCGGGTTATGGTATATTCTTGTTTTTGTTTTTATCATCGTGGCCACCACTTTTTCCGTTAATGAAACTGATGGGTTAGATGGTTTGGCGGGTGGTATTCTTTTGGTGGCTTATGGCGCCTACGGAACGATTGCTTTTTCCCAGGGCCATTATAATTTAGCAGCTTTCTGCGGCGTTATCATCGGCGCCCTGATAGCTTTTTTATGGTTTAATATTTATCCGGCAAGATTCATTATGGGCGACACCGGTGCCATGGGGCTAGGCGTTACCCTCGGCGTTATAGCCATGTTGACTAATCAGTTTTTGCTTTTGCCGCTTATCGCTTTTATTCCCGTTGTTGAATCCGCATCGGTCATAATCCAGGTTTTGTCTAAAAAAATCCGTGGCAAAAAAATCTTTCTGTCTACCCCAATCCATCATCATTTTGAGGCTATCGGCTGGCCGGAAACCAAAGTTACCATGCGCTTTTGGATTCTCTCGGGTATTTTTGCGTCTCTGGGGTTGATATTGGCATTCTTAGATCAGATTATAAAATAACTACACATTCGGCAAAAATTAAGTTCGGAAGCAATAAAAAATCCGTGACCATATTAGGCTTACGGAACGAAGTTTTAACTTCCGGCGTGACTGCGCTTAAAATTTTTTTTGATTTTCGTCCACAGCCACTTTTCTATCTTAAAGAAAACGATTGTGTAGGCGCAGAATGAAAGCACTAGGCCTATTAGGAGCGGCGCGCCCGCTATTTTGCAAACAGTTGCCACCACTAGCCCAACCAGCATAGCAAGTAAAAATCTCTGTATCGACGGCATCAACAGCACCTCCAGTTTCTTTCTATTGAAACACATCTAAAAATATGCGTCAATCGCTCGTGGATATTCTGACAACAAAAAAATTCCAAAATAAAAAAGTGCTTATTATGGGGCTTGGCCTTCATGGAGGGGGAGTGGGAGCCGCTAAGTTTTTTGTTAGCGTTGGAGCAAGGGTAACTGTTACAGATTTACGGACAAAAAAACAGCTAGGGAAGTCTTTTGGAAAACTCAAGGGTTTGCCGATTAAGTATGTTTTAGGCAAACACCAGGGCAAAGATTTCGCGAGAGCCGATCTGATCATCCGAAATCCAGCCGTACCCGACGACTCGCCGTATCTTAAAATAGCTCGCAAGCACAATGTTCCCATTGACACCGACGTGGGTATTTTTTTTGCCACCCTTCGGGCGGCCACCCTTCGGGCGGAATTATGTCCGGCGCAGGTAATCGGGGTAACTGGTACGCGTGGCAAATCAACGACCGCGACGCTGATTTACGAGTTATTAAAAACCAGATACAAAAACGTGATTTTGGCGGGAAACATCCGCAAGTCTGTTTTATTAGAACTGCCGCGTCTTACCAAAAAATCAATCGTAGTTTTAGAATTGTCTTCTTGGCAATTAGAGGGTCTTCAAAAACATAAAAAAAGCCCGCATATCGCGGTTGTAACAACTATTTTGCCCGACCATCTCAATCGCTACAAAAACATGCGCGGCTATATAAACGCGAAGAAAATCATTTTTAAATACCAGACTCCGGATGACTACTTATTTTTGAATAAAAATGATAAAATAGTAAGTGGATTTGCTGGTGAGGCAGTTTCAAAAACTGTTTTTTTCAGAAGCGGAGATGCGCGAAAATATCAGACGAATTTGCCGGGAAAGCATAATTTAGCCAATATTGCTGCGGCGGTTAAAGTTGCCAGACATTTTGATGTTCCAGAGATTAATATTCAAAAAACCCTTCGGAAATTTTCTGGATTAGGGGGAAGAATGGAGTTTGTCTTAGAAGCCAATGGTGTAAAATATATCAATGATACCTGCGCCACGACTCCAGACGCTGCGATTGCTGCTATTATCACTATCACTAACCAGTTGGCGAGGGGCGGCAATTTGTTTTTGATTGCGGGGGGGGCGGATAAAAAACTTGATTTTAAAGGATTAGCTCGGCTGGTCGCCAAAAAGGTACGCGCGGTTATTCTCTTGCCGGGAACTGCCACAGAAAAATTGGAGAAGACAATAAGGGCAGAAATTAGGAACAAAAAATTAAAAATACAGCGTGTTGACAACATGAAGAAAGCGGTGCGGGCGGCCACGGCGTATGCCAAAAGAGGGGATGCAGTGTTGCTTTCTCCGGCGTGTGCTAGCTTTGGTCTATTCCGGCATGAGTTTGAGAGGGGAGACGAATTCAAAAAGGCGGCGCGCGCGTTAAAATAATGAGGTAGGAAAAATATACTGTCATGAAATCCCATCATCCAGATTACATCTTGCTTGGCGCCGTAACTATTTTAATTGTTTTGGGGCTAGTTATGCTGTCTTCCGCCAGCAACGTCAAAAGCCTGGACCAATTTGGCCAGCCCTATTATTATCTTAAACATCAACTGCTTTACGGGCTTTTAATTGGCGTTCTGTGTGCCTCGATTGCGTACAAAATTAACTACCGCGTCTTAAAAAAACTCTCATTTTTTATTTTCTTGGTGGCCGTAGCCCTCCTTCTTCTGACGCTTTTGCCGGGTCTTGGGTTTCGGACGGGAGGATCAACTCGCTGGATTTCTTTCGGCGAATACTCTTTCCAGCCTTCGGAAATCGCGAAATTGGCGCTTATTATTTATTTAGCTTCGTGGTTGGACGATAAAACAAAACTTATTAACAGCTTTAAAAATGTCTTTGTTCCATTTCTAATAATATTATCTCTTGTTGTTGGGCCAATCATTTTGCAGCCAAATATTGGGACCGCAGGAGTTATGGGATTGACGGCTATTGCTATTTTTTTCGCGGCGGGCGCTCGATTTTGGCAAGTCGGGTCTATTCTCTTAATGGGAATAACGGCTCTTTTCGCGTATGTGAAAATCTTCCCGCATGCCACGAATCGTTTTCTCATTTTTATCCATCCTGAGCTTGACCCCCAAGGCGCTGGATACCAGATTAATCAAGCGCTTTTGGCCGTAGGCTCCGGTCGGGTTTTCGGACTAGGATTAAACCAAAGTATTCAAAAATATAATTATCTTCCCGAACCGATGGGTGATTCTATTTTCGCGATTATTGCCGAGGAGCTTGGTTTTATCGGTGTCGCAATTATCATAGCTCTTTTTGTCACCTTAGCTATTCGCGGCTTTCGTATCGCAAAAGAAGCTCCTGACAATTACGCTAAACTTTTGGCGGTTGGTATTACTTCTTGGCTGGTGATTCAAGCTTTTGTAAATATTGCCGCAATTTCCGGGTTGATGCCGCTAACCGGAGTACCGTTACCCCTAGTTTCTTATGGGGGGACCGCTTTTCTTGTTTCTTTGTCTGGCGTGGGAATTTTGCTAAATATCTCGAAATATTCGAAAACATGATTTAGGATTTAGGATTTATGAATTACGAATAGACCTTCTAATTCTTTCCGCCAAAGGCGGATCCGCCTCGGGCGGAAAATCTTAAATCATAATTCTTAAATCGTTAATGAGAATTCTACTTACCGGCGGCGGTACCGGCGGGCATCTCTCCCCGCTAGTTGCCGTGGCTCGAGAGCTAAAAAAAATTCAGCGAGAACGGCAGATCGTTGACATGGAATTGATCTATATTGGTCCAAACGGGTTTTCAAAACGGTTTCTTGAAAACGAGGGGATAAAAATCAAGATTATTGTGGCCGGCAAATTGCGGAGATACGCTTCCTTGGCAACGATTATCGATTTATTCAAGTTGCCTATCGGCCTAATTCAGGCGTTTTGGTATCTTCTGCTTTGGATGCCGGATGTTACTTTTAGTAAAGGTGGTTATGGTAGCTTCCCGGCCGTAGTGGCCAGTTGGTTTTATCGGGTCCCAGTTATAATTCATGAGTCCGACGCCGTGCCCGGTTTGGCGAATCGCCGATTGGCGGCCTTTGCCAAATATATCATCATTTCGTTTGCGGCGGCCGCTAAATTTTTTTCTTCTAAAAAAACTAAACTTCTTGGGATTCCGATCAGAAGCGAATTGACAACGGGTTTTACCGAGGGAGCAGAGACAACTTTTGAGCTAGTGGCTGGTAAGCCAGTTATTTCTATTATAAGCGGTAGTCAGGGTGCCAAGCTTATCAATCAGCTCATTTTCTTGGCGCTCCAGCGTCTTTTGTCGAAATATGAAATTATCTGGCAGGTGGGCGAGAAAAATTTTGATTCCGTCTCTGGTGAAATATTAGAAAGTTTTGGCAAAATTCCGGATAGTTGCCATATTTTGTCTTTTCTTGACGAAAAACAGTTGGCAGAGGCGTTGGCGATTTCGTCGCTTGTTGTGTCTCGGGCCGGCGCGACCAGCATCTTTGAGATTGCCGCCTGCAGCAAGCCGAGCATTATCATTCCATTGCCGTCTGCCGCCTACGAACATCAAAGAGAAAACGCTTTAGAGTACGCCGGTAGCGGTGCAGCCATCTTTTTAAACCAGGAAAATTTAACCCCCAGCCTTTTGATAAACGAGATAAATCAAATTATTGACAATCCCGCATTGGCCCAAAAGATGTCGGCCAACGCTAAGGTTTTTTCTCGGCCCGATGCGGCGCGCCAGGTTGCTGACGAGTTAATAAGTTTGGTATCGCGCTGACAAAAAAGCGGCCGCAAGCGGCCGCATGGTTATGGATTTAGTTCTTTTTCTCTATTCTTTTTTTCCTCAAAGCGAATAGTATCTAAATAATAGCCAAAAAAACGCACAAGCTTATTAAGAGATACCAGAAACGCTCCGAAAGAGAAAAAACCTGGAGTTAGCCAAAAAGCCAGGTCTTGGCTGACGAAATGCGGTAAAAATTTGCAATAGAAACACATAAAAGCCAACACGCCTAAAACCAAAGTCAAACAAAAAGAAATAATAACCATTTTGTAATACCCCCCCCTGATAGGATATGTCAAAAAACATTCATTATCCAGAAAATAATATAAAAAACAGAAATAATCAACCGGTAATTGTCCGAATCGCGCCTAGCCCGACTGGCACGCTTCATATCGGTACGGCTCGTACAGCGCTTTTTAACTTTTTATTCGCCAAACACAACGAAGGAAGATTTTATTTAAGAATTGAAGACACCGATATTGAGCGGTCAAAGCCGGAGTTCGAAAAAGATATTATTGAAAATCTTAGATGGTTAGGCTTGAAATGGAGTGGGAGAATTTTGAGACAAAGCCAGCGCCGAAAAGTCTATGCGAAGTATATCAAAAAGCTTTTAGACTCGGGGCGAGCGTTTTGGTGTTACCATACAAAAGAAGAATTGGAAGAAGAAAAACAAGGGCAGGCCGGCAGGGGAGAGGCTCAAGTGCATTTTTGCGAACATAAGCACGATTCCCGCCGAGGACAGACCTCGGCGAACTCGCCGAGGTCTGTCCTCGGCGCAGCGAAAGGCGTTATCAGATTAAAATGTCCAGCGAATAATATAAAATTTCATGATTTAATTCGTGGGGAGATAGAGTTTCAGACAAGCCAAATAGGGGATTTTGTGATTGCTAAGGATGCGCAAAACCCGTTGTATAATTTGGCGGTAGTAATAGACGATTATGAAACAAAAGTTTCGCATGTTATTAGGGGCGACGATCATATTTCAAATACTCCGAAGCAGATTATAATATTAGAGTCTCTAGCTTTGGCCAGGCCTCAATATGCGCATATTCCGCTAACCTTAGCGCCCGATAAAACAAAGCTGAGCAAAAGGCATGGGGCAACCGCTATTCAAGAGTATAAGGAAATTGGTTATTTGCCGGAGGCGCTAATTAATTTTATGTCATTTTTGGGGTGGAATCCAGGCGGCGAAAAAGAAATTTTTACGCTGGAAGAACTGGTTGGAGAATTTACCATTGAGCAGATGCAAAGATCGGCGGCCATTTTTAACATTGAAAAACTCGATTGGTTTAACGGGTGTCATATAAGACAATTGTCTCTCAGAGAGTTAACAAAAAGGTGCATTCCTTATTTAGAAAATGCAAAGCTAATACAAAAAGAAAAAAACGAAAAATGTAAAAAATTTAAGATTTTAAGCACTAACGAATCAATTAGCCTTAGTTGGCTGGAAAAGGTGGTTCGGCTTGAACAGGAACGTATGAAGAAATTATCCGAGATAGGGGAGTTGACCGGATTTTTTTTCCGGGATGAACTGACATACGAATTAGAACTTCTACGATGGAAAGACATGACAAAGCAAGAGCTAAAAAGCTCTATTGACAAACTCTATAATATATTGTCGAACGTAAACTCTCGGGATTTTGTTACGGATAAATTATCGGCAATTTTAATGCCGGAGGCAGAAAAAATGAAAGACAGGGGGCGACTATTGTGGCCCCTCAGGGTTTCTATAACTGGTTTAAAGGCTTCACCGGGGCCATTCGAGGTTTTGTCTGTCTTGGGCAAAGAGAGGGCCTTAAAACGCATTAAAGACGCCCAAATGCGTTTATAACAGCCGGATATGGTTCCGTTATAAAGCGCTGGCACTCAAACGTATTAAAAACGCCCCGTAGAGGTTCAGTCGGTCGGGGTTCTATCAATGAGAAACCATTTGTTCCAGATTGCCATAATTTTTTCCATATTTACGTTGATTTCGGTATTATTCGCCGGAAGCGGACAAGCCGGACTTATCGAGGACATGCAGACGCAAATCCAGAACAGGCAGGCGCAAATAAAACAGCTCGAAGAACAGGTTGCTAAGTTGCAGGGTGCTATTAAAAATAATCAAGGTCAGCAGTCGACCCTTAAAAAACAGATAACTCTTTTGGATTCGCAAATAAATCAACTCGAATTTGAAATAAAACTGACTAGGGCGCAAATATCCAAAGCTAATTTGGAAATAGAGAGTCTTAATAACGAAATACAAACCAAAGAGGATGAGATAGTTGTGAATAAAAATTATTTAACTAATGCCGTGAGGGTTATTAATGAATATGATCAAAAGGCGCCCGTAGAAATAATTCTCGAAAACGATAGTTTTTCGGACCTACTTAATCAGCTCGAATATGTCGAAAATCTTCAAGGGTCCATTCAGGAAAAATTGGCTGGTATAAAAACGCTGAAGATTCAGTTATCTGATGCCGCAGAGCAACAACAGGCCTATAAAAATAATCTCGAATTGCTGAACGAGCAGCTAACCGGCAAAAACTTGGCTCTTAATTCTCAGGAGGAGGACAAACAAGATCTTCTGGTAACCACCAAAAATCAGGAGCGAAAATATCAATCGCAACTTCAGACAGTACAACAACAACAGAAAGAGATAGAAAAAGAAATATACACATTGGAAGATAGGCTTCGGATGACTATTGACCCGAATTCTATCCCGCCGGCGCAGAAAGGAATTTTGAACTGGCCTGTTAATAACGTCATAACTCAAACTTACGGTCCAACATCTCAAACTGGTTTTGTTAATGATGTTTATAGCTTTCACAACGGTATCGATTTGCGGGCTGCCATTGGCACTCCAATTAGGGCGGCTGCCGACGGTATCATTAGCGGGGTTGGCGATGACGGGAAATATGCTTATGGCAAGTGGATAACGATCAATCACCAAAATGGTCTTACGACGCTCTATGGTCATTTTTCGGTCCAAAAGGTGTCTGTTGGAAAGCAGGTCAAGAGGGGAGAGATAATAGGATATTCTGGCAATACGGGTTTTACGACAGGGCCCCATCTTCATTTTACGGTTTACGCAACCAATACTTTTCGGATCGAGTCGCGCTGGTATGGATTACTTCCTGCTGGTGGTTCGATCAACCCCTTGAATTATTTAGAATAAAAAAGCCGATTATTCTGAACGGCAAGAGAGTGGCCGGTCCCGCTATTCTCCCAGCAGCCTCTTTGCTAAGCTTCTTCCATCAAATAACTGAGTATAATATCTCTTACACTCAGTCATGAGGGGGAAAATAGAAGTGTGCTGTTTGGGCCATTATGGCCTTTGGCACCCTTTTATGCTATTACTCTTGTGGTTTTTTGGAGGCGTGGGGATGTTGCCCACGTTCTCCTTGGGTAAAGAACTTTACGATTTTCGGGAAATCTCGCTCAAGAGTACATGGTTCCCTGCGATCAAACTCTGGCCAGCTTAAGAACCGTTGCGGCCGGCCACCGTTTTTGAAGCGCGGGAAAAGATATTGTCCCGGATAGCCGCACCGCGGGCACGCCGTGATGTCTCTCAAAATCGGCTCACCTTTCATGGCTAATCCTATGTAATCAACAGCTGGCCATCCACTCATTCGCTCAGCGGTTTCCAGCCACCCGATGACAAAAAGGCTTTTGAGGTGTGCCGTGGCGTGGCCGCATCCCCGACACTTAAGCACGAGGTGCTTGTCGAGGTCTATCTGGTCGCAGCACTTCCTACAAACCGCCATTTCCGAACCGTCGCGGTCTATAGCAATACGAACCATGGGGGCTACCTGTTCGCAGATGTGGCACGTTTGCGGTTCGAGGTATTTTTCAATCAGGCGGCAATGTGTTTCGCACACCGCCACCTCGCCGATATTAACGTAGGCTGGTCGCCCACAAATAAAACATGACATGATTACCCCCCCTTAATCCCAAATGGGTTTTTAAAGATACGCGATTTCGCATTTGAATCCGAAAATTTGATAGAATGGCAGTATGAAAAAAAACTAAAAAGTTCTCGCATCTTTCCAAAAGCGAGCGCCACGAAATAGCAATTTAAAGAAAAAAGAAATAT
>Ga0100390_10003827_pt1 | contig 13072 bp, 10 predicted proteins | sample CryGeymeta201514_FD_81540 | JGI IMG/M metagenome (GOLD analysis project Ga0100390, IMG submission 81540) | Groundwater microbial communities from Crystal Geyser aquifers in Utah, USA - Crystal Geyser metaG 2015-14 | ecosystem: Environmental > Aquatic > Deep subsurface > Groundwater | place... | reverse complement strand
GAACACGGGTTGAAAGGGGAGAAAAGATGTCCTTTCTTGGCGCTCGGTAGTCAGTTGTGTGAGCTACCGGACGCTGAAGCGATCCGGCGTCTAATGTCGAAGAATTTACGAAAGGATGCACTACATTCTCGTCCATAGTGCGAATAGTATACAGCGGTGGACAACCATTCGCCAACGGGGGGTGCAAGTCAGATTTGTGAGAGGCTGCGGCAACCTGCGGCAGTGGGAGGGTGTAGGCTTGGTTAGCTCTAATTGGCACAAATCTGCCTTGCACACCATTGCAGCGCCGTGCAAGGGAACCCCTCGGCCCGGACACCGTTCGTGTCTCCATCATGGGACAAAGCCCGTTGTTCGGACAGGCCCGAAGTTAATGGAGACTTCAACGAAGTCAACGTTGACTGGGAGAACCGCCCGGAAGGAGTCACGAGGCGGGAATCTGATTGTTGGCATTGGCCGGGTCGGCGTTCCAGAGCGCGACCAGTTCTTCCGACGTCTTCCCGATGTTCTCGGCGTTTTCGATGACTCCGTTGAAGTTCTTCCGCACGTCTTTAACCAGGTCGGGGTCTTCCTGGAAGTTGATGCGGAACCCGCCGTCCAGCGCTATTTTGGATGCGAAGCTGCCCCCATCATCGATGTGCACGGACCGCCTTTTTTAGAGATAAAACGTCAGCGCTTCCAGTACATTGGTGAACGCCTGCTTGCACTCGCCCTTGCTCTGCCCCGTATTTCGCACCATCAGGTCGATCAACTGCGATGTCGACACCGGTCTCCCCGGCGCAATCCGGGGACCGTACTTCACTATCGCCTCGATCTTCGTAGCCATACAAAACTCCTCCTTCGACACGTGAAATCTACTGCACACGGCAAAGCCGTACGCCATCGGCTGTCAGCCACCACCCTACCGAATGCCTTTTCCCTCCAACTCCTGAGCGTTGACAACAGTCCTTGCGGAGGGAGCTACTCGGTATATCCTGGAAAATGCAGATTCACCAACTGCGGCTGGCCTATGTGCAGAAGCAGAATCTGCACGGCTTCGGGCGCTCCGTTGGGCGTCAGAAGTCTCTGGCGGCGACACGTGCGGGCCATGTAAGGGAACCCAGGGAAGACCTCCGAGTCACTTCTCGCCCAGTCGGGGTGCGCGACTTCTGGCACAAGGAACTGATGCGGTTCCGGTGTTTTCTGTTCAGCAACAGAAGTTCCGGGTTGCTCAATGTAGACCCATGCTTGTTTGCCGATTTCGGAAAGGACGATGATGCCAAGGTTCCCTCGCCGATAGGAGCAGTAGGCTGCGCGTTCGCGTGTCGGTCTCGCCCCGTTCTCAAAGACGTGCATCATCTCTCGTGAGGGCAACCATTCCAGCTTCAGGAACTGAGTGAGGTCGTTCCATGCGCGCAGTCGCCACCATTCCTCCTCGGGTTCCGGCTTGAGGGGTGAGAGAAACTTGCGTTGCAGGACAATCTGTTCGCGTTCGCCTTCCGGGATTGCGGTCCAGGCAGGACCCACCTTGGGAAGGAAATAGACTGCCTTCTCCGGCAGCGCCCAAGTCTCCGCGCTCCCCAATACAACTGCCTCGCCAGTTGTCATGACGCGCACATTGATTGACCGTCGGAAGACGACGGCGCCCCAAGTTACAAAGGTTACCGTCAACTGATGTGCGCCCGTTGTCTCCAGTGAGCACTCGAGCCTTCCGGAGGGTGACATGAGAGGGGCATTGGGGATGTCGATTGTGACTGTCGTTTTGGCACCCATCGCTTCAGCCTGGAGGTGGGGAACAACGGAAACAAACATCGTCCGGGGAGTGCGATAGATGATAGGGAAACCTTGTGCCACAGACACCAGTGCGGGAGCAAGGATTTCAAGCTCCGGGATGGATACGTTTTTCCCTCGCGGTGCAAGCTTCGCGTCGCTCTGCAAGGCGGCGTCCAGCTTGCGGGCGAAGACCAGCGCGTCTTCCTGTGTGCCGCGAAAAACGAACTGACTTACGACATTCAACCGGCGCAGTGCGACCTGATATGCTTCGGATCCTATCAATCGTGAGACTCGAAGCCGGTCAGCAATCCCCGTGACAGCTTGCTCTTGAGCGTCTTGAGGAGGCGTTAGGTTTTTCCACACCGAATCAGCCTCACCCAACGTCGGATGGACACCTACAAGGAATTTATCACTGACTCCCATCCGCCGGACAAGGCGCACAACGCAACCACGATCATCTACGCTCAATTGTCCTTTCATCCCCAGCATGGGTTCCAGGGCGGAGCGGTCGATCCGGGTGACCAGTGAAGCCTCGTCAGCCTGAACGACACCACCTACCCCGTGAGAGTGAACAACAGGAAGCAGGAGGCATAGCAGGACGACGGAGTATGCTTTTGGTTTTGGTTGAGCTATTTGCGTTTTCATTCCGAGATGTCGGGATATCCCCGTGCAAGCAAGAACACGTTCAGTCGGCGTCTACGGATAGCCCGGCGAGCGAAGGTTGAGTTCGCCCGGTTCTCTCCATTTCATCAGCAGAATTCGCACCGGTTCATACGGACCTTCAGGCTTGAGAGCTCGGTAGCGATGAAATACGCGGGTCATCACTTCATGGGGTGGGAAAATGCCCTCTGCGGTTTCTTTTGATCCAGCCTGAAACACCTCCGGTTTGAGGAGGTCCTTGGCGGTTACAGGAGTAGCGCCAGCGGGGAGCGGGTCGGGCTGCTCCACGTATACCCAGCATCCCCGGCCAAGCTGCCCCATGAATATGACTCGACTTTTGCCTTGCAGAACAAATGCAGAGTGAGCCACGTATTCCTGAGGGGTAGGACGCCTCGCATCCCGTTCCACAGTGATGAGGTCACTCTCGGGCAGCCAATCACCGTTAAGCACTTCCCCCCATTCCTTCAGGGCTTGCTGCTTCAACCGGTCAATCTCATCCTGAGATTGGATAATGCCGAAAGTGCCGCGCTGGACCGAGAACCACTCCTTTTGGCTCGACGGAAGTTTTGACCAATCGACGTTCGGTTTTTGCAAGAAGTATAGATCCCTAATCTCAAGAGAATCAGAGATCCTCCACGGAAGCGTGCGCCGACGTGAGTCAAATTCCTTTGGAGAAAGAACCTCAATGGAGACGGTTTTGGTGAAGACAACGTTACCCTCGGAGGCCATGAGGATGGAAATCTCATGGTTTCCCAGTCTCCCAGTGTCATGGTAGTAGAAGTCTCCTGATTTGGCCAGAGCACCTTCGTTCGTGTTCAGCCAAAAAAGTTCTTCCCCAGAAGTGCTCACCACGATGCGGGCATGACTGCCTTGGCGGATCGTGCGGGGGGCGGATAGCTGCAGCGGTGGAGTAGCAACAACATCAACTTTTGGTGCGACTTCGTTGGAATGGACTAACAACTCATCGAGTCGTCTCGCCAAGTCGAGTGCGTTCTTGGCGGAGCCATCGTAGCAGAACGATAAAACAACATTCTCCCTCCTCAAAAGGCACCTGTGCGGCCAACCATCGGTACCCCGTGTTCCCGTCCAGAACGCAAACTGGTCTCCAGGCAATGTCCCCTTTTGCGTGGTCCTCATGACGGGTATCATTGACGACATCTCTGCAAACATTTGCTTTGCCGCATCCCTGGTTGGGGAAACTCCCACAACGAGCTCAGACGTTATCCCGCTCTCGGACTTGCTCAGTTGATAGCGGACCCCGATTGGCAACACGATCACCTTGCGAATTTGCAGTCTCAACTCGGACTGCAGGAGATGCATGTCAATCCTACCAATCAACCTGGTGCTATTCTGTTGTGTAAGGGCCTGTTGCGAAATCAGCCAACCGGTTGCCACAACCAGGAAGATCCACGTTTCCGCCAGTTTCTTCATGGAATTACCCACAATCGTAATTACTCGCTGCCAATTGTTTTGAGTCTTAAGGCCATTGGTGCTCCGGTAAGGGCGTATCGAAGTCAAAGCCCAAGCCTGAATCAGGATAGATGCCATACGGGGGATGTTTAACCTCATAGTCAGGGTGATGGTGCAATATATTCGGCGTCCCCAAGTGCTTCAATGCGGAATCGTAACGACCATCCGATGTCTTCGCGATCACATGGAAGTGCCACAGATTATCTGGTGAAATCAGAATAGTTCCTTCCTTACCTGTCGCTGTCCATTTCCAAACCTTTCCCAGAAAATTGTCCTCTCCGCCATACCACCGCTCGGTGTTCGCTCCAATGCCGATCGATCTCAAGAGGCAACACACAACGTTCGCGTGGTCAATGCAGCCCACGCCCTCCTCCCAATCGTCGTAGGCGTCCAATGGATAGGTGGAAGGATAACTCCCGAGCGGCTTGAATCTAATACCGATCCCGCTCATGATGGCAGCAGCGCAATCATGCTGTGTGTTGGGGGTGCCGTTTATGTACGTGCAGGCCTTGCTCAAAGCCAATCGAGCAGGTGGATTCTCTCCCTCTATCGGCGGTTGTGAGAATATCTGGTAAAGAGTGGATGTATCGTGGTGGTAACTCTTCCACGGGTTGTTTTGGCGGATGTTGATCTGGTGCGTGAGTGAATAACTGTCAACGGCCGCGTTAGTCGAAATGCTGAACTGACCCGTATTGCCTGAACCGTCCATTGTGTTTTCGTTGATGACGGTTGAGGGGCCGTCGTGTACCGTCCACGTATACCTCCAAGTCAGGCCTGAAAACGACCGGTCCGACGGCCACGCGCTGATTTGGATCGTGGAGAGAAAACTGTCGTTGCGGGCGTCGCACACCGGTTGCTCAATCGCAGCCAAGACCAATTGCCCGTCTGCATTGAATTGTGCTTTGAACAGGATATTGTCGTGCACATTCTTGTTCGGGATGTTGCTCAATCTTATGTTCACATTGTTGGAAGCCTTCACTTCTGTCACTGCAAACTTCGTAGGCTGAGCATTGCCGTCGTCAGTGCTCTTGTACGAAGCAGGACTGTTCTCAACAACGCTCTCATCCAGTACCTCGAACTCCACCGTGCCCGCTTCTGTTCCTACGGTGTAGACCGTCTCTGTTATTCCGTCACCGTCCGTATTGTCGTTGGTCGGATTGAGGCTTCCGTATCCGGAAGGGGAGCCGCTCGGTGGATCGGCCTGGTAGATTAGAGTGCCATTGCCATCCCAAATTCTGCTGATGCGCCAAGTCATTTCATGCTGGTCCACGCTGTCGCCGCTGTAGGTCAGCGTAAGCTTGACGTTTGCTTGAGATTCCCCATCGGCAATCAACTCCTGAGGGTCAATGGACCATGCGCCAGTGGCCTTCTCCATCGTGACCTGCTCCGTCTCAGCCTCGACTTCGTCGTACTTTGCCTTGACCTTGACCGTCGCACCAATTTTGCGACTGGAGGTCAACGTCGCTTTCGCCTCGCCATTCGAGTCTGTTGCGGCGGAGACAGGATCGATGGTTGCAGGATAGTCCGGGTGAGAGTTGGTGAGGGAGAAGGTGATCATTGTGCCTGAAACAGGCTCTCCGCTTTGATAGCTTAGAGTGGCAGTGATGGTGGCTTGATGGGGCGCTGAATCAATTCCTCCAGCACAGATTGCTGTTTTGTCGCTCGAGATGGATAACGCAAAGTCGTCCATGTTCCCTGCCCAACTGGCCTCAAAATCAATGGGCTGGCCTCCACCGCCACCAGTTCCGCCGGCAATCTTGCCCTTCACATCGATGGAGAAACTTCCGCCCGTGTCAGGCGAGCTCCACGTGAGATAGGTTTCTCCGTCTCCGCCACCCCATGTTCCCCAACTGGGATCACTTCCGCCTTTCCCCGGATACGTCCAGGTGGGACCCTCTTGAAGCTGACACCTGACGCAGGCACAATGCGGAAGGTCCATACATTCGCATCCCCCCTCGAACGCAGGAGGCCGGTTTGTCCTGGTGGCTTGGGCGACTCGCAACTGATCGGCATATCCTGCGGAGTGGTGGCGGCGAAGGAAGTCTTCACTGCCGCGCCTGCAAAGACGAACAACGCTGCAACGCAAAGAAAACGACGACTGGTCATGGCCATGTTCCTCCTGATTTGATCTTTTCCTGAAATCTCGCCGTCCACTGCGTTACCCATTTGCTCCGTGGACTCGACGGATACTTCTCATACAGTCTTTGCAGCAAAGGAAGCGCGTCCTGGAAGCGGTTGTTCCAGGCACAATAAAACGCTGCATGCCACAGAGCCTCCGGTGCCTCGGAGCACTCAGGGAATTGATCGGCAACGCGGCGCATCATGTCGATGGCGCTGGAGTAATCTTTGACGGATTGACTGCCATAGGCAAAACCAAGGAGGTACATCGCCTTGGGAAGGTAAACGCTCTGCGGGAACGTGACCACGAAATCCTGAAGCTCAGATATCTCCTGTTGGAGGTTCCCCTCCGTTCCCAACGCACGACTCCAGTGGTACAGCGCGTAGTCGGCCATCGGCTCCTCCGGATTCTCGAGGTACATCCTCTCGTAGTATTCCCGCGCCTTGCTTTGAGGCACACCGAAGTTCCGTTCCGGCTTGAAGTTCTCATCGCCTCGTTTCCTATACACAGAAACGAGAACAGGCACAATCTTCCGTATCTCGGCTTCCGCAACGCGAGCGTATTCGGTTCCCGGATGGTTCTCGACGATGTAGCGATACGCTACCTTCGCGTCCTCCAGCCGGTTTTCGAGTAGAGCCTTCTTCGCCTGATCCATGTACTCAGCGACAATTACCGCCTCAACTTCGTCCAGCTTCTTCATCGCATAGTTCCGTATCCGCTCATCGTTCTCCATCAACCAGACGTGGTTCAGTTCCTCCAGCAGCAGGTCGCGGGTGGGGCGGCTGCATTGCGCCTTCAGTATCTGCGTGACGGCGATGTCGAGGGATGCGACGTAGAGGTTGCCGACCTGGCGGCGTTGTTCCACCACGGAGCGGCGGCGGGCCTCCTCACCCCGACCAATGACCCACCAGTCCTGCACTTGCGGGTCGTAGTGGTCTTTGCCGGGGGCGTTGGTAACGGGGTCCCAATAGTCGAACGGCGGCAGCTTGTATTCTGGGATAGCGGTAAGGTGATCGCAGCACTGTTGCCGCGTTTGCCTCCACGCATCCGCAGCATATTGCCCCGCGGGGTTGGACTTGCACTTGAGATAGATGTCGAGGAGACTCACGTAATCGGGATGCAGCAGGTTGACGCATTCGACGCAAGCGTCCGATTCATCGGCGTCCGCCTTTCGCTTCGCCAACCAGGTTCGGTAGGATTGCAGCGCGGTGTCCGCGTGAGGGGAACATGGATAGCGCGCGAGCAGCGTTTGCCACGCCCACGCGGCGTAGGGGAGTTGTTGCTTCGCCTGCCAGATATCGGCGATGCGCCACAGGGCTTCGGACGCCTCCGGGGATGAGGGATGCTGGCGGACGAGGTCGTACAGGATGTCGAGGGGCTGCTCGCTCTGCTCTGCCGTACGCAGCATGTAGGCGGGCGACAGCGATGACTCCGCACCGACGGGAACGGCAGCACAAGCAGCGACCACGGCAATGGAAACGAGGAGAGTCCACGACGCCCGTAGCAGCAGCGCCGGGCGACTTGCGCGACGACGGTTTTGATTCGCAACCTCTGTGAGCACCAGCCTCACCACATCTTCGGTCAGACTGCTACGGCTCAAACGAGCTAAACGGCTACAACGAATCCGTAACGGCACGTATTATATCAGGAGGGGGGGGGTTGTCAAACTGCGGGAAGGCATCCGCGTGCACCGGATAATCGACGGTCAAACTCGTATCGAATGGTCACCGTACCATTCACTGTGGCGGAGATGAACACGGTGAAAGGAACGCTACGGCGGGCGATCCCTAACCGGGTACGGTCAGGGCCGTTGCCAACTGGTTTCCGTCGGGATGGTGAACTGATCCCCCGGTTGCACGTCGCAGTAGGCGAGCTTGTCGCCGGCGTGGAAGCCTTTGGAGCTTTCCACGGTGAGGGTCAGGGGCACGGTGCCGGGGGTGCCGCTGAGGACGCAGGTGGACGCGCCGGAGGCGGCGCGGATGAGCTTGCCTTTGAAGAACCAGGAATCTCCCGTTCGGTTGACGGCGCGGAAGTATTCGTGCGGGGTGAGACTGCTGAGGGTGTTGCCCTCCGCGGGATCGTCCTCCACCTCGCCGCGACCGAGCACGAAGGTCTGCTCCTCGACTTCCACACGCGTCCCCTGAGGAGTCTGCTCGACACGGCGGATGTGGTAGCAGGTGTTGCGCGAGTACGCCGGATTGGAGAAGACGATCGTGCGACCCGTGAGACTCCCGTCGGTCGGCAGCTTCGCCGACGTGACCATGACTCCCTTCTCGAAGTCGGCATCCTTGACTGTTCCCGTGATCTCAGCCGCGGGCGCAGCGAACTTTCTACCGAACCCCTCGAAGCGGGTGGATCGGGTCAGGTCGAGTTGCAGCAGTTGTCCCTTCGCGTCCACCCTCGCCCTTGCGAAGGCGCCGGTGAAGCTGACCTTCTCCCATTTCAGGGTCGCTGCCGGATCGAGCGAAGAGAAGACGTAGTCGGTCGCGCCGTTGGATAGAGTGACCCGCAGACCTAATGGTTGGGAGCTGACCGATGAGCTTGTCACCGGCAACCTTTCGATGCCTGTGACCGGACAAGTGACCTTCGCGTTCTTCTCCTGCTCCACTTCCTCGCCGGTCTTGAACACCAGCGACTGAATGCCCATCCAGAAGTTGCCCGCGGCGTCGCCGGAGGAACTCGCTTCGATCCTGAGTCCGAACTGATGCTTGCCGGCGGTCAGGCGGACGCTTCCCAGCTCAACCTCCCGCGCCGGGGCCGTGGTCTCCGCGGTGCCCTTGATGACCGGCCCGAGGGGCTTGCCATCGAGCAACACCTGCGCGCTGCCGTAGCGAGGCGAGTTGTATGGGTGCAGGACGATCGTGTAATCTCCTTCCTTCTCGACGGTGCGCTCGAAGGTCATCGTGTCGCCCGCAGCCGTGCCTTTGTAGAGCAGGATGTCCATGCCGTCAATCGGCTTGACCTCGCCGCGTTCGGCGCGGGCTACTTTGGCGATGTCCGGCGCTCTCCACTCCTCGCCATAGCGACGTGGAGAGTATGCGGACACCACGGAGGCGAAGGCGCTGGCAAGCGGCTGATCTCCCTCGGCCTTGCGTCGGGCCACGACGTAGCGCGCCTTTGGATAGAACGGGTAGATTCCGGGAGCGCGCGCCGAGATGACCTCCGTGCCCGGCTGCGCGGCCATCAGCAACCGCACTCGAGTGCTCACGGCGTCGCTCAGCGTCCACTCCACCTGCCACGCACTGCCGGTCTTGCCGCGCTGCGGTTTGATGAGGAACCCGTAGCCATTCCCCGGCGGTGGATTCCAGTAAGGCTTGTTGGGGTAACCGGCCATGTCGCCATCGTTCAGTTGCTTGTCTCCCCACGAGATGTCGGGGGCGGCAAGGGAACCTTGCTCCTCTGCTCCCATCTCGACACCCTCGACCTTTGCGTTGTCGGTCAGGGAATGGAACATGAAGTCATGTTGCTTCCCTCCGACCACTCGGAAGATGTCGAGGAGGTATCGGTCGGCGCCATCACCGACCAGCGCGCAAGTGCGGCGATAGGTCGTCACTCCCCGGTCGGCGTAGCTCGGCTCGGAGGAGGCTCCCACAACCTTGCAGGTGGGATGATCCATGAACAGGTGCAGACGGCCGCCGCTGCCGGACTTCCCGCCCTGGGACTTCTCGTCCACGACGACGAGGTTATGGCTTGCCGTCTGGCGCGACCAGCCGACCTGCGTGTGCGTGCTGCCGAGACCGTAGCCGAGGTCGTAGGTCACCTCGTAGCCCGCGGCGAAGTAGTTGATGTTGAGATCGTCCTGATGTCCGTGGTTCATGGAAGGGCCGAAGCGCAGCAGCACCGACTGGGCGTCCTGCCCGCTCCCCGCCCGCAGGATGCCGAAGCCTTTCTGCCCGACGAAGTCGGATTCCATCAGCCGCCGCTTCCAGACCTTCGGAAGCTCGACAGGCTCGTTGGCAGCAGCATCGGACACATCGGCGGCATGGAACAGCAGCCAGATCTTGTCATTGGAGCCGTCGCGAGCCTTCTCGATGTCCGGGTTCATCCACCGGAGCAGCGTCTCGAACTCCTTGCGCTTTGCCGGGTCGTTGGTTCGGGCAACCTGATACTCCAACAGGTTGCTGTCTCTTTGAGAATTGGGTTGGTTGGTGGGCACAATGCGGGAAGTGTCCGGGGCGTCATCTCCGTACCGCGCCACATGGCCGGCGCACTGGATCATCAGGTTCGGAAAGACGTAGAAGCTCTGGAACTTGGGATTGTCGTAGAGGTTCAGCCCGCTGGGATACAGGCTGCCCCGGTAGTTGTACAGCGGATCGGAGAAGGTGAGGTAGAGGCTGCGGGTGTGGTCGGAATACATCTGCGACACCTCGAAGTAGTGGCCGCTGCGATCCACGTTGTTCTCCAGCATCGGCAGAATCCCGAACGGCCCGGTCGTCGCCCAGTGGACATACTCCGGGACACCGAGGCAGACGCCGACGGCAAGGCAGCCGCGGATGTAGTCCGCCTCGCCGTTGTGCAGTCCGCCGTGCAGGCTCTGGTCGTAGCAATACTTCGCCCCGTTGAGCAGCAGGTTCTCTTCGATGTTCTGGCGTCGGGTCATTCCGGCGCGCACGGAGGGGGCATCCAGCGACTTGCTGTTGCAGATGCGGTCGTAACCATCCACATACCAGATGAGCACTCGCGCCACCTGATACCACGGACGGTCGAAGCGGCCGCTGGGCGGATTGGAGGGATAATCCCAACTGCCCTTGTCGCACGAGGGATAGATGTTGGCGAACCCGTCGAGGATCACCGCACACTTCTCCGCGTAGCGTTCGTCGCCGGTCAGCGAGTAGGCGAGCGCCAGGTTCTCAGCGGCGGAGAACTCCAGTTGCTCCACAACCCACGCATTGTAGGACCCGACGAAGTAGTGGATGCGACCATCCTTTCCCACATATCCGGTGCCGGGGTCGGGATGCTCGGCGTCGGGAAGGACGCGACCATTCGCACATCGCACGTGACCCGGATTGTCCCAGGTCGCGTTCGCCCCCTCCCACGTTCCCCAACTGGCGTTGCAGATCGGGCAGCCTGTGAAACCGTACGCAAAACACGCGCCGTGAGCGGGGAGGACCTTCAGGAACCAATCGTTCGGTTTCGCAACCCACTGATCGGCAAGGCGGAGGATGCTGTCCGACATCGTTTTCGCCCATGCGTGGTCCTTGACGCGCTGCTTCGCAGCGGCCACGTCCTCCGGCGTGAGATAGACGGTCGGGTGTCGTGTCACCGGCTCCCGAGTCAGTTTCAAGTCTCGCCACTGTTCCGGCGCGGACAACCTCACACCCACCTTCTTCTCAGGATCATTGAAGGCCATCAACTCCGCGCAACCGACGTAATTCTTCTGTCCATGCGACGACAGGATATTGACTTGCAGCCACTCTACCGTATGACTTCCGAGCCGCACGATCTGAGCAAAGGGCTTGTCCTCCAGCGCCGCCGTCACCTTCGCGCCATCGGAGAGCGTCACCTCAATCTGCTTCCAGTTCGCGTAGAGGGTCGGCATGTCCACGCCGGAGACAACGAGCGTGTCTACTGCCGTTGGCTTGTCGAAGGCGACCTTCACCCACTGCGGCATTGGAGCGTTGTTCGCGCAAGCCCACCAGGTGTTCGGCGACCCGTCCTTCAAGTCGTCCACGTAATACTTCCCTCCGGGGCCACCCGCGTTGGACGAGGCGGTGACCTTCGAGACGAGAGTGAGGTTGGGCAACTTGCCGGTGGAGAGGTTGGCAGCAATCAAGGATTCACTCATCCACGTGATGGTGAATATCAGTAGCATCAGGCGTATCACTTCAAAGTTCCTCCAGCGTTTAGGAATGGGATGTCCTCCCGGGCTATGCGATCTGCGCGAATGCCGCGGACATCTTCTCCGGCAACGCCCGCGGCTTCATCGTCGAATCCACACACGCCATCGTGGTCGTGGCTTCAACGAGCAGAACACCTTTGGAGTTTCGTATCTCGTGAGTAAGCGTGAATCGCACGCGCTTCGCTTCCACCAGTCGGGTTGAGACATCCACCACGTCGCCGTAGAAAGCGGGAGAACGATAGTTGACTTCGATGCGGACGACTGTGAACCAGATGCCCTCCTCCTGGTAGCCCTTCACGGAGAAACCCAACTGCTCCATGAAATCCGTCCGGGCGCGCTCCAGGTATTTCAGGTAGTTGGCGTAGTAGACCACGCCGCCGGCATCGGTATCGTCATAGTAAACTCGAATCTGCAATGGCATTCCATCCTTTCGAAGGTGGTCAGTATCGAACGGTGAAGATACTGCATAAGAAGCCGGAGATCTGAGGAACCTACACCAGAGCCTCAGGCGTGCAGATGACGATCGGTGGGTAGCCCTGTTCCATGTTGACCTCGTTCACACCGGTCATCACTTCTGCGCGGACGATGTGACGGGGGTTGTAGCTGGCGATCACGGGAATGTGGTTGACTACGGCGACAGCGATGTGGCGTGCATCGTTGTCGTAGTTTGACGGGATGATTCCACCATCGATGTAGAGTTGGGCAATCGCGTTACTCTCGTCTGAGGCGGCAACTACTTTCAGTCGTGCTTGTCTCACCACCCGCTGCAAGCGAAGGAACGTGTGGGTGGGTGCTTTCTCCATCTCTTCAAGTGTGACGCGAGAGATGTAGCCCTCCAATTCGCGTTGTTGCATTCGTCGCAGCAAAGCTCTCGCGGCTCGGCGACGTGGTGAAGGTGCCGGATGCAAAGTGACCCCAAGAACCGACGACTCCACATAGACTTTCCGCACCGCCATCCTGGCGACTTCCTTCAATCTTCTTTGCCGACGAACTCCAGCCCAAGCTTCTTGGTGAGTCTTCTTCCTCGCTCGTTTTCTACTCGGAGTCTCTCTTCGGGAGGCACGTCTTTGTATTGCTCGTGCAGCTTGAACCGGATCGCATCAAACATCTCCGCCGGGTCTTTCAGGAAAAGCCGGTTCAGTCGGTTGAGTTCTCGTTTCGTCCACACAGGTTCTTGCTGAAGCTCTTGTCCTTTCATCGCCGTTCACCTCACGGTGGCATTATTTCACCCTGGT
>Ga0100390_10003820_pt1 | contig 13087 bp, 12 predicted proteins | sample CryGeymeta201514_FD_81540 | JGI IMG/M metagenome (GOLD analysis project Ga0100390, IMG submission 81540) | Groundwater microbial communities from Crystal Geyser aquifers in Utah, USA - Crystal Geyser metaG 2015-14 | ecosystem: Environmental > Aquatic > Deep subsurface > Groundwater | place... | reverse complement strand
GCGCGCTTGTCGATAAACGACCGGAATAAATGGTAAGCAGAGTCGAACCATCCGGTCGGGTCCGCACAGCTTGACAGAATATCAACGATATGATATTCTATTTTTGATTCCTGCGAGGAAGAAACCTTGAAAACCGAATTAGAGTGAATAACGTGTTTCAAAAACTGTTTATCTTATTTGGTTTTACCGCCGGTCAGTTTCTCCCAGCGTTTTTTAATAACTTCGCAGTAAACCGGACTCTTTTCCATCAAATAACATCTCCTCTTCATTTTTTCGGCAGCAATTAGCGTCGACCCGGAACCGCCGAACGGCTCCGCAACCAAATCGCCACGCTCGGTGAGCACTTTGATATATGGAATGAGTATTTCCAGCGGCTTGGTACCGAAGATGATCCCCTGGCCAGAACTTTTTTCATCTGCCGCCTTGAACTCGATGAAATCGGTTGGGCATATGCGCTTTCCTTTCTCGTATCTTTCCCAATGAGGTTTCCCGGCAATGGCATAGAGAGCGGTCTGATATTCGTTATCGAGCAAATCTCCTTCGGAATTAAGATTGAGCCCGGATTTTCCGGAAGAACCAGCTATCGCGATGTCATGCTTATTGAAGAACCTGTACTTCGCCGCGAATCCCTGAACACGGTTCGAAAGATGCCAGACGATCATATTTTTGACCTTCCAGTATTTTTCCATCTCGTTCCAGATGGTCCGGATATTTTTCCAGTTTTCGTAAACCATGATGTGGAAATCTTCTCCGGCAACAGCAGCAATATTTTTCATTCATTTTCCGGTGAAATCCGGCGGCAGAATATCGGTTTCTAAGTACCGCCGATCCCGCTTGTATCCAAAGCCTTCCGTCGCTTTGCCGTGTTTTTTCTTTCCCTTAAGATAATCCAGAATGTACGGGGGATCGGTTAGGCAGAGCTTAGCCTTCTCGCCGTTCATTAATTCCAGAATATCGGATGCCAAGGTCGAATCGCCGCACATAAGCCGGTGGCTGCCCAACTGCCAGACATCACCCTTGCGAACTTTGATTTTATCGATATCCAGCTTCTTCAGTTCCTTGGCTAAATCAAACACTTCCGGCGTTTCATCAATGCCGAAGACTTCATCCAGCTCTTCACTGGAGAATCCAATATCTGCCAGAAATTTCTCTTCAAAATCTGCCAGCAAATTCCAATCAAATTCACCCGTGTTCTTATTCAGGCGGATGTTCAATTCTTTTTCCTTCTCAATATCCGAGATGTTGATATATACAACCGGCACTTCCTTAATTTTCAATTCTTTAGCAATTGAGAGGCGGAAGTGACCTCCGATTACGATTCCTTTGCGCTTCGGCGCGGCATTGACCAGCAGCGGGTCAATGAAGCCGTAACACTTGATACTTTCTTTAAGCTGGGATATGGCCTCCTTGCTCCAAAACCGCGGGTTATACTCGGATGGACGCAATGATTCAATCGACACATAGCTGATATTCAATCTGCTATTAATTTTTTGTAATTTATTTTTTTGCATAATTTTAATTAGTAAATAGACCTGTTACTTAATAATTTTTGGGGGTATTTTGCCCTAAAAAACCCTTATTTTAAGCCAACAATTTTTCGAAAAAACAACTAAAACCTTATTAAGCAACTTGTCTAATAATTTAACTGATAAATAACCATCGACCGACAACAAAAATACCGGCGCATTCTGCCGGCATAAAAACAAAAAACGAACCATTAAAAACCGAGCAAAATGCTCTATCTCCTGGTTCGTCGTGAAAATGGTTGCTTCGTGTATAACCTGACGTTGCTACGCCAGTCGGAGTACCTTGCGATATTCAGTTGTAATTTCATTATAACAGAGTCCCGCTAAAACGCAAGTTAAAATTGTGAACAACTGGATATAAATTTGGTTAAAAATGGAACGCCGCTAAATCCCGTTATACTGTTCCGTTTGTTCCGTTTCTCGAACAAAGCCCCCAACCGAGACGCCTCAAACGGCCATTGGAAAATTCTCCAAAAAAGCCTTACACTGCTTGTATGCGTAAGGTACCAGACCGAGACGCACCGCAAACCTAAAAATAACCGCCTAGTTGTGCGGTTATTTTTTATACCCGCATGGGACGTTAGAACTTTTTGAGAAATAACAGATAGCGAGGGTGGGGTAAATTTCTAATAAGATAAAATTAGTTCGTTGGGATACAATGATTTTAATAATTTTTTCGTCATACCAAACTATCCAGAAGGCGTTGGGGCTCTAGAAATGAAAATCCGCACAAGCAAGTTGCGCGGAATAGACGAGTTAATCTTCCAAATTAAGCCAGCGGATATCTGAAGATGTTAGTTCGATATCCAAGCCTAAAAATGAAGTTCTGATTTCTGATAAAATTCTCGGCCCTATAAGAGCAAAAGTCGGAAATGGTTGGCATAATACATATGCTAAGGCAATGTTGATAGGCAAGCAATTAAGCTTCTTGGCCATTTCATTAACCCGGTTTAATCGTTCAAAATTATCAGCGCTGTACCAGCATCGGACCAGTTCTTCATCAAAAAGATTGTCCGGATGGGCGCGGCCGGTAAAGAACCCCCGAGCCTGACTGGACCAAGCCATTAGAACCAACTGTGTTTGAGTAAACCGATCCCGGGAAAGCTTATCCGATGAAGAAACACATCCTTCCCAGGGAGGATTTATCATCTGGGCAAGACTGAAGTTATTGCTAACCGCACTAAATCCTGCCAGTCCTTTTGATCGAGCATATTGATTGGCCTCTTCTACCCGTTTTAACGACCAGTTAGACCCGCCAAAGGCGTGAATCCGTCCATCTTTTTTGTGCTCGTTTAACACATCAATAAATTCGGCTACAGGAATTTCAGGATTATCTCGGTGAAGAAGATAAATATCTAAATAATCGGTTTGGAGACGCTCTAGACTTTCAATGAGTTGCCTTGTTAAATCCTTTGGGTTGCAAAAGGGAGTATGGGCGCCTTTGCCTAAAATTACAACTTTTTCCCGGATATTACGATTTTTAATCCACTGCCCTAAAAGTTTCTCACAGCTACCTTGTCCATAAACCCAGGCGGTATCAAAACAGTTACCGCCTCTTTCAAAAAAATCATCAAACATAACGGAGGCATGGGTAATAGTTTCCTGATTATCTGCTCCCATTACTAAACGAGAGACAGATTTTTTCATGCCAGTAATTTGGCCATATTTCATCTTACTATTGTTACGTACGGTAAGCGGCTTCTTGCTCACTGGTAAAATCTGGGCCTCCGGTTTTTCTGGATCATAGACAAATCCGAAAGAACTTCTCCACAAATCAAGTGTCTTCATATTGCCTAACGTATCTTCCCAAGTCATCGCCGGACTAGGCGCTTGCCTTGCTTCGATATTTTCAGCGACTGTATCGGCTTCGATAGCATACAACCACTCTTTAGTTTCAATACTAATCTCTTGAATTTTTCCTTCCTTGTTAATTAAGATTTTAGTTAAGCCACCTTCGCGGGAGGGAATCCAAGGGTTTGGAACAGTTAGACTACCTTCTTTGCCAAAGATTCTCACTACATTTTCCTGGTCAACCGCAACACCGGTTGAAAGCTCGGCAATAATTCCTCCCGGAAACTTCAAAGAAGCAACCGCATATTCATCTACCCGACTTTTTCTACCAATCCAACCGACGCCCTTAACCTCTATTGGCTCTTCAAAATTTTTACCATTAGCAATACCGGCAATCAACCTTGCCATTGAGGTGCAGTAACAACCGACATCAAGAATTCCACCACCGCCCAGGTTGTGATTGAAAAGTCTGCTTTGCAAATTAAACCCGGCGCAAAAACTAAAAGTTGCTTGAATAACTTTCACTTCACCAATTACTTTTTGTTCGATTAGTTCAATTAATTTTGCTGTTTGGGGATGACAGCGGTACATAAACGCTTCCATTAAGAAAACATCATTCTCAGAGGCTGCTTCAATTATTGCCATTGCTTCAGGATGGTTAATTCCGATTGGCTTTTCGCATAAGATGTGTTTTCCCGCTTCCGCTGATTTTATGGCCCATTCCGCATGAAAAAAGTGAGGAATTGCAATATATACGGCCTGGACATCCGAATCAGAAAGAAGTTCCTCGTAACGACCATAACATCTTGCTACTTTAAATTCTTGACCAAATTTATTCGCGGATTCTTGAGAACGACTGCCCACAGCGATCAATCTACCTGTTTTTGAATTTTTCAGACTTTTGGCAAACGCTTGGGCAATCCCACCCGTTCCAATAATTCCCCAGTTTAAAATTTTACTCATACTCATATTCATCCTCACTTTTGCGTTTATCATTGGATTAAGGCACGAGCAGATTTTGATATGTATTGACTATATCTTCTGTAATTCCGTTTGCTATACACACATCGCGGTAAAAATTTACGGAAGGACGAATTTTTCTCTCAAGGGTTTTCCGATCAATTTCCAATAATCCAAATCTTGGCCAAAACCCTTTATCCAACTCAAAATTATCCATAAGAGACCAATGGAGATATCCTTTTACATCCGCACCTTGCCCCATAGCCTTGTGAACCCATTTTAAGGTTTCAAAAATAAACCAGCCGCGCTTTTGATCCTTGGCATCAGCAAGACCGTTTTCAATAATATAGATCGGCTTATTGTAGAGTTTTAAATCTATTAAGACGTGATAGATGGCTTCAGGGTAAAGCTCACAGCCCCTATCACAAACTTTTTGATTTTCATTTTTGTTGAAACCGTAGTGTATACGATTGTGATAGTAATGATTCAAACCAATAAAGTCCTGATAATCTTTTATCTGGTTCAAAAAATAGAAATTCCGCCACCAATCAAGAAACTTTTTCGATAAGCGGTTTATCCATTTATTTTGGTACGCCTCAAAATACTGATTATTTTTCGCGATTCCCACTTTAGCATTTTGATTTAATTTTTTGATAACTTCGTATGCCTTACGGTGCGCTCTTACCAAGTTATATATAACAAGCAACTGAGACATCCGACTTTTTTTCTGCGGCGGCCACGCCCCTACAAGATATGACTCTTGGGCATATATTTCAGGTTCATTGATGGTTACCCAGAACTGTGCCATATCTCCTAATTTCTCGACTACATACCCACAGTGTCTTGCGAATATTTCTGGTGAGTTTTTGTTTTTAAATCCTCCCTTTCTTGAAAACCAAACCGGCAGACTAAAATGCCAAAGTGTCACAAATGGCTCAAGTCTCCTATCTTTGAGAGCTCGCAGTACTTGTCTATAGTGTTCAATCTCTCCATCATTGAATTTCCCTTCTTCGGGTTCAATTCGCGACCATTCAATTGAAAATCGATGTGCGTTGTGTCCCAATGATTTGGCAATATCAAAATCCTCTTGAAAGCGATTATAATGGTCGCAGGCTTTACCGGAAATGAAATTTTCTAAACCATACTTTCCTATCAAGCCTTGGGCTCGCAAATAGTTAATTCGCTTCTCGGACTTTTCCCACTCACTCCAATCATTATGAGTATTTCCTTCAACTTGATGGCTAGAAGTAGCCGCGCCCCAGAAAAATCCTTGCGGAAAACTGATTTGATCATGATTTTTCATTGCCTTTTCTCCAATATTCAATTGTCAAAGAATTTTCCTTCTCTTCTAATCTTTATCATTTGACAGCTGAAAGTCAATAGGTAGCCGAAATCTCTTTATTTTACGCCGCTAAAACATAGAAAATGAGTTCTAACTCTTTCCGCTAAATCACTTAATAGCCAAGAAATAGTCTAATTTTCTCGTATCTACTCCCCAATCATTCAAAACTTCCCCCCAATCCATAGTTCTCATCCTTCGCTCCTCGAGCTACGGACGGACAGGTAAGGTCGTCCTTCGGTATTCCGTAGCTTTGGCGAAGGATACTCTCAATTCCCACCCCTAAAAATTTTATGTGGCTCCACGATACCAAAAAACCCGCCAAGTGGCGGGTTTTTAAATATATTTTCCCTTAAAATCGGCTTACATCACTCCAAACTCCTTAAAGGCTTTCTCGAAGGATTCAACCGCCGTTTCAGCCTCGGAGTGTCCCAAATGATATCCGGGCTCATGAACGATCTTATTACGAACTTTGTGCGCCAGCCAAACTTCCTCCAAGCATGAAAGCTGGGCGTTGTTCAACTTTTCTAACCGCCCCCCCATATCTTTTCCCTCAAAACTCATCTGTTGCAGCAAACTATCAAATAAATTATCCGCCTCGATAACGGCTAATTTTAAATTGGCGTCATCGCCTTTCTTTATCCTTTTCAAAATTGCCTGCCATTTTTTATCGAAAAGCTTGGGAAAGCTTACCGCCCCCACGCTTTCCCCTGCCAAATTAATCCTCCAAAACCGATTAGATCTTATTGTTAAATTAATAATCAGGAAAATAAAAAAGATCGATAATAAGGCGGAAATTATTTCCACATAGAGGGGCGGTTTGAAATTCTGCCGAAGGCTTTCAAAAACAGGCAGAAACGATTGAACTAATTCCTGAAAAGGCATAAATTTGGACTTGGGTCGTCAATCTTGATAAAAATTGCGAGGAATAATCTAAGCTAATTTTGGGAGAACCGTTCTCGAACTCAGTTCGAGAACGGTTCTCGAGATATTGATTTTCGCCAAGCTCTATTATAATAAGTGGCATGCTTCGTAAATCCCTACGACACGCAGAACGGTTTCGTCATTAAAACGCTGGCCGATAACCTGCAATCCAACCGGCAGGCCATCCACCAAACCGCAAGGAACAGAAACGGCTGAAATTCCCGCCAAACTAGCGGGAACCGTATAGATATCTGACAAATACATCTTCACTGGATCGGCTGCTCTCTCTCCCAGACGAAAAGCGACAGTCGGAGAAGTTGGCGCGACTAAAACATCAAATTTTTCAAAAGCTTTTTCAAAATCTCTCTGAATCAAAGAACGAATTTTTTGCGCCTTAAGATAATAAGCATCATGATAACCGGCCGATAAAACATAAGCGCCCAAGACAACCCTTCGTCGCGCTTCCTTGCCTAAATATTGTCCTCGTGTTTTTAAATACGTTTCCAGCAAATTGCCGGTTTCTGATGGCTGGCTGCCAGCAGCTGCGCTGCTCCCATATTTTATCCCGTCGTATCTTGCCAAATTAGCGCTTATCTCTGAAGGAGCAATCACATAGTAACAAGCCAAAGCGTATTCGGTGTTTGGCAGACTAACGCCATCTATACTGGCCCCAAGCTTTTCCATGGCTAAGATAGCCCCCCTTATTTCCTTTTCTACCGCCGGGTCAATGCCTTTGGCAAAATATTCATTGGGAATTCCAATTTTTATTCCGGCCAGTGGACGATCGGCTTCCCGCCCCTCTTCGATTCTCATCAATAACTGTTTAAGCCGTTCCTCAAGAGCGGCATAATGAATATCTTTGCCGGCGCTAGTCGAGTCAAATTCGTCCCGACCCTCAATCGCGCTTAAAACAATAGCCGCGTCTCCAACCGTTTTAGTCAGTGGCCCAATTTGATCCAGAGAAGAAGCCATGGCGATTAATCCATAACGGGAAACTCGTCCGTATGTCGGTTTCAACCCAACCACTCCACAAAAAGAAGCTGGCTGGCGGATCGATCCTGCGGTATCAGAACCCAGAGCATAGATAGTTTCATCGCCGGCCACGGCCGCCGCCGATCCGCCGGAAGAACCGCCGGGCACCCGTTCTAGATCAACAGGGTTGCGCGTAGGCCCGAAAGCGGAATTTTCCGTTGAAGACCCCATGGCAAATTCGTCCAAATTTGTTTTGCCCACGATTACCGCGCCAGCCGCCTTAATTTTTTTTATGACGGTCGCGTCATAAGGAGCGACGTAGTTTTCCAAGACTTTCGAACCAGCCGTACACTTTACCCCCTCCACCAAAATATTGTCCTTGACGGCAACCGGTATGCCGCATAAGAAATGCGTCTGTCCGCGCTTAATCAACCTATCAGCGCTTTCCGCCTGCTCCAATGACAACTTTTCCGTTATTTCGAGATAAGCAGCCACTTCCGCCTCATTTTTTTTAATCTGTTCCAAAACAGCCGTTGTCAAATCGACCGAAGAAAATTCTTTCTCTTTTAAGCCTTCATGCGCTTGCTTAATTGTTAATTCGTTAGGATTCATCGAGAATTCCGATTTAAGATTTACGATTTAAGAATAAGATGCTTGTCTTAAATTTTCGTTCTAAAAATTCGTAAATCATAAATATTAATTCATAGGTCGTTTTGGTCGAGCACCAACCTCACCTCAATATAATCACCCTTTCTCTTGGGAACATTTTTCAAAATTTTATTGCGCCCTTCAATATCTATCGGCCTCGGCTCGTCATCCCGAACAACGTTAAATAAAGTCGTTCCGCCGGCCATCGGCTCTACCTTGGCAGTATCCGCCTTTTGTAACTTTCCGACAAAATCCAAAATCGCCGAAAGCTCCCCACTCAGCTTCTCCAGCTCTTCTTCGCTCAAACCGATGCGGGCAAGTTTTGCTATATGGTTAATGTCAATCACGAAAAGAATATAGATTTATGATTTATGATTTAAGAATAGGCTCCTGTTTATTTAATATCTTACTTTTCTCCGCTTTATCTTAAATCGTAAATCTTAATTCTTAAATCAGTCTTTAATCGTTCTTAAAAATTCCTTCTCGTCAATAATCTTCACACCCAATTCCATAGCTTTATCATACTTCGACCCCGGATTTTTGCCAACCACCACATAGTCTGTGTTCTTACTCACCGATGAAGAAACATCGCCGCCGAGCGCCCTGATCTTTTCTTTCGCTTCGTCACGCGTCACCGACTCCAATTCGCCGGTTAAAACAAAGCTTTTGCCTTGAAATCTTCCACCCCGCGGGTGGTCACCCGTAAGATGAGAGCGCGGAACCTCTACCTTCACCCCCGATCTATCCAATTTTTCTAATAATTTCACGTTTTGCGCGTCGTGAAACCAATTATAAATACTCGCGGCAACGGTGGGACCGATGTCCTCTATTCTTTGCAAATCCTCAATAGAAAGTTTATTAAAATATTTGGAAATATCGGTTGGCTTAATATGCATAAAAATTTTAATTATTAATTTTTAATTTCGATTGAATTTTGAATGACAGAATTTAAAATTTCGAAATTAAATCATTCACAATTGATTAAAAATTAGAAATTCAAAATTAGAAATTCCGAGCTAAAAGCTCGGCGGTCTCCTCACCCACGTGCCTTATTCCTAGCGCGAATAAAAACTTGGCTAGGCTTATTCTCTTTGCTTTTTCGATCGCCTCCATCAGGTTTTCAGCCGACTTCTCGGCAAATCTTTCCATCGGCTCCAAGTCTCCTTTTGTCAGTTCAAATATGTCAGCCGAACTCGAGACCAATCCCTCGTTCATTAGCTGTTCAACAATTTTATCGCCCAGCCCCTCTATATCAAATCCTTTTTTCGAAACAAAATGAATTATCTTTTCCCGCTCAACCGCAAAGCATTTTTTATAGTGAGCGGGACGCTCACTCAAGCTTTGCTTATAACGAGCGGCACGCTCGATATATCGGGCATCCTGCCCGCTATTAAGGCAATAATGCGCCGCGCTTTCTTCCCCTCTCTTTCCGATTTTTATCTCTTCCCGCCTCACCAAGCTACCGCAAATCGGGCAATGCGCCGGCATCTGAAATTTTTTTTCTTTTCCGGTTCGTAAATTTTTTAAAACTTCGATAACTTCAGGAATAACATCGCCCGCCTTATGGATGACAACTGTATCCCCGATCCGGATATCAAGCCGGTTAATTTCATCTTCGTTATGAAGGGTAGCCCGCGAAACCGTAGAGCCGGCCACCGCAACCGGCTTCAAATGCGCCACCGGAGTTAAGGCGCCGGTTCTTCCAACCTGAACCTTAATATCCTCAACAACTGTCGTTACTTTCTCGGGAATAAATTTATACGCGATTGCCCAGCGTGGCGATTTGCCAGTGTAACCAAGAACATCTTGCAATTTTTTAGAATTTATTTTGATAACCAAACCATCAATTCCATATTCCTGTTTGTTTCTTTTTGGCGTCCACGACTGGAATAAGTCTTCGACTTCACCCAAATTGCGGCACAATCTATAATTTTTGTTCACCTTAAATCCAAGTTTCTCCAAAAACTCCAGCTCTTCAATTTGCGTCTCGGGAAATTCGCCCGCGATTTCATCAAGGTCGTAAATATAGGAATTAAGTTTGCGGCTGGCGGTTATTTTTGGGTCCAACTGCCTGATGGAACCGGCGGCAACATTACGGGAATTAGCGAACAGCGGCTCGCCATTTTTTTTCCTCTCACGGTTGATTTCATCTAGGTCTTTTTTGCGCATCCAGCCCTCGCCGACAACCGTCAAATCAACATCTTTGGTTAATCTTAGCGGAACGCTTTGAATCGTTTTAATTTGCTCAGTAACGTCCTCGCCAACCGCTCCGTCGCCGCGCGTCGCGCCCCGCACAAACAAACCGTTTTCGTAGGCTAGAATAATTTTCAACCCGTCAATTTTAATCTCGCAACAATATTCAAGCCCCTCCTTAATGCCCCGCTTCTCAAGCATCTTCAACACCCTTTCTTCCCAGGCCTTCGCTTCTTCAAACGAGAAGGCGTCATCCAGCGACCACTGCCGGTGCTTATGCCGAACCTTCTCAAACTTTTCAAGCGGTTCTCCGCCTATTCTCTGGCTGGGAGAATCCAAACTTTTTAATTCGGGGCGTTCTTCTTCCAGGCCCCGTAGTTCACGCATCAACGAATCATAAACATCATCCGAAACCTCCGGCTTGTCGAGCACGTGATATTCATAGCGAAACCGGTCGATTTCCTTGCGTAATTTTTCTATTCTTTTTTGGGCTTCTTGTTCGGTCATGGCTTAATTTTAACCTAAAAAACAGCTCTGCGAAAGAGCTGCTTCCCAACATTGCATAAATTATTTAATCTTTTGCGCCCCGGCGGGAAGCAAAACCCAGTTATTAAAAGATTTTAATATTTTCGGGATCTAATACTTTCCAAAACTTCTTATTATCTTAAAACAATCAAGAAAACCTTTTCTGCCGGATATTGGTTACTCTCATTCGCTTTTTTTGCCTCAATATGCACCGTGTCACCGATTTTAATGTCTAACAATTTTATCTCGCCAGGGTTACTGCTGGGACTATTGGCCGAAGAATCAGAAATAACTTCTCTTTTGAAAAGCTTGGATTGGTCCGAAATCAAAAATGAGCGGCTTTGTTTTTGGTCCCCCAGAAGGTCATCGGCCATAAGCGTGTTTCCGTCAATCCCCTTCACAACACAATCGAAAAGCTGGACCTCGGAATTCATAACCAGCGAAGCGTATGCCAACTGCGTGCGCGCTTGCGTTTGGGCGCTTTGCTCCATCAGGGCGGGAACTTTGACAAAATTATAATAAACAAAGGAACAGATAAAACCCACAATCAATCCTAGGGCCACCAATAGTACCGTTAATATAACATCTCCTCCCTCAATGATTTTAACTAATTTGTTTTCTTTTTCGTAGTTTTCCATAGTGCGTCTTTACCACGAAATTATAGGCTAATTACCAGGTAATTAATGGGCTAATTACCAGGTAATTATGACAAAACCGTCGTTTCCCCCGTCACCGGGGGCACCGGTAGTACCGCCATTCATATAAGCGCCGATGCCGCCGCTGCGACCGCTCCCGCCCTGGCCGAAAGTGCTAAATCCACCCCTGCCTCCGCCCGCCCACCGATTGCCTGCGGCGCCGTTTGAGCCGCCCTCACCGGCCGTTCCGCCGTTTCCACCGGAAGCAGCATGGCCGCCTATTGCCTTACCATCCTCCTCCTTCCAACAAGCCGGATGTCCTCCTTGACCACCGCTACCACCCGACACGCTGATTAAACCAGCCACAGCGCTTAATCCGCCATTGCCACCACTGCTCCCGTTATTTCCACACTCATCAGCAAGATAATTAATAGAGTTACCGCCCGTTCCACCGCCGCCTCCCGCTCCAACCATAACCGCATAACTCGCGCCGGGCGTTACGCCGACAGTCGACTTTTTGTGTCCGCCTGCCCCTCCTCCGCCTCCGCCACCGCCAATATTCGGTCCGACAAACTACCACTGCTGGCCCAAATCGCCGACAGCTCCTCCTCCGCCTCCACCGCCGCCTCCACCGCCCCAAAGCTCAACGGTTACAGAGGTAACGCCGGCCGGCGCGGTAAAAGTTCCGGAGGAAAAAAACAGCTGACTGCCCGCATTAGAACCGGGCGATCCCGATCCGCCTCCTGTTCCCGACAACTCCTTTGTCGGACACGTGAAGTACGGCGGACGATTATTTTTGCTGCCGCATGTTCCATCACAGTTTAAATATTGAGACGTGCAACCCCTGCCGGAACAACCCTCGCATCCCAATGTATAGCAGTAAGCACTGGTAGTCACGATAAAATTACAACCAGCCGGCCCCTGTCTTAACGGCAAGCCTGTTGCGCCGCCGCTCCCGGCTGCGCTCCCTGTGCTTAAACACTTCGCCGGATCGCCATTTAAACAAAAATCGTCGGCCAAGGCCTTTCCGGCAATCTGAAGTTTTTCTGTCGGATTCGATGTTCCAATGCCCACCTTACCGGCCAATAAGCCAAGGTGAGTGTCCACATCGGTTTCAAACAAACCGCCGACTCCAAAAGCGCCAGCCTTATAGGCGGCCGCGGAGCCGCTGGTGATTGGCGGCTTAATATTGTTAGCAGGAGGTGTGCTTCCGGTTGGCGGCGGAGTCCACCCCGCATAAGCCAATCCAGCCAAAAAAATAATGGCGATTATCGGCAAGCAGTAATTAATAAAAACTATTTTTGGGTTTCTCATGTTTTAATGACCAGAGGGAATTGAAATATCCCCGCAGGTATATTTTGAAAAATTATCTCCTGCCTTAATCTTAACACACGTAGAATTCTAGTCAAAAGAGTTTTCCACATCCTAACGATGTATTGTGTATCATGTATAACGTATTATGTATTAAGCGTAGCTTGCGTGAGCGTTCCGCTCACAATTAAGCGTAGCTTGCCCTCTCACCTTTGCGTCCCCACGAGAAGTTGAACCTTGATCTCCCCGCAATATTGCGGGGC
>Ga0100390_10003818_pt1 | contig 13090 bp, 8 predicted proteins | sample CryGeymeta201514_FD_81540 | JGI IMG/M metagenome (GOLD analysis project Ga0100390, IMG submission 81540) | Groundwater microbial communities from Crystal Geyser aquifers in Utah, USA - Crystal Geyser metaG 2015-14 | ecosystem: Environmental > Aquatic > Deep subsurface > Groundwater | place: USA... | reverse complement strand
CACTGCCACAGTGTCATCCGTGCTGCCGTCGTCAATGATCAGCCATTCGACGGCATCAAAGCCGGGAACTTCGCGCGGCAGGGCGGCAAGGGCAATGGCCAGTGTGTCGGCCTCGTTGTAGCAGGGGATTTGGATGATAAGTTTCACAATACTTTCCTGATTAAATTAACCACCGGCTTGAATAGTAAATTCAAAATCTGAAACCCCCAATACTCAAGTCGGCGAATGAAATAAACGGCTATACCTATACGATTTTTTACCGTTTTGCAGCGAAAAGCATCACCAAACGCCCTAACGCAACGAGATAGCATATATGTCGATGCCAAGTTTCCTGTTGTCGCTCCCATCACCAATTTCTGAAGGCACAAATGTTGGCGTACGTAGTTCCGCGACACACATCCTCTTAGGTGCCCGCCCAGTGAACACTATTGACTTCGCATCAAAGCTCTTTAATTCGAATTTTTTGCCACACACCACAAGTTCCGGATTGTTTCCCTTTAACTTCTCCACAAAAGGTTTCTTCAGTGCCCACCAACCGTTACTTCGTGCTTCAATTTGTATTTCCCCCCCTACCGTTGGCACAACAACCATAAACTGATACTTCCCGCCAACAATCCAGCGATTTCCACCAAGCGACAACAAACCATGCGCACCGGAAGATGGTGGATTAACGCGATAAATGCAAATATTCCTTTCTATTGCCTGAGGCACAAGTGGATAAGTAATTTGCCAGGGTATTCTTCTCTCGACATAACCGATGCAATTGCGCGACCCAGCAAGTATATTATTGTCATCTGTCACTAGAATGTCCCAAAGATTGCCTTGAGCAGCGGATAGTTCACTGTCCTGATCTAAGCGCGGGGACGTCGCATTATTCTCGAGCAATCTAGGATATACGCGATACTTAAGCCAGTCACTCCCATCGACAGCGACACGATCACTTTGCACGATCTGCTCGCGTAAAAACTGAGAAACCTTTTCCTCGCCGCTAAAAAACCCTTCTCCAACTGTAGCCCCATTGTAGAACATAAATATTATCAGCACTGGAGCAACGGCAGCTATCCTCCTCGGCATTTGCGCCATCAAAAATGCGGCAAAGATGAGCAAACACGGCACAAGGATTGGATAGAAATATCTTGATGAATAGTAGTTATTTGTTATGTCGGGACGATATAAACCAAACACGACAACAAACGCACATGTAAGCAACCATAACAGCTTTAATCTGCCATCGAACTCTTTTATCCATGGGGCCATCACGAAACCAATAAAACCAAAAAAAGCCGAGGCGAAAACCATATTCACCAAAGAAAGGTGCAAAATCGAAAAGAGTCCGCGATTTATATAAGCGCCGCGAGCAGACCAGGAATTAAATTCCGAAATGCTGGCCGGCTTGAAATATTCTGTCCACCCAATTAAATATCCAAGCGCAATGGCAGCCCCCCCCATTAAAACAAGAATCACCGCCGCCATGGGCGTGAAGGGGAATTTTTTCTCGACTAAATAAGGGTTCAGTTTACCCAGCAATCCAATCCTGCTTGCATTGCTGGCCCAAGGTAATGCTGCAACAACAGGAAACAAACATGCCACATACGCCAAATAACCATATGACCCGAATAATGATGAAATAATATCCTTTGTATATATTGCCGACGAAAACTCTGCAAATTTAATGGCCGCAAATGCTGCGACACCTGACCATAAACCAATCAATGCATATGTCTTTTTTCGATCAGGTGACGCAAAAACCCCGGCAAGAAATAACACAAGCCCCAAAATTGGAGACAAAATAATTATTCCAGTATGAACAGCCCCATATGAAAACATGGCGGCTCCAACATACATAGCAGGTCTCTTCAGTGAAAGCAGCAACACAGCTCCGCTCAGAAATATGGTCAGGAGCAGCATCTCTGATGTTGGATAAAGTGCTTGATGCCAAGACAAAGGCAGAACTGCAAGCAAAAGCGTGGCAATTGCAGCACTTTTGGTGTCTTTTACAAAATATTTTGTGACCGAATAAAAAAGAAATATATTAATTCCAAACAGAATTGAAAGGACCGCCCGCCCGTCCCCAGGGAGGTGTGAAATTCCCATTAATGCCGGCCAAACAGGCAACCCATGAAACTGCCACATCCCGTCTGTTGCTGGGTTAACCATCCCGCGCGGTGGCAACAAGGCTTTACCCAAGCCAATGTCCCAGCCCATAGCAGACACGGAAAATGGCAATGTTCCACCCTGCTTAAAGTGTGTTGCGGCAGTGACATAAACCCCTATGTCCCCCCATATAGACGCATAATCAAACTGACGCCCGAATAAAAACACACCCATCAACAATGCGAGCAAAACTACATAGTAGGCATATTTATCCCTGTTCTCAATACCGTTTTCCTGCTTCTCTCGATTTCCGATAACCTGGAACAGAAGAATACCCAAAATTACAAAAATGACTGCCACAACCACCGCATATTTAACTGCGCCGTAAGCAACAATAGAAAGCGCTAATCCAATTACAACAGACACGCATAAAGCACTTAAAATAATGGCAATAATTTCTAAATATTGTTTTGACATATGAAGTTCCCTTGGTTTTTTGTCTTTCAGTCGATGAGTTTCATGGTTGACATTAGACGGAAGTCGCCGACATTTTCAGGTGGCTTCGGATCAGAAATTTTGTTGTGTATGTGGTAAAACCAATTCGCAGAGGCCTGCTTAGCCAATGAATCAGAATCGCGACCCGGCTCCCCAACACGACCTCATACCCTTCGCGCCATTTGGCGATCATTTCCAGAATCAGCTCGGGCGGATACTGCAAGTCCACGTCGATCGGTACGGCGGCATCGCCTTTGGCAGTCTTCAAGCCCGCCGTCATCGCCGCCACCTTGCCGAAATTACGGCTGTGATCCACGATCCGCACACGCCCATAACGTTGCTGACACGCAAAAAAGCAATCAAGCGTTCCATCGGAACTGCCATCGATGACAAAGATAATTTCGACCTGGATTTCGGAGTCCCCGGCAAATACCTGCGCCACCCGATCCAGAAACAGACCAACAGTTTCGGCTTCGTTGAAAACAGGCACAACCAGGGAAAGATTTGTCACTTTCGCAATATTGGTATCTGTCATAAGTCGAAAAGTACGTGCTGCTGGCTTCATTGAGTCGGGGAAAACACCCCGATGATGGTGTTTCTTAGTAGTGGGTGGTCATTGGGCCCTCTTCCAAGAAACGAATAAATGTCCGCTGCCGCACCTGCCCGCCAGTTGGCATGATCGTTGATCCCATAAAAATCAAGAACCTGGAAGCCGCACTTGTCGAACAACTCCCTGACCTCACCCGGTGTGTACTCACGGTTATGCCTATCCAGGGAACCATAAAAGATCTCAGGCCGCCAAAAAACATTCAATCCTTTTGCCAGTGCCACGATATTGCTTAAATTGCACACATTGGGGGTTGAGAACAGTACAACACCGTTTGGCTTTAAGACCCTTTTGAATTCCGGGAGAATCTGCTCAGGTGCTTTGATGGCAATGTGTTCCAGGACTTCGGTAAATACAACTCCATCGAATGAGCCGTCTGAATAAGGCAAATGATCCTGCTCGATATTGCATGACTTCACACTGAATCGATTCAAACATTCTTGATCTGGATATGTCGAGTTCCACGCATCCGAAAGATTGATGCCGTCAACCGAAAACCCTGCCTTCAACAAGGCGAGCCCAAGAAAACCAGGTGCATTTCCAATATCCAGCAAACGGCCGCCTGCTGGTACATGACGCATAGCTAATTTGACAATGTGTGAGAAACGCTCTCTTGAACATTTGAAATAGTCCGAATTAGCGGCTTCGCCTAGCTGGGATTCCAGCGCCACCATCAATAACTCTGTGTTGTCATTGTTAATTTCAAGCGCTGGCGGCGGTGCGGGCAAATCGATATTTTTGCCATCGTATGCATTAAGGATGGCATCTAATATCCCATGCTTGTCATGATTCATATTTATGTTCCTTCTTAATTTTATAAAGCCAATTCTTATTTTTGTCGTGCAATCCAAGCTGGGAGGTCAACTTCGTTTGTTTCAAATCCCCTGACCAGATTTTCACGAAAGCCCGGGGTTTGGTTCCAATGCCCCTCCGCCATAAAAAGTCTCTGATATCTTTCAGGATGCTTCCGATACAACAACGCATCCTTCTGGAAAAACTTCGCACGCACGATTGCCGATTCCCTCTCCTTGCTACATGGCTGCGCAGGGTGGAACACCGCCACATCCTTTGCATAGGGAACGCTGCCGATATCCTGCATGCGCCAGCCGAAGTCCGTGTCCTCACGGAAATGCGGGTGGTCAAATTGCAGATCGAAGCCGCCCAGATACTGAAATACAGATGAACGCACCATGAGATTCGCAGTCATGAACCCAATGCCTTCGAAGCCGACATTGGTAACGGGTCGCCATTCTGGATCGTTCAGATGGTCGGAATGAATGAGGCCTTCGATACCGATCACCGCCGGATCAGAAAAATAGGGGCGGGCATTCAGCAGCCAATCCTCGGCGGGCTGACAGTCGTCATCCACGAAGGCGATGATTGTACCCTGAGCGAGCATTGCGCCCGTGTTCCGCGCCCGCACCGCGCCCTTTACCGGGCTATGGAAATAGGTGAGCGGGAAACCGTAGCTTTCATCAGCCCCCTCCCAGCGTTCAGCGCTCTGATCGACCAGGATGACCTCGAAATCACGCTCAACCTGCTTCTGCAGGTTGAGGATCAGATTCTCTAATTGGTCGTGTCGCTCGTAGGTCGGCACTACGACCGAAAACAACGGTCGCGGCTGTCCGGACACGCCTTTACGGACTTCAAGGAAGGTGCCGAGCTGTTCGGAAATGCGTTCCCAGGCGTATCCGTCCTCAACACACATTCGCCCTTCCTTCCCGATACGGGCACGGGTCGCTTCATCCGCCAGTTGCTCGATGGCCGATGCGAAACTTTGCGCGGTCGGCTCGGCGATCAACATGATCTGGCGCCCGGCCATATCGATGCCCCGAGCACCGACGGTCGTGCTCACGACAGGAAGCGACATGGCCATGAAATCGAACATTTTGATGTTGGTGCCGGAACCCGACGTCATCGGGTTGATGGCAATATCCGATGCGTGGAACCAGCGATACTTCGCAGCGTCGTCCAGCTGGCCGGTCACCCGCACATTGCCATGAGATGGATGCATCCCAGCCCCGACACCACCAGCGATCACAAAGGTGACATCAGGCAACAAGGGGGCCAGCTCCTTGTCGATGAGTTTGGCTGCCTGGACATTCGGCCCATAGGGGCTGCCGATGAAGATGGCAACGAAAGCCCCCGCATCCACCCCAAGCGCCTCGCGTGCAGACGTGCGTTTCTCTGGGGTCGGCAGGTTGTCATTGAAGGCCATCACCCCGTTGGGGACAACGCGCATTTTCTCTGGCGCAAAGCTGTAGACCCGATTGAAGCGCAGCAAGTCTTCCTGAGAGCAAGCCCAGATCCAGTCTGCGCGGGAACCTACGTCGTATTCATCCTGTACCACATGGCGCAACAGTTCGGCTTCCGTCGGGTTCTGCTCATTCAACAATTGGGCTCGGAGAAATCCCTCGACATTATGGGAGTCGTAAACCACCACCTGATCCGGCCGCAAGCAATCCTTGACCAAGGGATACACCCAAGGGTGGGAAAAGATCACCACGTCGGCATCCGCCATTTCCTTGCGCGCTGCGGCAAGGTAATCCGGTGACAGCGTGGCTTGTTGACTGAACGCAAGGTCAATCACGACCCTGCCACCAGCCTGCTTGGCCAGCGCAGCGGCTGCCGCATGATGGGCATCGCTGAGCGGGATATCAATCTCAAAGAGTGTTTCGCTCAGTGCGTGAGCGCGATAGCGCTCGCCCGGCCAGTCGTAGGTCCCGATGTAACGGCATTCCGTGTTTTCCCCGAGGTTGTGATAGAGGCCCAACAAGCGCAGGCGGCCTCCCCCAACCGGCGGGTCGATCGGTTGCATGTCCAATACGGTGACCTTAAGTTTACTTGGCCGCTTCTTAGCAATGGGCTTCAAACCGGCAGCAGCCAAGGTGGCAGCGGTCGTTTTCCAGGACATCGATTCAATTATCCGAAAACCATTTTCGCCCATACGGGCGGCCTGTTCCCGGTTCTTCCAAAGCCATTCCAGCGATTCACGAATGCTGTCTGGGTCTGCCGGGGCAACAAGGCCGGTCTCAAATTGACGGACGAAATGGCAGGGCTCGCCGGAATCGCTGCACGTCACAACCGGTTTGCCACTCGCGAAGGCTTCCAGCGTGACGTATCCGTAATCCTCACGGAGCGGCACAAACGGCACTGCCAGCGCCCCGGCATATAGGTTTACCAATTCTTTGTCGCTGATTCCGCCAAGAAACTGGATACGATCGTCCCCAGCAGCAAGGCGTTTCAACTCCGCCTCGGCCTCGCCAGTCCCGGCAATGAGAAACTTGAGTGGGAGGCTTGAGCGTCGTATCGCTTCAATGACCAGGTCCACCCGTTTCCAGGGATGCAACCGTCCGGGCAGGAAAAAATAATCGCCCGAGAGACCTTTTTTGAACTCGTTGAAGCCGAGTGGCGGATGCAGGACTTCGCAGTCGAGTCCACGCCAGCGATATAATCGTCGGGCAACTTCATGTCCAATGGCGAATCGGGCTTTGGCGCCAGAAATCGCTTCGAAATCGATTTCGTGCAACTTGGCGCGCTGGTAAAAGAGTTCACGGCCCGGCTGGGCAAACGCTTCATCGAACATGTCGTCAAACACGCGAACGGTGTGCACGAGATAGAGCACGTGGTTCGGGTGCTTCACGGCATAGGTGGGCACCTTTGTGGAAATCACGAGATCATAGGAAGAAAGATCCAGATCCCGGCTTTTAGCGAAATTGTCCAGAATCTGTTCAAAACTCGGCTCATCCGCTGGAACAGCAATCAACTCAGGGCTGCAGCCGATTTCCTTGAACCCTTGGTACAACCCCGCATAGAATCGCTCTGCCCCCCCTTGCGCTCCGCTCGATGGGCCCGCCGTCAGAATGGCAACGCGCAAGCCTTGAAAGCCTGTTGTTGTTGGATGTGGGCTGTGACTTGAACTCATCTCACTTCTCCACTTGCACGTCATCCAATTCCCTTCGGATGCGGGCGAGTATTTCATCCGCGGTCAGCTGGGTTGTGCTGACCGAAATCAGCGATAGCGCATCTCTTGCGTCCTGCTGCTGATGCACCCGACATGCTCTCCCGCCGCTTACGTTGATATCCAAGCTCAGGAAATCCGAGCGAATTTGCGCTGCGCGTTTTTGTCGCACCCGGGATTCGAGATTTGGAAAAGGCTTGAGAAGCAGCAGGCCCAGCCGTGTGAGAGCAGGCCGGCGGGCAATGTAACGGATACCATGCCCAACTGGATCATTAGATAAAGCATGAGCCAGATGTACACCGGGGATTTTTGGAGCCAAAGCGCCCAACCAACGCAAGGGGGCAGTAACGCGCCAGGAGGCGCTGTTCAGTAAGGCCTGGATATGCTGGTGCTGTGCTTCAGCCAGTTGCCAGTGATGGTGGTTGGATTGGTGGACGTCATGGAGTTCTTTGCGTGTTGTCTCCAGAATCGCTTCGGCTTCGGTGGCGCGGGACTCGGCTTCGGTGGCGCGGGACTCGGCTTCGGTGGCGCGGGACTCGGCGGCATCGGCTTTGCCTTCTGCCGCCTGGGCTCGCGCCGCGTTTCGCTCGGCCTGCGAAACCGCATCGATCAATCGGTCTTGCAAGACGGTTATACGCGCTAGCGCATCGCTCATGCCACCCGCCTGGCTTTCAACGTTGGCCATGCGCTGACCAAGTGTGCTGATACTACGTTCAAGCCCTGCATCGTAACGGTTGGCGAGTTCATTCAGTTCAATACCATGATGTTTGGCGAACGCGGCGTCAAAAGCGCACAACACCTCCGGCGAGGCGTTTTTTTGAGCAACGACGGCGTAATCCGGGCTGACCCCGGCGAAGACCTCGAACAGGCCGATGTTTTCCTTGGCCGCAAGTTCGGGGGATTCTTGCAGGCGCAGGGTCTTGACCCGCTCGTAGCCATAGTGTTCGGGCAGGAACGACAGCAGCAAGGGGGGAATGGGACGCAGGTGGGTGGGGTCAAGATAGAAATTGGTGGTGCCCACGACCACATTTTCCGGATTGGGCGTCTCGAGAATGAGCAATCCGCCCGGCTTCAACACACGCAGCGCCTCGATCACCAAAGTTTGGAGATCGTCGAAAGGAATATGCTCAACGATGTGAAAGCCCGAAACGATGCACTGTGTCGCATCGGCAAGTGACTTCAAATACGCAATGGCATCCCCCTGCGTTGCAGGCAGGCCGCGCTCCCTGCATGACTCAAGCATGCCTTCATCCAGGTCCACGCCCTGGGGCAGAAATCCTTTTTCCTGCAGCAGTTCAAGCCACTCGCCACGGCCGCAGCCCAGGTCTATGGCGGCGGCGGGTTCATACCACTGCAGCAGCGGCGCAATGAACGGCAAGTAGACTTCGAGCCGCTGCTTGATCAGTTCACGCGGACCCCGATAGCGCTCTTCGAACGCACGGTAAAAACCGGTTGAAGTCATCTTTGATACTCGACTTGCGGTGGAATCCAACTCACGCCGACAAATTGATTGCGGTTGAGGTTGACCACGTTGAACATCAGCGCGAGGTCGCGCCACTCGTAATTGGCCGCGAGATGCGTGTCCGCGACATGCAGCGCTGTGGAAACGGAATACGAACCCAATCCGATATTGGCCGGGAAGGAGAAGACCAGCGTGAGCCGGTCGCCCTTGGCAAGGTGCCTCATGTCGACACCGAGATGATGGGTGTTGGTACCGAATACCGGTTGGCCGAGGCGGTCCTTGATCATGTAGCCGAAGACCAGTTCGGGAAGGTCGGCATGAATGCGGATCTCGACTTTCAACTGCACGGATTGGCCAACGTTGATGAACTCGACCGCTTCGTCGTCCTCGTTGAGCAGGGCGATCGATTCGACCCGTGCTTCGCCGGTGCCTGAGCTGGTTTGCACCCGGCCATCTTCCAGCCGCCTCACCTCGACGGTGGCGTTTTCCTTCTCGGCGATGATGGCGTTGTAGAAATCCATCACCTCCTCGGGATTGCCGTCCTTGATGACGAAACCGCGCTCCAGCAGGATGGCGCGGCCGCACAGGCTCTGGATGGAGGACCTGTCATGCGAGACGATCAGCAGGGTTGTGCCTTGTTCGCGAAATTCGCGGATGCGGCTGAAGCTCTTGTGCTGGAAATACGCATCGCCCACCGACAGCGCCTCATCGACGATGAGGATGTCCGGGCGCACCGCGGTGGCGACGCTGAAGGCGAGCCGTATCTGCATGCCGCTGGAGTACATGCGCACCGGCTGGTCGATATAGTCACCGATTTCGGCGAAGGCTTCGATGGCGGGCATGCAGACGGCGATTTCATCGGCACGCAATCCCAGGAGTTGGCCGGCCGTGAAGACATTTTGCCGGCCGGTAAAGTCGGGGTGAAAGCCCATGCCAAGTTCGAGCAGCGCGGCCACACGGCCCTGGATGCTGACGCTGCCGGTGGTAGCTTGGGTGGTGCCGGTGATGATCTTAAGCAGCGTGCTCTTGCCCGCGCCATTGACGCCGATGATGCCAACCGCTTCGCCGGGGTTGACGCTGAAGCTGATGTCGCGCAACACCCAGGTCTTGTCGTGGCGTGGCCTGCCGGAAATCCATTCGAGCGCACGCGACCATTTGCCGGTGTAGCGTTTGTAGGCTTTGCCTACGTTGGCGACGACGAGCGTACCCATCAGAGCTCATCCACCAGTTCGCCGACGCGGGCGAGAAAGAAGTGGGCGCCAAGCAGCAGGAAAAGCACGGTGAGCACGGCGAGCGGTGCGAGCGAGGTGAAATCGGGCATTTCGCGGACCAGGAATATGGTCTGGTAGGCGGCCATCAGCGGCTGCATGGGGTTGTACTGCATAGCGCTGCTCACGCCTTCCGGCAGCGCCGGCAAGGTGTAGACGATCGGGGTGAGCCAGAACCAGAACTGCAGCACCACGCCAGTGAGCTGCCCAACGTCGCGGAAGAAGACGTTTAGCGTACCGAGGAAGACGCCCAGCCCAAGCGTGAACAGCAGCTGCAGCGCAAGCAACGGGATGAGCGCGAGCACCATCCAGCCGGGCCAGTGGCCGATGATGGCAAGAAACACAAGATAGAGGCCGAACACGATGCCGAAGTTGATCAGCGCCGACAGCGTCACGATGACCGGAAGGCAGATGCGGGGGAAATTCGACTTCTTGATGAGGTTGCCATGCTCGAGAAAAACGTTGTTGAGCCGAGCGAGCATTTCGGCAAACAGCCCCCAGGTGATGACGCCGGCGCACAGGTAGATGCTGAAGGCGAAGGGCACCTGTTCCTGGCCGGGCAGCGTGGTGCGCATGAGCTGGCTGAAGATGACCGTATAGACGATGATCATGGCCAGGGGGCTGGCCACCGACCAGAACGCGCCGAACAGCGATTCGCGGTACTTGCCGTGGAATTCGCGCAGCACGCTGCTCCAGACGAAGCCGCGATAGGCCCATAGCGAGCGGAACATGACGGGTTGGATCAAAGCCTTTTGTCTCCGGCCAGTGCAAAATTGAACAAATCCAGGTACTCCCCGGCCATACGCTTCGTATCGGCGAATTCCGCGGCACGCTTGATCCCGGCTTTGACCAGCTCGGCACAGGCGGCGTCTTGAACCAGGGCACGAATAGCGTCGGCAATCTGCACCGGAACCCGAGGGTCGAACATTATAGCAGCACCGGCCGCCACTTCGGGGAGTGAGGTGGTGTTACTGCACGCCACCGGAACGCCTGCGGCCATGGCCTCGATGACGGGCAGACCGAAGCCCTCATACAGCGAGGGGAATACCACGCCAGTGCAATCAGCAATCAAGGCCGCCAACTCCGCGTTGGGCAAATATCCCGGAAAAAGAATTCGATCGCCCAGGTTCATGGCGCGTGCGGCACTCATCAGCCACGCTTGTCGCGCCCCCGGCGCCCCGGTGCAGACCAGTTTGATATCCGCCGCCAACCCATCGTGACAAGCCATGCCGAAGGCGGTGAGAAGCATCTCGTGATTCTTGTGCTTCCAGAAATTGGCGGGATAGACCAGGTATCGCCGCAGGGAGAGGCCAAGGCGGCCCAATATGGCCTTGTCGTGCTCAACTCCAGGCACGACACGCTGTGCCATGCGCAGGTGAATCGTGCGTATGCGCGCAGGATCAAGGCTGCCATGGGTAATGGCAGAGTCCCGCGAGTAGCCAGAAATGGCAGTGAGCGCCGTTGCTCGGCGGCAGGCCTCGATAAAGGCGCGCTCGCGGTGGGCGACGTCCTCTGCGGCAAAGAACTCGGGATAGGTTTTGTATTGCAGATCGTAAATCGTGCAGACCGTCGGAATCCCCGGCTCGAAATAGGTAGGGGCGGTAAATGGGCAGAAGAGCAGATCAACACCCATGTCGCGCAGCAACGAACCGGAACCGCTGCGTTTCAATGCCGTGTTCACTTTATAGCCCAAGCGGTTAACGGCGCTGCGCAGCCTGACGGGCAAGTGCGGCAAAAGACGGGCGGCAAGACCCATTAATCGCGGTCGCAGTGAACTCGCCACTATGGCGCCGACGACCATCCGGCGCCGTATGTTGGGCCGATCCAGTATCGCCAGCTCTTCATGCGATGCGGCTTGCGTGAGCAATATGAACCGGGTCTGGGGCGCCATATCGGCCAGGCGACGCAGCAATTCGAGTACGAAAATCTTCGCGCCCCCGTTCTCCCCGCCCGGGAGAACGGGGGTTAAATCCACCGCAATGGTGCCAAGTTGCTTATTCACTGGATGTCCTAATCCATTCCGCCGATTTTGTGTGCTTATTGCGGGCAAGCCCGCTCACATGAATGATGTTTGTGAGACAGTCGATCCCGCCGAGTTCTTCTGCGCGAACCGGGTTCTGGTAACCCATGTCGGCCAAAACACCCAGGAGCCTATCAGACTTGAAGAATCGAAGCGAAAAATCGGCTGAACGAGGACAGATTTCGACGATTTCGCCGGGCAGTAGCCGTCCTATTGCCCAAGAAAGCGGCGGAATATGGACCGTTCCAACGGTTTTGCAGCCGATTTCCTTTAAATCCGACAGGCTCCTAGTGTAGTGTTGCATTCTTTGGAATGCTTATATGTAAACCCTTGTCGGGATTCAACCCGACAAGCCGGGCATGTCAGCGGGGTTTTGTAAGTCGGGATTCATCCCGACGACGCGGGTTCCATGGGCCGGGTTGTCGGGATGAATCCCGACCTACGTCCGATGCGTTGGCCTTTCCTCGTTCGCATACGTGCCAAACAACGTGCAACTCTACACTAGAGTACATCGGCAAACCCCTTGCGTGTCTTCTGGAACCAGGCAAAGCCCAGCCAGGCGATAAACGTCGAGGCAATTAGTTGTATTCCGTAGAGGGCCAAGTCAGGCATCTTGCCCCAGATCAGCACGTCTCGGGCTTGTTCCAGAACGATCGCAATCGGGTTAAGCATCACGACGCCTTGATAGGCTTCCGGCAGATTGGCGACTGGGTAGAACACAGGGGATAGGAACATCAGCACGGTGGTGAAGATGCCCACGGTTTGACCGACATCGCGCAGATAGACGCCCAGTGAACTAAGGAACCAGCTCAGGCCCAGGGTGAACAGGAATAGGGGTAACAACACCAAGGGCGCCAATATCAGGGTCCAGGACAGTGCGTGGTTAACGATCAGGATAAAGGCTAGCAGCACGCCCACGCTAATGACCGCGTGAAACAGCGCCGCGCCAAGGGTAACCAAAGGCATGATCTCCAGCGGGAAGATGACCTTCTTGACGTAATTTGGGTTGGCAAGCACCAAATTTGGGGCACGATTGATGCATTCAGCGAAGATGCCAAACACGATCATGCCGGCAAACAGCACGATGGCAAACTCGGTTTTGCTATCTGACCCCACATGCCAGCGGGCCTTGAATATGACGCTAAAGACGAAGGTGTACACCGCCAGCATCAGGATGGGATTG
>Ga0100390_10003796_pt1 | contig 13134 bp, 5 predicted proteins | sample CryGeymeta201514_FD_81540 | JGI IMG/M metagenome (GOLD analysis project Ga0100390, IMG submission 81540) | Groundwater microbial communities from Crystal Geyser aquifers in Utah, USA - Crystal Geyser metaG 2015-14 | ecosystem: Environmental > Aquatic > Deep subsurface > Groundwater | place: USA... | reverse complement strand
TTGCAATGCGCTTGCTGTGAAGAAACTCGATACCAAGGAGCAGCTGCTTAGCTACCTCTCGTGCCTCCGGTTCTGTGTATGCATGCTTTTGGGTGATTCTTTCGATCAAATCTCCTCCACGCTGGCATTCAATAACAAGGAAGGTATAGTCCGGCTCTTCAAAAACATCGTGCAATTCGATGATCTGTGGACACCCTCTGCACATCTGTAGAGCTGTAATTTCTTCTTGCAAGGCCACAGATTCGCTCGGGCCTAGATCAGTACGAGCTACACGCTTGACAGCATAAATTTCGCGAGACTGTCTGTGCTTGCACTCGTTGACAACCGTGTACTGACCAGATCCAATCTCTTTGCCCCACTTGTACAGAGACTCGAATGGCTTCCCGCTGGTAGAATCTTCGATGACTTCAGCTTCCTCTCCGATCGCATCCATTGCCTGATTTGTCGTGAGCTTCTTGCGCGTTTCAATATCGATATTTATGATCGACGTTGTAAATTCTCGGCTCAGAGAGTTGAACTTGCCACCAGATGGTATTTCCGGGGCCTGAGAAGTCGCAGCAGGTACCTGTGCCTTGTCTTTCAGAGCTCGCTGTGCGCTTGACAGATCCTTGGTGTTAAGCTGTTCGTCCTCAAGCATCATGTACGTGCATTGAAGAGCATCGTCTGCGGTCAAACGAATCTCTGGGTCGATTTGTAGCAGGTTGCTGATCATGTCCTTTGCATCAGCAGAAATTTCATCCCAGTATTTCGGATGAAACTCGTACTCGCCACTGATGATTGCCTGAGCCAAGAGGTCAACTGGCCCCTCAAAAGGAGCATAGCCACCCAAAAGAATGTAGACTACAACACCCACGCTCCACATATCAGCCCGTGTGTCGTAACCAGTATCTTTAAGCTCAAGAACCTCCGGGGCAACGTATTGGGCTGTACCACAAAGTGTACGCAAGCAGTTTGGTCTCGGTACCTTCTTGGCGAATCCAAAATCAGCAATCTTTATACTGGTATCATCGCCCTGTTCGACCAACAAGACATTCTCAGGTTTGATATCTCTGTGTGCAATCTTCTTTTTGTGAATATAATCCATCGCTTGAAATATAATGCGACAGACTCTTCGGGCTTCCCTTTCGGTATAAACCTCCTTGTCTCCAATTCGAGTGAGAAGATCACCGCCTTTCATTTCTTCCATGACAAGGTAGACGTGGTCCGGTTCCTCGAAGACATCGTAAAGTCTCACAATGTGAGGACCTCCGCGCAAAAGTTTTAATGCCCAGATTTCGTCCTTCAGTGTAGCTTCGCCACCTTCTTCCAGCATTGTTAAATCGACATCCTTGACAGCGTAGGTGACACCTCGAGTCTTGTGGGTGGCTTGAAAAACACAAGCGTAGCCACCTTCACCAAGCATTTCGCCGACGTCATAAAAGTCATCAAAGGGAAGGCCGGTAACGCTGTCCTCTACAAACTTTTCGACGGGCTTCTCTTTACGATGGTCCATGTTAGCGACTCTTGATTTGTTCTTCGCCCCGGCAATGTAATTCTCAAACGATTCCCGAAGCATGGTGATCCTGTTATCAACCCCTTGCATCTGTAAGTTGTTACGAAATGTTGGTGAGTTGAAATAGTACGTCTAAAACAATACCTATGCCAATAGAATCTCCAGAGTCAAACCCTTTGCTTACCCTTCGACTGAGTTCGTCCTGCCTATCGCGTGCAAAGATGACACTCTCTTGTAGCTTTTCAATGTTCAACTCTTTCTTGTCCAGGGCGCTGTCTCTCATATTGATCCACTCGTGCCCTAATGCTGCATCTGCGGATATTCGCTTATTGGGGTTGACGGTGAGGAGCATACTGACGAGATCTTTTGCACCTTTGGTAACGTTTGACCAAAATTCAGGATAGAAATTGTATTGACCATTCCTCGTTCGCTCAAAGATCTGGCTTTCCGTAGTATCTTCATCGTCAAAGGGAAAGTAGCTACCAAGAAGCAAAAACAGGATACACCCGACACTCCAAAGATCACTCTGTGTGTCGTAGGCAGGATAGAGTTCCAGGACTTCTGGTGCCATGTATCCTGGCGTCCCGCAAAGCGTACGGAGAGCGTTGATTCCTGTACACTTTTTGGAAAAACCGAAGTCAGCTACCTTGATAATCAGTCGAGCATCTTCATCAGAAACAAGCAATATATTCTCTGGATTCAAGTCACGGTGCGCCACGCGCCGCTCGTGCATGTAGCTAAGTGCTTCAAGCATGCAACGGACACAATCTCTTGCGTCTTTCTCAGTAAAATCTGGCATGTCCATGATCCGATCGAAGAGTTCACCTCCTCTCATGAATTCCAAAAGAAGACTGACGGTATCTGCTTCTTCGTAGATGTCATATAGCTGCACAATACTAGGTCCTCCCCGAACGAGCTTGAGCTGGGCAATCTCTTCTTCCATAATGTTCTTCTTTCCGTGTAACATTTTGCGTCGTGGTATTTGTTTCACGGCATAGTCTTGTCCTGACGAACGATGAATACCCAAAAAGACTTTAGAAAAGTCACCGTCGCCCAGCTGCAAAACGGAAAAGAGGCGGATGGGATCGCGAGGTGAGTTGGCTGAGATCAATAGTCTACTTCAGAGTCTCGCGTGGACGACATCACAAGATGCATACCAACAAGAGCAACACAACAAAACCAAAAACGTACCTTTCCACTCAAATCGTAATAGTCTCTGAAGCGAACATTTTTGATCCTACGAACTGGTCGTTCCAGACATGGAGCGGCATCGTCATCAACGACAAAACCACCACTTCCATCTCGATCGGATATTTCATCAAACTCATCTTCCTCGCTAGAAGATGTATCATCTAATTCTTCACTGCTCGAGCTGAATCCATCTCCCAGGTCTTCACTGGAATCACTCGAGTAACTAGGATCCTCATCTTCTTCTAAAATCTGTTGTCGTTGTGGTGGTGGCTGTGGCTGTTGCTGTTGTTGGTGTCGATTGGAAGAACTGGCTTTGGAACGACTCTTGCTAGTATGTCCACTGTTCGAGCTCTATTGTTGGCAATATTGAAAATAAGTTGTCACGTTTACGGGGAAATCATTGTTGCGAGAAAGGATCATAGTAAGATGTGAGGCGAGAGGCGAGACAAAGGTGAGACAGTCCTTGTCATGTTCATGCAATCGTCGCTCTGCCCTGATGTATTAAACACAATCCATCTGTGCGTAGAAATCAACCAGCACCTTTGATAGAGCACAACTAACTGTTCTTTTTGCAAGTAAGTACACAGAGGGATATAGATTGCCGCGAAAGATATCTAACCTACCTTTTTGTCGCTTTTTTTTCTTTCTCGATCTCGATCTTTATCTCTATCTCGATCTCGATCCCGATCGCGATCACCTCCTCCTTTGGATGCCTTCTTCATGGTAGTGATAATTATTTATCTGAGATTGATTTCCTGCAAAATATTGCCAGGGCCAACGGTTTGTTGGAATCAGTAGGTCTCTAATGCTTGCTCAGTTAATCTCGTTTTCGTTTATAATATGTTATCCTTCCGCTTGCTTAACCGGTTCTCTGGGACATACAACGGAACAATAAAGAGATACAGCACGAGTAGCGGCAGCAGCAGCAGCGGCAGCGGCAGCGGCAGCAGCAACAGTAGCAGCAACAGTAGCAACCGTAGCAGGCAGCGAAGGGGCGATGGCAATCGGCGGAGAAGAATTGTTTACTCGGGGTACGGTACCTGCTAGCTAGTAGAGTAGTACTACTCAGTACAGCAATGTACTAATTCTTCTCCTCACCAACTTAAAAACACAGGCAACCAACGACCCCCAACAAAGACTGGAAAGGCATTTTGTGCCTGTCGTTCACCCGGAAAATGCCTTTGACGTCACAAACAAGAATAAAGTTATTCAAGAAGTACTTCTTGTAAGCCGTGAGCCATCGAAAAAATAATAATATGATGAACCCCGCGTCAAATTTATGAAGAAAAACTAGACTTCTTGGTCTATATCACAATTAAGAAAAAAGCGACCATGACAGACAAAGGCAGGAGAGTGCTAATTTTTTAAATTCTACATCGACAACTTATTGACGAAACGTAACTTTGCTTCCACATCAACCCGAGAAATCTCTTGTGTATTCAAGCGCTGTACCGAATTGATATTCGTTTATCCCTTGATGAAGTCCTACCATTTACATTTCTCGAATTCTTTGATCATGGTATTAGTGCTTTTGCTAGGAGGTGGAAGTAAGGTTGCGCCAGTTTCATCTTTGGTGACGCAATCAGCATCAGGGAGGAATTTAAGGACGACACTTCAGAGATGCAACTTTAGTTTATCCTCAAAGCATTTTGCACCGTCATTATCCACATTTTCAAGCATCGTCAGGTTCCAATCCCCACACCGTCAGCGTCAGCGTCAGCGTCACCGTCACCAACACCTCCTCGAAGCATCACGAGACAAATCGACAAATAATAACAACAACAATATTCAAGTTCCCACTTGGGTTCCTGATGGTAATGACGATAGTTCGGGGTATTCCAGACCCGTCATTCAGTGGTATCCGGGTCATATTGCCAAGGCGGAACGATTGTTGAAAGAAACGTTCCAGGCTGTCGATGTTGTCGTAGAAGTTCGTGATGCACGCGCTCCAAAGGCAACCTCACATCCTCGGGTAGCGGAATGGTGTTCGGGACGACCCCGGTTGGTAGTATTTACACACGTGGATCTGGTACCGACGTTCACACAACGGGCGTGGAAACAATACTACGAAGAACAGGCAGCAGCAGCGGCAGTGGAAGCAGCAGCGGCGGCAGCGGTGGTCAATCCAGAAAGTTTATTTTTGGACAACGACGACAGCAACGATAGGACCGACATTTCTTCGTCCGGTGAGGAACCTTCTACTATTGTCACGGAACATGATATCAATCCGAACAATAGCAAGGCTACCATCCAATATTTGTGGGTCAATGCGAAACAGGGACAGGGAATTCCTGCATTACATCGTGCCATCTTCAAGGCGGGATCTTACGTTCAAGAACGTCGACAGCGTCGGGGTCTCAAGGATCGTCCATTACGGGTTGGATTGATGGGATATCCTAATGTCGGGTACGTACATTTTTTGGGCTTTTGGATTTATTTTAATTTTCACAGTCCCGGAACATGTATCTGACCTCTTGTCATCGGATAAATGATTTTTTTTGTCTTTGTTTCATTGCTGTACACAGTAAATCTGCCCTGATTAATCGGTTGCTGGGAACACGACGAGCTCGTACTGCCAATATTCCTGGTGTGACTCGAAGCCTACAATGGATTCGAGTAAGAACCGATGATAGTAAGAAAACCAACAAAAAAGAATACGAACTTTTGGATAGTCCCGGTATTATTCCTGCGAGTTTGGAAGATCAATCCGATGCTTTATTGCTGGCTGCCTGTAATTGCATCGGAGAGGCATCATACGACAACCAAGTTGTGGCCTCCTATTTGTGTCAATGGATGATAAATCTTATGATATCCGGTAGGGATAGCCTGTGCGCTCCAGGTTGGAGAGACGCCAGTCGTAATAGGTGGGGAATTGATCCCTTGAAACCAGTGCCTACTGAACACCCCGCTGCTGGTGTTGAAAAAAATGAGAATGCATCAACGAAACGGTATATTACTGGAGAAGAAATGCTGTACATGGTAGCCGACAACAAGTGCAAAAGCAGTCCCGAGGATGCCGCGAGAAAGATTTTGCAAGACTTTAGAGCGGGTCGCATGGGAGACGTTTGCCTTCAATTAGCTCCAACAGCTGATGGCGCCGACGACGTTGATGCTGCGATGGCTTTTTCTCAGGTCCCGGATCCTCGTATGGGAACGATGAGAACAGAAGCTTCGTCAGGGTGGAATGATTGGGAAAAACGTAAGGCACAGCAGGAAGCGGATGCACTGGAACGTGCCCAGAATGCTCGTGAGCTAGCAAAAGAACGTGGTCTAGAACTACCACCACAATTGGAAAATTTGGTTGCTGCTGCTGCCGATACACCACCAGGAGCACTAGATGGCGATGGTGAACGAATTGAAGGAAGCAAAAAACAATCTGTAAAGACCGACGAAGTTGGAAAAGGCCTTTTTGAGGGCTGGTAGGAGATATCCAGCAAGAGAATACTCTCTACCCAAAGTTTATTCTGATCTATTGAATGCTCTGTGCCATTAGATTTCACTTCGACGCATGAGGTTGGAACTATCCAGGTGTACAAGTATACAGTACATTAAATCACCTTGTGGGACTGCAGCAATCCCAGCATCAAAAGGAGCGGCACCGAATACACAGAAATGGCCCGAATCAGCAGTTTTGTTTCATAACTTGTTTTTACGCCAGCCATGTTGCAAAATAAAAAGACGAGAACATTCATAAAAGTGGAGTACCTTACTGTTTTTTTTTTAATTCCGTAGAGACTGCAAATGATATCATATGTAGGCATTTTTCTTTGAAAGCCTTTCATGATAAATGTGCAAGAAAATTTGCTACCAAATAATATTCTCGGTGACAACACGAATTTCATGAAAACTAGCGGAAACAGAGGAATTCATTTATTCCTTAATGGACTTGTGATAGACTTCGTGTACGATGGCACTCCAATACGCAAGTTGAGTAGAGCGTCTACGAATGGAGATATCTGCCTAGGTTTTGGTAAAATGTTTTGCAATTGAGAGGATAGCAGGCATTGCTTTGCCCAGAAAGAAATGATGGGGGAATTTCTTTTCCGGACCTCTTAAACCGACACTGTAGCTAGCTGTAACTCCTGCAATCCGGCATTCTAGAAAGCGAGGAATTGGGTAAATATTACTGTTGGTCTTTCTTTTTCTTGCGGCGAGCAATAGCATCTTCGGCTCGCTGTTGTAATATCCTCAACTTCTCCGCCTTTCTTTTTGCCTCTGCGGCTTCCTCGTCCTCACTTTTTGGGGCCGGCTCGACTGCGTTGGATTGTGCTTGAAGCTTCTTTTGCTTTCGACGAGCCATGGCTTCGTCCGCACGCTTTTTCAATGCTTCAACTTTCGCTGCATTTCGTTTGGCCTCTGCCTCGGCTTCGCCCTCGTCGTTGCTCGTCAAAGCTAGGTCGTCTTTCTTCGTTGAAGGTTCTATTTCCTCCTTATCAGCAGTTGCACTCCCAAGTTCCAGGAGATTTTCGTCGATAAATTCAGTGGCGGAAGTATCCGAAAATTCAATGTCAACGTAGCCCTGTTGCAAAATTTCTTCGCGTGTCAACACTGCCTGTTGGTCCGCAAACATGTTCTTACCCTTTGGCAAACGTCTGGTTGGTACACTCCGTAGCATTCCGACGGTGAAGGATCCACCTACAATCACCTCCAGCCCATCCAGTGAATCTATCGGGGGCGGTGGAATAAAACCAGATCCTTGACTTGCTGCATCTGCGCCCACTACCAAGGTGGCGCCCAAGCTCCTCGGTATTTGCAAGTCTTTGGCTTTCATTTGTTTCAATATGGAATCAGGTCGTCTCACTAGAGCTAATGAAACAATGGTGGAATCACCAGTCCCGTACGGTTCGGCAACAGACGTCAGAGTTCCAACTTGAATCTCCTCGTTGCTGCCTAACACAAAGAGTGTATCACCCGATTTTGGCATTCGAGTTAGATTGTCGATTTTCGATTTATCACCGTCCGATTGGTGCTGATAGATGTTGTCGTCGTCTTCAAAGACCACGCTGTATAGTAAACGAGGAGGCCCTCGGGGATTTTTCATGACAGAAGCAATGCCTTCTTGGCCCAGATAGCAACCCTTATTTACATCAATAACACCACTATTTTTGTGCAATTCTAGCGGCGTAGGAGAAGTAATGGTAAGATCTGTCCAGGCCCCTGTCACTTCGTGTCCAAAGGCAGGTTGTCCTGCTTCAATTCGTAGGGCTTCGTATTCCAATCCTTGAATTTCGACCGGGCCTTTCGGATTGTCTTGACCAATCAAGTATTGCCACAAGCCACTTCCAATACCATGCGAGTCATTCAGAAACGCAAAGGTATAACCCACACAAGCACACTCCGGCAGTTCTGTGGATGGAACTACCAAAAGTTGAAGGCCGCTCCCGTCACCATTGCTGTCGAGATTTAAAAGTCGGCTGTCATTGGTTGTATTCGGTATCGAGTCATCGACAGAAGGAAGTTTGACGTTACTTCCTCCCAATTCGTAAAGTTTGGGCCACAATTGACTTTTCAGAGTGGCGTGCACGTCCTCCGATGCTGTCGAAACCAAGGTAAACATTGTTGTAGAGGAGGAAAGATCCATGAGTTTCACTTGGTCCATGGGGAAAATAAAAGGATCCAATCGTTGATACAAGGTACTTCCTGCATGACCTGGCGATGGTACCAGAAACGCCAATTCGTCGGAATGAGCTATCGCTAGAATATCCACCAATCGACCTTTCGGCGTCAAGAGACAAGCCTGTGAAAACGTCAGTTCGGATATTGTAGCACCATCATTACTATAACTATATTTGTTCGTATCCGTTACAAACGAATTGGAAAGCTTGTTGTTGAGAAATTCCAAAGTCCCCTTGCCTTGGAGTTGCAACAACCCAGCCGCTACATTGGGTGATGCCTCTTGTTGATTGAGTTGCCAGGCCAAGCACTGTCCACTCTGCAGTGCAGCTCGAACGGCTTCACCACGCATACCAGCCGGAGTGCCCGGAGGATACACTGAAGGTAGATTCGTTGAAAAGTTATGAGAAGATCCTTCTGTGTTGGGAGGAATGTATTCGTATTCAAATACGGAAGAAGCCGACTCAAGATGTTCGAATTTTTTGTTGCTCTTGGCTTGTCGTTGCAGTTGCTGCAGCAGCTGTGGATGGGATACAATCGAAGGAGCCACAAACGAGGATGCAAGAAATGGTTGCCGTAGAGATAACGCAGCCATCATCATCACGATGAGGTATGGATATGCAAAAACCAAGTACATCGTCGACTAATATCTGATCTGTGCTTCGGTTGAGCTAGTCTAGTCTGCAGGATATTTTAATATTAATGGACTATTACTGATATTATTATTCTTCCTATTATTATGTAGTTAGTCAAAAAAATTCTCGAAGATTTTGACGAGCAGACAAAATTTGACCAAAGTAACACGTCGTTTTTACGAAAATGTCTTAGTTTTGGTTAAATTAATTTTGGAGTGAAAAAAATCCTTCTCTTTTTGCGTTCGGCTCCTGCTCTTTTTTCTTTTTGCGTTCCGCTCCTGCTCTTTTTGCGATATTATTCTTCTTCCTGGTATTTTTACGAAAATGTTTTGGTTTTGGTTAAATAATTAATATTGGAGGAAAAAAATTTCCTTATTGATGATGCTACACTAACTCACATCTGACTTTCAAAACTGGCTCGGGTGGTCACAACAAGCCTGGACCGGAATTCGCAATAGGGACAGTTTCATCAACACACTTTTATTAACTTGCTTGTTAATAATAATTATATATTGAAACAATGGTGCGAGTTTGGTATCAACCACCCCCTTTCGGTCCTGGAACTGATCTCCACACAACTTCTTACGGGTGTAAGGAGGGAGTCAGCCCTAATTGGGTTGTTCGTCTTTCTAAGATGCCCAAGATGATCGGAGTTGGAGTTCCCGTCGTGCTCTCCTGCTTGATTTGCTACATTCCATTCAGTACGTAGAATTTGTACCAGAGTCTACTTGGAGATAGCCTGCCGTTTTGAACGGATTGGCGAAAGAGCCCGATCTTTATTGAATTGTGTGTGATGCTTTCCTCGTCCTTCTTTGTTATCTCATTGTCGTAATACCTTGTTATATCTTTGTCAATTGAACCGCAAACACATCAACGAATTCACTTATTATGCCGTTAATACAATGAATTCCAATATACAAATCAGTGAATCAAAAGCTTCCCTTTACATTTGATCCTGAATATTTGGCCGCACGTCGCGCTTACATGAGATACCACAACATGAATCCCATTTTTGGAATCTCTAGTAAGAAAGCTCGTGCTACGGATCCTGAATAAACAGTCTTTTTTTTGGCTGAAAAAGAGAAATAGGTTTTTCTTTTCCTTACCAGCTTACAGGAATGGAACAAGTCGATAAGTAATAGTTTCAAAGTTCAACGATGTCATCCGAATACTTTGACTTCTGTTCTCTACTCTTGGTGAGGACTTGCGGTTTTGTTGGCGGCAGACTAAGCTTTTACTTGTGACATTTAGATCAAAAACTTTAAGACAATCTGATAACACACTTTTAGATTTCTTGTTTTCTTCGGTACTCTACATCTTTGTCTCGAAGTAGAATTGTTTTGGCCGCAGCATAGCTTGGATATACATTATGCTGTAGAAATGTAGCAAACAATATATGTAACACTTGTACATTTTTTAGATTTAGCTACACACGAGGAGGCCTTGTAATCAAGGTAGGAACAAAATAATCATGCCGGGAGTTCTCCCGAGCAACCGCTAATTGGTACCAGTATTCTTTTCGCTGTTTCCCTGTAGACAGAGCAGCTTCCTGCAAAGGCAACCTAACCTCTCTGCTGCACCGACGTTTTTCTCTTCGGGAATGGAGTAGCAAAAAACACAAGATTTGAAGGGTATTATTTGGATTCCTCCAATACAGCAAAGAGGTCGAATTATGACCCTTCATCCGGGCGTTTTGGAAAAGCTAGATCGACGACGCAAATAAAGATTGCGCGACCAAGCCACCACGAATTTGAGCCACTTTGCAAACGAAAGCGATTACAAGAAATGATTATGAAAGCATATCCTGTAGTAATGATCTCGGAACTTACTGGGGCGAGACTACTGTATTCATAATAGCGATAAATGCAGCTACATGACATTTTATTTATTCACGTGTCAATTCTTGAATGATTTGCTGGTGCTGCGGAAACGCCGCAAGAAGATCCTTCCGTTTTGCCATTTCAAAATCTGCAAACTCGAAACCCGGCGAGACAGTGCATCCAACCAGTGCCCAATTACCTTTGCCTTCCACTCGTGATCCAAACCAGTGGTTGGCGGGTACCCAGGATTGAAAGACTTCGTCTTCTCCTGGTCCCAATCTGTGCACCGTCATTTCCCCAGTGGTGGGTGAAATATCGTAAACTCGCAAACCTCCTGGCCCAGCATAGAAATGCCAACCCTCGTCCGACTTGATCTTGTGAAAGGCCGAAAAGTTCTCGCATGTCAGCAAGAAATAAATGCCTGTTGCTGCAGATTTGGCGCTCTCGCCACCAAAACGATCCGGTAAACCTGCCGCACCAATCGTATCCGATGAACGATAGGTTTCCTTGTACCAACCTCCCTCGGGGTGTGGTTGAAGATCTAGTTTTGCAATGAGTTGGGCTACCTGGGGATCTTGGTGCGACGTCATGACCGAAGCTTCAATATGAAAATATGTGATTCGATGGGCGCGGATGAAGAATAACGTTAGTTGAGTTGTTGAGTTTCAAAGGATGTTCCAGAGACTTGTTTGTGGGAAACAGTTCTGGTTCTAACTTCTAACAGCCCGACTACTACTACTACTACGAGTAGCTACTAGTAGCGTAGTACTCATCAGGCCCCACAGTGTAGTGCAGGGACAAACGATGCCAAAAATTGTGTAAAAAGTGATGTTTTCGGCGCACACATCTTCCTCTCCGCTCAAATAGGGTCCACACACAACAACAATCGAATCCGTACCGCGCAAGAGAACAACCTCGAATTTCCGAAGTGTTTTTGGTCAAAAAATTGTAAAACGAGTGTTGCCTTTCGCGTGCTCGAAAATTCAAGGCTTGGAGATTCGCAGAAAAAGCTTCATAGTGCCTACGTGGGGCTTCGTCGACAAGTACGATTCCGACAAAGGCTAATATTATATTGACTAACACACGAAAGTGTTGCCCCAAAATTTTCATTATTTGTATGTTGTCAATAGGGATCGCAGCTTGCACTCCCATTCCAAGATTATAATTCTAGAAATCCACAACTGGTATCTGTTTTTTTCGTAATTTCAGCTTCTCCCTTGATCTTGGCAGGTTCCCTTCCACTAAAGGATTCAAGGTAAATTTCGGCGAATTCGATTTGATTCTTTGTTGCAGTTCTGGTCCATCCCAACTCCTTTGCCATAATATTTGCTACAAGCGGGATCGCCTCCAAGGCTTTTTCTTTGTTCAAGAACGCCAGTCGTGTCCTTCGGCTGAGAATGTCTTCAATGGTACAAGCATATTCGTGACAGGCATAGACAATTTCGGCTTGAATGTACGGATACCCTTCGACCAATCGTCCATCTCTTTTATTTCTTTTTGCAATTTCACAAACGGCAGAAGCATGCCCACCGTAGGTATTCACCAAATGATTGATGACGTCAGGACTCATCCGGTACTTCTGTAAGAGTCGTTGCGAGAGATCTATCGAGTATCCTTCTGCGCCATATAAGGGTATATCAGTGGTCGTACACATGCAACTATTTGCCCCCTTGATCTTTTCTGTCACATCTTGTGCCATTTCTCTCCATGTTGTCCATTTACCCCCAGCAACAAAGATCACGCCTGTTTCTGGATTTTCCGAAATGATGTGATCACGGCTGATGGCACCACCCTCTGGTGCGTGTGGATCTGCAGCTAGTGGCCGCCAGCCTCGCCATGCCGACAAGACATCCGATCGCTTGGCCTTGATCTTCAAATATTTGCGGGATTCCTTCACTAACCATTCGACATCGTCCTCTGGTGGCAAGTGCAAGGAGCTGGCTGGGCCCTTTTTGTCGGTTGTTCCCACTAAAGTATGACCTTGCCAAGGGGCGATAAAGAGGAACCGGCCGTCACTGGTATTGTAATCCAACAGTCCCATGTCTTGTGGAACAAAATGACCTGGTAGCACAATATGTGTGCCCCAAGCTGCTTGGACAGCCGTAGATGTTGTGGATGACTTTGTATGTTCTTTTCTTCTCATCTTGTCGGTAAAGGGCCCCCCGGCAAGGACGACTTTGCTGGCACATATGTCAAAATGATCTCCCGTCATTCGGTCAATGACTTTGGCACCAATAACTTTCCCTGTCTTGTCGGCTTTGATCAAGTCTATCATTTCAACATAATTGGCGATATGTGCACCTCTCTCGGCGGCCGTCAGTGCAATAGCAAAGTTGGTGCGGGCATCGTTGTGATGCCCTTCATGAAAGACCGCCACATATTT
>Ga0100390_10003766_pt1 | contig 13183 bp, 5 predicted proteins | sample CryGeymeta201514_FD_81540 | JGI IMG/M metagenome (GOLD analysis project Ga0100390, IMG submission 81540) | Groundwater microbial communities from Crystal Geyser aquifers in Utah, USA - Crystal Geyser metaG 2015-14 | ecosystem: Environmental > Aquatic > Deep subsurface > Groundwater | place: USA... | reverse complement strand
TAGTTAAAAGGTGCACCGCCTTTTTTGTCCGACGGAGGCTCCTTCCACTGCAGGACAACCGCGTGGCGGGCGTTCATGTAATTCCCGATAGTTCGCATCAGTGAAAAGGGATAGTTGACTTCTTCGTTCGCTGCTCCAGGTTTGTTGCACTGCGTGGATTCAATGGTACATACTCGAACTTCAAAGGGAAGACGATGCAACAAATTCGCAACTTTTTTCACCAGTGCCGTAGACAAAACAGTAGCGTCAAATGAAGGATTCCTGTAGGGCTCTGATTTTTGCTCGGCTGTATTGTGGTCGGAAATACCTAACGCCAACCGTACGTATTCCCTATCGCAATCAACAAGTAAATCAATCAAATCTGAGATTGAGCTGTGAGTCCTTTCATACAGACGCTGTACCTTGGCATCTCGTTCGAGTGCTACCGGGTCGTCAAGGTCAATCGGGCCTGACAAGTCAGACCTGCGCTGTAAAAAACGAGCCGCCTGAGCCAAGATGTGCGCGCCAGCTCGCGCTGTGCTCCATTCATTCTGGCACTGAACATAAAAGGACTGGCCAAAGAGATTAGATAAACGAGTGGTATTGTCCGTAAAACGGTGGTGGACGATAAATTCTGTTGGTTTGGATCGTCGGGAGGCATGCGAGTAGAGGGGTTGCACTTTTCCTTCTGTAAAATGATCAATGGTATACAGTTCGTCCCACCTGGTAGAGAAATTGTCAAAATGAACTCGCACTTTTGTAGCAGACCCAGGATCGCCACCGGATTTATCCCCATTGCCCGGAACACCCTCCACAAGCTCTACCACGCTCCCGGGAAACCAATTTCCTCTATGGTCGATAGCGTCCACTCTCAAACCAAGCTTTAGCTCATTTTCAGAGCGAGGCCAGAGGCTTCTGGAGACAGCCTTAGCTACGTAGAATGGATCCGTGTCGCAAATTCGACATTCCTTGTCGTCGCCATAAACCTCAAGCGCTTTTTCCAATTCTTTCAACTCAAGAGCCGACGGCAGGCCTGATTGCTCTTCATCTTCGTCCTCTCCAGACTCTCCGGTGCTGTCCGATTTTCCTTCTTCACTCACTTCGAACGATCTTACTTTCAAGGTGGATTCAAAGGCAATGATCTGAGTGGGCGTGACAGAACCATCTTCTGACCCTTGTTTTTGCTTGGCAAGCTGGCTACAAGGACCGTCCTTCTCCGTGAAAGGGATAGCCTTCATTTGACGCATCACAATCGAGTTGGAATCTGCGTCTGGGTGTATTATCACTTCCTCGGCTCGACCCAGTCGGAGATTTTCGGCAGGAATGCCGCAGACATTCTGAATTTGAAGCTTCAAGTCACTGCTGTCGGCAAGTCGTGACATGGGAATAATGTACTGCTCGGCTACAAATTGCTCCGATGGCGGCGACTCGCCCGAGGCAGAGAAAGTGAAGTTGAACCTGGAACGTCGTTTGTCGCCCTTTCTAGGTTTGTTGAGGATCCACGGACAGTTGAAAGTAGTTGCTCTGCGGAAGACTGTGCACGAAAACAAAACATCCGCCACGGCCGGGACAGGCACCGACAATAGGTTGAAGGGGTCGAACTTGCGACTCGAAAACTGACAAACAGGGCATGTTGTCGTACTCAATTGTTGCCCCATGAAAACGTCAGCCATGACGGATCGATCTCGGCGCAAATATCTACAAATGAAAGTCATACAATGAATAGAAGGTTGAAATGGCGAAGAGATACTTTGCAAAAAAAGATGCAACAACAAGAAGAAAAATTATTGCACACACCTTCTCCAAGCTTCTTTTTCGACACGGGGCAATGATGTCGCCTTCACCCAATCATCCTCCAATGCCGGAACTGCCGGTTTTTTTAGGACTCGACAGCAATCCTCGTGAATTTTGTCCAAAATAAAATTCAAGAACTCCTGCGCATCTTGTTGGTCGGCTCCTGAGAAATCGGTGTTACATTTTCCAAGCAGTACTCGGAATTTCGATGGCGACTTTTCGCCATAGCGAGCGCTCCACATGATTCGCAACAATTCAGCAAATTCTTCCAGCAATTTTCCGCCTGTGCCAAAGAGATTCTCCTTGTTCAAATCTCCAGTCGTCTTGTACTGCGAGCTCAAAAGATAAGATCGAATCAAAGGCATATAGCTAATGCATTGAGCAGCACTATTGACATAGCAGGTGTTACCTAGATTGGTTAGACCGCATGCCCCGTATCCCGGAAACAAGCAAACCTTGCCGTTTTCGTAACTGTCGGCCGTGCTCTTCTTGGCCGTCACCGCAGGCTTGGCTTTCGAGTCTTTCGAATCTTGCGTGTTTCCGTTTGTGTTACTGGGTGGTGTTTTTGTCGGAGTATCGTCAGTGCGACCTTGTGTAAATCGCCCCGCGGTTGCCAGGCGATCCGACTCCGTGTCAATCCATTCAATATGACCGCCAAATTCGGAGAAATCGACCTTGACTTGCTTGCTCTCGTCCTGATCTCCTTCACCAGGCGCCACTTCATCCCCCTCAGTTTCAACTGCTACGGTCTCTACTTTTAGGATTTCAACTTGATACCACCTGCCTCCATTGTCCATGGCATCCACCACCAACCCGACAAGTTTCGGAGGATTTTCAATTGCGTTGCCATTCTCATCGACACCTCGCAACAGTTGGCGGAACTTTGCGTCTTCGGTAGCCAGTCGACGCACCTTTCCAGCCTTGGCAGCTGCCTCTCGGGGCCAAACAAATTCATTGTTCTTATAAATGGCGCATTCGAGCATCAGTTCGTCGCCATCGGTTAGAGTCGCACCTTCCAAGGACGCTTTGTCGGCGTAAGCCTCCCAGTCTTGTTGCAGTTCGTCAAAATTTTCTTCCAACTCAGCTGTGTAGTTAAGTGCAGGCAGTTTTGCAAAGCGATTCTTACAAATCAATGACCACGGCCCAAAACGAGTGTTGGGGTCCTTTATGCCTGTCGGCTGGTTCTTTTTCCAGAGCCTGGCTTTACCCCGGCCATCGCTGCCATAGGCTTTCAAACTTCGCAGGGGAAGGCGCACGACAATCTCTGCAAATAATCGCCAAAGAGGCTGTTCTGGACAAGCCATGACGCGGATGGACAGTGGTCCAACGTCACCGCGTCGATATGGCTGAAGGGGGTCACAAAGGTGTGCATGAATAATCCAAGGGTGCAATGCGACGTTCAAAGATTGAGGAATTGGATATATCTCATTTAAATTTGAAGAAGAGGGGCTGCTCCTTAGTTCATCAAAAGGCGTTTCGTTTCCATTATCGTTGTCGGCGCTTTTGTTGATGGTGGTCTCAAATGTATTCGTGTTGATATCTGTTGTCTGATTTGCTACTGCCGGTGTTAACACTGGACGCGGCAACGGTGGGCCTCCTCCGTATAACTCGTACAAGATATCCCACACTCTGTGCGGTATTAGCACGTAGTCAACGTCTCGCTCTAGGCCTTGCCTCATTACTTCGTACGAGCCTAAAAGGCCCCCAATTTCGGAATCAGGATCTCGGTCCACTAAGCAAACCGTGGATAGTTGTCGTGGGCGAACATCGCTCCGTTCTTTCGGAACCTGACCGATGTAGGACCATCCTGCATAAGCCTCCCACGAATTCCACCATGATTTGTCAATGCAATACATGATTCCGTATCCCATGGCCGCTTTCCCATCAAAGCCACCAAGGCCGCCCCAAATGACATTCGGGTCGTGGCCCTTTCTGCTACCATTTGTGGTTATCAGTGATGATGTTCCTGGTCCATTCTGATACGATTCCAGTAATTTCCGTGCTGACATGGTAAGCTCACGTACAGTAGAATCCTCCTCTTTCGTGGCGGGGCTTTGAAAAAAATGATCTCGAGCGGAACTTTGCCATTCCAACCAGCGCTGTTGCACCAGTTCCTTTTCTAAAGCATACGTTGGTAGGATTCCAGTGGCAAACAATCGGTGCATAATGCTATCAAGTGCCAAATCGTCCAAGGCTTGATCGGCCCACAGGGCAAAGTCTTCCATGGACCAGTAGACTGTGCTCCCATTCATTGGTTGGGCGGCCATGCGAAACCGCAGTCTCGATTCTTCCATACGCGGATCTTCCATTTCTTTCGTCAGTGTTGAAACTTGTCGCCCTTCGGAAATTTCTTCCAGTTTTTTCATCACTTCTGTCTTTCCGTGCATACTATTATTATAGATGACATCTCCATTGGAATTGGCAGCATCGTCTGCGCCATTGCCTTTGCTGTTGCTTGCTCGTCTATTTGCGGGAATCTTACGAGTTGGTGATGCTACATTGTTTGCACTATGAATACCATTCATATTGTCCAAAGATTGATTCGAACTGGGTGGTGGTTTGATGAGCCAAAAAATGAAATCTTGTGCTGCGTTGGCCGACATTTTTAATCTCAAATGTTCATTCGAGGTCGGGTAAACAAATGGTGTTGTGGGTCGCTGCAAATTTGCTGGCAAAAAAGTGTGCCCGTAATAATGATAGTGTGACATGGACGCCAAGGAAAACACAATATCCGAATCTACTTCCAACAACCAAAACGGAACGCCGCCAGCAGGATGCGTCGACAAGAATTTAACCAGTGTTTTGGAGGGAATCAATAAATAGAATAATAGTTGCAATCTTTGTTGCCGGCTTCCTCCTGTGTGCAGCAGTTTTAAAAAAGTATTGTTAACAATAAGAGCGAGGTGTTGAGCACAAGCAAGATAATAATATTACAAAAATAGTATACAAGAGCAGCAAACACATACACAGACATTACAACAAAATTAATAACAGCATCAAAAGTGTTCACGTACGAAGTGCCAGGGCCATCAAAAAAGCGAATGATTGCAAGGTAATTCCTTGTGGCAACTCTGGGAAATCTTCCTTGGACACACCTGGTGGTGCTGGTGGTGGTGGTGGTGGTGGTGCTGGTGCTTGCTGTTGTTGCTTGGCTGTACTAGGCGACGAACCGTCGTCCGTTTTCTTTACACTTTCGTTCACATCCAAGTTCAACCCCGCTGCTTGCGCGGATTGTTCCGCTATATTTGCTGATCTCTGGATAATAGAAGAAGAACTCAAATGCAACAGCAGCGTGTACGCTGCTTCGATGGGATCCGGAAAGATGAGGGCCTCTTCTTTGGTGTCTGGTTTGGGAATGCTTTCCAAAATATGCGATTGACCACCCAGCATGCGTCGAAAGACGTGACTCGAAAGCAAGTGATGTTTTTCGGCCGTAACTCTTCCGTCCAGTTCCAATTGAACCAAGCTGTTGGCAGCATTGCGACTGAGACTCTTCACGCGCATCTTGGTCGCCGGTGCCGATGTCCTGGGTGGCAGGGAGGATACCACGTGTCGTACACGTCGTACCAAAAAGGTCACTTCGGTCGGCATCAAGCGAGAATCCGTGAGTTGGTTCATGACTTCTTCTACGACGGCCGTAACATCGGCCGGGTCCAACAGATTCTCCCGTAGGGCTTCCCACAGATCATTCCACTGTGCGCTCGCATCACCATCGTTGCCGAGACTGCTATTCGCATTGTTCAAGTGAAGGGCATTGGTCATGTTATTATTATTGGAGCTTCCATTGGCCAAGCTCGTGGTAGCTGTAGCTGAAGTAGAAGTTTGGCCATTACCAGTGGACAGCGCCGCAAGAGGAGGGATCCCGGAAAACTGTGGTAGCTGTTGTGACTGGATCGCGTTCGTTGTTGGTTGCTGTTGCGGCGGCGAGAGTAGTGATTGTCCGTGCAGCGACGGAGCAGGATGACTTCCAGACGCTGCGGAATTGGCAGAATGATGACTGTCTGCTCCTCCTTTAAAAGCATACGGTGTTTCAACACTTCCATTGGCCACGGGAGACGCCGGAGATTTGGTCGATTTGGAAGGCCCGCAACCCATCTTCTCTGTCTGTGTCTCTCTATCTTTGTGCGCTAGTAGCTACTGTAGGCAAGCAATCCTTTCAACTCTTTTCTTGTGTCACTTAATGACAATATCGCACTCGCGTAATGTAAATTTGTGTGTGATCGGTGATTCTCCAGAATAGTGTTTGCTTCTAATAACTACTACGAGTAGTAGCTGGTTATTCCGAATAGCAAAATCTAACGAAGCAATTCTAGCAAGCACGCAGGAAGTAAAGATTTTGGGATTGCTCCTCCCTGCTACTACCGCTGCTACTGTTAACTCGGTTGTTAATCATCAATTTCGTTTAAGAGGATTATTGTTATTATTATTAATTTTTTGAAGGTTCCTGGTACTCGACTCATCAAGCAATCTACTGTACACAACAAGTAGGTACTCGAGTAGTCTACTAGCTAGACTGGTGCCTTTTACTACCAGTACAACTACGTAGTACTAGTACTCGAGTACCAGTGTGGCAGTTACGGTTTCCAGCAGACCCAATCAAACATCATTATTTTTGCATCATCAGATTCATCTCAGGCCTTTCAGGACTTGTTAGGTCTGAACTCGTACCTGGTACTGTACAACGCAAAGATGACGTCAACAGATAGATGTTAACCCGGGCATAAATATACAGTTGATTGGGTTACTCATAATTTTTTTAGGGAGTTCCATTCTCAACAATTCAGAACGAGGTGCAACAAAAAAATAGAAACGCAAATCAAGAAAAGTAATAATGAATACACTGTACAAATTATGTTATCCTCTGGTTGACGACAAGAATAAGAAATCCTGAGTGTGTTGTTTGTTTTTATTTTTTGGAGGTAGGACTCTGGGTCAAAGGATTTGGAGGTTGTTGCGCAAGTTGGGCCTGTGCTCAATGTGGACTCCTGGATGCTCATCGCATGCACTTTCGTCTGTGTGACATACATTGGCGTTTTCATTCAATTATTCGTTTCACCCTGTTGGTGGCTGATTTCTTGTTCGCGTTATTATATAAAATGTGCCTTTCGTGCACCCGACGCTGCATTCTCAAGTTCCCCATTATTATTATTACGCCATTTATTTATTTGTTTATTTGTTCGATTGCTTCCACCGATGGTAATCGTCGAATTTGTCACTACTACTGTTTGCTGGACGGCGGCATAAAGACTGTATTGTCTATCGCTGATCTTTTATGCTTTCTCTAGCTTGCTAGCTCGCTAGCTAGCTAGCTATTGGGAATACTCCTACATGGCGACTGTAGCTGACAGTGTGCTACATCAGCACGAGAAAGGAAGTGAAGGAACTCTGACAGCCATTGAAAACTTCGAGCTACTGTAGATGAGAACAAGTGTGCGTTGTCACAATTGTCTCGGAGTTTTCCTTGTACTGTAGCTACTACTAGCTACTACTAGCTACTACAGTACTAGCTAGAGTAGCTCGAACTACTCCTACTACTAGCTAGTAGTACTGGAGTAGACTACTAGCTAGCTACTACTAGTAGTAGTAGCAGACATTCTCTATTTAGCTAGCTACTACTAGCTAGTAGTATTAGTAGTATTAGCTGGCTCTACTACTACTACTCTAGCTAGGCTAGCTAGCTAATAGGACTACTAGCTAAGTAGCTAGCTAGTAGTGTAGTTATTACTAGTACTACTTGTACTAGTAACATAGATTCGAGTAGTCAAAATAATAGAGGCATATTACAGGACCAGCGACAAGATTGCTATCATATCATCTGGCACACTCTATTCAGAACAGGTTGTTACGAAGCGGTGATTAACAACAGGTCTCTTGCCAACTTATTCATATACTTTAGCTTCACTTACGCTCGCACTCTCTTGACTGCTTCAAACTTCAAAGTAGGCGATCTATCGCGTAAGTGCTACCTAGAGGATACAATACTCTTCATTTCTGGGGACGAACACAAGACATCAAAAAATAGAATGGTAGCTCCGCCGCCACCTTTACCTTTAGGTGTTCCTCCTCCGGGCGCAGCTGGTCTTCCTCCACCGCCTCCAGCAATGGCACCGCTGCCGACCATGCATCCTCCGCCGCCTCCTCCTCCAAGAGCAGCCCTTTCAACAACTGTCCTGCTCACAAACATGCCGTCATTTTTGCACAGCAACCGAGCTTTGCGCGATCTTATTTATCCTTGCGGCTCGGCTCGCCACGTTGCCTTTCATCCACCTCCGCCCAAAGAGAACTTCTATGGAAATGCAGACAGTAAGGAAAAAGAAGAAGGAAAGGATAAGATAGAATATTTTTCAGCTTTGGTTTCTATGGGACACACCGATGGTGCCTTGAAACTGCTTTGTGCGTGCCGTCAAATGAAAGCTTTGTTGATGGACGATGAGAATTTTAAGAAAAAGTACGGGACAATGGCGTTTCATATGGTGCCGTTAGATCCCGATATTCCCATGCCGCCCCTTCAAGTCGACGTAAAGACTAGCAATATTTTAGGCGAGCGCCTGTCCCAGCACTTTGTAGGTGCCAGTTCCAACAAGAGCAACAGCAACAGCAACAATCGGTATCAGAATGATTCAAGTGGTATGAATGATAAATCGAAATATGGCGAGGTCAAATTGAATGCCGACAGAGCACCTGGGGGATACGACGAAGACATTGATCCTTTGGAGACACCTCAGGTATTGGCTGCCGTCAAGGCCTTTCGTTCCCAGCTCGATCAAACGCAGACAAGTCAAAAGAAACGACGGGGAGAAATTGTCCAAGAAAGACTCAAGGCTGCCAAAGAGCGACTGCGGGATGTTGTGGCCAACGAACGAGCCAATCCACCGCTTCCTAATGTGCCCCCACCTCCCCTACCAAATACGGCAGCGGGGTTACCAACTCCCCCGTTACCTGGAGCGCCTCCGCCCCTGCCTACTGGTTTGCCACTACCACCACCACCTCCAGCAGCAGTGGGTGTCGACGATGATCCTGCTGCAAAGCGCACCAAGACCTCGAATGTGCCCCCCATGGAGCCAACAGCGAGTTTTCCCGCATTGCCAGAGTCGGACTTGGAAACGTTGCGTACCTTTATGGCCGCTGAAATTAAGAAGCACATGGGTGAAGAAGAATCGTCCTTGGTTGACTTTTTGGTCAAACTGGTCTCGGAAAAGTGTACCGTGTCGAAATTACTGGAAGAATTGAAACCTGTCTTGGAGGAAGATGCTCTAGTTCTAGCCCAGGATTTGTGGGCAAAGGTCCATGAATTATTGTAGTTATGGAATGCCGCTTAAAACAGCTGCCACAGGCGTTAGCGTGCCGATATTGATATTGATAACCAATAAATTTTTATATCAATTTGAACTGTTGTTGTGCTCTTGAGCAGGAAATGCATAATGCATTCTTTCCTACTCCTGTTGATGCTAAGAGTTGGCGAGACAAAGTTCTTCTATGCCCGGTAGACAATTAACTTGAGAGATGTTTTTAAATAATTACTCTACTATGTAGGCATTGATCAATTTTCAATTGTTTACCTATTTTCTCGAAAGGAACTTTGAACTCTCTTGAAGAAAGAACAAAAAAATTTTGGACAAAATTACAAAATTGATTCCCTCAACGTTGCTTTGCAAGTCACCGACCAAAGTGGGAACCCACGGGACGTATTCTTGACTGGACCATGGATCATCATCTTTGATACTTGCTAGTAATCTCAGCTACAACAATTCGAAAGCAGATATTCACCCATGCATCTTCACTGCTCCTATTCATATTTGAACAAAAACAACTCATTTTTCCGTTCAAAAGACAAGAACATGAACGAATCCCTACTCCTCATCTGAATCACTGTCGGAATCGTCGAGGCCCAAATCAGTAAAAGTCTGCTTGGGTTCCTTGGATGTCTTTTGCTTTTTGTTGCTCAATTCATTCTCCCTGGCGGCTCGCTTCTTGCCAAAATCCACAGGCTCCGGAATATCGTCATCGTCGTCATCTTCATCATTGTACTCGGGCGCTGCAGCGGCTGCGTCTCCACCAGCTGCTTGATTTCTGGCCGCGGCTTCGCAATCGTCGAGCCACTCCGAAAAGACATCGATGGGTTCCATCAATTGATGGATGGGCATCTGGTAGGATGCAGCACACAATCGGCACGCCAATCTACCAATCTTTTCTTTGTGATCCATTTTACATTCAACGGCTTCCACGTTTGCACAAAAGGGGCATTTGAACTTTTTTCCCAACTTTGGTCGCTTCTTGGTTTGGACCTTTTTTTGTGGAGGTAGGAGGAGAGTAGGAGAGTCGTACGTAGTATTGAGTTGAAAGCGAATTGTGTGAGTCATGCGTAAGAGGATGCATGCGGGTGTTAGCAGTTTTGAGCGGTAGATCATGGCGTCATTAATTCACTACAAGGAACGCCAAGTCGATGGCTATTCAATTATTTCATCCTTCCGAGTTGAGACATGAGTCGAGACCAATCATCCGTCGTCTATAGAATGACACGCTCATCTGTTGGTGTATTGTGTATTCTGTAACTCACCGGTGCTTTCTTAGCGCGTCTCCCCATGCCTTATTCTGTTTCCGATACTTGACTTCTTGATTAATGTACCTTGTACTCGCTTACGGTGATAGAAGTCTTAATGAGGAAGCAGTGGAAAGTGTGTGTTGTAAGTAGCGTATGTTGTAGTCTACTAGTAAGTAAATGCCTGATCTTTTGATGGAGCTGTCTATTAAATTTTATTGTTGCTGGCTGGTACTGATATTAAAAGGGTTGGATGTGCGTCCAGTGATGAAAATCGAGCGGAACACGGACGCAGAGCGTACGTTCGATCGATTTTTGCGGAGACCTGAACTCAAAACCACGTCGAGGGACTCTTAAACAGCAATCACATGAGCACACGTTAATCCTTCAATGTAAAATTTCATAATAATATCAAGTTAAGTGTGAATATATATATATAGTGCAGTCTTCTTTTGAAATACTGCGAGTGCCGCACAAATTGCGAGATAACAAGTAGTAACCAGACAAACTCGGCTCTCTTTTGAAATAATAGATGTGGGTGTCTTATCCAAAGTATGAAACAATTTGCGGGAAGTCAATTTGTTCCGTCATCAGGATATTGTAGACCACATCCTTAAAGATTCTTCATCAGTTGAGAAAAATATAGCGCTCAGTGCAATCAAGCCAATCCGACAAAAGCATTCCAAATGCAGTAAGCCTTTGCAGCACAAAATTGGTGGGAAGAAACCACTTTTGCCTGCTATTGGGACATACATATTACAATGTGATATGATTTTATGTGTCTGATTTGCTCTTTACGGTTGACCATGTGTAGATTCAAAGACAATTGTTCGTTGTAAGATCTTATTACAAGAAAGAGCCTGCTTGCGACAAGGTGGGAAGAAGCCATGACACAGCAAAGCGTCAATCCTGCAGATCATTCCGGAAATGTGTGCATACTAATCAGCAACATGGTGGGAAGATTCCAGTTGGCGAAAGCAAGCATTTCCATCATTCTCGCATCATTGTCTCTGTCCAATCTTCAAGCAATATTCATTTTCTTTTTGTTGGTTGTGCGTTTGTAGGCATGCTTTGTTTGCTAAAGATGCAATTTGGCAGTGAGTGAGGATGCATGAACTTACTCAGCCAGTACACTATTGTAACACCCAGGGGAGTATGATTTTGTTGGGAAATTCGATCCAGCATCTGAAACTCAAAATTTTTAAGCCATTTTTTCACTTTTCATTTGACGCAGAAGTCTTCTTTGCTACAGCTGCATTTTTTCATTTATTTTTCCCATTCTTGCTGTAGAGGCATTGTAGGTCCATTGGAAGTAAGGACTGTGCTTTGGCGCACTCGGAAGTTGCTGGTTTTAATGTCTTTGTTGTTGCTGGTGTATTTTTGTGTGCTTGTGGGATGTAGGGCGAGTGTTTTCGTATGCGTGTGATTGTGCTTCTAAATATTTGTTTCTTTGACCATTTTTGTTTGCCACGTATGGCTTGTTCTGAACTGGCAAGCACGCCTTGCATGTATTCCTTTTTCGATTAGGTTTAGTTGGTTTTATTTCATCTTTTAGCTTGGTTTGCATTGATTGGGAATTTGGGTTGAATGTATTTGCGAGTTGCAGCTAACCTGCTCCATTGCCACAACATTCACAAGCAACGTTCGCCTTGTCAACTTGTGCCACCTTCAGAAGGCCTACACCAGGTTGAAAGTTCTTGCAGATATCATTAACATCACCTGAAAGCTCTGGGTTGTCGTACAGCGTCAACTCGGACATCTTGTTCTGCTCCCCAAGTCCTGGAGGAATCTCACCGGAGAAATCATTTCCGTGCAAATAGAGCTCTTCAAATCGAGTCTTTCCTTGGAACATGTTAGCAGGAATGGGACCCTCGAAGTGATTTCCATCCAAGTGCAGACGCTTCCAATCTAGTTCTCCAAAGTCATTTGGGAGAGCACCCTTCATGTCATTATTTTCCAACATGAGAACTCGGAGATTGGGTTCTGTTAAGGGGATATTTGCGGGAATGGACGAATCGAAGAAATTGTATCCAAGATCCATGTACACCATATCTTCATACTTCCACATGAAATCAGGGATTGAACCCTTGAAAAGATTGAATGAAAGAATAAAGGTGTCCAGCTCAGACAGTTGAGCATATTCAGGAGGGATTGGTCCCTCAAGGAGATTGTCAGACAACGTAATTTCCCAAAGACTATTGATCATGGAAATTTCTGGTGGTAGAGTACCTCGCATTTGCTGACCGTAGTTCCGAATGATTTGGTATTGTTCGTGTTTGCCGCATGGATCAACTCCAATCATTGTATACCAATCACATTCATGCAAATCAGACACCCAGAGCTCACTCTCCAGCCAGTTGTCGCCATCAAATTCACAGTACATCATTGCCATGGCAAAGCGTTGACGAACACGATGAACCTGGAACTCCATCACATCCTTTCCGGTCCTGAGCCATTCTCGTGACCAGTTTTGGCATGTTCCCGGGATGTTCAGTAGAGCACGAGTTGAAGGTGGCAGCACTGGATCCATTGCAGCCATGACAAATCCGCAAGCCTGGTCTTGTGGACAGGGTAATGTGGGGACAATAGGCAAATCTGGCAAAACTGGGGGTAAATTTTGAGGACTTGCAGGGGTCAGCAGTGATGGAGGAACCGCGGATCTTGAAGCAGTTGATGGTGGATATGACATTGCTGCAGCTGTTGCAACTGCGCCAAGAAGACCAGCTTGAAGACCAGACCACACAGGTATTGGGACACCCTTGGGAGGTTCTTTTTCTTCTTCCTCAGAGTCATCATCGTCATAGTCTTCCGGGACAATCATTGGAGGGCCTGGCTTTGGTCCAAAGCCTTCCTCTTCGTCATCATCTCCAG
>Ga0100390_10003755_pt1 | contig 13200 bp, 9 predicted proteins | sample CryGeymeta201514_FD_81540 | JGI IMG/M metagenome (GOLD analysis project Ga0100390, IMG submission 81540) | Groundwater microbial communities from Crystal Geyser aquifers in Utah, USA - Crystal Geyser metaG 2015-14 | ecosystem: Environmental > Aquatic > Deep subsurface > Groundwater | place: USA... | reverse complement strand
CACCCTGTGGGGCTTTCAAGCATATCGATAGGGACACCTTGCGACTGCCTGGAAACATCGATGGTTATTGGTGTTGTGCCGGGTCGGTTGCCGATAACAACACGATTTGCGAAAAGAGCCTAAAACTTACAGATAGCCTTGAGGGGATTTCCATGAAAAGAACTCCGTTCGAGAATCCCCGCGATTTGACAATAGTACCGAACGCCAAGGGGATGCCTGACATTATATTTTCCCACGACAAGCATTCTGTATGGAATGGATGCGAAGTTTGTCATCCCGAGCTGTTTCCTTCAGTCCGAAAGGGAGAACACGCAACGTTCTCGATGAACGAGATTTTTGAGGGCAAATACTGCGGCGTATGTCATGGAAAGGTTTCATTTCCCCTGATGGAATGCCAAAGGTGTCACTCAAAACCGGTGGCGTATAAATAGCGACGGATGGATATAAGAGATGTCATATAAAGCCGGTTCTACCAAATTCACGGGCCTTTTATTTTGCGCACTTTTGTTTCTGTCCCAGCCGACAATCGCAACTGAATTCTGGGATATTCCGCCGCTGCCTCCGGCGGACGAGTATGGGAATATCCTGATCAACAGGACATCAAACAGCAAGGGGATCAAACCCGCTACTTTTTCGCACTGGATTCACCGACGCAAATTTACTTGCAGGGTCTGTCATTTTGAACTTGAATTCAATATGAAAGCCAATACGACCGAGATCACAGAAGCCGCCAACAGGGAAGGAAAGTATTGCGGAACAAGTGGTTGCCATGACGGAAAGGCGTCATTCGGCCACAAGAAGCCTGATTGCGAGAAATGTCATAACGGCGACAAGTCGTATAAAAAGGAGCGTTTTTCAGAACTCTCAAGGCTGCCCGCCGCCAGGTTCGGCAACAAAATAGACTGGGGGAAGGCGTTGAATAAGGGATTGACTACGCCAGCCAAGTATCTTTCGATCAAACCGGACGCGGATATTTCCTTCAAGGAGACCTTGGTGCTTGAATCTGAATGGGAAGGGACGCCCCCCGCGATTTTTCCGCACAGGCCGCATACGTGGTTGCTCGATTGCAGCAACTGTCACCCGGACATATTCAATATCAAAAAGAAGACCACCAAGCACTTCTCGATGATAGCCAATTTGGGAGGCGAGTTTTGCGGCGTTTGTCATTCAAAAGTCGCATTCCCGATGAATGACTGCAAGCGATGTCATCCAGCCATGAGCGATTAACAAGCGCCGATATGAAAACCGTAGCCCCCCCCCATTCGCCAAATCGCTGAAGGGCCAAAACCCATATCTCTACCGTGCGGGAGTCGTTGCCTAAAGCGGTCATGCCTTCGACACGACACCGCCAGCCGCCGCCCATAGAAAAACCATGAACAGCCGAAAACCACCTCGCACAAGCATAAAGAGCCCCAGTCCTCAAGAGATCAATGCCCTGTGGATTGCGGGCTCCCAGGGGCGATATGCAGAAGCCGCAGCCCTCGCCCGGACGATGACGGCGCGCTTCCCCCAGTTCGGGTATGGCTGGACGGTCTTGGGCGCAATGCTCAAGCAGATGGGGAGAGATGTCGATGCCTTGGCCGCCATGCGGAAAGCGGAAGCGCTGACGCCGAACGATGTCGAGATCCATTACAACCTGGGGCTTACCCTCAATGACCTGGGTCGGCTGGACGAAGCCGTGGCCAGCTACCGGCGCGCGCTAGAGATCAAGCCCGATTACGCCGAGGCGCATTACAACCTGGGCAACACCCTCAAGGAACTGGGTCGGCTGGACGAGGCCGAAGCCAGCTACCGATGGACGCTACAGATCAGGCCGGATGACGCTGCGGCGCATAACAACCTGGGCCTTACCCTCCATGATCTGGGCCGGCTGGATGAGGCCGAGGCCTGCTACCGCCGGGCGCTGGAGATCAGGCCGGATGATGCCGGTGCGCATTACAACCTGGGCAATACCCTGCAAGAACTCGGGCAACTCGATGGCGCGGTGGCGAGCTACCGGCGGGCATTGCAGATCTGGCCGGATTACGCCGAGGCGCATAACAACCTGGGCAATGCCCTCAATGATCTCGGTCGGCTAGATGAGGCCGAGGCCTGCTACCGAAGCGCGCTACAGATCAAACCCGATTACGCCGAGGCGCACAACAACCTGGGCAATACCCTCACTAAACTGGGACGGCTGGATGAAGCGGTGGCGAGCTACCGCCGGGTGCTTGCGATCAAACCCGATCATGCCGAGGCGCACAACAACCTGAGTTGTACCCTGAATGATCTCGGACGACTCGATGACGCAGTGGCAAGCTGTCGCCGGGCGCTTGCGATCAAACCCGATTATGCCGAGGCGCACAGCAACCTGGGCAATGCTTTTAAAAACCTCGGGCAACTCGATGACGCAGTGGCAAGCTTTCGTCGGGCGCTGGAAATCAAACCCGATTTCGAAGAGGCATACAGCAACCTGCTGTTCTGCCTCATTCACGGCGAAGCGGCGAATGCGCAGGAACAATTTTCCGAACACTGCCGCTTTGCCGAACAGTTCGAAGCGCCCCTGCGGAGCAGTTGGCCGCAGCACACCCACTCACGGAACCCGGATCGCTGTTTGCAGGTGGGTTTTGTGTCAGGTGATTTTCGCAACCATGCCGTGGCGAACTTTATCGAACCGGTGTTGGCGCATCTGGCGGGTCGTCCGCAGCTATCGCTGCACGCCTACTACAACTACCCTGTCGAAGACCGCGTCACCCAGCGTTTACGAAGGCACATCACGCACTGGCACCCGATTGTCGGCCTGTCGGATGTTGCGCTGGCACAAAAGATCCGCGAGGACGGCATCGACATCCTGATTGACCTCTCGGGCCACACGGGCGATAACTGCCTGCTTGCCTTTGCCCGCAAACCGGCACCCGTGCAGGTAAGCTGCATGGGCTATCACGGAACCACCGGACTAAACGCCATGGATTACTATCTGGCCGACCGTTATTTCCTGCCCCCCGGACAATTCGATGACCAGTTCACGGAAAAAATTGTGCGTTTACCCGCTTCGGCGCCCTTCCTGCCGTTCGATGATGCGCCGCCAGTCAATGCCCTGCCTGCCTTGGGCAACGGTTATGTCACCTTTGGCAGCTTCAACCACCGGAGAAAACTGAGCTCATCCGTTATTGTACTGTGGTCGCAAATCCTGCGCGCCCTGCCCAGTTCACGAATGGTGCTGGGCGCCATGCCACAAGCCGGCGGAAACGACACCCTGATTGAATGGTTTGCCCGGGAGGGAATCGCACGGGAACGCCTGAGTTTTTATCCCGGTTGCCCGATAAAGGACTATCTGGGCCTGCACCATCAAGTAGACCTATGCCTGGATGCTTTCCCCTACCCAGGCGGCACTACGAGCTGCCATGCGTTGTGGATGGGGGTGCCGACGCTAACCATGACCGGGAGCACTCCAGCGAGCAGGCAGGGGGCTGTATTGCCGAACCATGTTGGGTTAGAAGCGTTTGTCGCACGCAACAAAACCGAATTTGTGGAGAAAAGCCTATTTTGGGCAGACCACCTTACCGAACTCGCCAAAATACGGGATGGGCTACGGGAGCGTTTTGGGCAATCCGCCATGGGGCGGCCGGACCTCATTGCCGAGGCGCTCGAACGCGCCCTGCGCACCATGTGGCAACGCTGGTGTGCCGGTCTGCCGGCAGAATCCTTTGAAGTGAACCGGCAAGACATGGACAATGCGATGCAAGAGGCCAACACATGACTGAATCCCAAAAAACGTCACCGATTTATGTGACGCAACCCTTCCTGCCTCCGCTGGAAGAGTTCATGCCTTATCTGGAACAAATATGGGAAAGCAAGTGGCTGACTAATTGCGGCCCATTCCACCAGCAACTGGAACAGGCGCTGTGTGATTATCTGGGCGTTAAACACATGGCGCTGTTTACCAATGGCACCATCGCCCTGGTTACCGCACTGCAAGCGTTGCGTGTCACCGGCGAAGTCATTACTACCCCCTATTCATTTGTTGCAACCTCGCATTCCCTGCTGTGGAACGGCATCAAGCCGGTGTTCGTGGATATCGATCCGAACACGCTCAACCTCGACCCGGCGAAGATCGAAGCGGCGATTACCCCGCAAACGACCGCCATCATGCCGGTGCATTGCTACGGGCATCCGTGCGATGTCGAGTCTATCCAGAGAATTGCCGATAACTACAACCTCAAGGTCATCTATGATGCTGCGCACGCTTTTGGCGTGCAAGATACAGGAGGCAGCCTGCTCCGGCATGGCGACCTGTCGGTGCTGAGTTTCCATGCCACCAAAGTGTTCAACACCTTCGAGGGCGGCGCCATCGTCTGTCCCGATGCCAAGACCAAGCAACGTATCGACCATCTGAAAAACTTCGGTTTTGTCGACGAAGTAACGGTGGTCGCACCGGGAATTAACGGCAAAATGAGCGAGTTCAATGCCGCGTTGGGCCTGTTGCAGTTGAAATATATAGACCGGGCACTTGCGCGCCGCAAAGAGATCGATGCAGAATACCGTGAACGGTTGAAGGATGTGAAAGGAATCCGCTATCTAAACGATGCCGGGGAGAAAGTGGCCAACTACGCTTACTTTCCCATATTGGTGGAACCTGAGTACCTGCTCAGCCGCGATGAGCTATACCAAAAACTTAAAGACAACTGCATCCATCCTCGCCGCTATTTCTATCCTTTAATATCGGACTTCCCCATGTACCGCGGCTTGCCTTCCGCTCAAAGAGAGAATCTTCCAGCAGCAACAGCCACCGCGCAGCAAGTTCTTTGCCTGCCGATCTATCCTGCGCTTGGGAGCGAAGCCGTGGACAAAATTATTACATTGGTAACAGGTAATCAGGCATGACAAAGCGAAGGGTGCTGGTTTTTCCTGCGGGAACAGAGATTGGACTGGAAATATTTCAGGCACTTAAATATTGCAAAGAAGTTGATCTTTTTGGCGCGGGTCAGGATATTTCAAATCACGCCAGATTCGTTTATCCGGAGTATCACCTGCTCCCCAGTATTCATGAGCCGGGATGGGTGGATGCGCTGATTGAACTTTGCCAGTCTCTTCGCATCGACTATATTTTTCCAGCCTACGACGACATCATCATTGCCCTGAGTCGCGAAGCGGATCGGCTTCCCGCCAAGATCATATCGTCGCCACCCAGTGCATGCGAAATCACCCGATCGAAATCTGATACCTATCGAGCGCTTTCAGGGAAGATTCGAACTCCGCGCTTGTATGCATCAAAAGAAGCCGTCCGCAGCTATCCGGTTTTCGTCAAACCAGACCGTGGGCAGGGATCTTTCGGGATCACCAGGGCCGATAACGAAGAACAACTTATCAAGGCGCTCCAATCTATTTGCGACCCAATAATCTGCGAGTATCTGCCGGGGGAGGAATACACCGTCGACTGCTTTTCAGATCGGGAGGGGGGCGTGTTGTTTGCCGGAGCACGCAGCCGTCGCCGCATACGTAACGGCATTTCGGTCAATACGCTTACGGAAGCATTGCCTGAAGCCGAAGAGATGGCGAATATCATTGGGCGCGAACTCGGACTTCGTGGCGCATGGTTTTTTCAGTTGAAGCGCGCCCAGGACGGTCAGTTAGCCCTTCTGGAAGTCGCTCCCCGCATCGCGGGCACCATGGCTACGCATCGGGTTTCGGGCATCAATTTTCCATTGTTGAGCATTTTCGAAGAGGAACGCCTGCCTTTATCAGTGCGGCCTATTGATGGAATTGTTGAGCTGGATCGGGCTTTGGGGAACCGCTATCGGCATTCGATCCGCTTTTCCACGCTGTATATTGATCTCGACGACACTTTGCTCGCCAATGGCCGAGTCAATATCCTGGCGATGAAGCTTTTATTCCAGTGCATCAATAATGGCAAGAAAATAGTGCTGCTCTCCCGGCACCGGAGCGACCTGAACCAGACACTGACAAGGCACCGCTTGTCCGGCCTGTTTGACGAGATAATTCACCTTGGCGAGACGGAGAAGAAGTCTTCCCATATCAAGCAGGGCGATGCAATTTTCGTTGATGACAGCTTTGCGGAGCGCATGGACGTGTCCGAGCACTGCAATATCCCGACTTTCGATTGCAGCATGATAGAACTGCTTACCGAACAAGCGGAATCCTTGAATGGAGATGGCGAATGACCGATTCAAATAAGGAAATGGCGTTTCTCGAGAGCGTGATTCATACCTATGTGATGAGCGATAGCCCGCAGGATAGGCTTATCAAAACGCTTGCTGTGCGAACTTTCCAGCCCTATCTGCGCCCCAACAAACGGGCGCTGGAATTCGGGTGTTGTGACGGCTTCATGACTGGACTTATCGCGGGGCACGTCGATCGGTTAACCGTCGTTGACGGCTCGCAGACTTTCATCGAAATGGCCAGGAAGCGGGTGCCCGCCAAAGTCGAGTTTGTGCATTCGCTGTTTGAAGATTTTTCGCCCGATCACAAATTCGACTACATCTTCGCAACCTATGTGCTCGAGCATGTCAGTGATGCGATCGGTTTCCTGAAGATGGCGACCCTGTTGCTGGCCGAAGACGGTTTGCTTTTCCTTGTGGTACCCAATGCCCGAGCCTTCTCGCGCCAGCTTGCCCGGCACATGGGGATACTTGACGATCTTTTCGCGCTGACCCCTAACGACATCAACCATGGCCATCGCCGCGTCTATGATCGTATTTCGCTGAATCGGGATATTGAGGCCGCTGGCCTTCTGCAGGTCGGGCAAGGCGGGCTTTTGCTCAAGCTGCTGGCAGATTTTCAGATGGACGCGCTGATCGAAAACGGAATTCTTGGTGAGCCGCAACTGGAGGGGCTGTACAAAATGGGGTTTGAGTACCCCGACTTGGCCGGCAGCTTGTTCTCCGTTTGTCGTCTGCCGTGAAATTCGAACTGGCGAGTAGCGGGGGGGCACGCCTTTGTGTTGTGGGAGTGGCGTCCTCGCCAAGAAAATCGCGACCTGGAGGTCGCTCCCACAACACAAAGGCGCGCCCCCCCCTTGGCTTGCTCTTCAATCGGCATAGAGATTTCTCGCTGCGTTTGAAATGACAAATTCCTTTCTGGTTCCGGCTTGTCCGGTTTGGATATGATTGTTTCGGGCTGTCATTTTGCCGGACTACCCGCTAAAATTTGTTCTGGAAACCCATCTTCCGCTATTTTCATGATTTCTGACATAGCCACCCGACGTCGCATTGCAACACGCCGTTGCCCATCATCAAGCGGGGCAACTACAAGAAGCGGAACAACGGTATATGCAAGGTAAAGATACCCTGGCCGCTTTGCAAAAGTCAGCGGAACTTTTGCCCGATGACGCTGAGGCGCATAACAACCTGGGCGATATCCTCTATGACCTGGGCCGTCTGGATGAGGCCGAGGCCTGCTACCGACGCGCGCTACAGATCAATCCCGATTACGCCGAGGCACACTACAACCTGGGTTTTACCCACAAGGTATTTGGCCGTCTGGATAAGGCCGAGGCCAGCTACCGCCGGGCGCTGGCGATCAACCCCGATTACGTCAAGGCGCACGTCAACCTGGGCGCTGTCCTGCAAGACCTCGGGCAACTCGATGCCGCCGTGGCGAGCTACCGCCGTGCGCTTGCGATCGAGCCCGGTTACGTCGTGGCGCACTACAACCTGGGCTTTTCCCTGCGTGCCCTCGGCCAACTCGATGGCGCGGTGGCGAGCTACCGCCGTGCGCTTGCGATCAAACCCGACTACGTCGAAGCGCTCATCAACCTGGGCTCTGCCCTGAATGACCTCGGGCAATTCGATGCCGCGGTGGCCAGCTACGCCCAAGCGCTGGCGATCAAACCCGACTACGCCGAGGTGCACAGCAGCCTGGGCGCTGCCCTGCAAGGACTCGGGCAACTCGATGACGCGGTGGCAAGCTACTCCAAAGCGCTGGAGCTCCAACCCCATGCGCTTAAACACGCCATAAACGCCTATCTGGTGCTCCCCGTCATTCCCGAGAATCTCGAAGCCATAATTGCCTGGCGGGAACGCTATCAAACAGGGATCGCGGCTTTGATGAATGCAAAAGGCACGCTGAAAGAACCCGGTGAGGTAAATCCATCTTCGTTCTACCTGGCCTACCATAACTGCAACGACCGCAAAGTGATGGAAGCCCTGTACCGTTTTTTCCGGGCGCGGGTGGAGGGGCTAACAGCCACAGCGCCTCATGTACCGAGCTGGCAATCACCGGCGACTTCGGGCCAGCGCATCAGGGTGGGGTTTTTGTCCGAATTCCTGGTAGATCACACCATCGGCAAACATTACAAAGGGTTTATCCAGCATCTGGACCGCAGCCGGTTCGAGGTAGTGGTCATTCATACCCCCAAGTCCAAGCAGGATAGCTTCAGCCAAAACCTGGACGCGCTGGCCGACAAGGCGCTCACTCTGCCTGCCCACTTGGAAGGCCAGCAGCAGGCGGTGGCGGAGGAGAAGCTGGATGTGCTGTTCTATCCCGACATCGGCATGGCGCCGTCCACCTACTTCCTGGCCTACGCCCGCCTTGCCCCAATACAAGCCACAAGCTGGGGTCACCCGGATACCAGCGGGCTGGATACGATGGATTACTACGTGTCGTCGGCAGCCACCGAACCGGAAGATGCCGAGGCGTATTACACCGAAAGACTGATCCGCCTGAACCGGTTACCCTGCTATTACTACCGGGCGCCTATTGCGTCAACCCAGGCGCTTACCCGGGAAGAGCTGGGCTTGCCGGAAACGGGAACTTTGTACGGCTGCCCCCAGAGCCTGTTCAAACTCCACCCGGATTTCGATGCGGTGTTGGTCGCCATTGCCGAAGGCGACCCGATGGGGCGCATCGTGTTGCCGGAAGGCAAGCATTCCTGGACCGCCCAGTTGAAAGCCCGTTGGTCGAGAACCGCCCCCATCCTGCTGGAGCGGATACTGTTCCTGCCCATCATGCCATGGGACCGTTTCATGGCGGTCATGGCGCATATGGACTTGATGCTGGATCCAATTCATTTCGGCAGCGGCAACACGCTGTACGATGCCATGATAAACGGCACCCCGGTGGTAACCTGGCCGGGACGGTTCGCCCGTGGTCGCAACGTAGCGGCCGCGTACCGCCAGATGGGCGTCGCCGACGCACCCATCGCACTGCGTCTGGAAGACTACGCGCCCCTGGCGCTGGCCTTGGGGCGCGACCCGGAGCGCAGGCGGGCCTTGCGTCAGACATCCCGGGAGGCGGCAGAGAGGGAATTGTTTGAGGACGTGCGGGCGGTGCGGGAATTTGAAATCTTCCTGGAAGCCGCCGTGGACGCCGCCGGACGCGGGGAGAAGTTGCCGGTGGGCTGGAGGCCGGATATGACACCGCCAGTTTCCAGCCTGCCTGCTATAGGAAAACCATGAGCCACCGAAAAACCAACCTGAAACAAAAGAGCCCTGGTCAACAAGAGATAAATACACTGATGGCCATGTTCGAACGGGGTCGATACTTTGAAGCGGCGACCCTCGCCGAAACAATGACGGCGCGCTTTCCCCAGCAGGAGTTTGGCTGGATGGCCCTGGGCATGGCGCTCAAGCAGATGGGACGAGATGTCGATGCCCTGGCGGCCATGCGAAAAGTGGAAGCGCTGACACCGAACGACTTCGAGGTTCATTTCAACCTGGGCATCCTCCTTGATGGCCTTGGCCGCCAGGATGAGGCCGAGGTCTCCTACCGGCGCGCGCTACAGATCAAGCCGAATTACGCTGAAACGCATTACAACCTGGGTAATACGCTCAAGGGAATGGGTCGGCTGGCTGAGGCCGAGTCCTGCTACCGCCGGGCGCTGAAGATCAAACCCGATTACGCCGAGGCGCACACCAACCTGGGCGCCGTCCTGCAAGACCTCGGGAAACTCGATGGCGCAGTGGCGAGCTACCGTCGGGCGCTGGCGATCAAACCCGATTACGCCGAGACGCACTACAACCTGGGCATGGCCCTGCAAGACCTCGGGCGACTCGATGATGCGGTGGCGAGCTACCGCCGGGCGCTGGCGATCAAACCCGATTACGCCGATGCGCACTACAACCTGGGCGCTGCCCTGCATGACCAAGGGCAACTCGATGCTGCGGTGGCGAGCTGTCGCCGGGCGCTGGCGATCAAACCCGATTACGCCGAGGCGCACAACAACCTGGGCAATTCCCTACGTGACCTCGGGCAACTCGATGACGCATTGGTCAGCTGCCGACGCGCGCTGGAGATCAAGCCCGATTACGCCGAGGCGCACTACAACCTGGGCATTACCCTGCAATATCTCGGGCAACTCGATGGCGCGGTGGCGAGCTACCGCCGTGCGCTTGCGATCAAACCCGATTTCGCCATTGCGCACAGCAGCCTGCTGTTCATCCACAACTATCTGTCCGACCAGCCTGCCGCGATATCGCTGGCCGAAGCCCTGCGCTTTGGCGATCTGGCGTCACGGAAAGCCCGCCCTCATACGGACTGGCGCAATGTTCCCGAACCGGGCCGATGTTTGCGTGTGGGCCTGGTGTCCGGGGATTTGCGCAATCACGCGGTGGGCTACTTCGTCGAAGGTGTGCTGGCGGCGCTGGCATCCGATGCATCAGGCCGGCTGGAACTCTTTGCCTACCCCAGCTATTTTCACATCGACGCGCTGACCGAACGGATCAAGGCATGCTGCCAAGGCTGGCATTCGGTGGTGGGGCTTTCCGACGAAAGTCTCGCGCAGCGGATACGCGACGACGGCATCGATATCCTGATCGACCTTTCGGGGCACACCGCTTACAACCGCCTGCCCCTGTTCGCCTGGAAACCCGCGCCGGTGCAAGCCAGTTGGCTGGGCTATTTCGCCACCACCGGGGTTGCCGCCATCGACTACCTGATCGCCGACCCCTGGACGGCGCCGGAAGCCGAAGAAGCCCATTTCACCGAAAAAATCTGGCGCCTGCCTGAAACCTATCTGTGCTTCACCCCGCCGGACGGGGATATTCAGGTCTCTGCGCTTCCCGCAATTTCCAACGGTTACATCACCTTCGGCTGTTTCAACAATCTGACCAAGATGAACGATGCCGTGGTGGCCCTGTGGGCGCGGTTATTGCAGGCGGTGCCGGAGAGCCTCCTGTTTCTTAAAACCATACAACTGGGCGAGGCTACCGTGCGGCAAAGCGTGGCCAACCGTTTTGCCGCTCACGGCATTGACGCCGGACGGCTGATTCTGGAAGGCGCCGCGCCACGCGCTGAACTCATGGCAGCTTACCGGCGGGTGGACATCGCCCTCGACCCGTTTCCCTACCCAGGTGGCACGACCAGTATCGAAGGTCTGTGGATGGGGGTGCCGGTGCTGACCCTGGCGGGTGAGAGATTCCTTTCGCACATCGGGGAAAGCATCCTGAAAAACGCCGGTCTGCCCGAATGGATCGCCGCCGATGCTGACGATTATGTGGCCCGCGCGGTATCATTCGCCAACGACCTGCAACGCCTGGCGGCGCTACGTAGCGGATTGCGCCAACAGGTGTTAGCCTCGCCGCTCTTCGACGCGCCGCGCTTTGCCCGTCATTTCGAAGCCGCACTGCGCGGCATGTGGACACAATGGTGTAATCGACAACAAGGACAACTTTCATGAATCCCACTACTCTCGTTACCGGCGGCGCCGGCTTCGTCGGCTCACACCTTTGCGAACGGCTGGTCGAGGCCGGCCACGAGGTGATGTGCGTGGACAATTTCCACACCGGCGCCAAGGACAACATCCGCCATCTGCTCGGCAACAACCGCTTCGAGTTGATCCGCCACGATGTGTGGCTGCCCCTGTACGTGGAAGTTGACCGCATCTTCAACCTGGCCTGTCCGGCCAGCCCCATTCATTACCAGACCGATCCGGTGTCCACCACCAAGACTTCGGTACTGGGCGCGATCAACATGCTCGGTCTGGCCAAACGCCGCCGGGCGCGGATTCTGCAGGCATCCACCAGCGAGGTGTATGGCGACCCGCTGGTGCATCCCCAGACGGAAAGCTACTGGGGCCATGTGAACCCCATTGGCCCCCGCGCCTGCTATGACGAGGGCAAGCGCTGCGCGGAAACGCTTTTTTTTGATTATCATCGGCAAAATGGCGTGGACATTCGCGTGGTGCGAATTTTCAACACTTACGGCCCCCGGATGCACCCCAGGGACGGGCGGGTAGTCTCCAATTTCATTGTCCAGGCGCTAACCGGTGAGCCCATCACCCTGTATGGCGACGGCGGCCAGAGCCGCTCTTTCTGCTACGTGGACGATCTGGTGGATGGCCTGGTGGGGATGATGAACCAGGACCGGGAAGTCGGCCCCGTGAACTTGGGCAACCCGGTGGAATTCACTATCCGGCAACTGGCGGAAACGGTGTTGCGCCTTACCGATTCAAAAAGCCGCATCGAATTCCGCCCGTTGCCCCAGGACGACCCGACGCAGCGCCAGCCCGACATTACCAAGGCCAGACAACTGCTGGACTGGGAACCCAAGGTAGCGCTGGAGGACGGCTTGAAAGAAACGATCGGCTATTTCAGAAAGCTGCTGGCATTATGAACATGAACCTTGTCGCCGCCCATTGTCCTGTCTGTAATCACTCCGTCGCCGCCCCATTTTTCGATGGGGGGCCGCAAGCCCTCGCCACCCTGGGCTGGCCGGCGTCCGCCGAAGAGGCCGGGGCCATGCCGCGCCATCCGCTGGACTTTGTCCAATGCCCGGCCTGCTCGCACGTCTGGAACCGGTCATTCCGCTACGACGCAATTCCGTACCAGAACAACCCCAACCGCATGTTCAACCGGGGCGGCATCTGGAGCGGCCATTTGGCTGACTCGCGGGATGCGTTGCTGGCGCGCTTGCCCGCCAATCCCACCGTGGTGGAAATCGGCTGCGGCGAAGGTCATTTTATACGCGGCCTGGCCGAATCACGTCCCGCCGGGCGCTATGTGGGGTTTGATCCCAACGCCAGCCCGGAGACCGGATTAGGGGTGGAGTTTTATCCCCGCTTGTTCGACCCGCTGACCGACATGGCTGCGTTCGCCCCCGATGCCGTGGTCATCCGTCATGTGCTGGAACACCTGACCGAACCGGCGGCGCTGCTGGAACCGCTGGCCTGGGGCGCCGCCGCGCTCGGCAAACCGTGCCGGCTGTTTGCCGAAGTGCCGTGCATAGACCGGGTGTTTGAAACCCAACGCCTGGCGGATTTTTTTT
>Ga0100390_10003753_pt1 | contig 13207 bp, 11 predicted proteins | sample CryGeymeta201514_FD_81540 | JGI IMG/M metagenome (GOLD analysis project Ga0100390, IMG submission 81540) | Groundwater microbial communities from Crystal Geyser aquifers in Utah, USA - Crystal Geyser metaG 2015-14 | ecosystem: Environmental > Aquatic > Deep subsurface > Groundwater | place... | reverse complement strand
CTGTAAATGCTATATTAGAGAAACTAAAAGATTTGTGTTATGTAAAATATCCCGGGCATGGCAGATATCTCTGTAACCCTTACAGAGAAATTCTGCCATACGTAGGGTGCTCTTCTCTGATGCCGCCAGGGGCCATTGATAAATTGAATATGGTAAATTCACAATTACTCGTACACAAGTCTACTCTAGTAGACGCTAATAGCTAATACTAGTAGTAGACCCTACTAGTAGACCTCTACTATGACACCCTACCTTTTTGCGCTGGCTCTATCTATTATTTACAGAGAACCAAGGCCGACGCTAACAGCTACAGTACGGTATAACTACTACTAGGGTGTTAAACATCAATGGCATAGCTCTTTCTGCAGTTCAAAATTCTATTACTATTAATAATCGTATAAAAAAAAATAATCTCGTGAATAATAACAAAAGAGAATAATGATACCGGATAATGTACCGTTGAAAGATCTGATATATCCTCCACCAGCAGCAGCTGATCAAGGCACTGTGCTCTCTCAGATTGCTGGCATTGCCAAAGGTCTTCACAATGCACTTCAGGAAGTTGTGGTGGAAGATTTGCCAGCTGCTGTTGATCCTTCATCCGTCCTGTCAGATGACAACAACCAAGAAAACGACGAAGAAGATGAAGACGAAGGTGTAGACAATCGGCAGCAAGAGCAGCAGCAGCAGCAGCAGCAGCTTCAAAACGACTGTGACAAGAATGCAGCAGATGCAGATGCCGTTTCCACGCCGCCACAAACGGCGGCGACCGTCAAAAAGATGCAACTGACTCCTTTGATTGTTGAAAATGTCATGAAAGAATTTGCTGGTACTGTTGCAAATACCAAATTTTACTCTGCCCCAGCAGATGCTTCTCCCAAGACATCATCATCGTCTGCCACCACCACCACGAAACATCTTCACGCACCAGCGGCTCTGATGCGATGTCGCATACGTCACCACAAACGAAACTACACCAAGTGGAAGATTGCAGTGGATCATGTAGAATTCAAACGTCGCGTAGCACTGGAAAAGAATCGTAGAAAATACCGCAAACCACGATTATGGGATGCTACTACCACCGAACCTGCTGATGAAAAGGGCGCAACGGTAGTTGCACTTCCTCCACAAGCAACAATAGATATTCTGGCCTACGACGACGTGATGTAATGATAAATGATCAATAGTGGTAGACTATCAGCTGCAGATGTTCCGCTAGAATACTATATTATGTATATTTTTATGATTACTACTACTGTACTGCATTGTGCAGTCATGTAGTGTCGCAGTTGTAATCTACGTCGCACCTACTAATTCAATTTTTGTTTGATGCCAGTTTGGATGTCTCTCGCGATTCGAAACGTTACTGCCAGAGAACAGCAAACAAATGTTCCAAGCCAGCAAATCCACATGGGTGCCACAAGAAACGTCGTCGTGGCCAGCAACAGCACAACCTGCATGGGGGTACCAAATATTAAAAAATCAACAGTGGTGTAGCCTCCTGGACCCATCACCATTAGATTGGTCTGGTATCCAAACGGGGTCATAAAAGCAGCAGAGGCTGCAAGCATAATGGTGTAACTCATCAAGAGGATGTCAGTCCCAGTTGTTTCCGCAGCGTTCATGGCAATGGGAAAAATGAGTGCCGCTGCGGCATTGTTTGCAACAACCTGACTGATCAATACCGTAGACAGGTAAACCGATCCTAAAAGACCTGCTTTTCCCAATCCGACGGCATTGCCAAAGCTTACGAGCCAACTTGCGATGGTGCCAGCCACGCCAGTGTTGACCAAGGCCAATCCAATTCCAAAAGCAGATCCAATGGTTAAAAAGATTTCCCATTGGATTGCATCCCGGGCTTCGTTTTGACTCAAAATACCACATGACACCATGAGGATCACAGCTACCATAGCGCAACCAATGAGTGTCGACAATTTAGCCACGAAGCACGCATAGGCTCCAAGCGTAAAAATAAGAGCTGGGATCAACATGCGCATTCTTGGTGGAGCAGAATTCTTCACCTCGGACACAAGCACAAATGCTTGATCCTGGTGGATTTTGTCACTCATAAACGATGCACCTGTATCCAGCAAGAGTACATCGCCTGCCTGGAGTTTGATATTTCCAGGATGATCATGAACTCGCTGTCCTTCGCGCTGGACCGCAATCACAGCTGCGCCATATTGTGTTCGAAACCGCACTTCCTTAATCGTTTTACCAACCAGAAAGCTATTTCGTGCAACGACAGCCTGCACAAGTCGGCGATCGTGAATGTGGGTTTCAATCTGATTGACTTCATTCTCCTCGTAGGAAAGCAAACCTGGAATCTTGCGGAGATCGCCCACTGAAGCAGCTGAAGAACAAGAAAACCAGAGGACATCGCCATCTCTTAATGGTTCTTCCATTGCAACACCGGTATAAGACGTGACGCCACCCCCTGCGGAAGAAATTTCAACAGGACGTTCCAAGCTGACCAGCAAAGCGTCTGGCAATTTATCGATGCCAGATTGTGCTGCCGTTTTCCCAGACAGCTGAGATCCCGGAGCCACTGTAGTGGCGGTTAGGAACTCTCCTCTGGGTGCAGTCTCATTGTCCGATCGTACCACCCGCAAGTCTCTCCAAACAGCCTCCTTAGCCTTCCTCTCTGCATCGTCACATGCCACTCCATCTTCTAGTTCTGTGGTATTCAGCTGATCATCAATGTCTGGTGGTTGATCGTCTTTGCGCTGGACAAACCTCGAAATTTTGCTTATCAACGTTGGGGCGTCCTTGACATCTTTTGATATCATAGTATCATAAAAGCCCTCTGGCGGGGCCAGCAAGAGCGGCGAATCATCCTCAACCTGCAACACCAAAGCATTACCTGCCTCCAGAAATGTAGACCCCACCGATTCGTCCGGGCTTTGTTTGTCAGTGCCACTTTTCAGAACATTGACAATAGCAGCTTTGTAAGTTTGACGAAAGTCAATTTGTTCGGTTGTTGCACCCGCCAGACGTCCTTGCGGCATGACAATAGCACGAATTACCCGTAGCCCGCGTCGTTTCATGGCAGCAGCACCAGAGTCCTTCGCTAATAGAGCCTGGAGAATTGGCCATATCTCATCGACGCATGCCGAAGTCACCAAGGTAGATGGTTTGCTGCAGCGCCAGATGGACAGAGAACGTTGTTGTTTTACGGTAGCCTCGGTGTGGTGAAGATCCATCTCCATTCCGGCCAAACATTTTGAGATATCCAACAAGAGGCCTGATCGATCCATTGTATCCACAGCCACCACTATCTGGTCTGGTTCTATGGTCGTCAGGATGATTCGATTCACTCTAGTGTCGACAGGCATCACATATGCGTGCTCTTCCCCCCGGATGAAATCCTGCAAATGATATATCACTCGCCACCTATCCTGCGCAGCTGATTCCAAGAGGCTCTCAAGACTGTAGCCAATTTGTTCCTCCTGGATAACTGGTAGAGGGAGACCAAGGTGCATATTCCCGGCTACTTCAAGCCAGTTTGATTCATCTTGGCTAGAAGGCGAACCTTGTGCTTCAACTTCTTCAGCCTTGGTTTGGATTTCGTTTGTTACAACTTCCAGGCAATGCTCGGCACAAAAGTCACCAAAGGTCTCTACCAGACCCGTAAAGTACAAAATGTCCCCAACCTGTAAAACGAAGTCCGGTCCTACTGCATGGTGAGTATTGCCCGTGGAACAGCGCAGGACGCGCACGAGGTAAATACCTCCAGTGTCACGAAGTCCCGATCGCTGGACTGTTCGTCCGGCCGCTGGGGACCACTGGGTGAGTCTTGCTCCGAGTAAAACATTTTCAAAGGCTGTTGCTACCGGAGATGAAGCATCCATGCGATGCCGACCACGCGCTAGTAAGTAGGGTGTTGCTAACAGGACGTAGGTAATACCTGCCATGGCCACCGGCACGCCGTACTGTCCCAATCCAAACAAGGACAGGTCTTGAAATTCAGGATCATCTTTATAGCGCTCTTGTAACAATCCTGCAATAACAAGATTGGTGGATGTACCAATGAGAGTGCTTACACCTCCCAGCAGCGCGGCAAAGGAGAGTGGCATGAGGAGGAACCTCGGCGAGATTTGGACCTTGCGTGCCCATTGAATTACACTGGGAAGAGCAATAGTCACCAATGGCGTGTCATTGATGAAACCAGAAAGTACAGCAATAGGGAGCATTACACGTAGTTGTGCTTCTGAGACTGTGCGTGGGTTCCCCAACAGCCTAGAAACGTACCAATTGAGAGCTCCAGTCTTGTTGAGTCCTTCGGCCACTGCAAAGAGTACCAGGACGGTGAGTAAACCTTGATTACTAAAACCAGAAAGAGCTTCTTTGATGTCGATAATACCAGCAATATAAAAGGCAGTGAGTGCCGTAAGCATGACACAATCCGTAGCAACGCGGTCCGTGATCAATACGCCAAACATCACGGTCAATATGCCAACAGTGTAGACAACCTGCCAGACAGGAATTGGCTCTGCTGCGAGAGATTCTTCTCCTGGTGCATCATTGAAGCTTTCAGACGATGTGCTGTTAAAGTCTGCTGTTTCATTCATTGTCGATTGTTGTAAACTTTCTCAAAGTCAAGTTTTTCGAGTCTTTAGAATGACGATGATAATCAAATTTATAATAAGAGGCACACAGTCGCTTCTGTGATAATCATTTACAGAAGCCAACTATGAAGATGATCGCTTCTGTATTTACGGAAGCCAGCTATTCCTCACGCATCACTGGATTAATCTCATTTTTATCGTCCATGCTGCTAGTCTATTGGTACCAGTATGTAAAACATACTGGTACTACGGTAGTACTTTGTCTTTCACGGAACAGATCATTGATCTACTTTGAGTACTATTAGTAGCTACTAGAGTACATGAAGCATGCTCTTATAATGCTGCAATATGATTAATGTACTGGTACGAGTATTGAGGACGAATAGTAATAAGGTACCAATACGAGTATTGAGATTTTTTCCCGGAACAAGAATCATTTTTCATTACTGGTGGTACGGTACCAGGTACTCCGGAGTACTAGCTAGTACTATCGTAGGTAGACTGCTACCAGTACTTCTGGTACGGCAGTAGTACTGGTCGAGCGAGATCAGGTCAGATTTTCCTGTGGAATGATCAATAGCCCCTGCCCGGGGGGAGGGTTCGCCAACCACTCCTTTTTTAGAGTTGAGGCTACAACAAATAATATATGGACCTGCGATATGGAAATATTTGACCAACCTGGTGTAGACTCCAGTACACTTTCTACAGGGCTTCGTTTTTGGAAGAAAATATATGGGCCTATGATAAAAATCAAAGGTCAAAATACTTTACTCCTAGTAAAAGCACTGCAAATTCAAATCCCCACCCATCATCTAGCACAAATGAGAGGAAGAAATATATGGACCTATGATAATTGTTGTAACCAAAAATATTTGATATTTGAGATAATTCTTGTCGTAACTGGAAATATTTGACCAACTTGGTGTAGACTCCATTACACTTTCTAAAGTGCTTCATTTGTTTTGAAAGGAAATATATGGGACTATGATAAAAATCAGAGGTCAAAATACTACTAGTAAAAGCACTGCAAATTCACATCCCCACCCATTTACAAATGAGAGGTCTGAGGTCCATGCTAACAAGAATTTAGCATTTATTTGCTCAAAGTACACGAGGTCTGTGGACCTGGTGTTAAGTCTGACTATAGAAAACTTTAGTAGTACTCTACTTTGGAAATAGCAAGCTAGCTAAATATTTATCTTGGACGGAATTTGAGGTCTGAGCTCCCATTTGTAGGTTTGACTATACAAAATTTCAGTACACCAGCACTTCCAAAATAGTAAGCTAAATATTTATCAGTAGCAGACAAATAAAACTTTTACAGCCACCCACTGGCTAGAGTGATTGGCAAAAAAATTATATGAGAGGTTGTATTCTAGCTAGCACTGGTAAAGTACAGTAGCTACTGCTACTAGTAGTACAGCAGTCGCTGCTGTCAGTGAAGTCACTAATAATACTTGTTCACGGTGCTGGTCATAGTCCAAAACCTTACAATAGCAGAAATGCGCTATACGTACTCATAGTACTCCAAATACTCGAAAAGAATCTAAAGAAGTGAAATGTAATTTGTTCCTAATAGTACTTGGCTTGGCCATTCAACATGATGCTCTACTATATTGTGCCGCCATTTTCCTCGCGTGCATATCTGATTATATAGCATGACTTATCCTATTCCTTCACAAGATCTTTTTGAAGCACTTTTACATCCTCAATCAACTGTCGATGCCGAACAATGTCGCGCATGATTTCCTGCAACGTCTTTGCAGCTGCGAAAGTGGACAGCAAGAAGCGCTGGTTGATGGACACCAAAAGTAGTTCCTTGCATTTGTCCAACTTGGCCAGGAGCATGGCGCGACTCTCTTCGACACTTACGTTGTGTTTTGTAGCATCCTCCAATTTGGTCAAAAGGATGGCCCGACTCTCCTCGAGATTTGAATTTCGCAAGCTGATTTCCTCCAATTCGGTCACAAGCATGTCCCGGCTTTCCATGAGTTTTGTGTTGCTATTTCGCAGATCTTCCAACTTTTTCTGAAAGTCATTCTTGAAGTCAATCAAATGAAGCAGCGTCCAGTTATGGTAGGATCCAGCAAGCAACAACAACAAAGATACCAACGAAGCAAAACCACCTCCACCGTACATGACAGCAAGCAGCACAACCGACAACCCCACAATAAAGGGACGATTAATCAACGAATTCTTCCCTAGGAGGATAGGGCGGCGGTTTGAAAAAATGGGCATCGACTCAATGCTACTAGTAAGCGTTGTCATCTCGAACAAAGATCGGTGCTCCTTCTGCGCAACAATGTTTGGAGTCCAGTCCGCGAGAATGATTGCGGGTGAACCGTCCATCACTTTGTGAGTCGTTGCGAGAGTCACGCCATTCTTGTCGCTAAACTTCACAAGCGACGACGATGGTTTCCATGCGGTTGACATCATGTTGTGTGGTTTGTTCCAAAAGGATTTCTCCGTGTTGTCCACGTTGTCCGGTAAGACTTCACGAACTGAATTCTTGCGATCTTTGCCGGAGGTAATAAAATCGAAAATAGAATCTCCATTGTTGGGAGAGAGAAGCTTCTTGATAGCGTACTTGTTATTGTTGTTGCAATTGAGCAACGGTTTTGGGACCAAACTAGACAAATTTTTGTTCTTGGCATGATGAAGACTCACTTTGCTGCAAATGTCCTTCTTGTTGACGTAAACAATGCGCTTGGTACTATGGTGATGTTCGTTGTTCATCTTTCCACAAGTTTTCTTTATGATGGTGTCAACGATGGTTTTGTGTTGTTTACATCGATTGAAATTGTGAGCAGAAGAAAAGCAAGTTTTTTCGTGCGCGTTTTTTTTTAACCTCTCATGTGACTTGTTTTAGGGATAAGTTCAAATCGTGGGTTCGCACATTCGCTCAGCTTCTAGAAATCACCACAATCATCTACTCGAGTACGGTATCTATCGCGGAGATCATCATCATCGTCTTCGAATTATCTAATTTTCGATTCTTAACAACATGTCAAAATAATTCCTGAAGAATATTCCAGTCAACTATAAAGCAGATAGCATATAATCCTTCCGTCACGCGACAAAAACAAGGTAGGGCTATATTTGATTGCTGTTTGGTTCCTCCTGTGCCTAGCAGTTGACCTTCTTTCCATCCTCCATTCCACTCCACACTCCACAGCCACTCACCCTGGTTCTTTCTTTCCATTTGAGTACAGCAACAGCAACTATCTACTACTACATACAGAATACAGACTGATCATGTCAAGTTGGGACCGAGCTAGATACATTCCGTGGTCCAAAATTCCTCAGAGTGGAGACGATTTGGACAATCAAAAAGAACGAATCTTTCGTGAACTCCAGAGAGAAGGTGCTCACCAAACAGCAACAGCAACAGCAACAGCAACTACGGACTCACAACTGCAACAGGGCATAAGTACTACCACCGGCACAACTTCAACGAACAAAGTCGACAATGGAAAACCGAAAGAAGTCTATTCGCATATGGAACTGCTGAAACAGGCCGCTTTTGGTGGTTGCATAGGTAGCATTACGGGTGTTGTCTTTGGCTTTATGGACGGGATGCGCACTGCCGGACAATCCACCGTGCTGCAAAGGGCCTCGAACATGGCCAAATTCAAATACTTGATGCAAGGTGCAAGTCGTTCCGGTGCGGTCTTTGGTGGTTTCTTTGGTGGCTTTCACATTATCAAGTACGGTCTCCGCGTCACCATGGATCCTGGCGAAGCCGCCGAAATTGTGGTTGGTGGAGCTGTTTCCATGGGAGCACTCATGGCCAAACCTCAGTTCCGACCTTTCATGCCGTACGGCAGCATGCTGATTATTATGGATGTGGCGCATATTGTGATGCGAGAAATGGATAAAGAGTAGACCTACTAGCTAGAGTTTTCTACTACCAGTAGTGATGAGTACTGTACTAGTCCTTCTTCCTTCTTCAAGCAAACAACAGTAGGGCTACTTCCAGCTTTCCTCATTAACGTTGGAGCTAATTACCTGATAACAATGGCTTCTTCTGCCTACTCTAGAGTAGTACTAGGTAGAATAGACTAGTACTATGATTAGACCTACTAGACCTACTCCTGTAAAACTAATTAGATATTCCAATTTTTTTCCATAATCACTGCTCTAGCTAGTACTACTGTAGTAGAGAGTGTAGAGGTGTTGCCAAACCTGCACAGCAGCGCAGCAGCGACCTACTCCGAGTACTACATTACTACTACTACTAGCTAGTCTCTAGTAGAGTAGCTAGTAGTAAACTAGTTTTAGCTATTAGAGTCCACTACTACTAGCTACTGTAGTAGCTACTACTAGCTAGTAGCTAGAGAGAGTAGAAGAGTACCAGGTACCAGATGCTGTATTACAGTAGTAGTATGACTAGTAGTAGTACTAGCTATTACTACAGCTACTAGTAGAGCGGAGTAGAGCAGTACTACTGGTTCTCTGCAGTACTAGTAGTAGTAGTAGGAGTACGTAGTAGGAGTCGTAGTAGGAGTAGTAGTCTACTACTACTACTAGTAGTAGGTCTAGTAGTAGTAGTACTAGACTAGTAGTAGTACTAGTACAACTACTACTACTACTAGCGCAACCATTTTTTGTAGTAGTACACTGACAGCACTGCCATGGCAGCAGCAAGAAGCTGGCGATGATGACGTGAAGAAATTCTTTCAAGATCGAACTTCAGATAAAACACAAGCAGCAATCAACTTCCAACTGCCAAAACAAATAACAACACGTGTTAGTTTACTACAGTAGATAGGTTTCATGAAATTTAATCAAAACCCTCTCTATTGTACGTATCAATAACCCATAGATATAAATTTATTAGATAAGACAAGGTAAAAGAAGAACAGTTAGAAGCTAGTAGCTAGTTCATTCAAGAACCTCTCAACAACGCGAACAAACTGAACGAACCAAGACAGATTTGATTCTTGAATTTTTTTCACCAGCTAATTTCTTGACAAGGAAAGCAACTCACAAAGCATAGCAACAGCAACAGCAACAGCAGCAACAACAACTTGTTACACTTAAAAAGACAATAATATTACCAGAAAATGGACTTTGCTGGTGGTGGAATGAATGTCGGACGTGATGCAGGCGTCGGTCCTGGTCTCATGGCGTGGTACGTTACTAGTACTACTCTTCGTTGCCGTGTCGTGATAGTTGGTTTGGTCAGAATTGGTCGTCACACACACACGTACATATTATAGATGCATTTATAATGTGCTCTCCTTTTCTCAACCTGCACCAAGCTTTTCTCACATTCAGGTACATGGAAATTCCCGTCATTTCTCGTCTCTACTTGACGGGAGCTTTTCTGTCAACCGCCGCTTGTGCCATCGACTTGATTACACCCTTTTCTCTCTATTTTAATTGGACTCTGGTCATGCAAGGTCAAGTCTGGCGCTTGATAACGGCCTATCTGTACTTTGGTTTGTTCAGTGTCGACTTTTTGTTTCACATGTACTTTTTGGTGCGCTATTCACGCTTATTGGAAGAAGGAGACTTTAGAGGACGCACCGCCCACTATGTGTGGTTTATTCTGTTTGGTATTGCCAACATGACCCTGGTGGCCACGTACTGGAATGTTCACTTCTTAGGATCGGCACTGACATTCATGATGACCTACGTTTGGGGACGGCGAAACGAAGATGTTAAAATGAGCTTTTTGGGCATCCTAACCTTTCATGCACCGTATCTGCCGTGGGTTATGTTAACCTTTAGTGTCTTGATTGGAAATGCCATTACGATGGACTTAATTGGGATCGCAGGTGAGCAAGCGAAATTACAAGCGAAAGTAATGGTCGTGGTGTATTGTCTATGGCTACGTCTGCAAACATTCTCACGTGCTTCCCTATTCACTTTTCTTATCATTGTATCACTAGTTGGTCATTTGTACTACTTTTTGGAATATGTTTATCCCAAAATTGCACAAGTGCGAGGATTTCGCATCAAACGAGTTATGGAACCTCCTGCCTTGCTTCATTATCTCTGTGGTTCCTACCAACCTGCGGTTGCCAATGTAGCAGACGAGGATGACCCACTCTTGGAAGAACCCGTCGACCATGCTCACCAGGATTGAGCTGCACAAGAAAACTTTCCAACAACCAGTGGAGCGGCTGTTTGCAGAAGAAAAGCATGCCGTCGATGGTGGAGTCGTTGTGGAACCGTAAGACCCACAACTCCGCGAAAAGTTTAACAATATACCAAAGCTACTTTCATCATCCGAGAATCGGGCTCGCCCATGTAGAACCAGGCTCCGAAAATCAATAGGAGATCCGAAGCACTCAACAGGATGGCTTCCTCTACTACGGAATGATTCTGTTGATTCTTTCTGCATTATCTTTCCTTTTATTCTTTCATAGCAGCTGATATGTACCAATCACATACAGTTTACATATTTCAAACTTTAAATAGTTAAAAGCATTTTAGTTGCAGTCTGTCGCAAAAATATTGTAGTAAACCTGTGCTACTGTGTATGGCCGCAAAACATTGATTTGAAGAGAAAGCAACTTCATGATAAGAGATACTTTTAGACTACTAGCTTCAAAGCACTTCATCATTCGTCGAAGGGAAAACACATTTCTTTGGACAACTTGACCGTCGTGCGATTAGGATACTCAACGATTCCCTTGGCCCTCAAGTCACGCGACATGATGGGCCCAAAAGTACTCTTTTTGGTACAGTTGACCGCCGACATAACATCTTCTTTTTCTTTCTCCTCACCGTCAGAGAGATATTCAAAGATCTTCAAGGCCATCCCCTTCAACGTTTTCTTGAGATTCTCCTGGATTTCAGCGTTCGTCGAGGCCAAATCTCCGGCTAGCGTGATTCCAGCCGCTAGATCTTTGCCCATGGCCGTCAACTTGATGGTACCAGGCTCCTTGCCGTTCTCAATGGTCCCTTCTTTCTTCACGATGCGGGAGATGGCGCTGGGAAACGAACCACGACTGATCTGCGCCAGTTTGCGCACCCTCTCCTTGTGAGGCTCATCAACATTTTGGTTGAGCAAAACATACAATACCGAATGAATCTTGTCTTTGATGGACGCAGACATGATGTTGCAATTTCAATATTCTTGAATGTTAAAAAAAAAACTCTTTCGTCTAAGAAATGCAGAGATTATGAATATCGGAGAAGTGATTTTTTTTATGCATGTCCTCAGCGTGGATACTTACCATTGAGGACTTCGTTATTTTCATCGTTTCTTTCGTCTAAGAAATGCATAAATTATAAACATCGGAGAAGTGCTTTTTTTTAAATGCATGTCCTTAGCGTGGATACTCACTATCGACGACTTCGTAGGTTTTCATCGTTGTACAGTTCGCGGACACGACTCGCCCGATAAGCAAGACTGAAGCGTTTATGACTTTCACAAGCAAGGGAAGCCACGAAGGGCGGGCTCAACGGATTGTGATCCTTTACTCAAACAAACAGAGAGCTATCGAGAGGTTCCACTTCCCCCTCGGCGAGGATCTTTCGTGCCCTCCATTTGAATGCGCTCAAACCTTGTTTTGCGCCAAACCTCATCATCGGACTTCCTGTAAAGACAAAGATCAGGTGTCGTTGGCGACCACAGTAAGCAATCGTCGTCATCTTCTTCTTCTGCCTCCTCTTGTTTCGTAGTCTTGTCCTTTTCCAAAAAATTTCCCGGCGGCTCCAAACCAACTGCCAATGCTGCCGCAATTTCTCCTTTTCCAGAAGCTGGCATAGTTTTGGTATAAGCACCGCGAAAGGTCCTGTGGTGGTACATATCAGTAATGTGATGGGCAATCGCATAATCGGACAAGCCAATACGCTCACAGGCAGCAATCCCTCGTGGAGTTCGATAATAATCTCTAAAAAACAGTATGGAACATCCCAGTGCCGACAGAAGACCCGACTGACGAAAACCCTTCCTGAAAAGCGATCTGCGTCACATTGCAAATGTAGTCGACAGCCTCAGCACTTGTCATGCTGACACAAAATTTCGTGTATTCCTCGTCCAGAATAATACTCTGGTTATTACTACGAACTCCCTCGTCGTCGTCGTCGTCGTCGTCGTCGTCGTCGTCGTCGCCAGAAACTTTGATGAGTGCAGTAGCAAGTCCCATTTGCAATTTATCTTCCAACGGCATCTTCCACTTGGCATCAAAACGAAGTCCTTGATCGAACTCGGTGACAGTTTCATTAACAAAGTGTTGCATCTCAGCAACGATGAAGGCTGTGAGACCTGTTTCCCCCATCACAAGACGATCTTTGTCTGCCACTGAGAGGTTTGGTTGCGAGTTTTTTTCATGATTGTTTGCAAGCTGAAGGCTTCTTTTTCTGTTTGTTGCTGTTGTTGTTGCTGTTGGCGACAATGAGAAGGATGCCGGGAAGGAACGGAAGGTTTCGACTGACACTGGAGAAACGCTCAGAATGATTGTTAAAAGCAAAGAAGACATCAGGAGTGATACCGATGGTATAATTACTTCAGGTTGTAGATGTAGCTAGATGTGCAGTATTATCGTTAGGTTATTCTAGGGGCCAGTGAAAAAGGTGTACTTGGGTGTACTTTTTTGGTGTACCAGTCAGAGCCAGCCGAAGGGAACGTGAGACAAGGAGACCCGAATCCGACGTCACCGGAATGACCCGAAATGCCCCAT
>Ga0100390_10003750_pt1 | contig 13209 bp, 10 predicted proteins | sample CryGeymeta201514_FD_81540 | JGI IMG/M metagenome (GOLD analysis project Ga0100390, IMG submission 81540) | Groundwater microbial communities from Crystal Geyser aquifers in Utah, USA - Crystal Geyser metaG 2015-14 | ecosystem: Environmental > Aquatic > Deep subsurface > Groundwater | place... | reverse complement strand
GCGGTCTTCACGGTGGACAACGGCCTCAGCCTGGCCGGGGCACTCGACCAGCCCGCGCTGACGATCGAGACCAGCGGCGACGGCACTTGGTTCAGCCGCGACAACGACGGCGACCTGGCCACGTCCGCCGACGACCGCGTCTTCGTTGACGCCGACGGGGTGCAGAGTCCGGACGGTCTGGCCGAGGGCCAGCGCGCCAGCTTCGCCTTTGTCAGCGACGTCTCACAGCTCATCCGCTTTGATTGGGCCATCACCGGAACCAGCGATGCGAACGTGCTATCGGTCTCGGTCAATGGGATTGAGCGGGCTGCTATTGACGGAGACACTGCTGAGACGGGTATCGAAGTTCTGGTCTCCTCTGGCAGCACGGTGAAATGGACTTACACTGTAGGTGATGCATCTGCTGCAGGCCCGGCTTACGTCGATAACATTGAGCTGGTGGCGAACAACCGTCCGGACCTGGCGGTTACCGAAGTCAATTATGTAGCCGGAGAGTATGTATTGGACCGTAGTGCTACCGGCACGCTCTTGCAGGACGGAAGGCCACAATATTTGCGGACGAAATTCCTCGATATTTCAGTCACCGCGGAAAACCAGGGCAAGGATCTGCCAGCAACAGTGGGCACGTTCACCTCAGCGGATATCGAAGTGCGCTTATCGCTGGATAGTGAGTATGGAAATATCGACGACATCATTCTGGGGAATTTCGCTCAGGTGGAAGGCAACTTCAATGAAGACAATCTGCTTAGCTTTCTGGGGCCGATTGCGCTGGGTGATCATATCCCCGAAGGGTTCTATTACCTGATGGTGCGCATCGATCCGAATGATCGGGTCAATACGGAGTTTACCGAACAGAATAATTTCTGGCGCTCCGATCAGGCCGATGTCCAGATCACACGACTACCGGATTTGCGGATCGAGAACGTCGCTGGCCGTTTCGAGACCGGCCTGTTTAGTGAAGAGCTGAATTTTGCCGATATCTTGAATGTGGATGAGACCGGGACCTATCAAACCAATGGCAAGATGCGTATCCGTTTCAATATTCAAAACCGGGGCCTGGCCGCAGTCGATGGTGCCGCAGGCTTTGTCACGCAGGTCAATCTGCGCGGCATTCGCCGTCCGGAAGTGTCCGGTGAGCCGCTGGGGATTGAGTCCCTTTCGGATCTGCCGGGTGCGGCGACGGCTCCGATTATTCTGGGCGGATTCGTCATTCAGGATGAGCTGCTGGGCCGCACCGCAACCTCGGACGGCGACACCAAACCAGTCGATATTGAACTCTTCCTGCCGGACAGCGTCTTCTTCCTGGATGTGATGGAAGAGGATGCCGCAGTGTCGGATTATCTGTGGTTCATCGAAGTCATCGTGGACCAGGAAGATGACGTTGAGGAAACGAGTGCCTTCAACACCTGGTGGTCGGTCGAGGTGCCGAAGCTGCTGAATCCGGTGCTACCGGCTGTGCCCAGTGTGGACTGGCGCACGGCTGCCAACGGCGATGACGAGGATGGCTTGTTCGGGATTGATTTCATAGATTTGACTTCCGAGGCCAACTGGGAAGCATTCTACGGAGTCACAGCCGATGAGTCCGGCACTCCCGAAGAGGTCGCGAATTTCTTCGCCTACGCCTTCAACCGGAATCCGGCGGATGGCGACACAGTAGGCACGCAATTCCCCGGCAGTTACGGTATCACGCAAGTAGATGGAATCGAATATCTCAGCGTCACCTTCGATTTTGTTGCCCGTGCCTCTGACCTGCAATATATGATCCAGGCGGATGACGATGTGACTTTCCCCAGCCCGGATGTATTGCTCACGATTACGCCTCCGTTCACCGAACTCTCCGGATCGGCCTCACTGACTGGTGCTGGTGGCTTAATCGAAGCGGCGAATGTTCTGAGTGTGATAGATTTCGGCAGCACCGCACGGATTACAGTGCGGGATAGTTCGGATGTGTTGAATTCGCCGACTCGCTTTATCCGGGTGATCGTGGACTCTGTGGATACGACTCCGGTGCCTTGATCCGGAATAATTGGCTGAGGCGATTAGTTTTACATCGAGAGCAATACACTTATTGAACTTGCAATAGCACCTATTGCATATCAATTTGAAGTCATGCAGCAAAGCATCACCACAAGTTTTCGTTTAAGTCCCCGTTTGCGGCGGGCGCTTGAAGCCAGAGCTAAGACCGAAGGCCGTGGTAAAAATTGGATCATGAGTCAGGCACTGGAACAATACCTTGGAGCCAGCAGTAGCGATCTTGTGGCAGAAGCGAGGCGACAATCATTGCTTGCGGCAGCAAGTAAGGGCGAAGACTGGGCCGGGGAGGCCGATTTCGGGCAATGGAAATAAAGCGTGGCAGCATTGTCACCTGCGTCATTACGGGTGATTTTGGCAAACCACGCCCGGCTCTCGTTATTCAGGCCGACTTATACAATCCCACGCATCCTTCGGTGGTGGTTTTGCCCATTACGACTCATTTATTGGAAACACCGCTATTTCGCATTGATATTGCCGCGGGTAAGCAGAATGGCCTGAAGCAGGCTTCGCAGATCATGGTGGACAAAGTGACTGCATTGAAACGTGAGCGCATCCGTCAAATACTCGGACGGGTGAGTCCAGCGCTGATGCAAGCCTGTGAAGTGAGCCTGCTCGAATTTCTGCAGCTTACTGCATGAAATTATTTCCCGAAAAGCTTTTTAATGCCTTTGCTGGCTTGGTTGACCGCATCGCCGGCAGCCTGCCCCGCCTGATCGGTGGCTTGGCCGATTCTTTCCAGACCCTGGGTCTTGATGGCCTCGGCGGCGGCTTTGCCCAGTTCGCCGGCGTTGGCGATGGCAGGGCCGATATTGTTCATGACTTTACCCAGCACCAGGTTGATGGCTTCGGCTACCGTCATTCGGTTGCCATCCTCGCCGATATCGTTCATCTCGATGCGCGGCAGCTTGACGGTCTGGCCCACGCCCATCGCGCCGACATAGATGGTGCCTTCTTCGATGATCAGTTTGCGGATGACGAGCTGTTTTTTTGCGCCGGCGGCGGCTGCGTCCGCAGTGGGGGCGGGTTCTGTCGTTTGCCTCGGGCCGGTAAAGGCTTCGATGTTCGCGAGCAGTTGCTTCAGATTTGAGTTGGTGAGTGTTTTCTCATAGCTCACTTCGGGGCGTTGGATGATGATTTGATCGATCACGATCTTGTCGCTGAACAGGGTACCCGTATCGACTTTGACATCGATTTGCCCCAGCGCGAAGATGTTTTCGCTTTTAAATCCTTCCGGGTTGCCAATGTTCAGACCGGTGAGTGTGCCTTTGCCGGTAAAGGGAGAAATGTTGACGGCCCCCAGCGAGACCGGCGTTTGGGTGACCCTGGGGCCGACGGTTTCCACGCCTTGCCTGATGCCGTTGTTGAGGAGGGTCGTACCGAAGAAGTAAAGTGCTGCGCCCGCGATGAGGGCCAGGATCAGCATGCCGAAGAGTAATTTTTTGATCATGATTGCTGTGGGTTAAAGTTTGAGTGTTGGCTGGGAAGTAAGCTAGTTTTCTCATCTGTGGCGAGAGAGAAAATTCCAGATTACGCAGTAGAGGTGCCGCAGGAATTTGAGGCACCCGTAGGGTGGAGCCCGGCGGCGGTCTATACTTCGACGCAGCGTGCGCACGAGGCGGGTCTGACGATTTTGGCGATGGGGCACGCCTATTGGTTGCTGCCTTACGAGGAGAGTTACATCATCTGCGTGGCCAGCGGCAAGCTGCGGGAAGTGCGCCGTGAGTTGGAGGTCATGGCGCGCATCGGGCAGCGCGGGCAGTCGCGGGGCCAGCCCGCCGGTTATCAGGAGTTTACCGTTGGCCGGTGGAGTTTCGTGCTCTATGCGGTGCTGCTGAGTGTTGTTTTTGCGGGGCAGTTTTTGCTGCCTTTAGCGGAGATGGGGCGGGTCGATGCCACCTTAATGATTGAACATGCCGAGTGGTGGCGGGCGTTGACGGCACTGACCTTGCATGGCGATGTGGTGCACCTGGTTTCGAACCTGGTGGCCGGAATCGGGTTTGCCGTTTTGCTGGCCCGTTTTTTCGGAGCGGGGGCCGCGTGGTTGTTGATTCTGCTTTCCGGTGCGGGCGGTAATGCCTTGAATGCCTGGATCCATTATCCCGCCGCGCACTTGTCGATTGGTGCCTCCACGGCGGTATTTGGGGCGCTCGGGCTGATGACCGGGGTGGGCCTATGGGTGGCCATGATGCAGCCGGCCGAGCGGTGGACGCTGCCCCGCTGGTTATTGCCCGCCTTTGGCGGGTTGACGCTGCTGGGGATGCTCGGAATCGGGGATGGCCTGGACGGGCGGATCGATGTGGCCGCGCATTTCAGCGGATTCCTGTGCGGGGGGCTGCTGGGTGTTGGTTGCGCCGCGCGGCAAGCGCTATTTGTGCGGGCGCAGCGCTGCGGGAAGTGGCTCGGCGTACTCCCGCTGCTGCTGATCGGGGCCGCCTGGCTGTTGGCATTTTGGTGTCAAAACTGGTAATGGTTGGTCTCGGCATGCCATATCCCAGTCTGCCTCGGGTAGCAGCTCAGTGCCCATACGCCTGGCTAGCGGCAGGGTCCATTGACACCTGCCTTCGGCTTGGGCACTTTGCATGTCGTGTTGCCGCAGCCGCAGCTCCGTTTGGACTTTGGCCAAAAGGTGCGGGCCAGGCAGATCAGGGCCAGCAGCAGGATGAGGGCGACGACGCTGTATTCCAGGAGTATCATATCAAACGGATGGTAATCTGGTAAACGACCACGGCGGCCAGCCAGGCGATGCTGGTGAGACCGCAGAAGCTGGTCAGCGCCCAGCCCCAGTTCAGTTCTTTGGCAATAACAGCGACGGTCGCGCCGCACTGCATGCAGAGGGCGAAGAACACCATAATGGACAGGGCCACTGCCAAATTGAACACCGGCTCGCCCATGCGCGGGCCGCTTTCCCACTTGGCTTTATGGAAGGACTCGCGCAGGTCCGTTGACGCTTCATCGACTTCGCCCCCCAGAGCGTAGGTGATGCCGAGGGTCGAGATGATCACTTCGCGCGCGGGGAAACTTGCCAGCACGCCTACCGTAATTTTCCAGTCGTAGCCAGCGGGAGCGAACACGGGTTGGACGAATTTTCCGAAGCGCCCCATATAGCTTTGCTCCAGATATGCCGCGTCGATTTGCTGTTCCAGTGCTTGGACAATGTCTGTTTCTGCTGCTTCGTTGTCGGCAATTGCTATAATTTCGGCACCTTGGACCCTTGCCACCTGGAGGGGTATTTTCAACGGACGCGGGAAATAAAGCAGCGCCCAAATGACGACGGTCATGGCGAAGATGACGGTGCCGGCCCGGACGACGAAGTCCTTGCCGCTCTCATACATGCGCCAGAGCAGGCTTTTAACGTGCGGCACGCGGTAGGGCGGCAGTTCCATGATGAAGGGCCGGGGCGCACGGCCTTTGTTCAGAGTCCGGTTGAGCAACCAAGCCAGCGGCGCGGCCAGCGCAGCGCCGACAAAGTGCATCGCAAAGAGCACGGCACCTGCCACGGCAGGCCCGTAGAGCGGCTCCACGAAGGCACCGATCAGCAACAGGTAAACCGGCAGGCGTGCCGAGCAGCTCATCAGTGGGGCGATCAGGATTGTGATCATCCGCGCCTTGGGGTCGCTGATGGTCCGGGTCGCCATGATGCCGGGGATGGCGCAGGCGTAACTGGAGAGCAGCGGCACAAAGCTCTTCCCGTTCAGACCACACCACTGGAACAACTTGTCCATCAGAAAGGCGGCCCGTGCCATGTAGCCCGATTCTTCCAGCAGCGCGATAAAGAGGAATAGAATCAGAATCTGCGGCAGGAAGACGACAAAGGACCCGACGCCGCCGATTATGCCATCCACCACCAGGCTTTGCAGGGTGGGGGTGCTGGCCAGTGCATTGGCCGCGAGCCCCTGCAGCCAGCCCGTGAACCCTTCCAGGAGTTGCATAAATGGACCCGCCCAGGTATAGACGGACTGAAACACGACATACATCATGCCGACGAAGACGCCGAGCCCCCAGAAGCGGTGCAGCAGGATCTGGTCGATACTCTCCGAACGGCTGCGTGTTTTGAGGCTGGCCTGCCGCTGGATGATGTCGAGCAGGAGCGGATTCAGGAAGCGGAAACGCAGCAGCGATTCGGCAGCATCAGGATTGTAACCGCCCCGGTGGAGATGGTCGCGGGCGGACTGGACGATACGCCCGACTTCTGCTCCGGCTGTGTTGAGGCGGTCGCCGACGGCACTGTTTTTGTCAAAGAGCAGCCGCAGCAGCTCCCCGTCCTTCAAGGCTTCACCCCGGATTTCGACCAGTTCCCGGCGCAGCAGTTTGAGGCTCTGCCCGACCGGTTCCGGCCAGGACGGACGAATCATTTGCGGCCGCTCCCGGAGGGCTTTGAGTACCACGGTATTGAGCTCATCCGCACCCTTGCGGCGGTTGGCGACGGTCGGGACCACGGGCACACCCAGGCGCTGCTCCAGCAGTTTGCAATCGATCTTCAGCCCCTTGCGCTCGGCCACGTCCCAGCAGTTCAGCGCGATCACCATGGGCACCTCCAATTCCGCCGCCTGCGAGGCAAGAAAGAGATTGCGCTGCAGATTTTCCACATCGACGACCACGATAACCAGATCCGGCGCGGGCAGGCCCGGCATGTGGCCGCTCAGCACGTCCACGGCGATGCGTTCGTCGATCGATTTGGCGCTCAGGCTGTAGGTGCCGGGCAAATCAATCAGTTCGACGGAGTGCTCCGAATTCAGTTCCCACTGGCCGGTTTTCTTTTCGACGGTCACGCCGGAGTAGTTGCCGACCCGTTGCCTGAGGCCGGTGAGTGCATTAAAAAGCGAACTCTTGCCGGTGTTGGGATTGCCGATCAGGGCCACCCGGAAACTGTTGCTGGTCTGCTGCATTTAGATCGCCTCGACTTCGACCTCCGCCGCATCGGAAAGCCGCAGACTCATGTGGCAGCCCTCAAAAGTTACCGCAATCGGATCACCCAGCGGAGCTTCGTGGGTGAGCCGGATCTCCTGGCCCGGCAACAAACCGAGCGACATCAGGCACGCGACGCATTCGTTGTCGGCGTTCACCCGCGTCACCCGGAAGGTTCCGTCTTTTTTAATCTGGCTGAGTTTCATCATTCTATGAGAATAGGTCTCAATACCTGCGCAATAGATAAATTTCTGCGGCAATAAGCAAGACTACAATAGCCGCCCCCGAATTTTTTTTGAATATTTTTTTGAGGCGTGTCCGCTTACTGCATCGCCTCGCTTACTGCATCGCCTATGCAAGATTGTTGTGCGTAGCATTTGCGATGCTAAAAACAGGTTAGATCGCCCCTTTGGGAACAGGCGAAACTGCATGCCGGGAAACTGCGTGACCGGGGCATCAACCTCCCCTGGAATGACATCCTGATCGCCACCCTGGCACTGGATCTGGACTGCCGCGCCTGCGCCAGAGACCAGCATTTCGAGACTATGGCCACCCAGCTCGGGCTGCGACTGTATCAACCGGGCTACGGCGAACGCTTCAACCCCGAGGAGTAGAATGTGGATGCCGGAGCTCAATCTGCTGGCGGACTATGAAATGCTACAGGGCTTCTGTTTTCCTGAGCCCGCCTGGCGCATGTATCATTGGATCGGGCGCGACCGGAACTACCTGAATCGGCTCTATTCGATGCGAAAAGACTATGATGCCTACCTTTGGCGAACACGCGACTCCAATAGCGACGGGATTTTGGAGAGCTGGTGCCTGTGGGATACCGGCGAGGATGCCAGCACCCGGCTGGAGACGCGCTGAGCCCCTCACCGCTGGCCTTTTGAAGTCCCCCCACCCGGCGCGGAGGGCATGCCCGTATCGGAGATACGATTACACTGGAAATCGAGCCCAACACGGTTTACGGCATAAATGAGGGAACGTATATACGTCAGTCCTTTGTTTCATTCAAGCTGCCTGGGGGCCATTTTTTTTCACAATATTGCAGAGTTTTGGTTCGGATTAACGCCCCGAACTGAATAGCTGCCTTTTCTCAAAGTAAACATCACAAGCATGACTTTAATACGCAAACTTCGTTTTCTGAGTTGCAACACGGCACTGGCCGCGGTGCTGCTGGGCACCCTATCCGCCACACCAGACGGGCCTTCTTCCGATCAAGCGAAGCTCAGGACCGGGGCGCAGAAATCCGTCGAGCCCATTGAGTTCAAGAATGCGCACGTCACAGTAAAGTTCGACCTGGCGGGCTATCGCTTCTCGGTTTACGACAGCCGCAGCGGCGAGCCTTTGCTGACAGATTCCCGCATCGAGGTGCGGATGGAGCAGGGTGCCGAGCTGCGCGTGCATCGGGAAGAGACGGTCTCGGATGCGCTGGGCGAGGGCAAGCGTATCATCCTGGCATTGACCGATTACGGCCAATACCGCTATGCCACGCATTTTCGCAGCGGCAAACCGCCACAGCGCCTCTTTTCCTTCACGCTTTACGAGAATCACCCCGCGCTGGTGCTGGGCTTTGGCTTGCTCACGCCCAACTATTACAGCATGCGGCTCCGGCAGGCCGATCTGCTGAGTGCCGCAGGGGGCCAGCTATTCGGTGGTGCCCGGATCGAGGACCCGCTCACGCTCAACGGTGCTGCTGGCGCGGTCGCCACCTATGTGCGCCCCGGCTTGGATCGGATCGCCTCCAACAGCCTGATGCTCACCGCTAAGGTGAAGGGCGAGCAGCGCACCGTTGTCTGGGGTGGGCTCGGACAGGCCGCCTACGGCAAAGTTGCCCGGTTGGACCAGGGCGTACCCAGCCTGTGGGCGGAAGATCCGATCGGCGTGCTGATCGACGAGGATCAGGAATATTTGTCGGAAGACAGCTGCTATCTCGATCTGACCGGGCGCGATCCTTTTGCCGCCCTGGAACGCTACGGTCTGGCCCTGCGAGCCGCCAACAATGCCTCGCCCAAGGTTTACAACTCCCCCGTTCTCTGCGGCTGGAGCGTGGGCAATATCAGCAAACTGCCCGACATCAACAACAGCGCCAAGCTGGTGGAAGAAGCCGACTATGCCCGAGCTGTCGGGATGACGCAATACACTACGCCGATGAACCGTTTGGAGCCGGACAAATACCACCTCGATACCCAGCAGGGCTGGTGGGATGATGCCCGCTTCCGTCAATTCGGCCACCTGGTGCCGCCGCATACGACGCTGGCCGAGTTCTGCGCCGATTTGAAAGCGCGGGGCGCACTGGGTTATATCTACATGCAACTCGGCATGCCCTCAGACGACTTCGCACGGGCGCACCCGGAGTGGATGCTTTTCAATGACGCCTCCGGGGTGGACCGCCATGCACCAAACTGGATCGATAATCCAAAAAAGCATCCACATCACCAGCCCTACGTTACTTTTGACTATACGGACAAAGCGTTTGCCCGGCACTTTGTTCAGGTCTGGTCGGCTATCCGTGAAGCCGGTATCCGGGGGGTCAAAGTCGATTACCCGGCCACCGCCTGGCGGCCAGAGGGTGGCTTCGACGACCGCTACGCCAGCACCAACTCCGCCTACCTGCGCGCCTTCCAACTACTGCGCGAAGCCATGGGAGAAGACGGCCTGATCGACGAGCGCAACCTCGGGGAATCCGGCCGCCCCTGCCTCGACCTGACCGCCGGTGTGATTGATACCCAGCGCACTTGGGCAGATTCCAACGAATTCGTGCCTGAAATGATCTCCCGCAGCGGGTTGCGCTGGTATAAGAACCGCACCGTCTTCAACTACTACTCCGACACCAAAGCAGTGCACGGCCTGCCGCCGTCCGAACTCCAGGCACTCATCACCATGAACTTCCTGACCAGCGGACGACTCGACCTTGCCACCTCTTATTCCCTCTTTACCCCGGAAATTACGCACATCGTTTCCCGCAGCTATCCGCATTATCCGGATCCTGTCAGCGCACGACCGCTGGATGCCTTCACGGGTGTGACTGACCCGCAGGTTTACGAGCTCGAACTGACCCCGGACTGGCGGCAAATCACCTGCTACAACACCGGCGAGGCAACGGCCGTCGTCGGCACCGGTCTGAGCGGCGAGCGCGTCGATAACGCCATCGGTTTGGACCCTGATGCCGCCTACCATGCCTACGAGTTCTGGACCGATACCTATCTGGGCAAACTCAATGGTCGCGACCGGCTTGAGCGGAAACTCGCGCCAGGTCACTGCGCCATGATCTCTGTCCGCCGCGCACTCCCACACCCCCAGGTCCTTAGCACCGACCGCCACTTGCTGCAGGGTTGGGTTGACCTTAAGGATGTTCATTGGGACGCCGGCAAAAAGTCCTTGCATGGCAGCGCCAAAGTCATCGGCGGAGAAACCTTCCGGATTGTGCTGGCTGGAAATGGACTGAATTTGACCTCGGTCCAAGTGGATTCAGGCAGCGCAAGCCTGAGCCCACACCTGGCCAGCGCTGACCTGCGCGTGCTGGCAATCCGCTCGCCGGAGACCGCAGATGTGAAGTGGAGCGTCCGTTAGCAGTCAGTTCAATGTCGCAGCTATGATCGGTCTGATCGAAAACAACGGAACTGCGCCCACGGCCGGGTATGTGCAGCGTATCGTGCAGTCGGTATTTGAAGCAGGTGGTTACTTGCAGAGCAAGCTGGGTCTGGCCCACCGGCCCGAGCAAGCGCAGATGGCGGAAGCGGTGGCGCGTGCACTGACGACAGACCATCCCCTGCTGTTTGAAGCGGGCACGGGCGTGGGCAAAAGCCTGGCCTATCTGATTCCGGGCCTCATCTACTCGATGGACAGCGAACGGCCCTTCGTGGTGTCCAGTCATACCATCAGCCTGCAGGAGCAAATCCGCAACAAGGACCTGAAAATCTGCCGCCAGCTCTTCGAAGCAGTGCCCGAACTGCAGCGCTACGCACAATTCAAAACCGCCTTGATGCTGGGCAAAGGCAACTACTGCTGCACCACCCGGCTGGGCAATGCGCTTAAGGAGGCCCAATCGGCGCAGACAGAACTGCTCCCCGCCGAGGCGCGGGCCGACCTGGTCAGGATCGCCGCCTGGTCCGCCACCAGCAAAAACGGGCTGCTGCAGGAACTCGCGCCGACGCCCCACCCGGACGTCTGGGATGCCATCAACGCCGACAGCTCCACCTGCTCGCGCAAAAACTGCGACTCCGCCGTCTGCTTCTACCAGCGCGCGCGCAAGCAACTGCTCACTGCCAACTGCGTGATCGTCAACCACAGCCTGCTGTTCTCGCTGATCAACGCCGGGATGGGGCCGGAGGGCGACGCCCGCGGCGTCTTGCTGGCCGATGACTTTGTGGTGCTCGACGAAGCCCACCGTGTGCCCGCGATCGCGACCGATCACTTTGGACTCCACATCAGCTCCTTTGCGGTGGACCGCGCACTGAAGCGCATCTACAACCCCCGCACCAACCGGGGCATTCTGCGCAAAATCGGTGAAAAATGGGACCACGATGCCGTGGACAATGCACTGGCCGCCGCCGGGGAATTTTTCAGCTATTTGGGCGACACCTTTCTCACTAAGAAGTCCGTGCAGCGCGTCCATCAGGGTGGCTTTTGTGAAAACATTGTATCAGGCCCGCTTAAGGAAGTGGCGGAACGGATTGCGGCGATCATCCAGAAAATCGACGACGAACGCCTGCAGGATGAGCTGCGCGACCACCGGCGGCGCATCCTCGGCTACCGCGACGGGATCAGCGGCTTTGTGGCATACGCCGAGCAGGACCATGTGCAGTGGCTGGAGCGCAGCGGCAAGAAGGGCCAAATCATAACGCTGCGCACGGCTCCGCTGGATGTGGCTCCCTATTTGCGTGAGGCACTCTTTAGCCGCAAGACCGCGGCGATCATGACCAGTGCGACCCTGTCCGATGGGCAACGGCTGGACGCCTTTCAAGCCCGGGCCGGCGCTGAAGCGGCGGACAGCAGAATCGTGACTTCGCCCTTCAACTATCAGGAGAACTGCCGCATCTACATCGCCAGTGACGCGCCCCAACCCGAGCCCGGCCAGGGGCGGCTGGATCTCGACTATCTGGCCAATATGATCAGCTGGTGCGTGCGCGACGAACCCGGCGGCAGCCTGGTGCTGTTCACCAGTTACTTCGACCTGCGTAAAGTGGCTGAGCGCTGCGAGGGCTTTTTCAAAAAGATCGGGCGTCCGCTCTTTGCCCAGGGCGCCGGGCAGGCCCGCAGCGAGATCACCCGCCGCTTTGCCGAAGCCGGCAACGGCGTGCTCTTCGGCACCGACAGCTTCTGGACGGGGGTCGATGTGCCCGGCCCCGCGCTCTCGCAGGTGATTCTGGCCCGGCTCCCCTTCGAGAACCCCGGCCATCCCGTCAGCGAAGCGCGCAGCGAACACATCCGGGCGCAGGGTGGCAACCCCTTCGCCGAGATGACGGTGCCGGACGCGCTGGTCAAATTCCGCCAGGGCATCGGGCGCCTGATCCGCCGCCACGAGGATAAAGGCCGGATCGTGATCCTCGATTCACGCATCCTGACCAAGACCTACGGCCCGCGCTTCATCGACGCTCTGCCGGTCAAGGACTACCAGCGCTTCGACCGCGAGAACCGGGGTCAGGTATTCAGCAGCTTGACTTGAGATTGCCTGCATAATTTGCCTACAATGCAGGCATGAATAGCAGGCAATATACGCTGCGGGGAATTTCTCCCGATCTGGACCGTTGTATTCGGGAGGCGAGTCAACGCTCGGGCCAAAGTATCAACTCGATTGCAGTTCAAGCATTAGAGGCACGTTTCCTGGCTCCAGCCGGAGAGCGGCACTAAAGCGATATGGATGAATTGATCGGCACTTGGGTGAACGATCCCGACCGCGAGGCTGCATGGAAAAGTATGCGAAGCATTGACGAGGCACTCTGGAAGTGAAGTTACTACTCGACACGAACCGCTATCGCGACTTTTGCGAGGGTCAGCCGCAGGTGGTCGATCTGTGTCGCAGGGCCGACCGAATCGGCCTGCCCTATGTCGTTATCGCTGAGCTGTGGGCCGGCTTTCGCTGCGGTAGCCGTTCATCTGCCAACGAGGCGATTCTCGTCAGATTTCTCAAGTATAGTGGAGCTATCCAAACCGCTCGAGTTGCCTGATTCGTGCCGAGGTGCGGGCATGAATAATAGCCTCATCGCGATAGCCGGGCTGGCTGACCGGGGCCAGGCCCGGGCTGAAGGTGAGCAGTGCCTTGATCGG
>Ga0100390_10003744_pt1 | contig 13219 bp, 8 predicted proteins | sample CryGeymeta201514_FD_81540 | JGI IMG/M metagenome (GOLD analysis project Ga0100390, IMG submission 81540) | Groundwater microbial communities from Crystal Geyser aquifers in Utah, USA - Crystal Geyser metaG 2015-14 | ecosystem: Environmental > Aquatic > Deep subsurface > Groundwater | place: USA... | reverse complement strand
TAATAATAAACATCAGCATAACCCGTCTTTTTATTAAGAGTGGTAAAATCTGGTGAACGATGACAAAAGATCTCATCACCAAACTTTTCGCTTTCACTTAAATTAATCACTTCCCGCGAATGCATGGTATTAGTATAATCAAAATTATATTCCGCTTCTGATACTTGATTATAAAGACGCAGCCCGGTAGTGATGTATTGCCGATCATTCACATAATTTTTTGACTGATAAGTTTGCTGGATGTATTCTTTGGGCTGGGCCGCTTTGTTATTCATCACATCCGGATCACTGGTATTATAATCCAGATGAGTCAACTTAAAGCCCATTAAAATCTCCTGGCTGTTTAAAGCCACCTTGTCCAATGCTAAATCCAAAATATTTTCCTCTGCAATATTTATCGTTTCTGCCAGAACATTATTACTCTCATTTGACTCATCAACCAAATTACTATCATCTACAGATATTTTAATTACATTTTTGCCAAAAATAAATTCTTTATTTATATCACCCACGATGTAAACATGGGCCTTGTAACTATTGGGTTCAAAATAAACTTTGGCATAGGCGCCCTCACGAATTGTCTTATCATTGGATAAATTACTGACTTTTAATTTAAAATCGCTGGCCGGTTTGACCGTGCCAATGTTGGCAATATCAAATTCCAACTGGATATCCCAGGGTTTGGTAGTTGTTTTTCTCAAATCAGTAAATTTAAAATTTTGAACAGTTAAATCCGGTTTAGCCGCACTCTCGCTTAGGGTAGTAAAATGCAAACCTAATTCAGATGAACTAAGTGACTTGGTGGCATATACATGTCCATGCTCATCATATGAAGTAATCACGTATTTATACAAAGTATTTGGCGTTAAATCGGTAAGGGAAATAGAATGGTCAGTTACAAATTGATTATCTTCTTTGCCTTTTATGTCATAAATGGTACCGGCTGATTTTACATAACTAACATGACTATCACCAGCCACTGCAGTTTTCCAAGTTATATCCGCTGAATTATGCGTAATATTTTTAACTGCGATATCTTTAATCTCAAAAATAGGTATTCCGGTTTCGCATTTAATACTATCCCCGGAAAAGGTACTGTTCACTAAAGACCCGCAAGTTTGGTTATTCACACATCCTTGGTAAGCTCCAGTATATTTATTAAAACAAGCATAACTATAGCCATAATTTTTGCACATTTCAAAATTTGAAGCATTAGAGTTGTCAGATTTTAAATCGCTACAAGTTTTAAATTCAATATCCAAATAAATACTTTTAGTTAAACTGTTATTATTTTCATTTAACTCATCCACTTTATTATTGTAAGTGCTTGAAAAACTATCTTTGTCTGTTTCTACTTTAACATTATAATTGCCTGCGGTTAAATTATCAAAGTCAGAAAGTAAGACAAAAGGGTTTATACACCGTTCTACCTCGATAACACCACTACTGCCATTTCGAGATGATTGCCCGTTAATGGAAAACTCGGTGGATATTTGAATATTTGCCTGTTTGGGAGCAGTCCCCCGATTACAGACTTCAGCCACAAGAACATTTTCCCAAGCGCTCCATTTTTTGAAAAATTCAATACTTTCTACAGTTAAATCTGGCTTGGAGAGCTGTGGTGTTTGCAAACACTTTTCATATTCGTGAACATGGTCGTCAAAATACGCCCAAACACGCCGCTTGCTGCCGTCCAGATTAGTTTTCCAATCAATATCATTCTGACCTGGTATATACCAAGCTGACCAACTGCCATTGAACCAGCGAATGCGGTATTTCATAATTTCCGGGTGAGTGGATATATCCAAGCCCAAAGCTTGATAAACATAACCTCGCAGGGGCTGTTCTTGAATAATCGTGGTTTTACCGGTGGCGCAAACCGGAGGTGGAGGTGTGTTGTCCGCGCTGACGCTGCAGGATATATTGTGGATAGCTTGGGTATTGTTAATGGTGCAGCCTTCCCCTAAATTTTTACTACACCCATTATACTCGCCACTATGTTTATCGAAGCACACAAAGCCATAATCTCCCGTCTTACAGACATCAAAATATTTCTTTGTTGAATCTCCGGCTCTTAAGTCAACACAAGATTTGGAAGTATTAGTGCTGCCTACATAAACAAATTTTTCCAGTTTATTATTGGTTTCATTCGTTTCAGCCACTGTATTATCCGGATCTATTTTGACTTGTACATGAACAGTGCCGGTATTTTTATCACCAGTAACATCCTGAAAGTTGTAAACAGTGCAAGTAATACCTGAAGCCCAGCCAGCTTTAAGCGCAGGTAATTGGCTAGCTTTAAGCGCAGGTAATTGTCTAGCGCAATTTTTATATTCATTGCCCGCAACATACCATTTAATAAATATAAATGCACCAGCAGGGACAGCCACTTCGCTATTGTTTTTAGCATCAACACCAAAAGTCACCGTCTCACCCGGCAGAATCAATGTCTTATCCACGCCAATTTCCGAACTGGAAAACATTAAATCCGGCTCATCAACACCTGACTGAAAGTTTAAATCATCCGTGGTTACATTATAATAATAATCAAACAATATTCTGTAATGATAAGTCATTGATGGTGATACACTAAGAATTGCATAATATTTATTTCCACCGTCGTTAATAGCACTCGTTTGTTGTTTATATTTATTATTAGATTGGAAAGGAGAAAAATCTTGACCTCCAGCCCAACGAACTATAGGATTTACTATGCCCGCAACTTCAAAAGAAATTTTTGTCTGGTTGTCACTAATGTTCTCTGCCACTATATTTGTAATTTGAGGCGCTTGTGACTGTGGGAGAGTAATAAAATTTGCTGTTGTCTTGATATTGTTATCTTCATTGGATTCATCTACTTTGCCGTTATAATCTACATAAGCTTTTAAATAATACTCTTTGTTTTCAAGCTTAGCACAATCAAAAAAAGCATCATGAGTAAATTCTATATTCTTTGACTCTCCAGGTCCCAAATTATCTATTAATTCAGCCGGGCCACATTGAAGATAATTAGTATCAGCATTCATTGTGTAAAGTCCAACTTCAAAATTAGTTGCCGTGGCACTCCCCTGATTCTTAATTCTCAAATAAGCCATTGTGCCATCAAAAGTGTAGCCAGCATAAAGATTATTATTTTCCCTGTAAGTTAAACTTTCAATAATCAAATCTGGTTTATCTTCGGCTTTTACCAAATCTGCCCCAAATAAAAACTGACTTAAAACCAGTGCCAGAGTCAGACAAATAATAAAAATATTATTGTATTTTTTGCTGTTCATAATAATTATGTTAGTTTCTAATAAAAAAACAATAAATATAAATTAGCGTATTTATAATATCATTATAGCAAAATATAATTATTTTGTCAAATTTTAAGATTTGTAATTTGTAGGAGTATTATTTTTCCCAATACCTAATTAGTTCAATATAATTCTTAGCAATTTCTGTCATGCATTCTTTTTTACTAATCCTTTTCTGGTGAAAATCAACCAATGGCCGAAGAAATATCGTCCGGCCAACTGCAAAGCCGTTTAGTTGATGGCGCGGCGCCAGACTCATCCAAGTCTTTACTTTGGCAAAACTTTCACCGCGGCCGAGCATAATAATAGCCACTGCGCTTCTCTCGCCGTCGCAGATGGCATCAATAGTTTCAGACCAAGCATCTTCATGCTCAAAGGCTTCAATTTTCCAGATATCAGGTTCAATGCCTGCTTGGTGAAACTCATTAATCATTCTCAAGGTTAAGGCTGGCCTGATTTTTTCATCATAGACCTCGCGTCTGCCACGGGCGCGCTTTAATTGGCCGGGGGTTGGCGGCACCAGAGATTCAACCATAAATTTGTAGCTATTATCTTTGCACCAGCTGTCAAGCTCTTTTATTTTTTCTAACTGGCCCTGATTTATTTTTTTGTCTGCCGGATTATAGCGCACCAGCGCTTTGACAATGTCTGGTTTTAAAGCTTGAATGTGCTGGCTAAAATCATGGCCGTATTGGAAAGCAAAATTATTCTGGCCGCTTTTCTCCACCGGCAAACAAATAATAATATTTTTCTTTTTGGCCAGTTTAATTATTTCAAGGCCAAAATCTTCATCAACCATAATCGCTGACTCAACTGGATTTTTGACATAGCCCAAGGACATTAAAAAACCTTCAAAAATAATTTTTTTGTAGTCACTGATCAGTTTTTTCTGCTGACCGTCTAATTCCTTAACAGCGCCGTTAAACGTCTTGATAAAGCTGGAGCGGTGGTCAAAAGGCAAAATGTATAGATTTTTAGGATAGCCTAACATACTTTTCTCATGCTTAATTTATCTTAATTTTAGCATATTTAACTGAACGAAGCAAACTAAAAAACCACTCCGCATTAGAACTGGGAGGGGGTTAGAAAATAAAAAACCGTTTATCTACATCTTTAAAATTTCTCTTTTTAAAATGTCTTTGATATTTCTGCTTGTTTTTTTTACAAAATCAATATTGTCAATCAACGATTCTAAATCAAATTGAATGCTTCTGGCATCAATTTTTTCTACTTTCTTAAGCAATCTTTCTTTTAACTCATTTATTGTTTTTATCTTTTCAATACAATTAAGATTGGGTCTGATTCCTTTTTCCAAATACCACATCAAATCAAAATAATCCCTGCCTTTAACAGCCGCCAGGGTTCTACCGGTTTTATCTGTTTTTTCCCAAGCGCGATTTAAAATCGCTCTGATTTTTGTCGCCATCAAAGTTGGCAAATCAAAAGTTTTCGCTAGCAGGCTTCTGTCATATTTAAACAAAGGGATTATTTCTATCTGATATTTGGCGCAAAAATCAAACTTTTGGAAAACCTCCACCTTTAAGAATAAAAAATCCGATTCATCATCTTTGGCTAAACCCAATTCTTTAAGAATGGGAAATTTCAAACAAATACGAAATTTTTGCGCTGATGTTTTTACCGGCAAATCAGTATTTTTTTGAAAATAGTTTTCTAATTCTTTGGCAAAATCCAACAATTTAACTTTATTTTTCAAATCCACAAAATCAAGGTCTTCTGAAAGGCGCGGCAAACCAAAACAATGCGCCAAACAAGAACCGCCGTAAAAAACCAATTCGCTATATTTTGGATGAGCATAAATAAAATCCAAAACCAAAATCTGCAAATACTCTTTCAATAAATTTCTTTTAAACACCGTTGTTTGACTGTGCTTTTCAGCTATTAAATTTTTTAAAATATTTTTTATTTCTTCCATGTTTTTAAAAGATAACCAAAAATTTCCTTCATTTTTTTGGAGTTTTCAAGAGTGAAATATTTTTTAAACTCCTGCCAATCTTTGGGGCTGAAATTATCCAAATTCAATCTTAATTCCGCCACGGCTTTTTCGTTGTTCAAAATATTTTTTCTCAAATAAAAAAAATCAAAAAGAGCTTTTGCTTTGGTTGCCTTAAAAACCGCCAGATTATTTTTTTTAATAATCTCAAAACCGCCAAATAACTCGTCTTTTATTTTATGATAAAAAAAATTGCCAAATTGATTAACTAGGCGAGTTGTCTTATTTTTGGTTACCAAAGTAAAATTACGAGGTATCTCGGTTAAAATATTGTGCTCGTAGAGTACATAGTCCAAACTTAAATAGGCCGGCAGGTACAAAAGACGGGCGATGAATTCCAAATAAAAAGAAAGCTGGCCTTTTTTTTCTGTAATATCCAAATACTCTTTGGCCACATAAAAACCTCTTTTTAATCTAATTAACTTGCCAGCTTTTCCATAGCGGGAAAATAAAACTTTAAGATAATGCCTATTTGTCTCCACCACCGCCAAATCAGACAAAGTAAAACAGGGCAAATGTTCTGCCAAAAACATAATTTTCTCAATTTTAGAAGATGACTTGTTTCTCATAGTATACTTAAATAGTAGACCGTCGGAAACAGGTTGTCAAATAAACGATAAATTTGCAAAGTCATAAATTTGCTTTTTCTTAGGCTTAATTTATCTTAATTTTAGCATATTTAACCAAACGAGGCAAAACGCCTTTCTAACGCCCTTTAGGACGGTTGATTAACATGGCTAAAGCCAGTTAGAAAATAAAAAGAGCGTAATAAAAGTGCAATTACGCTCTAATAAAATCGACTTGATAAAAATCTTGGAAAAAATTGCTAGTCAACGTTGTGCAACGCTAACTGGCAAAAGAACGATTAGAAAAAGATCTCATATAGTAGCCAAATTCCGTAACTCCCCCATTTAATTACGAGATATAAAATATCAATTGGCCAGAGTACCCAGGCCATAAATAGATACTCCCCATTATCATTCTTGTACTTGTCATAGAAATCATCATACCCCTTGGAGAAAAAAGTACTCTCCCCTGTGAGTATGATAGAATCGTCTCCTAAAAAGCCAGCCGGAGACGAAGAATCAAAATGATGGGGGGTATAAATAATTTTCCCCTGTAGGGATTCGGGGTTATACATTGCACGCAACTCTAAGTGCACAAAAGTCGCGCCAAGAACCAAGTAGATAACGATAGCCAAAAAGATTAAAAAAATGATTAACTTTTCAGCTTTCACGTCCTCTACTTTTTCTTCATCTGCAAGCCGTTTTTCTCTTTTTTCCATGTTACTATTCTCCTCCTTTTTTGCCACCATTAGTGGCTGTTTTTATTTGAACTATCCACATTCCCAATTATTAAAAGAATCCCTATATATTTAACAATTAATAAACCGACAGAAGTGTGTGCCTAAAACAAAAAATGGCTAAAATCAGCCAAGATAATTTTGGCTTAAATTGGCTTAAATCAGATTAAAAAATTAATTATCATTACTCATCAAATGAGGAGAGAAAAAATAGCCACCTATATGGCAATTTCATATGCTAAATTCGGGACTTTCGTGTTTATTCCTTTTTTCTCCCGTTAGAAGCTCACACCGTGAGCTTCTAACTCAGATGAGTTTAAAAGATTGATTATCTTTTAAACGGGAAGGGAGTGGTGTTGAATTACGAATTCAACACCCCTCTGGCTCGCTTCGCTCGCCACCTCCCCTCATCTGAAGGGAGGAAAATTGGCAAATGCATAAGCCCTATATATTTTAAATTGTCTAAAAATTTACTTAATGCTATGATAAAAATACTTATTATACTACCACCATGGAAAATAACGACAAAAAATACTGGCTGGGGCTGTCTAAAATCCACGGCCTGGGAGCGCAAAGGTTTAAAAAACTTTATAACTATTTTGACTCAATGAAGTCCGCCTGGACTGCTGATTTTAATGAATTTAAGCAGGCGGGACTGGAAGAGAGCGTGGCGCAAAATATTATTGAGGAAAGGAAAGACATTAATCTTGATCAGGAAATTGAAAAACTGATCAGAGAAAAAATTGAGACGGTGACTGTCTTGGATAAAGAGTATCCAAAACTCCTGTCTGAAATTTATGATCCGCCAGCGATTCTTTATTATAAAGGAAATTTGGAAAGCGCCGGTGATGAATTTGCCATTAGCGCGGTCGGCACCAGAAAATATTCAAGCTATGGCAAGCAAGTAACTGAAAAAATCATTGGCGAACTAGCCAGCCAAGAGATAACTATCGTCTCTGGTTTAGCTTTAGGCATTGACGGCTTAGTTCATGAAACAACTCTCACCCATGGTGGCAGAACAATCGCCGTGCTTGGTTCTGGACTATTCAGGGAAAATATATATCCTTCTAAAAACAGGTATCTGGCTGACAGAATCTGCGGTAATAATGGGCTCTTATTAAGTGAATACCCGCCGGAAACAATCCCTTTAAAAGGGCACTTCCCGCAAAGAAACAGAATAATTGCCGGGCTGTCCGTAGCCACGCTGGTGCTTGAAGCGCCAGAACATTCTGGCGCACTAATTACTGCCAAGTATGCGCTTGAATTTAACCGTGATGTTTTAGCAGTGCCCGGTAATATCAACAGCCTTAATGCCAGCGGGACAAACAACCTAATTAAACTGGGAGCCAAGCTCATAACTTCGGCGGCTGATGTGCTGGAGGTTTTAGATTTAAGCCAGATAAAAGATTTTGTGAGTAACAGAAAAATAGTGGCTGATTCTAAAGAAGAGGAAATTTTGCTTGAATTTTTATCAGGCGAGCCAGTCCATATCAATGAGTTGATTAAAAGCTCTTCACTTGACACGGCCGTGGTCAATAGTACGTTAGTCTTAATGGAAATGAGAGGAAAAGTGAAAAATTTAGGCAATCAGATGTATATCTTAGGAAGATAAAAAAATAAATGTTTAAAAAATACTATCAAACAGTTAAATATTTAGAATCACTGGCTAATATTAGCCGGGCTGAATATATGCGAGAAAAAGGGCGCGATTTTTATTTACGTCGCACTGAAGAATTGATCAAAAAATTGAAAATAAATTTAAACCAATTTAAATTGATTCATATTACCGGCACTGCTGGCAAAGGTTCGGTCACCGCCATGGTGCATTCAATTTTAAATGAAGCTGGAAAAAAAGTCGGTTCATTTTATTCCCCGCATCCCACAACTTCAATTGAAAGAATAAAAGTGAGTGACAAATATATCGCGCCGGATATTTTCTCTGATTTGGTGGAAAAAATAAAGCCGGTGATAAATCAGATGTCTAGGCAGTCTAAATTCGGCCCGCCAAGCTATTTTGAAATATTTTTTGCTTTAGCCTTGCTATACTTTCAAAAGAAAAAATGCGAGTATCTGGTGCTGGAAGTTGGCTGCGGAGGTGAGTTTGACGCGACCAATATAATTCCGGCGCCCAAACTGGCTGCCATTACCAACATTGGCTATGACCATACTCACATTTTAGGCAGCAGCCTGGAAAAAATTGCCAGGGCTAAAGCCGGCATAATTAAAAAAGGTTCTATTTTTGTTACCACGGAAAAAAGACCTAAAATACTTAAGATATTCCACAAGATATGCAAAAATAGGGGGTGCGAGTATCGGCCGGTGGCAAATATTACTGATGAGGTTTGGGAAAATAACAGGCAACTGGCCAGAGAGATGGCTAGCATCCTGGACATTAAAAAAAATATTATGGAACGTGGTATTGAAAAAACTAAACTCTCCTGCCGCTTTGAGCTGATGCAGAAAAAACCGCTGGTCGTCTTGGACGGCGCGCATAATTATGATAAACTTAAATCAACTTTTGCCAATTTGAAAAAATTGAAATTCAACAAACTATTTTTAATCTTCACTTTAAATGAGAATAAAAACGTGAGAAAGATTCTAAAGATGATAAATAAGGAATTGCCCCAAGGCTCTGCCATCTACCTGGCTCATCATTTAGTAGCAGCAAGAACTTGCGCGGATTTGAAAATGATGTATAATTTATTTTCAAGTGCTCATAAAAAGAACATATCTATCTATGTAGACCCATGGATGGCATTGGATCAGGCAATAAAAAAAGCCAGACAAAACGATTTAATTTTAATTACAGGCTCGTTTTATTTGACTGGAGAATTAAGACAAAAATGGATAAGTGAAAAAAAAATTTTAAAAATTAATTCTTAACAAAACAATGTCAAAAAATCTGGTGATTGTGGAATCCCCCACTAAAGCCAAAACTATTACCAAGTTCTTGGATAAAAATTACAAGATCATGTCTTCGTATGGGCATTTACGAGATTTGCCCGAACGTGATTTAGGGGTAGATATTGAACATAATTTTGAACCAAAATATGTGGTGGCGGCGGATAAAAAACAGCTGGTGGATGATTTAAAAAAAGCAGCCAGTAAATCAGAGATGGTTTACTTCGCGACTGATGAGGACAGGGAGGGTGAGGCGATTTCCTGGCATCTTTTAACACTGTTAAACAACCATAAAACTAAACTGCCATATAAAAGAATTGTTTTTCATGAAATTACCAAGAACGCCATTTTGGCAGCGTTAAAAAATCCAAGGGATTTGGATCAAAATTTAGTTGATGCTCAACAGACAAGAAGAATTTTAGATCGCCTGGTAGGTTATAAACTGTCACCTTTTCTCTGGAAAAAAGTGGCCAAAGGGCTTTCGGCAGGGCGGGTGCAATCAGTGACCGTCAGGCTGATCGTTGAGCGGGAAAGAGAAATAAAAGACTTTAAGTCGGAAGAATACTGGAGTCTAAAAGCGATTCTCAATTTTGAAGGGCAGAAATTTGAAGCCATGCTCTATAAAATTGACGGCAAAAAACTTGAAAAATTAGGACTTAAAAACAAAAAAGGCGTGGAGAGTGTACTAGCAAAACTTAACGGCACGGAGTATATTATAGAATCTCTCGCAACTAAAAAAAATTATAGAAATCCTTTGCCACCATTCACCACTTCCAGTCTCCAGCAAGATGCCTATAATAAGCTCGGCTTTTCTGCCAAACAGACAATGTATCTGGCTCAAGCGCTCTATGAAGGCGTAAAACTCGGCAAAGATTCCACCGGCCTAATCACTTATATGAGAACGGATTCGGTCAACTTGGCCGAATCATTTGTGGAGTCGGCCAGAACACTTATCAGCCAAGATTATGGCGCTGATTTTCTGCCGGCAAGCGCGCCAAAATATAAGACGGCATCAAAATCAGCCCAAGAAGCGCATGAAGCCATTCGTCCAACAGACGCGAACCTTAAGCCCGAAGAAGTAAAAGAGTATCTTGATGACAAACAGTACAGACTCTATGAACTTATTTGGAAACGCGCCGTTGCCAGCCAGATGAACCCGGCAATAATACTCGGAACTTCAGCGGAAATAAAAGCGAACAGCTGTATTTTTAAGGCAACCGGATCAACCATACAATTCAATGGTTTTATGGCAGTGTATGGCAATAATATGAAGGATAATCTCCTGCCCGAACTTAAAGAAAACGAACGGGTTGATCTTATTAAACTCTCGCCCAAACAACATTTTACCGAACCGCCAGCCAGATACAATGACGCCAGTCTGGTAAAAAAACTGGAAGAACTTGGCATCGGCCGGCCTTCAACTTACGCGCCGATTATTTCCACCATACAGGAACGCAACTATATCAAACGCGATCAGGGAAAATTTATACCACAGGATATCGCTTTTATAGTGACTGATCTGCTGACTGATCATTTTCCCGTAATAGTGGATTATAAATTTACGGCAGACATGGAAAACGATCTTGACGACATTGCCAAGGGCGAAAAAAAATGGGTGCCGGTATTAAACCAATTCTACAAGCCTTTTGCCGACAATCTGGAAAAAAAATATATGGAGATCAATAAGCGCGACCTGATAAACGAAAAGACTGACAAGCTGTGCGAAAAATGTGGCAAGCCAATGGTAATTAAAACAAGCCGCTATGGAAAATTTTTTGCCTGCACTGGATTTCCAAACTGCCGCAACACAAAAAAACTAAACGGCGACGGACAAAGGGACAAGTCAGCCGACACAAAATCAGCATCAATCAAGAAAGAACCGGAAATGACGGATATTAAATGCGAAAAATGCGGAGCGCCTTTGATTATCCGGCAGGGAAGATTCGGCAAATTTTACGCCTGCTCCGCGTTTCCCAAATGCCGCAACACCAAAGCCTTGGACCAGGATACCGGAGTGGCCTGCCCAAATTGTCGTCAGGGCAAACTGGTGGCTAAAAAAACCAAGTCAAGGAAAACTTTTTACGCCTGCGATCAGTATCCACAATGCAAGTTCGCGCTCTGGTCCAGGCCAACCGGTGAAAAATGCTCTAAATGCGGTTCACTGCTGGTCAATGCCGGCAAAGGCGAGGCAAAATGTTCTAATAAGGAATGCAAGTAATAATTTTTGAATACCAAAAAACCACTTCTCTTTTGAACTAAGCTCGGGTGAGATTGGCTCAAAAGAATGGAAGTGGTTTTTTGTTTGGTTTTTTTGGTTTGTTTGGTTTGGGGGTTTTTATTTTTTTTGTTTGGAGGAGCATTAATTTAAATATAGCATAAAATTTTAAATGTTTCTAATACAAGTTGTGGATAAGTTCAAATTAAATATATTTTTGGCTAATATTAGACATAATTATAATGACTAATTTGATTTTTTGTAAAAAAAAGTATATGATATAAGAACATAATATTAAAATTATGACTTTAGAAAGAATTTTAGAAGTGATAAAAAACAAACACCCTGATGCTGATACCACCATGTTGGAATTGGCTTATGAGTTTGCTGAACGGGCACATCAAGGGCAGAAGAGACTGTCTGGAGAAGACTATATTCAACATGCCCTGGAAACGGCCTTTAAACTAGCGACTACGGATATTGATATGCCCACGGTGATTGCCGGTATGTTACATGATGTGCCGGAAGATACCGGAGTAAAATTGGAAGAAATAAAAAAAGAATTTGGCGGGGAAATTGCTGATCTAGTCAGCGGCATTACTAAACTGGGGACAATTAAGTATCGCGGTCTTAAACGTTATGCGGAAAATCTGCGCAAAATGTTTGTCGCGATGGCCGAAGATGTCCGAGTGATTTTTATTAAATTTGCTGACAGAATCCACAATCTAAAAACTCTCTATGCTCTCAAGCCCGTTAAACAACAAAGAATTGCTAAAGAGACTTTGGAAATTTATGCGCCCATTGCTCACCGCTTGGGCATGGGCGAACTGCAGGGCGAGCTGGAAGATTTGGCATTCCCTTATGTTTATTCGGAGGAATATAAATGGGTAGTGGAGGTATCAAAGAAAAAATATGAGGAGCATAAGCGCGACGTCAGGCGTGAAATAAAAAGACTGAGAAAAGAGTTTGAGAACGTCAGTTTTGTGCCCATGGATATGTATGGCCGGGCAAAACGTTATTATTCGTTGTACCAGAAGCTTTTGCGCAAGGATATGGACATAGACAGGATTTATGATTTGGTGGCGATTAGAATTATCGTTAAAAATGTTGATGAATGCTACCGGGTGCTCGGGGTTTTGCATTCTCTCTATAAACCAATGAGCGGCCGAGTCAAAGACTACATTGCCCAGCCAAAACCTAATGGCTATCGTTCGCTCCACACCACCGTCTATTCGGACAATAGAATTGTGGAATTCTAAATCAGAACCCGCGAGATGGACGATGAGGCAGAATGGGGAATTGCTGCTCACTGGGCATTTAAGGAAACCGGCACCAAGAAGCAGAAAATGCCAGTTGATCCTGAAAAATTGAAATGGATAAAAACACTGCTGGAACGGGATAACGAACAATACAAGCCGGAAGAATATTTGGACAAAATAAAAATGGATTTTTTTAAGAACCGCATTTTTGTTTTTACGCCCAAGGCTGATGTC
>Ga0100390_10003723_pt1 | contig 13266 bp, 13 predicted proteins | sample CryGeymeta201514_FD_81540 | JGI IMG/M metagenome (GOLD analysis project Ga0100390, IMG submission 81540) | Groundwater microbial communities from Crystal Geyser aquifers in Utah, USA - Crystal Geyser metaG 2015-14 | ecosystem: Environmental > Aquatic > Deep subsurface > Groundwater | place... | reverse complement strand
GCCACGGCCGGTTCGGTGCAGTTAAGCGGTAAGGTCCCGGTGCTCCGCGCCACCCGGGTAAGCGGCCGAGTCTCCGTGGATGCGGCCGAGCTTCTGGCCCGGGTGGATTTGCGCAGGGCCGGGGAGCAGGTTACAACCCGCACTACCCTGGGTGCCGGGCTGCACCATATCACGGCCTGCCCCTGTACCCAGGCCTATAACAGCGTACTTTTTGAGCATGCGGCCGAACCCTGCCCATTGCCCACCCATTCGCAACGCTCCAGCACCCGGCTGGAGATCGGCCCACTGGCAGATCAGTTGTGCCTCGATGATCTGCTCGCCTGCCTGGAGGCGGCCCTGCATGTTACCAGCGATTTGCTGAAACGTTCCGATGAGGCCGATCTGGTCCTTATAGCCCATCGCTATCCCCAGTTTGCCGAGGACGCGGTGCGCGGGACCGCCCGGGAGGTATTGAGCCGCTTTGGGCGCATCCTCCCGCAGGCCACCGGGCTGGTTATCGAATCCACCAGTCTTGAGTCCATCCATATTCATGACGTGGTCTGCCGACTGGCCACCACCCTGGGGCAACTGGCGGCCTTTGGCGAGTGGCAGCCAGCGGATCCCGTCTAACCGGTCAGGGCAGCGTCTTGACCACTTCCTCCCGCAGGCTGGCCAGTTGCTCCAGGGTGAGTGCCCAGCGGGCCTGGCAGGCCGGGTCCATGACCGGCGGGCAGTGATTGCCGCTCTGGCCCAAGGCGAAGCGTTGCACCAGGACGTCGGCCATGTGTACCGAATCAATGATTGCACGGTCGGTGTTGCACAACGAGGGGGTGTGGTGCCAGCGGATGGCGTTGACGATAAACGACGGCATGCTCCACCACTCCGCCAGATAGCTGCCGATCTCCTCGTGGGTAGTGCCGAGCTTTTCCTGCTCCGCCTGTTCCATCGTTCCTTGCTGGTCGCAGGCCAGGCCGACTATCTCTTCAAAGGCCGCGGTCAGGCAGACCTCCTCCACCAGTTTGCCGATATCGTGCAGCAGACCGGCGGTAAAGGCACGGTCGACAAATTCCGACTCTCGCATGCCGCGCAATTCCATGAGTTTTTTGGCGGTGATGCCGCAGGCCATGGAATGGGTATGAAATTCCCGCCGGCTGAAACCGGGCACCGCTTTGTCATCCGCGGGCTTGAAGACCGAGTGGGCCAGGATGAGGCCCTCGACGATATCGCTGCCCAGCACGACCAGCGCCCGTTGCACGGACTCCACCCCCTGCCTTTGCCCGAACAGGGCGGAATTGGCCCAGCGGATCATTTCGGCGCTAAGAGAAATATCCTGGTCAATGACCTTGGCCACCTGGTCGACGGAAAAACCATCCGGGTCGGCCAGGTATTCTTTTACCTTTATATAGGTCTGGGGCATGGGGGGCAGCGCGGTGATGGAATTGATCGCCTGCTGCAGACCCTGGAACTTTTCCTGCTGTTTCATGGCCTGGCGCAGGGCGCCCTTAATCACCTGCCTGAGCTCGTTATCATCCCATGGCTTGGGCAGCAACTGCTGGGCGCAGCCATCGGCAAAGGCCTTGGTGACCGCCTTATGGTCGGCATAACCGCTCAGGAAAATCCGCACGATGCGGGGATAGTTTTTTTTCACTTCGTTCAGAAAAACGATGCCATTCATGCCCGGCATACGCACGTCGGAAACCACCAGATCCATCGACTCTTTCTTGAGGATGCGCAACCCCTCCTCGGCACTGGTGGCAAAGTATAACTCCCAGTCTTCCTCATGAAAAAGCCGGCGCAGAGTGGCAAGAATGCCCTTTTCGTCATCCACGAACAATACGTGGGGTTTTTGTGGTTCCATCATCGCTCCTGTCTTTTCCAGCCCAAAGGGCAGGGCTTGTCTGGCATGGCGTCCTCGTTTGTCCACGGGGCTGAGCCTTCATGGGAGACACCGGCCAAGAGGCCATATCAGCTCGCATAGGCGTAATAATCGCGGGCCATGGTAACGGCCTTGCCGGGCATGGAAAAACTCGCGTTCCTTCCGGCATGTGGACCGAGCGGGCTTTGTCCGTTGTGGGTGATCTAACCGTATTGTATATTACTTGGAAAATGATTGCCAAAAAAGAGGAAAAAGGACTGCGCATGACGGAGCAGGGATCCAGGCAGGATGAAAGCAACGTGTCTGCGCGTTGCAGCTTGACAAACTTGCCATGCAAGGAACAAAATAAAGTAACTAACTTACAAGCTGGAGAGTCTATAGGACTCTTGCAAAAGGGTCTTTCAAGTAAGTTCACGGTAACTGTTTGAAATTGCGTAGCTCGGATTTTGAATAGAATATCGAATATCGAACAAGGAATATTTAATGTCGAAGGAAAAATGGGAGTGAGCTTTTGCCAAACTTCATGATTCGACATTTCTTGTTCGATATTCGTCCTATGAAAAGTTACATTACGATAAACCGTCACCGCAGGCGGCATGCGGCGCTAAAGTCTAAACAAGCTTGTGCAGTTACAAAATAAATATAGTTTGTTAAAAAAATATGGTATGTGACAGAATAAGTTGATAAATTAATTTATCAGGCAAGGCATACTGTTACGTTGCATACCGTGGCTAAGACAAGTATCCGGATCGCGGCAACAGGGACCGATGGGGTTGTTCTGTCCGTCTTCCGGTATGGGGCGTCAGGAGGGAGGTGATCATCATGGATACGGCACAATCAGAGGCAATGCGCAACAGGCGTAAAGAGCCAAGATATCCAGTGCGAAGAGGGGTGAAGGCCCTTTTCGGGCAGCGGGAAGGGCTGGTACTCGACGTGAGCAAGGGTGGCCTTGGCATTCACTTTGAAGGAGACGATCTCTTCCCGGGTACCATAAGTACATTGGATATCGAGGCGGCGCGGCAGGAATTTTTCCTGGGTCAGGTGCCGGTGCGGAACGTGACCCATTGCGAACTGGAGGATGAGTTTCTGAAAGGGGTGCCGGTCGCCAAACGTTGCGGCCTGGTGTTCGGCGACCTCAAGCCGCACCAGCGTTTCCAGTTGGACTATTTCATCTGGCTCAACACGCATGGCGAGGGCTGAGCGGGTCGCGGCCAAATTCATCTCCAGTGCGGGGTGCGCAACAGCACCAGATCGCCAGTGGTCACGGCCCGGGCCGGCATACCGGTCAGCGCGGCAATGTGGTCCGCCACCACTTGACACTTGACCATGAGCAGGAAGTAGAGCGGCGCCCTGGTCTCGGACAGGGTTTCGAAGTTGCCCTGACCCTTGCTGATGATGAGGTCTGCCGCGGCAAAGGCCTGCTGGAACTCTGGTGAACAGAGGGGTACCGGGGTGCCGGGACAGGCCGTGCCGTTATCCATGACCTTGGCCAGGCGATCCAGGCCGCAGGTCAGGGCGTCTTCCCGCAGGGCGTCGTTGATGATCGGCCGTTCCTTGACCGCCAGAGTCACCTCCTGCTTTAGTCTTTCCAGCACCAGCCCGTCAAAGACCAGTTCCCCGCAGTTGTCACCGAGATAGAGCACGGTCCTGGCCGTGCGCAGATCTTTTTGCAGCAAACCATAGTGGTTGATCGCCGGTTCCCGGGCCAGGCAGTCGCCCAGGGCCTGGTTAAGGTCGAAGTCGTGGTGGGCGCCGTAGTCAATGACATTGCCGGCCATGGCCAGGCGGATGGCGGCCCACAGCGGGTCAGCCGCCGCGGCCAGGATTTCCTTGAGCCGGGGCAGCAGGTCCAGGGCCCTCTGGTTGCTTGTCTTTTTGAGGTCAAGGAATGGATCCGGGCAGCCCGACAGTCTGGCAATGGTTTCATAGACCAGCATGGAGTTTTCCGGCGGCGTGCTGGTCATATCCAGATCAGGCAGGAGTCTGGCGACCTCTCTGACGATCTTCTGCCGCAGATCCGCGGCCGGGGTGGAAAGACGGGCGGCATAGAGGGCCTGGCGGAGAAAGCAGGGCAGGCATTCCAGGGCCATCAGCATGGTGGGGCCAGCCTGGTGAGCAGGTAATCGGGCTTGACGTTGGCCAGGGCCGCGAAGATGCTGGGCATGATTTTTTTGTCTTTGGCGGCCAGGGTTTGCAGCAGGTTTCGCACCTCCTCGCGTTTGGTCTCCTTGGCCAGGGGGCAAGGATTGGCCACGGCATTGAGATTCAGGCCGGCGGCAATGGCCTGGATCTGACTTTTTTCCAGCAGGGCCAGAGGCCGGATCAGGGCCAGGCGGCCGCCGAACAGATCCTGCCGGGGCACCATGGTACTAAGGTTGCCGCTGTAAAGCAGGTTCAAAAAAAAGGTCTCGATGATGTCCTCCTGGTGGTGACCGAAGGCGATTTTGTTGCACCCCCGGGCGCGGGCCAGGTCGAACAATCGGTTGCGCCGCTGTCTGGCGCAGTGATAACACCCGCTCCTGCCGTCCTCGGCGGCCAGGGCGCGGCGGCCGAAATCGGTGCGCTCCAGAAAGTAGTCCACCGGCTGTTGCCGCAGTCGCTCTTCCACCGCCTGCCCGGTGCCAGGCGTAAAGCCCATGTCCAAGTGCACGGCAAGCAGGTCATAGTGGATGGGCGCCTTCAGGCGCCAGTGGTGGAGCAGCCAGAGCAGCACCAGGCTGTCTACCCCGCCGGAGACGGCGATAAGGACACGGTCGCCTTCGGCCAGCATGTCGTAGGCATGCATGGCCTGGCCTACTAGGCGGTTGGCCCGTGGATCGAGAGGGCGCAAGGCGGAAGTTCCCCGGGCTTAAGGGGTGAGCGAGGGACAGTCATCCAGCATCTTCATGATCCCCTCGCGGGCGAGCTGTTCGGCGGTGAGCCATTTGTTGCCACGTTTGAACCAGGTGGTGATGTTGAACAGATTGTCGGTCAGGGTCTGCTGGGTCTCGTCAAACCTGCCTGAGCAGAGGGTGCGGCCCGTGGCCGCGGCGTACAGGCGGAAATCAAAGGCCACCGAGGCTGGCTGTTGCCTGGAGGCGACCCGCTGGCGGAATCGGAAAACGTGTACCATGAGGACGCCGTCGCTGGCCGTGCTCTCTCCGATTTTGCGGGCGGTGCGAGCGGGGTCGGCCTGGGTTTCCATGAGCAGTGCCTCGGTCTGGCCGTCGGTGTACACGGAAATGCGCGGCTGGTTGGCAAAATGTTCCTGGAGAATTTCGTCCAAGGCGGCGATGCCAGCGGGGATTTCTTCTGTTGATGGGGCGCCGCCGGGTTCATGGCTCGGGATTTCCTGCCCGGCCAGCACCACCACGGCGATTTTTTCCAGGTGCGCCAGGGGTGGGGCTTGCCGCGGTTCGGTGGCCAGTCGGGCGCAGGCGAAGACGCAGCAGACGGCAAGGCAGACCAGGAGCAGGCGGATAATGGGTCGCAACATGGCAATCTCCGATCAGGGGGGGGCCGGGAACCTTGCAGGCCAGGTTACAGGGATCCCTTTGAGGACAGGGGGCGTTCCCCGGTTCGGGGCTCAATGGTGGTAGCCTGGTCCAGCACCTTGCCCAGGGCCTTGAAAACCGCCTCCAGGATGTGGTGGGTGTTTTCGCCGTGCGCCAGTTCCACATGCATGGTCAGGCCGGCATGCAGGATGAGGGCCATAAGAAACTCACGGGCCAGGGCGGTGTCGAAGGTGCCGACCTTCTGGTCCGGCACGGTGACGCCATAATCCAGGAAGGGTCGGTTGGAAAAGTCTACCGCCATGAAAACCAGGGCCTCGTCCATGGGGAGCAGGCAGTGGCCATAGCGGCGGATGGAACGGAAATCGCCCAGCGCCTGTTTCATGGCCTGGCCGAGGCAGATGCCCAAGTCCTCCACCGTGTGATGGTCGTCTACCTCGGTATCGCCGGTGGCTTGCACGTCCAGATCAAAAAAACCGTGCACCGCGAACAGGGTGAGCATATGGTCAAGAAAGGGGACGCCGCTGGCGATGTTGGTCCGGCCAGCGCCGTCTATGCCCAGGGTAAGGGCGATATTGGTTTCGCTAGTTTGTCGTGCGATGATGCCTTGGCGGCCTTGCTTTGCGGTCATTGGTGCTCCTGCGGCGCCGCTGGGAGGGTTTCATCGAATGATTGGCAAGACTTTGCTTTGCAACGGCACCTATGCATCTATACCAAGTTCCGGTCCTGCCTGGCAATAGCCTTAACGGGAAAAATAAAAAAAAGACCAGCAGCCTTTTCTGGTCGAAAAGGCTTGCGCCGGCCTGATTTTTCTCTGTTTTTTTTATTGACAGCCCCCCGTTGACCTGGTTATATTCCCCCCCTCGCAACCATGGTATGTTGGGTGCAGTGAGCGGGAATAACTCAGTGGTAGAGTGCAACCTTGCCAAGGTTGAAGTCGCGAGTTCGAATCTCGTTTCCCGCTCCATGAAAATTTTAAAGGTTCAAGCGATATCGAACCTTTAAAATTAGATACCGGAGTTTCCGGATAAAAACGGCCGCGCTTGTGGCCCAGGGTTGGCAAGGCAAAACAACCCGCCCAGATGAGGATCAGTTCAATGAAGACATTTCTGACTCCGGTTAAGGAGATCGAAAGAAAATGGTTTTTGGTGGATGCCACGGACAAGATTCTTGGCCGGCTGGCCACCGAGATCGCCAGCCGTTTACGGGGCAAACACAAGCCCAGTTTCTGCACCTTTCAGGACAACGGTGATTTCATCGTCGTGGTGAATGCCGAAAAGGTGAAGCTCTCCGGCAACAAGTGGGACGACAAGAAGTACTACAACCACTCCGGTTTTATGGGTGGCATGCGGGAACGATCCGCCAAGGAACTGCTGGTGGTCTGTCCCGAGGACTTGCTCACCAAGGCGGTGCGTGGCATGCTGCCTAAGAATACCCTGGGACGGGCCCAGTTAAAAAAGCTGAAGGTCTATGCCGGTGGCGCGCATCCGCACGAGGCCCAGCAGCCTGAGAAGTTGGAGATTTAACTCGTCCTGCCGACGGGATTTTGATACGAACGTATCGTCTATCTGGAGAACATGATGGCTGAGAAAAGTTTTTACGCTACCGGGAAAAGGAAAACGGCGATTGCCCGGGTTTGGCTTAAGGCCGGTAGCGGTAATATGGTGGTGAACAAGCTGCCTATTGAAGAGTACTTCGGTGGCCTGCTGGTCACCCGCGATGCGGTGGCCAAACCGTTTACCCTTACCGAGAGCGGCGACAAGTTCGACGTGATGGCAACCCTGCACGGCGGCGGCAAATCGGCCCAGATGGACGCCTTGCGGCATGGTATTTCCAAGGCTCTGCTGGCGATTGATCCTGAGTTCCGGCTTACCTTGAAGAAGGCCGGGCTGCTCACCCGGGATTCGCGGGCCAAGGAACGGAAGAAATACGGCCAGAAGGGGGCCAGGGCCCGCTTTCAGTTCTCCAAGCGTTAATTTTTTTATCCAGGAGTCTGGGGCTGGCAAGCCCTATGGCGCTGGAATTTTTAGGGGAAGGCGATTGCTGCAATCGTTCTTCCCTTTTTGTTTGGGGCCTGACCGGGAAGCACGGCAAAGAGGAGATTATTATGAAACGGGTTGGCATCATCGGCGCTTCCGGTTACACCGGGGTGGAATTGGCACGCTTGCTGGCCGGTCATCCGGACGTCGAGTTGACCGTGGCCACCTCAAGGCAGTATGCCGGCAGACCGCTGGCCGAGGTCTACCCGAGCCTGGCTGGTCGGGTGCAGGTGGTCTGCGAGGATGCCCAGCCCGCGGCCGTGGCCCACAAGGCCGATCTTTTTTTTACCGCCGTGCCGCACCAGACCGCCATGAACATCGTACCGGTGCTGCTTATGGCGGGCTGCAAGGTGGTTGACCTGTCGGCCGATTTCCGTCTTGCCGACGCGGCGGTGTACGAGGAGTGGTATCAGCCCCACAGCGCCCGGCAGTATCTTAGGGAGGCGGTCTATGGCCTGCCGGAGATCCATCGGCAGGCCATCCGGCAGGCGCGCCTGGTGGCCAATCCCGGCTGTTATCCGACCAGTGTCATTCTTGCCCTGGCGCCGCTTTTGCGGGCTGGAGTGGTACGCACCGAAACCCTGGTGGTCGATGCCAAATCCGGCGCTGCCGGGGCTGGGCGCGGCGCCCAGACCGATACCCTCTTCTGCGAGGTGAACGAGGGCTTCAAGGCCTACAAGGTGGGCGAGCACCGCCATACCCCGGAGATCGAGCAGGAACTCGGCCGGCTGCACGGCGCCCCTGTGACCATCACCTTCACCCCCCACCTTGTCCCCATGTCCCGCGGCATTCTGAGCACGATCTATGCCAACCTGAATCAGGAGATGTCGCGGGTCGCGGTGCATGACTTGCTGACCGCGGCCTATGCCTCCGAACCCTTTGTCCGGGTCAGGCCGCTTGGTACTTACCCGGCCGTGCAGTGGGTGCGGGGCAGCAATTTCTGCGACATCGGGGTGCAGGTTGACCGGCGCACCGGCCGGGTAGTGCTGGTTTCGGTTATCGACAATTTGGTGAAGGGCGCGGCGGGCCAGGCCATCCAGAACATGAACCTGATGCTCGGTTTCCCGGAGGAGGAGGGACTGCGGGCCCTGCCCGTTTTCCCGTAACCGTGCGGACTCTCAGACTGACCCTGGCCTTTGACGGTACCGGCTATGCGGGCTGGCAGGTTCAGAAGGGCCAGCCCACCATCCAGGGGGTGCTGGAGGCGAAACTTGCCCGCATGACCGCCGCCAAGGTGAAGGTGGACGGGGCCGGCCGCACCGACGCTGGCGTCCATGCCCTGGGCATGGTGGCCAGTTTTTGTACTTCCGCCACCATTCCCGGGGAGGGCTTCTGCAAGGGGTTGAACAGTCTGCTGCCTTCGGATATCCGGGTGCTGGAGGTGGCCGAGGAGGTCCCCGGCTTCCACGCCCGTTACAGCGCCGTGGCCAAGGCCTATGAGTACCGGCTGGACTTTGGCGCAACGCAACTGCCCACTGCCCGGCTTTATGCCCATCATCTGCGCCAACCTTTGGACCAGGCGGCGATGCAGGTCTGCCTGCAGGCCCTGGTAGGCACCCACGATTTCGCCAGTTTCGAGGCGACCGGGTCCAGGGATCGAAGCCAGACCGGCGGGCGCGGGGCGGTCCGCACCCTTTTCGCCGCCGGATACCGGGAGAGCGGGGCAGGCTCCTTGCGCCACGGCCTCTTCCAGTTCGTGGGTGACGGCTTTCTGCGGCACATGGTGCGCAATCTGGTGGGCACTTTGATTGACGTGGGGCAGGGCAGGTTGACCCCGGTCGGGTTTACGAAAATCATGCAGGCCAGGGATCGTTCACTGGCCGGACCAATGGCGCCGGCCCGCGGCCTTTTTCTGCGGGGCGTTTATTTCGATCAGGCCGCCGTGGCCAGGGCCTGTGAAATTCGCTAACAGTTGAGCCACTTGCAAAAGTCGTCATTCCCGTGAAAACGGGAATCCAGAAAGCTAATAATTAGAGGAAGACAGTCATGGATACGCCGCAAATTGTCCTGGCCCAGCGGGTGCAACTGATCAAACCTTCCCCCACCCTGGCGGTGAATGCCAAGGCCAAGGCGCTCAAGGCCTCTGGGGCCGATGTGCTTAACTTCAGCGTTGGCGAGCCGGATTTCGATACGCCGGCGCATGTGCGGGCGGCAGGCAAGCAGGCCATTGACGACGGCCATACCCGCTACACGGCCGTACCTGGCATCATCGAGCTGCGTGAGGGTATCTGCCGCCGTTTTGCCGAGGATCACGGCTGGAAGTTTACGCCAGATCAGATCCAGGTTTCTTGCGGCGGCAAGCATGGCCTCTACAATATGGCCCAAGTCCTGTTCAATCCGGGCGACGAGGTGCTGATCCCAACACCCTATTGGGTGTCCTATCCGCCTATCGTCCTGCTGGCCGGCGCCACGCCGGTGCTGTTTCCCCTGGATGAAAAGGATGATTTTGACCTCAACCCGGACATCCTAAGGCAGCACATCACGCCGCGCACCCGCGCCATCATCCTGAACAGCCCGTCGAACCCCACGGGCGCCGTGTTTTCCAGGAAGGCCTTGGAGGCCGTCGGCGCCATGGCTTTGGAGCGGGGCTGGATCATCATCAGTGACGACATTTACGACACCATCACCTTTGGCAACGCCCCCCTGCCGCACATCCTTGACGTGGACCCGCGCCTGCAGGCCCAAACCCTGGTCTTAAACGGCGTGTCGAAGTCCTTTGCCATGACCGGCTGGCGCATCGGTTACACCGCCGGGCCCAAGCACATCATCGCCGCCATGAACAAGGTGCAGAGTCAGTCCACCTCCAACCCGTCGTCCGTGGCCCAGTATGCCGCCCTGGCGGCCGTTACCGGTCCCCAGGATTTTCCGGGCGTCATGCGCCAGGCCTTCCTGCCCCGGCGGGCATATATGGTGAATACCCTGCGGGCCATGCCAGGCGTTACCTGTGTACAGCCGGCGGGCGCCTTTTACGTATTTCCCAACATGGCCGCCTATTTTGGCCGCTCCTTTGGCGGAAAACCGATCACCGGTTCCGTGGAACTGGCCGAGTTTCTCCTGGAGGAGGCCCTGGTGGCGGTGGTGCCGGGCGCAGCCTTTGGCGCCGACCAGTTCATCCGTTTTTCCTTTGCCGCGGCCATGGACGTGATCGAGGAGGGCCTGCGCCGGGTGGGTTCTGCCCTGGGCAAGTTGACCTGAGCTCTTCTGTCTTCTGTCTTTCTTCTTCCGCCTTTGCGTAAAAAATGGGGTAACTATCCAGCGGAACCGAAACCCGGGTTAGTTCCCGGACGCCTCGGAGGCGGGCAGGACGCCCGCCGAGCATGAGCGCAAGGCATGGCCAGCCCGGGAACGCTTAAATGTCGACACAAGCTGGATAGATACAAAATGGGCGCGATTATTTTTTTGACTTTCCTGGTTACGTTGTGCAATACTGGAAATGTAAGGAAGAAAGCGGTGATTCAAAAATTGAGTAAGAACTTCCCGTTCTCCTGTAAAAAGGAACACTCAATTTCACCGGATTTATTCTTCCCTACAGAGAAGGCCCAGCACAGAGGCCTTCCAAAGAAGCCCTTACCCAGCCAGGTAAGGGCTTTCTTGTATGGGGCGGCCGGCATGGCATACGCCACCAGGAGCATTAGACTGGCATCGCATGCTTGGTAACGTGGGAGGATGGCGGAGGTAACCACGCCTTTTGCCCGACGTGGCATGGCAAAGGAGGGGCAGGGTGCGGATCGACACCACGGTTGACGGGCACGTTCACACCAAGTTATGCAAGCACGCCACCGGCGAGATGGAAGAGTATGTACAGGCTGCCGTGGCCAAAGGGCTGACCGGTATCATCTTCCTTGAACATCTGGAATCGGGCATCAGTTATTTCGAATCCACCTGGCTCTCCGAGGCGGAGTTCGACCTCTATTTCGCGGAGGGCCTGCGCCTGCGGCAGAAGTATGCAGGGCAGATTACCGTCGGCCTTGGGGTGGAGGTGGGCTATAACCCGCATAAGGTGGCGGCAATTGCCGACTTTCTGGCCCGCCATGTCTGGGACCGGGTGGGACTGTCCTGCCATTTTCTGGAGACCAGCGGCGACCACCTCAATCTGGTAAGCCGGCGCCAAAGCAACTGGGGGCCACTCGGCGAGCTGGGGATGGACAAGGTGGTGGCCATCTATTTTCAGCGGCTCAGGCAGGCGGTTGAAGAGCTGCCGGGTACCGTGGTCTGCCATCTCGACGCCGTGCTGCGTCATCACCCCGACATCCGTTTCACTGCCGAGAATCGTCAACTGGCCTTGGCCGTGCTGAACGCCATGGCAGAGCGTGGCTTGGCCCTGGAGGTCAACACCTCGGGTTTCCCGCACCGGGGCGAGCCCTATCCAGACAGTTTTTTCAGAGACGAGGCGGTGCGGCGCGGCATCCAGTTGGTGCCCGGCTCCGACGCCCATCAGCCCCGCGATGTAGGTCGCTACTTTGAGCGGCTGGCCACGTGGCCCTAAGGTTGTCAGGCCGGGAGGGGTTGGCCGCCCGCCTGTTGCCTACCGCTCATCATATGGCAGCCATGCTATATGCGCTGGCATGCGCTTGCTGGAGTGCACTCGGCCGCGGGTGCAGGATATTGACTTTGCCCAAGGGTTGATCGTGGTGCGGGACGACAAGGGGCAAAAGGATGGGGGCAGGGGCAACCTTTTTGTCCAACCGTAAATCATTGCCAAAGCCCGGCAGGAATGCTATAGAAAAATACCAGACAGGCGGGGGCCACCGCCATTAATCTCCAAAGGAAGGCCAGGAACGGCGTATGCGTTTTCACTGCCCACAATGCGGCTTTACCAAGGAAATTCCCGACCGGTTTAAAAACCGCGCCCTGCAATGCCCGCGCTGCCAGCATAGCCAGGCCGTTGTCGGCAAACTGGCCGTCTCCCGCGCCTTCCCGGCCGAAACCATCCTCTTCTACTGCGATACCTGCGGCTTCCGCAAGACCATTCCCTTCAAATTCTCCGGCGCCACGGCCAAGTGTCCGCAATGTCGGACGCCCGTCTTGATCACCGACTACCGCGATTATTGGAACCTCACACGCAGCCCGTTCCCGGCCGGCAATCACCCCGACTTCTTTTTCGAGGGCTACGACCATGTGGAGGCCTTGGAACGGCTTTTTTACATCGTTGAAGACGGGGACATGCACTTCGGCCTGCTCACCGGCGACATCGGTTGCGGCAAGACCATCACCCGCCTGGTTTTCAAGAAAAAGCTGCTTGGCCAGAGTTATGAACTGGTAGACTTGGAAAACGCCAACCTGAGCTTTCCCTTTCTGCTGCTCGAGGTCTTGCAGTGCCTGGGGGCCGCCGATAGTTTCACCGAACGTCCCATCGACCCCAGCGCCCTTTATTATCTGCTGCGGGAATTCAAGCAGGTGCTTAAGAACCGCATCCATGCCAAGGGCAAGCGGCTGCTCATCATGCTGGACGAGGCCCAGCAGCTTGACCGGCAGACCCTGATCGAGCTGAAGAATCTCACCAATATCACCTTGGACGGGCAATGCCCGGTCACCATCATCCTGATCGGCCAGCCCGACCTGCGGGATCTGGTGAAAACCCTGCCCCAGGTGGACCAGCGCATCAGCCTCCGTTATCACCTGCCGCCCTTGCGACCCCAAGAGATCGGCGACTATGTGCGCCATCGGCTGGCCGTGGCCGGCAACCCGCGGCCGGACATCTTCACCTCGGACGCCGCCGATTCGCTGCACCGCATCACCGGCGGGGTGCCCCGGGAGATCAACCGGGTCTGTAAACTGGCTCTGGCCCGCGCCTGTACCCTGAAAAGCCGGATGGTGGACGGGGCCATGCTCGAATCCATTGCCGTCGACCTGCGCCGCCAGGACGGGCTGGCCTATACCT
>Ga0100390_10003704_pt1 | contig 13298 bp, 14 predicted proteins | sample CryGeymeta201514_FD_81540 | JGI IMG/M metagenome (GOLD analysis project Ga0100390, IMG submission 81540) | Groundwater microbial communities from Crystal Geyser aquifers in Utah, USA - Crystal Geyser metaG 2015-14 | ecosystem: Environmental > Aquatic > Deep subsurface > Groundwater | place... | reverse complement strand
TAGAAGTAGGCATGGTTTACCCCGAAGATTTAAAAGCTCAAGAAGCCTTAAAGTTTTTTGCCCGCCAACAGAATTTCAATTTCCAAGTTTGTCTTATCGCTCCGACCGCTTTTAATAACCTCTTAAAACAATACCGCACTTTAAAAAAGGAAGTGGGCAGAGCCTTAGAAGAATTAGAAACCGAATTAAAGACGGAGAAAGTCCGGCTTCCCCGGACTGCCGCCGAATTTGAAAGGTTAGCCGAAGAAGCTCCTATCACTAAAATTGTTGCTGTGGTTTTGCGGCATGCGGTGGAAGGGGGAGCATCTGATATCCACATTGAGCCTACCCGAACAAGATTAAGGATCCGTTTTAGATTGCTGGGGTTTTTGCACTCATCAATTTTTTTGCCAATGAGAGTTCATCCTGCCGTAGTTGCCAGGATTAAAATCCTTTCTAATTTAAAAATAGACGAAACGAGAACCCCCCAAGATGGCAGATTTTCAACTAAAATTGACAATAAAGACATTGACTTCCGAGTTTCTACTTTTCCCACCACCCTGGGAGAAAAAGTAGCAATAAGAGTTTTAGACCCGACGGTTGGGATGAAAAAATTTGAAGAGCTGGGCTTAGAGGAAAGAAATTATCAGGTGGCCTCAAGAGCCATCAAAAAGCCCTACGGGCTTCTTTTATCTTGCGGTCCTACTGGCTGCGGTAAAACCACCACTCTTTATGCCATATTAAACCTCCTTAACAAAGAGGAAAGAAATATCGTTACCCTGGAAGATCCAGTTGAGTATTTTGTTGAAGGAGTTAATCAATCGCAGGTTAGGCCAGAAATTGGTTATGATTTCCCCGTCGGGCTGCGCCACGTTCTTCGTCAAGATCCCGATATCGTTATGGTGGGTGAAATTAGAGATGAGGCAACGGCTGCCTTGGCTATCCACGCCGCTTTAACTGGCCACCTTGTTTTATCCACTCTTCACACTTCAGACGCCTTAGGGGCCGTTCCCCGCTTGATTGATTTGGGAGTAAAACCCTACTTACTTTCTCCCACCTTAACCTGTATTATTGCTCAGAGACTGATAAGAAGGCTGTGCGATGAGTGCAAAAAGAAAATAAAGCCCAAAAAAGAAATTAGAGATTTAATTTTAAAAGAGGTTGAAAACCTCCCTGCTCAAGTAAAAAAAGACATTAAAATCCCAAAGCCCTTAACCATTTGGGCTCCGGTTGGTTGCAAAAAATGCGGCGAAGAAGGCTTTAGCGGCCGGATTGGCATTTTTGAAGTTATGGAAATGACCGACGCTTTAGCTGATATAATTTTAGGAGTGCCCACCATGGAGAGCTTAGCTGAAGAAGCAAAGCGCCAAGGCATGACCACCTTAAAACAAGACGGCATTATTAAGGTAATCAACGGGATTACCACTATTGAGGAAGTCTTGAGAATAACCGAAGAACAATACTAATAAATATATATGAAATCTATTTTATTGGTTGAAGACGATCCATTTTTAATTGATATTTATGCCACCAAGCTTAAGGAGTCAGGCTTTTCGGTTGAGGTGGCTGCTGACGGCGAAGAGGGAGTAAGAAAGGCGAAAGAAAACCCTCCCTCGTTAATAGTTTTAGACATTGTGCTTCCCCAAGTTGATGGCTGGGAGATTCTTAAAGAAATTAAAGCCGAAAAAAAATTAAAAGCCGTGCCGGTAGTCATCCTTTCCAATCTTGGCCAAAAAAGCGAAGTGGAAAAAGGAATTAAGTTGGGAGCGAAAAAGTACTTAATTAAAGCCCACTACACGCCAAGCCAGGTGGTGGAAGAAATAAGACAAACCTTGAATCTTAAACCCTAAACTCTAACCCCTAAACTTTATGAACAACTATCAGAAACAATTAAAAGACTTATTAACCATAACCTGCCAAGAACAGGCTTCAGACTTGCACTTATGCGTTGATCACCCGCCGATTATTCGTTTAACCGGCAGATTGATCCCCTTGGTGAAACAAAAAAAACTCTCTTCAGAAGATTTAAAAAACTTATCTGGTGCCTTAATGCAAGATGACCAAAAAGCCCGATTTTTGGCTCAAAAAGAAGTTGATTTTTCTTATAACTTTATTGAAAAAGAAGCCCGCTTCCGAGTCAATATTTTTTTTCAAAGCGGAGAAATCTCCTGCGCTTTGCGTTTAATCCCGGCCAAAATTAGAACCATTGATGAGCTTAATCTTCCCCCAGTCTTGCATGAGTTTACCACGCCCTCGCAGGGCTTTGTTTTAATGACTGGTCCATCCTCTCACGGAAAATCCACAACACTGGCGGCGTTGATAGACGAAATAAACCACAACCGGACCGACCATATCATTACTATCGAAGACCCTATTGAGTACGTTTTTAGAGATGATAGGGCTATTATTGACCAAAGAGAGGTTTATCAAGACACCCTTTCTTTCGCCAGGGCCTTAAGGTCTACTTTTCGCCAAGACCCCGATGTTATTATGGTGGGAGAGATGAGGGATCCGGAAACCATGGGCACGGCTATCACGGCAGCTGAAACCGGGCATTTGGTCTTTGCCACTCTGCACACAAACTCAGCTTCCCAAACCATCCATCGGATTGTCGATTCTTTTCCTTCGGCCCAGCAAGATCAAATTAGAGCCCAATTATCAGGTTCTCTTTTAGGAGTAGTTTCTCAACGGCTTGTTCCCAGGATTAGGGGGGGATTAATACCTGCCTGCGAGGTAATGATGGCTAGTCCGGCCGTCGCCAATCTAATCAGAGAGAATAAAATTCATGAGCTTCCTTTGGTGATCGAGACTTCAGCTGAGAAAGGAATGATTTCTTTAAACAGGGCTTTGGCGGATTTGGTAAAAAGAAAAGAGATTTCCTTAGAGAATGCTCTGACTTATTCTCTCAACCCGGTCGAGCTCAAAATGCTTATTCGTTGAAAGACACGGATTTACACGGATGAGCGTCGCCTTCGGCGACCACACAGATATACGCAGATTTTTATCCGTGTTAATCTGTGTAAGCGTGCAAAGCACGCGAAAATATCTGTGTAGATCTGTGTATTTTGCGAAGCAAAATAATGAAGTTTAATTATCAAGCTAGAAATCAAAAAGGAGAGGTTCAGTCAGGAACGGTTGAGGCTTCTTCTCGGGAAGTAGCTATTGGTCTTTTGCAAAAACACGGTTTGTATGTGACCATCTTGGAAGAAACCGCCGCCCCTCCTTTTTATGCCAAAAGAGTAAAGATTTTTGAGCGGGTTCCGGCTAAAGAGCTTGTTTTATTCTCTCGCCAACTTTCCATCCTTTTTAAATCAAAAGTTTCTTTGGTGGAATCTCTCCAAGTGCTGGCAATTCAAACAAAGAACCCCTCTTTTAAGGAAAAAATTTTTAATTTAGCCGAAGGCGTTGAAGGCGGAACCTCGCTTTCAGGAGCCCTTTCTCATTATCCTAAGGTTTTCTCTTCCTTCTATATCGCCATGGTTAAGTCTGGCGAGACTTCAGGAAAGCTTTCTGAGGCCCTCAGTTATTTAGCCGACCACTTAGAGAGAGAGTATCATTTAATTTCTCGGGTTAAGGGAGCTATGATTTATCCCGCCTTGATTGTTGTGGTGGCAATAGCGGTTTTAGCCATGATGATGTTTTTTGTTATTCCTCAATTAACCAAGGTCTTAGCCGAAACCGGCGAGGGGCTGCCAGCCGTTACTAGAATGGTGATTGCCCTCTCCGATTTTTTTAAAAATTGGGGCTGGGCAATCATAATAGTATTAATCGGTTTGGCGGTTGCCCTCTTCAGGTATTATCGAACTAAGCAGGGAAAAAGGTTTTTTGATGAATTTTTCCTTGAGCTGCCTTTGGTAGGCCAAGTGTTAAAAATGATTTATCTTTCTCGTTTTGCCGAAAATCTTTCAACTTTAATCTCCGGCGGTTTGCCCATCGCCCAGGCCTTGGAAACCACCGGCGACATTGTCGGTAATACCGTTTATAAAGAAATTATTTTTCAAACCCGAGACGAAGTAAGAAAAGGCGAGCCAATTTCGGCCATTCTTTCCCGTTATCCCGGAGCTTTCTCTCCGATTTTTACCCAGATGGCTTTAGTAGGGGAAAGGACGGGCACCTTAGATAAAACTTTGATGGATTTAGTTGAGTTTTACCAACAAGAAGTGGACAGAAGCATTAATAACATTTTGAGTCTTTTAGAGCCGCTTTTAATTGTTTTTTTAGGAGCAATCGTAGCTGGTTTAATGGCGGCGGTTCTAATGCCCCTCTACCGCATGGCCGGCCTATAGTACTGGAGTTTTCCACTTGCCTCGTTAGAGTGAAGCATTATACAATAGAATAACTTAATTATTTTAAGAGAGTCCGAAGGCAATGGACACTCTAACGGGGCTTGCCTTTATCCCTTGTAAATATATAATAAAGAAATGACGCACCAAAAGGGAAAGGGCTTTACCTTGATCGAGCTTTTAGTGGTTATTACCATAATCGGGATTTTATCAACAATGGTTTTGGTTTCAATGGGTGGAGCGAGGTCAAAGGCCAGGGATGCCAAAAGAGAATCTGACATTGGGCAAATTGTTTTAGCAATGGAATTGGACTACTCGGATGACGAGCATTACTCTCAGTACACTCCCACCGAGTGGGCAACGATTAAAAAAATTCCGAAAGACACCGGAAAATACTTAGATCCCGTCCCTCAAGATCCTAAAAGCGGCGCTTATAATTGGATAGATAATTCTTCTGGCCTAACGGGCTGTAACGATCAAGATTACTGTATTTATTCTGAGTTAGAATCTGAACCCGGCTATTTCTTTGGTGGTTCCAAAAAAGGAACCCAAAAAATAGACTCAGAGCCAACGGGGTGTCCCTGTTGGTAATTATAAAAATAAGGTCGAATAACAATAATAATAAATACTATGATTAAGAAAAAAGGTTTTACTCTTATTGAGTTATTGGTGGTAATCGCAGTGATTGGGCTGTTGGCCTCCATTGTTTTGGTCCAACTGGGTCCGGTCAGAGCCAAAGCTCGTGACGCTAGTAAAAAGCAAGATTTCGCCCAAATCGCCCAGGCCATGGAGTTATGCTATATCGAGACTACTTGTGGGGATGGGGAAGACAAATACATTAAATCAGCCTCAATGCCGTCCTCAATAGATTCGGATGGCAGCCCTCTTTACTTAAGTTCGGTGCCGGCTCCTCCTTCTGGCCACACTTATACTTGGTGGACTAATCTCGCCGACCCCACAACCTATTGCATTCACACTACCTTAGAGCAAGCTTCCAGCGCTTATCTTTGCGTTTCAAGAGGCGGAGTTTTAGAGGGCACTATTCCCACCGCAATAAAAACTGGTTGTTGTAAATAAAAATTTTTAAAAAACCAAAGGTCGATAAACTAATAAGGGTTAATTATCAATAATCATTATTGTTGTTGACGAATATGCTTCAAATATTTACCAGAAAACACCGCGGTTTTACTTTAATTGAACTATTAGTGGTAATCGCTATTATTGGGATTTTAGCTGGAATTGTTTTGGTTTCTCTGGGCGGAGCCAGGTCTAAAGCCAGAGATGCCAAAAGGCAGTCAGATATGCGCCAGGTAGTTACTGCTCAAGAGATGGTTTATGGGGACATTGAGAAATACTTCCAGGCCGATGGCTCCACTACTGGTGTTCCGGCCATAAGCACTTATTTAGCAGCTATGAACGACCCAAAATCCGGAAGCAACTATATCTGGCTAGATAATAGCGACGATACGCTTTTAGGTCATGCTGGCGTCTGCGCCACTGTCAGTGAATGTTTCTGTGCTTTTGCCACCCTGGAGAATAAAGGTACTTGCACTAATACTCTCTATTATGTTGCTTCTGAAGAAGGGAGCAAAGAGTTTTGTTCAGCTTCGGCTCCCAGCGCTTTTCCTTGTCAGTAATCCAGTGGCAATGTAGAGATAAAAACTGATCGGGATAACGTCCCGATCAGTTTTTTTTATCTGTCATTTTTGATAGAATCAATTAATGCTTCTTAATCACCTTTTTTATTTAGCCATCCCACTTTTTGGTTTAGTAATGGGTAGTTTTTTAAACTGTATCATTTATCGACTGCAAACAGGCGAGAGTTTTTTAAAGGGCAGGTCTTTTTGCCCCCATTGCAGGCACGCGCTTTCTTGGCAAGACCTAATCCCCGTTTTTAGCTTTTTGATTTTGAAGGGCAAATGCCGCTACTGCCAAAAGCCCATCTCTTGGCAGTACCCCTTAGTAGAACTGGCCACCGGCATAATTTTTCTACTTATTGTTTGGAATTTGGAATTTGGAATTTGTTTGGAATTTGGAATTTGGAACTTGTTATTTTATTTACTAATTAGTTGTTTTTTGATAATTATTTTTGTTTACGACCTGAAGCATTATATTATCCCCGACGCCGTGATTTATCCCGCCATCGCCATTGCTTTTTTATATCAATTGTTTAGAATGTTGAATTTTGTAAATTGGAATTTGTTTGGAATTTGGAATGTGGAATCTGGAATTTTAAGGCCAATTTCGTCAGCTTTCCTTGCCTCACTTTTCTTTCTGGCAATAGTTTTTTTATCCCAAGGTAAATGGATGGGTCTGGGGGACGTGAAATTGGCCTTCTTGATGGGCTTATTTTTAGGTTTCCCCAATATCTTGGTGGCTTTATTTTTGGCTTTTTTCATTGGCGCTATAATAGGAATAGGGCTGATAATTTCTGGAAAACGAACCCTAAAATCAGAGGTTCCCTTTGGTCCATTTCTGATTACGGGGACCTTTATCGCCCTATTCTGGGGAAATCAAATCACTAATTGGTACCTCAGTTTATTTATATGACACAGAAAGGATTCACTTTAATTGAGCTTCTGGTGGTTACCAGCATTATCTTGATTATTTCAAGTATTATTTTATCGGATTATCACGTTGGCCAGCGACAGTTCGCCCTCCAAAGGGCGGTTCATCAATTGGCCCAAGATCTAAGACAAGCCGAGGAGATGTCAATGTCAGCTAAAAGTTACAACTGCCCGACAGGCTATAAGATGAAAGGCTATGGAATAAATTTGCCGGTAGGAAATGATTATTATTGGTTGAAAGCCAGGTGCGAAAGCATAGGAGCCCTAGGCACTTACAGCGACCACGTTGTAGGCGAGTCAATAAAGTTAGAAAAAGGGGTAAAGATCTTGGGCGCCGTTCCTGCCAATATTTTTTTCTATCCGCCAGACCCAGAAATAGACTTGGGAGCGGCTGCTACCGCCCAAATAACTCTTTGTTCTGAAATTGATATAACCCAAACAAAAACAGTCTCTATAAATAAAACAGGTTTAATCAATGTTGAGTAAAAGCTTCACTTTAATAGAAGTTTTGGTAGCTACTTTTGTCATTACTCTGGGAGTGGCCGGAGGCTTAGTCGTGGTTAGCCAGACTACGGCTTTTACTCAAATAACGTCTTCGCGGCTTACCGCCACTTATCTTGCTCAGGAAGGAATTGAAATTGTCAAAAACATCAGAGACACCAATTTTCTCTTAATTCATCGAGGCTTGATAACTGAAGACCAATGGGCACAGGGGCTTACCGTTTGCGGAGGAGGTTGCGAAGCAGATTATAACGATTTAATACTTACTCCCTTTGCCAGCCGTTATTTAAACATCGACGCCGGTTTCTATCAATATTCTGGTTCTGGGGTCCAGACCTCTTTCAAAAGAAAAATTACTATTTTTGACCTCTTGGATTTAGACGACCCTCCAGACGAGATTCCTGACCAAGCAAAAGTTTTGGTTGAAGTTTCCTGGGAAGAGAGGGGCAGAACTCATCAGGTTGCTGCTCAAGAAAATGTATACAAGTGGTGGTAAAAATATGAAAAATAGAGGATTTACATTGGTAGAGCTTTTAGTGGGAATGGTCATTTTTTCTTTAGTCGGCGGAATTGCTGCTGGCGTTTTACTGTCGGGTTTGCGCGCTCAAAGAAAAACTTTAGCTTATCAAGAGCTCCTTTCTCAAACCAGCTATTTAATGGAATATATGAGTCGCTCTTTAAGAATGGCAAGAAAAGAGTTATCAGCGCCAGCTTGTCTTTCCCAAAACGGTCTCAATTATGAAGTTGCCGAGATTGTCCCCGGCCACTCCGGCTTGAAGTTTAAGAATTATCAAGGCATTTGCCAGGGATTTTTTCTCCAGGGAGACCAGCTCAAAGAATGGAAAGAGGGTTATGCCGAACCCCTATCTTTAACTTCAGCCGACCTTCAGGTGTCGGCGTTTAACGCGCATCTTTTTGGAGAATCTCAAGGCACTATTGAGGAACCAGACAACGATCAGTCAAAAGTTACCATCTTTTTCGATATCAAAGGGAAAGAGGAGTCTAAAATTAAAATTCAAACAACGGTTTCTCAAAGAAACCTCGATATACTACAATGAGGGGCGTTTCATTATACTTAGCCATAATGATTATGGGTGTTCTGCTTACCTTGGCCTTGGGGGTATCCGCCATTCTATACAGCCAAATAAAAGTAGCTAAAGGAATGGGAAACTCGGTGATGGCTTTCTACGCCGCCAACAGCGGGATTGAAAGAGAATTGTATGAAGAAAACCCAACGGGCACCACCTATTCTGATTACCTCGACAGCGGCGCTTCTTATACTGTCACGGTGGTGGCCGCCGGAGAAGGCAACTGCCCAGTTGATGTTAATCGCTGTATTAAGTCTGTGGGAGCTTATAAAGAGACCAAGCGGGCCATTCAAATCGTTAGGTAAAAACATGTTCAATGAATTTTCAATTTATTTCACATCTCAATAAATAAATTTATTTCGATGACTAAAGCTGAAGCTAAAAAGAGAATAGAAAAATTAAAAGAGGTGATAAATCATCACCGCTATCTTTACCATGTTTTAGATAAGCAAGAGATTCCCGACGCCGCCTTCGACTCTTTGAAGCACGAGCTTTACAAATTAGAGCAGCAGTTTCCCGAGCTTATCACTTCCGACTCTCCCACCCAAAGAGTTGGCGGCGAGCCCCTTAAGGAGTTTAAAAAGGTCAAACACGCTTTCCCCATGCTTTCTATTGAGGATGTCTTTTCAGAAAAAGAACTGCAAGATTGGGAGGAATATTTGCAGCGCCTTAGCCCTTCAGCCCAATTAGAATATTTCTCTGAGTTAAAAATAGACGGTTTTGCCATCGCTCTGATTTATGAAAAGGGTCTTTTTGTCTGCGGCGCCACCAGGGGTTCGGGTCAGGTTGGGGAAGATGTTACTCAAAATTTAAAAACCATTGAAAGCATTCCTTTGAAATTGCATATTCACGGGAAATTGCCTTCAAAGGAAATCGAAGAAAAAATAAAAAAACTGATTGCCAATGGACGCATTGAAATTCGCGGCGAGGTTTATATGGAAAAAGCCGCCTTTGAAAAATTCAATAAAGAATTAGAAAAAAAAGGCCAAAAGTCTTTTGCCAACCCCAGAAATTTAGCTGCGGGCTCCATAAGACAATTAGATCCAAAATTGGCTGCCTCCCGACCGCTGAAATTTCTTGCCTACGACATCGTAACCGATGTGGGCCAGAAAAAACATTCCCAAGACCATCAGGTCCTTCCGGCTTTAGGATTCAAGACTGACCCTGGCGAAATCTGTAAAGATATAAACGAAGCCGTAGGTTTTTGGCGAAAAGCAGCTAAAAAAAGAGAAACACTTCCCTTTTTAGTGGACGGAGTGGTAGTAAATATCAATGATAATTCGCTTTTCCAAAAATTGGGAGTGGCAGGAAAGAGTCCTCGGGGAGTCCGTGCTTTTAAGTTTTCTCCAAAGCAAGCCACCACTAAAATTTTAGATATTGCCTTCCAGGTTGGAAGAACGGGCGCTGTCACTCCGATTGCCAATTTGGAACCGGTCCAAGTGGGAGGGGTAACAATTTCTCGGGCTACCCTGCATAACGAAGATGAAATAAAGAGGTTGGGAGTAAAAATTGGCGATACTGTTATTGTGGAGAGGGCAGGGGACGTCATACCGGCTGTTGCCAAAGTTCTGCCAGAACTGAGAACCGGCAAGGAAAAAGATTTTCACTTCCCAAAAACCTGCCCCGTGTGCCAAACCAGGTTAAGCAAACCAGCGGGGGAAGCAATTTGGCGCTGCCCTAACTCTAAGTGTCCGGCCAGAAAAAGAGAAAACCTCTATTTTTTTGCTTCCAAAAAAGCCTTTGACATTGAAGGATTAGGCCCAAAGGCTATTGATAAACTGGTTGATGTGGGATTAATGTCCACGGCGGCTGATTTATTCAGCTTGAGAGAAGGCGACCTTGCCCCTTTAGAAAGATTTGCTGAAAAATCAGCCCAAAATTTGACAGAAGCAATTCGAGAAAGCAAAAAAATACCCTTAGCCCGTTTTATTTACGCCTTAGGGATTCGCCACGTTGGCGAAGAAACAGCCATTGATTTAGCAAACTATTTTGACAGCATCGATAAATTAAAAAGAGCCACTCAAGAGGAGCTAAAAAACATTCCTGACGTCGGAGAGAGGGTTTCAGAAAGCATCACTAATTGGTTCCGCTCAAAACAAAATCAAAAACTCATCGACGATTTATTTAAGGCTGGAGTCAGGGTGGAAAAACCTGCCCCGCGCCAAACCAAAGGTTCTAGCCTGGGGTTAAAAGGACAAACCTTTGTTTTGACGGGCAGTTTAGAAACCATGACTCGCGACAGAGCCAAAGAAAAAATTCGCTTATTCGGTGGCAGCGTTACAGAATCAGTATCAAAACAGACCGATTACCTCATAGTGGGGGAGAATCCCGGCTCCAAACTGGAACAAGCTAAAAAACTGGGAGTGAAAATACTAAAAGAAAAAGAACTTTTGGAATTGTTAAAATAATAAGAAAATAATAGGATTAATTCCACTTAATTAACTATACCATGGCATTATTAATTAAGTGGGAGGAAAACTGCAGACAACACTAGTATCTCTTACAAACAATGAAATCTTTTCTTTTGCATTTTAAAAAATTAGATTGGGTGCTCACTGGTTCAGCTTTGTTTTTAGTGGGGATTGGATTGGTGTCGCTTTACAGCTCATCGCTTGGCAAGGGAGATTTTTTAAATTTTCAAAAGCAGGCAATTTTTTTTGGGGTAGCTGTATTTTTAATGTTTCTTTTGACTTTTTTTGATTGGCGAGTTTTAAGAGAAGATCCTTATTTAATTTTAGTTCTCTATTTCCTTTGTTTGTTGACTTTGGCTGGCTTATTTTTTTTCGCCCAAGAAATCCGCGAAGTAAGGGGCTGGTATAAATTAGGCCCTCTTTATATTGACCCCAGAGAGTTTGCCAAAATCGTTTTGATTATCTTGCTGGCAAAATATTTTTCAATGCGGCATGTTGAAATGTACAGAGTCAGGCACATTCTGCTTTCCGGCTTTTATGTTTTACTGCCTGCCGTCTTAATTTTTCTTCAACCCGATTTGGGTTCAGTTCTTATTTTAATTGCTCTTTGGGTGGGAGTATTGATTATTTCCGGAATAAAACTTCGCCATTTTTTAATTTTGGTTTTATGTTTTCTTTTGATTTTTATTTTAAGCTGGTCATTCTTATTAAAGGACTATCAAAAAGAAAGAATTTTGACTTTCTTTTACCCGATAGACCCTTTGGGGATTTCTTGGAGCCAAAATCAAGCTAAAATTGCCATTGGCTCGGGCGGTCTTTTTGGTCAGGGGATTGGCCAGGGCTCTCAAACTCAATACGGTTTTTTAACCGAACCTCAAACCGATTTCATTTTTTCAGCTATAGCCGAAGAGGCGGGATTATTAGGAGTGTTTTTTTTATTTTTTTTGCTCTCAATTTTAATCTGGAGAATTATAAAAATCGCCATAGCCAGCCAGAGTAATTTCCCCCGGCTTTTTGCTTCAGGTCTGGCCGTCCTCTTGATTTCCCAGATATTTATCCATATCGGCATGAATTTGGGGCTGCTGCCGATTATCGGCATTTCTCTACCTTTAGTGAGCTACGGAGGGAGCAATTTATTAGCCACTTTTGCCGCTTTGGGCATCCTCCAAAATATAAAAATCCGATAGATTTTATTCGATACTCCGTAAAATTGCCATGGCATAAATAAGGAGTATGGAAATCAGCTGATTTTTGATAGCCGATACTTATCCACAGAAAGACCCTTGACTAGGCCTTTTCTTTATCGGAAAATAAGATAATAGTCGATGAGGCTATCGCTTCATCTTCACGCTTCGCTAGCGCTCGCGTATCCGAATAAATGTACGGAGAGAATTTTTAGTAGTATCGGCTATAAAAAATGGAGGGTGATTCAATCTATATTTCATTACAAGAAGCAACTCAACATTGCGGTTATTCGCAAGAGTATTTATCTTTAAGGGCGAGGCAGGGAAAATTAAAGGCAATTAAATTTGGCAGAAATTGGGTCACTAAAAAAGAATGGTTGGAAGAATATTTAGGTCAGACAGAAGAATACAAAAATAATCTTAATAATAAAAAAGTTGTTTTCGCCACTGTTCCTCCGCCGGCAAATCTTCCGATAGAGCGGCCAGCGCCGCTAACTCGCTTTGGGTTTATTATGGCGCTGGCTTTTGTTTTGGCTGTAACCGTAACATTTCACGGCAGAGAAACTTTTAAGACGTCCTTCGAAGACGCCACTCCTTTAGTGGCAGAGTTCAGCGAAAACTTTGATAGAGGATTAGCAATGACTATGGAAGAAATTAATTTACAGATATCAGAAAGCGTTTATCAAATGGCAAGCGCTAGCCAAGCCACCACTGGCGTGGTTCAGGAATACTTCCAGTGGCTTGGCCGCCAATATATTAATGCCAATAATTTTGTTGAACAAAAACTAAGTATAGTAAACGGTTTTGACCTTCTCGTCCTCAACTATGTAAAAGCCAACAACTCTTTAGAGAAAAATCTTAGTGAAGATATCAATGATTTAGTTCAAGGATATAATCTTTTGGTTTCAAATGTCAAAAAAGAAATTTATAGCCTCGCTCGCAGCGTAGAAAGCGCTTATCAATTTGTTATTCGGCCTTGGCGAGAAGCGCCCGAGATTTCGGTAGTTGAAAAAATCGTTCGTCCCCAACCAGAGGAGGGAGCAATAGTAGTTCCTTATCCAAAAGAAAAAACCGCCGAAGTCAAAGGAAAACTAGAGACGGCTTTTTCAGACAAAGTAGAGATAAAACCCGACGAAAGCGGTCGAGCCGGAATTATTAAACCTTTAATCAAGGAAGCCGAAGCCCAAGAATACTTATACCTGATTGTGCCCGTTAACGAAACACAGATTAACACAGATGGGAACACGGATTAACACAGATCCGGACCACATGTTTAAAATACTTA
>Ga0100390_10003695_pt1 | contig 13320 bp, 20 predicted proteins | sample CryGeymeta201514_FD_81540 | JGI IMG/M metagenome (GOLD analysis project Ga0100390, IMG submission 81540) | Groundwater microbial communities from Crystal Geyser aquifers in Utah, USA - Crystal Geyser metaG 2015-14 | ecosystem: Environmental > Aquatic > Deep subsurface > Groundwater | place... | reverse complement strand
TTATGTTTTTATAAAAACATAAAAGTGGTGCTCGGTGGCGATTTTAATAGTCGCTTCACTCCTTAAAAATCAACCATGACCACAGCAACAAAAAAACCAGCTGCAAAAAAGTCCGTAACAAAAAAAGTTGCAGACAAAGAAGTAACGCACAAGCTTCGTATTCGCGTACGCGCGTATGAAAACAAAGTGCTGGACAATTCTGTGAAGCAAATTGTGGACACCGTGCTTCGTTACGATGCTGAGGTCATTGGGCCAATACCTCTTCCCACTGAGATAAAGAAGTACACAGTCCTTCGCTCAGCATTCATTTACAAGAATGCGCGTGAACAGTTTGAAATGCGTGTTCACAAGAGATTGATTGACATCTTAAATCCGAATGCAAAAGTTGTTGAGGCTCTCACCAATCTTTCGCTCCCATCAGGCGTTAATATTGATGTGAAGATGATGTAAGATGGGAAACGATTGACAACTGACACCGCTTGTGGACAATTGACAGGAATACGAGAAGGAGAAAATGAAAGTTTGTTGATTATTAAAATACCAACAATCACATGAAAATGTAGATTGCAATGGTTACCGTAAATTACCGATATGAAATTTATTCTAGGAAAAAAAGAAAATATGTTCTCGTTCGTCGGCTCTGACGGGCGCGCAACCGCTGCAACACTTCTTTCTGTTGGGCCTGTTTCTATTACACAGGTAAAATCAAAAGAAAGCGACGGATACGATGCTATTCAAATGGGCTTCGGCACTCGCGCTGAAAAAAACATTTCAAAAGCAGTTCAGGGTCACACAAAGGACATCGGACTATTCATGACCATTTGCGAGTTTCGTGTTGACGACTCAAGCGCATGGAAAAAGGGCGACACTATAGACGCGTCAGTTTTTGAAATTGGTGACGAGGTTACTGTTTCAGGCACATCAAAAGGCAAAGGTTTCCAGGGTGTAGTGAAGCGTCATGGTTTTCATGGAGGAAGCCGTACTCACGGACAGAAGCATTCCGAGCGTGAACCGGGTTCTATTGGCTCAACAGGTCAGCAGAAGATTTCAAAAGGTCGTCGCATGGGAGGACGCATGGGTGGGGAGCGCATCACCGTAAAAGGTTTGCGTGTGCTCGGCGTTGATACTACTAATGGCAAGATTCTCGTATCTGGTTGTGTACCAGGTATTAAAGGAGCACTCCTTGAGATTAAGGCAACTTCTAAATAATCTTTACTACTATGGAAGCAAAAATTTACAATACAAAAGGAAAGGAAGCAGGAAAGATTGCCTTGAACGAAAAGGTGTGGGGACTTTCTTGGAATGCTGATTTGGTTCACCAAGTTGTTGAATCAATGCGCTCAAACGCGCGTACATCATCAGCACAGGTAAAGGACCGCAGTGATGTTTCTGGCGGTGGGAAGAAGCCATGGGCGCAAAAGGGTACTGGGCGAGCTCGTCACGGCTCGTCACGTTCACCTATTTGGCGTCACGGAGGTGTTACGCACGGCCCAATGAACGAAAAGGATTACTCAAAGAAGATTAACAAAAAAGTTCGCGCGAAGGCTCTCTACACTGTGCTTTCAGAAAAGATGCGCAATGGCGAAGTGCTTTTTGTTGATGCTATTTCCATGAAAGCTCCAAAGGCTACTGAAGCAAAGGGTATCCTTTTTGCTCTCGCAGGAGTGAAGGGCTTTGAAAAAATGCTCACAAAGAAAAAAAATGCGGCGTACTTTGCAACAAGCGAAAAGTCGGATGCTGTAAGCAAGAGTTTTGCAAACTTTGGAAACGTTGAGTTTGACTCGGTAGAGAATATGAACCCAATTGACCTATTGAACCACAAATACGTCGTGATTGTGAGCCCAGAGAAAGCTATTAGTTTTATTGAAGGCAAGCTCGCAACAGCAACTGCAGTCACTGCTAAATAACCCACACTATCATGGCTATTTTTACAAAAACAACAAAAGAAGCAAAGGTTACAAAGGTGACCAAAGCAAAAAAGGAGGGAGCTCTTGCTCTTGGTTCTCGAGTGAACGCTATCGTTCGCCCACACATTACCGAGAAGGCGGCTATTCTTGCTGAAAAAGGAACCTACGTGTTTGAGGTTGCAAGGGACACAAATAAGATTGAAATTGCAAAAGCGATTGAGGCTCTTTACAATGTAAAGCCTACTCGCGTAAACATTGTAAATCTTCCTAATACTCGCGTGTTTGTTCGCAACCGAAAGGGCGTGAAATCAGGAATTCGCAAGGTGTTGGTCACGCTGAAGAAAGGCGATAAGATTGAAGTCGTCTAATTTTTATTATCATGAAGAAAAGAAAACCAACAACACCATCAAATCGCCAAACATCTCACGTAACGTATCGAGGTGTCTTGACTGCAACAAAGCCTTTAAAGGCTCTTACTACTGGATTTAGCCGTGGCGTAGGACGCAATGCGTTTGGTCGCATCACTACTCAGCACAAAGGAGGCGGACACAAGCGTTCATATCGCGAGATTGATTTTCGTTTTGACAAAATCGGTATTCCCGCAAAGGTAGAGACCGTTGAGTACGACCCAAATCGCTCAGGATTTATTGGAGTAGTTTGCTATGCAGACGGCGAGCGCCGTTACAACCTACTTCCAAAAGGGATTAAGGCTGGTGATTCGCTAATTGTTGCCGAGGACGCTCCTATTAAGCCAGGTAACCGCACCATCTTGCGCAAGCTTCCTGTTGGCACATTTGTGTACAACATTGAGCTTCAGCCAAACGGTGGCGCGCGCATTGCGCGTTCAGCGGGAAATTATGCCGAAGTTGTCGCAAACGACCGCGGTCAGAGTCATTTGAAGATGCCTTCTGGAGAAATCCGAAAGGTTTCAGAAAATGTATGGGCTTCAATCGGCTCTGTTTCAAACGAAGAATACAAGCACAGAAATGTTGGTAAGGCGGGACGTAATCGTTGGCTAGGTATCCGACCAACAGTCCGCGGTTCTGCAAAGAACCCTGTTGATCACCCATACGGCGGAGGGGAGGGATCTCAAGGTCGCGGTACAAAGCGTCCAAAGACAAAGTATGGAAAGGTAACGGGAGGTCGCAAGACACGTTCACCAAAGAAATACTCAAACAACCTCATCGTCGCCCGTCGCAAGACCAAGCGTTCGAAGTAAATATAAATATTATCCCCGCTGTTCGGAGAACATCGGGGATAATATTTATCAATATTGGGGTTGACACATCTGCTTAAAAATGTATTATTTACCGCAGATTGAGTTTCTTTGTCAATCGAGCAATTCTCGTCAGACTTATGGTTTGTTGAGACTCGGTATCATTAATGCAGTACTATGAAAAGGAGTTAGTCATGAAAAAAATACTGATGTTGTTAAGCATCATCACCGTCTTTGCTCTCACAGCATGTGGCAGTAGCGGAGAATCTACTCCTCCATCAGCAACCTATACCATTACTGCAACTGCAGGTGCAGACGGCACAGTGTCACCACTTGGTGTCACAAATGTAACCCAGGGGAATTCACAGGGTTACACTATGGCGCCGAGTTCAGGTTTCCACGTAGCAACGCTCTCAATCGATGGCGCGTCAATATCACCTGTAAATGCCTATACGTTCACAAACGTTCAGGCTAACCATACCATCAGTGCTACATTCTCACTTATACCACCACCACAGACATACAGTATCTCTGGTTCGGTTACGGGTGGGGTTCAGTCGGGCGTAACGGTCTCTGTAAGCCCAGGAAGCACCGAGACAAATACGTTAGCAGATGGAAGTTACATGTTTTCTGGTTTGTCTAACGGGTCTTACACAGTTACTGCGTCGCATCCAGACAACCCAACCTTTTCACCGTCGGAAAGTATTACGGTTACGGTGAATGGCGCAAATGTAACTGGTGTAAATTTCACAACACCGGTGCCAGTGCTCGCGGTCGGGAAGCTTTTGTATCCGTGTTCTATGGCAATATGCACAAAAGACCTATCGTCAGGCGTGGAAAGTGTTGTTTATGGGGCATATAACAGCTACCCAGATACTATTGTCCCATATCGGACATGGAATAATGTTGCGTTTATCGGTTCTAATATCAATGGAGTTGTTGGTATGTCTTTATCAACACTTGCCAGTATCGGGAGGATAAATGCTAATTATTTACTGGCTTCATATTGCTCAGCATGGCCTGCGGATCACCCTGCTGTAAGTTTCGACATTAGCCCGCTTGGCGATTTTGCGGTTATGGCGAGTAATTGTACGCCACTTGGGTCTACGGCTAGAAAGGACATTTTCTTGGTGAAGATGGATGGTTCAGCCATGTGGGTACGAGTCACTGATGATGTGGCGTCTGATTCACAGCCAGTTATTGGTGGGGTGAATTTGACGACAGGCTATGTTACTGTACTTTTTGTCAGAGATGGCACCGAGATATTGCAACAGATTGTTGACCCAGCACTTGATTTGCTTGTTGGAGTACAAACTGTTGTGGCAAGTAACGTGATGGGCGGTGTGCGCGCAATGTCGGTCAACTCTACCTATACGCATTTGGCATTTATGAAAAATGTTGGGGGAGTATCCCACATTACCGTAGCGCCTTTGGCGGGTGGCCAAGAAATTAACCTCGGTGCCGGCACAGACCCGTACTGGTCGCTTGATGGCAGTAATCTCATTATGTACACCAACGCAGGCGCTCTGTGGGCAATGAATCCCGATGGCACTGGGAAAATGAGCGTCCCAGTTCCGAGCAATTTGCAGTACGGACTTGGGAAGGTAGTTTTCGGTCCTGCCGGATACTAATGTTTGATTGAGATAGATGTAAAATTGACCCCGTCGCTCTAGAGCGACGGGGTTTTTTTAGAATTATCCACACCTATTATAGCTTGTTTTATTTTTAGGTGATATAATACCTATATGAACATCAAAACATTCTCAATCCACTCTGTGCGCAACGTGTCCGCATTTATTATAGCCTTGGGGCTTGGGTACACGGCATATATTGTTAATCCGACATCCGTAGGGCCGACAAAAGTAGAGGCAGCGCCAACATCACTTACTGGCTATGCGTGGAGCGATACTATTGGGTACATTAGTTTTAGTTGCACAACATGTGGTGCTGGGAACCATGCAGTTACTCTCGACCAAAGAACTGGTGACTTCTCAGGTATTGCATGGTCATCGGATATTGACACAGTGCCAAATCCAGACCAGGGGGGAATTGGCTGGATTAGTTTTAATCGCGCGCAGACTGGGAACCCGCCGAGTGCGCCATATAATACAGTAGGTGGAGCAATTGCAAAAACTGACATGTCAGGGAATGTTACTGGTTGGGCGCGCGCGCTCGCTGCTTGTGATCCTAACTGCGCAACAACTCCTGGTGCTGGACCAAATACTGGTGGTTGGGACGGGTGGATTAAGCTCTCTGATTCTACTTGGACAAATGGAGTAAAGATTAACCCTGATGATGGTAAATTTTCTGGCTATGCATGGGGAGGTGCGCAAACCACTAGTCCTTCTGGCGATAGTACACCTGGCGGTGTAAGTGTTATTGGTTGGATTAATTTTTCAGGAACAGCGCAGGATTCAAGCACCTATTTTGTTCAAGGACCGCCCCTAATCCCTGTATGTTCTGCTACGGACTCATCAAGCTATATTTACGGAGACTGCCAGGGAACTTGCGTGAGCGGTGGAGTGTCAGAACAAACTGTTGAGGGTTTTAAGTATGCTACTTGTCTAGATGGAACAGTGCCAGCTCCAGTGTCACCACAGTCATGCACAACAACATTGACCTGTACAGATATTCCTGGGGAATTATGGATAGTAGGCGATGGGATTTGTAATACTGGCGCTGGAGAAAATTCAACAAATTCACTTACTGATTGTAAGCCAAAGACGAGGTTCTGGCAGTTCTAGGTGGTGTAGGGTTGAATGTAGAATACTGAATAGCGAATATAAAATGGTGTTTCAAGCAAAAACTTGTTTAAAGGAGGGTTTTTGTATGGAATTCCTGCATTAATTTAACATTCTATATTCGATATTCCATATTCTACACAGTAACTTGGATAAGTTCACATACATATGAGAATTCTCATCGGCCTAAAAACCGTCAAAAATGGAGTATTATGTAAAGAACCGGGAAAATTCTCATATGTAGTGAACTAATACATAAATTTGACATTCCCACCAAATCTGATAGGATACAGAACGAGCTCACTCCGAGCTTGTTTTGTATCCACAAGACAATGAGCGAAGCGACATTGGATTGTTTACCCAGTTAAATGCGATTTTTCAAATCGCATTTAACTGGGTGGAGATTTTTACAGTCGCTTCGCTCCTTAAAAATTAACCATGACACGATCACTCAAAAAAGGACCATTTATTGACCCAAGACTTCTTGAAAAGCTTGAGGGTAAGAGCGCTTCCACTGCGGAAATGATAAAGACTTGGGCACGCTCAAGCCAGATATCACCTGAAATGGTTGGGTTTCTTTTTGGTGTGTACAATGGCAAGACACATCTAGAGGTTCGCGTGACCGAAGATATGGTGGGGCACAGGCTCGGAGAGTTTTCCCCTACGAAGAAATTCGTAAGACACGGAGGTAAGATGCAGAAAGAGCTTGAGCAGAAGAAGAAAGAAGCAGAAATTACTGCTGCAAAGGCTGCTAAGTCTGAAACCCCTGCCGCTAAGAAAAAATAGTGAAAATCAATGAGTGAGGTGAATAGGATTTTCCTACCCAGTTAAATGATTTCAAATTAGTAATATGACACAATTTATGCTAAAATCGCACAACATTAATAATTCCCTGACTGTGGTTTTAATAGTGAATTTGAAATCGCGATTTGAAAAATCGCATTTAACCGGGTGGAGATTTTCTAAATCTCGCCTCACTCGCTAAGAAAATCAACCATGAAAGCAATTCTTAAAAGCTATCGTCAAGCGCCACGCAAGGTTCGCCTAGTGGCAAATCTCATCAAAGGCAAGACCGCCCCTCGCGCGCTTGCCCAACTTGACGTGCTTCCAAAGCGAGCGTCTGGCGTAATGAAAAAGCTTTTGATGTCGGCTATTGCAAATGCAAAAGAAAATGACGGGATCGCTCTTGAAGACCTTTTTGTAAAAGAAGTGCGCGTTGATCAGGGAACAATTCTAAAGCGTTCAATGCCAAAGTCCCACGGCTCAGCGCACCCTATTCACAAGCACACAAGTCACATTATGATTGAGCTCATCGCGAGTGCAGACGTAGCTCCTTCTAAGAGAGCTACAAAGAAGGAGGCTATTGTAGAAGGTGAGCCAAAAAAGGTTTCAAAGAAAGTTGCTCTTGCAAATGTAAAGGCATCGGCGAAGCCGAAAGGAACGTCCATAAAGACTAAAAACTAATGACTATCAACTAATCTCATGACACACATCGTACATCCATATGCGCATCGTTTGGGAATCATCCGTGACTGGAAGTCACGCTGGTTTGGCGCAAAAGATGATTTCAAAAAGTTCCTAAAGGGTGACGTGCTAATTCGTAAGTTTTTGGACAAGCGTCTTAGAGGTAGCTACATTGCGGGCATTGAAATAGAGCGCAACGCAAAAACATTTCGTATCCTCGTAAAAACAGCTCGCCCTGGTATGGTTATTGGTCGCGCAGGAGAGGGTTCAGTAAAGCTCAAGAATGACATTTTGAAGGAAGCTACTCGCCTAAAGCTAGATATCCCAAAAGACTTTAAGCTTGATGTTGAGGAAGTGCGTTCACCTGAGTCAAACGCGGGTGTTGTCTCCGAGATGGTTTGTGAAGGGCTTGAAAAGCGTCTTCCTTTTCGCATGGTTTTGAAGCAGACCATTGAAAAGGTGATGGCAAACCGCGATGTAAAAGGCGCGCGCATTGCAATCTCGGGTCGTCTAGGTGGTGCGGAAATGGCGCGCTACGAGCAGATTCGTCGCGGAGGTATCCCCCTTCAGACATTCCGCGCGGACATTGATTTCGCAAAGAACACTGCGCGCCTTCCTTACGGCGCTATCGGCGTGAAGGTTTGGATTTACAAAGGTCAGATTTTTGCCGACAGCAAAAAGAAGCTCGTTGTTCACGAACAAACAAATTTTTAATACACTAACATGTTATTTCCTAAAAAAGTAAAATTCAGAAAGTGGCAGAACGCTCGCAAGAGTGAGGCGAAGCTTGCAATGCCTGAAACACGAGGGATTACTCTTGCTTTTGGTTCGTACGGGCTAAAGGCTGAGACACAGGCTCGTGTGAAGTCAAACCAGATTGAGGCATCACGTAAAGCTATCGTTCGCACAATCACAAAGGTTGGAAAGATGTGGATCCGTATTTTCCCAGACCGACCATGGACACAGAAGGGAGCGCAAGTAGGTATGGGTAAAGGAAAAGGCGAGCTCCAGGGTTACGTGTTTGAAGTTCGTCCTGGGCGCGTGCTTTTTGAAGTTGATGGTGTTGATGAGGCGACAGCCGTAAAGGCGCTCAAGAAGGCTGGAGCAAAGCTTCCTCTTAAGACACGCATCGTTCGCCGAATGGAAACTGCATAATTTAGAATACTTTTATGAAAGAAATTAAAAAAATAAACGCAGAAGATTTAGTAAAACTCCTTGCAGAAAAGAGGGAGGCTGTTCGCGCGTTTCGTTTTGACATTGCAGGTTCCGCAAAAAAGAACGTGAAAGCGAAAATGACAGCACGCAAGGAAATCGCGCGCATTCTTACAGAAGAGAATTTGCGAAAGAGTACGGGCGCTAATGTAAACGCATAACACTACTATTATGGAAACAAAGAATAAAAAAACTATTGAGACAAGCAACGTAACACGAAAGCAACTTCATGGTACCGTGGTGTCTGACAAAATGATGAAGACTGTCACTGTGCTTGTAAATCGTTTCGTAAAGCATCCAAAATATGGGAAGTTTATGAATATTTCAAAGAAGTACAAGGCGCACGACGAGGCTGGCGCATACAAAGAGGGGGACAAAGTAACCATTGAAGAGTGTCGTCCAATTTCAAAAGACAAGTCATTTCGAGTTATTCAAAGAGAGAAGCGATTATGAATAACTGACCCAGTTAAATGATTCCAAATTTGCATAAATTAGGAATTACGATTTGAAAAATCGCATTTAACAGGGTGAAGTTTTTCTAATCTCGCTACGCTCAATAACAAAAACATCATGATTCAACCACAAACAATCGTAAAAATAGCAGACAACACAGGCGGAAAGATCGGACGCGTTTTCAAAGTTCTTGGAAGCTCAAAGAAGCGCTACGCGATGATTGGAGACTTGGTTGTTTTCTCTGTTCAGGTTGCTGAGCCTCGCAAGTCTGTAAAGAAGAAGGATGTCCTCACAGGTCTCGTTGTTCGCACGCGCAACGCGTACCGTCGCAAGGATGGTTCATACATTCGTTTTGATGACAATGCGGTTATCGTTGTTGACAAGGTAAAGAAGGAGGCAAAGGGAAGTCGTATTTTTGGACCTATCCCTCGTGAGATTACTGAAATTGGTTATAACAAAATTGGTTCACTAGCACCTGAAGTGCTTTAATAAAAATTATTTACCCTACTACTAAAATGAAACTCAAAAAAGGAGACAATGTGGTTATCACAACAGGAAAGGACAAAGGGAAGAAAGGAAAAATCCTTGAGGTTTTTCCATCTGCAAATCGCGTGGTAGTAGAGGGCGCAAATATTTCTAAACTTCACGAAAAATCTCGTACAAAAGGAAAGGCTGGACAGATTGTAGAGAAGCCTATGCCTATCAATGCGTCAAATGTGATGATTGTAGATCCAAAGGCTGGAGCGCGCACGCGTGTTGGCATCAAGAAGATTGACGGCAAGAATGTTCGCGTCACAAAGAAAAGTGGCTCTGAACTCAAATAATTTTTAATAATATGAAATCAGCATTTAAAACAATTAAAGAGAGACAGGCAGACGCATTTGATGCGATGAAGAAGGATTTTGGATACAAGGCCAAGCTTGCTGCTCCGCGTCTAGTAAAGGTAGTTGTGTCAGCAACAACTGGTCGCTCAAAGGACAAAAATAGAAATGAAATGGTTATTGAACGTCTTGCAAAGGTCACTGGACAGAAACCAGCGCTTCGCTCCGCAAAGAAGTCCATCGCGGCCTTCAAGCTTCGTGAAGGAGACAAAATTGGTGTTGCTGTGACTCTCCGTGGCGCGCGCATGATGGGTTTTCTGGACAAATTTTTCAATGTTGCTATTCCACGTACTCGCGACTTTCGTGGTTATGACAGAAAAAGTATTGATGAAATGGGTAATCTCACACTTGGTGTAAAGGAGCAAACAATTTTTCCTGAGTGTTCAGACGAAGACATAAAGGACCTTTTTGGTTTAGCAGTTACAGTTGTGACAACAGCAAAGAACAAGAAGGAGGCAACGGCATTTTTTGATATACTCGGCGTCCCGTTCAAAAAGTAGGAAAAACCCCTTATTTTAGCGCATTACGTCGTTGTTTCATTTTGTCGTCTCGTCGCCGCCGTACAATAAGTACATCTCCGTCGAACGACAAAACTCACGCCTCGTACTGCATCTAAAATAAGTGGTTTTTTGCTAAATTCAAGCTCCGTTTAGGCTTTGCCTAAACGGAGCTTGCCTATTGTATTTTTTGGCAGATATGGTATAATTTATATAATTGGATACACATGGGGTGTGTTCAAGAGTTCTTTTTCAGAGGAGAAATATTATGCCAAAGGGGACGCTTTTTGCAAGCAAACTTGGTTCGGATTCCATTTTGGAAACCGAGCATTTGGATGACCACGGAACAGCAGACGGACTGGCCATTGAAGGTAGCCCTGTCAATCTGTACGGCGTGCACGACGATAAAGAAAACAGCTATGGACGCCGGTTCAGTGGCCAGGCATTCTTTGCCTTTGGGGGCAATGTCGGTTGCATGCATGCATAAAAGCAATATTGGTATTTGTAACATATGTAACACAAAAATAAAACCAAAATAAATTCTAAACAGGCGTCTCAAAAAGGCGCCTTTTTTGTTGCCGAGAAGACTTGCGTTATTGACGAATAAATGGTAATATTTTTCACAGTTAATCATGAGTTCTGTGGTTATTTATGGTAGTGTTCTTATCCCCTTTTTAGGGGAGAAGAACATGTCAATTTGCAATTCAAGTACAGGCAGTAAGTAATCCTACTCATGATTTATGTGTAGAGGTTACTCAGGCTGGGTACGGGCACATTGTATCTGGGTGTTACAGCGCTTTCCACGACAACAGCGACGATCTCCCAGAGTTGCTTATTGCTGGTGACGAGGCACAGCCGTTTTGGGACAATGAGTATGTCCACAATAACAGCATCTCAACTAGCGATGACAACGAGACTCAGTATTCGTCTTTGGATGCCATGGTTGTGGCAGAAGAAAGGGAATACTGTGTTTACCCAAGGAGTGAAGACAAACCCTCACCACCAAGAAAAATGAAAAAGGCGGGGTCGGTGTGCAGAAAACTTGATTGTTATGAAACGGGCTCATCGGCTCATTCCCGCATTCAGGCTTGGTTTGCTGACAAAACCAGTAAATATCCGATGGTCATCGGGCCACTGCGTATCACCTGAGACTTACCTCATTTTTCACAAAAGGCACCCAGCGGTACCTTTTTTCTTTGAAGGGGTTGACTATATTCCACCATATGATAGGATGCTTCTATAGGTTTTTTGAGCAATCCGCGCACCTCCTTTTGAAGACAATTGCGCAAGCAAAGGTCTTCAAAAGAATCTGCGTGCGATATTGCTGAAAAACGAGTGATGCTCGGTTGCGATTTTAAACTTCGCTATCGCTAAAATAAAATCAACCATGGCAAAAACATCAGTAACTGCGCGCGCCAACAAGGTGCCTAAATTCAGCTCACGCATTGTGCGTCGTTGTTTTAACTGTAGCCGTCGTCGCGGTTATATGCGCGATTTTGACCTTTGCCGTATTTGTTTCCGCGAGCTTGCCAATGATGGCAAGATTCCTGGAGTAAAGAAGTCTTCTTGGTAATTTCTATTTATTATGCACGACCCAATTTCAGATATGCTTATTCGCATTAAGAACGGAGGTACAGCCGGCAAGGAAATTGTCGAGATGCCTTTTTCTAATGTGAAAGAAGCAATAGCTAAAGTTCTTTTTACAGAAGGATACATTACATCCTACGCAAAGAAAGGAAAGAAAGTTCAAAAGACTCTTGAGGTTGGCATTGCATACGAAGGAAAGACTCCCCGTGTTTCAGACTTAGCGCGTATGTCAAAGCCATCACGCCGTTTCTATCTCGGCGCTGATGAGATAAAGCCAATCAAGAATGGTTTTGGTTTGATGGTTATGTCTACGCCAAAAGGTATTATGACAGGAGCTGATGCAAAGAAAGGTCGAGTTGGAGGCGAAGCTCTCTTTAAAATCTGGTAATAATCATACTAATACTTAATTACATGTCACGAATTGGAAAAAAAGGCGTAACTATCCCCCATGGAACAACAGTCACTTATACTGACACTGTGTTCACTGTGAAAGGTCCTTTGGGGGAGCTTTCGCGAGACTTCGCTGGTCCTGTTGATATAAAAGTAGAAGGAAACACTATTTTGTTTGCTCCTAAAAACAACTCAAAAGAAGCACGCGCTCTCTGGGGCACATATGCATCACATCTTGTGAACATGGTTGCCGGCGTGAACACCGCATTCGTAAAGAAGCTCATCATTGAAGGTGTGGGTTACAAAGTTGAGGCACAAGGCAACGTTCTAGTATTCTCTCTTGGTTTCTCGCACAAGGTTCCTATGAATATCCCAGCAGATGTGAAAGTATTGGTAGAGAAAAATGTTCTAACGATCTCTTCAATTAATAAAGAATCCGTTGGACAGTTTGCGGCGCAGATTCGCGCAAAAAAGAAGCCAGAGCCATACAAGGGCAAGGGTATTCGTTACGGTACGGAAGTTATTCGTCGCAAGCAGGGTAAGAAGTCTGCCTAATATTATTTAAAAATATGACTACAAAATTAACAAAAAGCGAACAGCGTACACGTCGTCACAATCGCATCCGCGCAAAAGTGTCCGGTACTTCGGAGCGCCCACGCCTCGCTATTTTCAAGTCAAACAGTTATATTTATGCGCAGATTATTGATGACACAAAAGGTGTAACATTGTCTTCTGTTTCAGATATGGGTATGGGGCTCAAGGGCGACAAGAAAAATATGACGAAGACAGAGCGCGCAAAGCTTGCGGGGGAAGCTCTTGCAAAGGGCGCAAAAGCAAAAGGGCTTTCAGCGGTTGTTTTTGACCGTGGAGGGTTCATCTTTACCGGTCGTGTGCGCGCATTTGCCGATGGCGCGCGCGAGGGCGGTCTAGTATTCTAAATATTTTAATAATTATATGACAGAAACAAGCACA
>Ga0100390_10003683_pt1 | contig 13348 bp, 13 predicted proteins | sample CryGeymeta201514_FD_81540 | JGI IMG/M metagenome (GOLD analysis project Ga0100390, IMG submission 81540) | Groundwater microbial communities from Crystal Geyser aquifers in Utah, USA - Crystal Geyser metaG 2015-14 | ecosystem: Environmental > Aquatic > Deep subsurface > Groundwater | place... | reverse complement strand
GGTCGCGGTATAGCTGGCGCTGGCCAGGTCGGCTGGTGCTTTGGTACTGACCAGGTATTTGTCAAACGAGCGCTTGCCGTCAAAGCCGTAAAACCAGAACTTGGTGCCAGCCATCAGCTTGTCCAGACCCTTGTTGATCTCCGGAAAGCGCGAAAAGTCCTGTAAACCACTGGGCTTGCCAACAACCGCGATGCCCAGGCGGTGCATGGTTTGCTTGAAGTGCTCTTTGTCGTCATGACAATTCAGGCACGCTGAAGTCCCGACATACGTTGCATTGGCCGGAGTGTTGCCAGACAGCTTGACGGTCAGGGGCTTGGCGGCCAATTCGGTCGTGCTCATGGCGGTGCGACTCAAGGAGCCACCAGGCAAATGGCTGGTATCGGCGGGTTCCACATAAACAAAGTAATTGCCACCCGGTACGCTTGCAAAATCAAACTCGCCGCTGGCGTTGGTTTTGACATGAAGGTAACGGTCGCGGTTGGCGGCCAGGTTGTCTTCCAAAGGCTCGTCGTTTTTGGCGTCCTTCTTGACTTCGATCGGCGTCTTGGCCATGGCCGCAACATCGGTGGCAGGAATCAACCAGACGCTAGCCCCCGCCATTTTCTGGAACCGTTCCGGACTGCCGTTTTCGACCACGCCTTTGACTGGCGCACTGGCAGTGCTCTTGAGATCAGTCTGCGTGCAAGCAGCCATCAAGAACGTTGCAGCCAGGGCCGTCAAGCTCCCGGCAAGAATTTTTCGCATAGCACACTCCTTCATTAGTTAAATATCAACTGCCAAATTATGCAAACTTCGTGCCATGGACATCACATCTTCTCACACTGGCTCGTTGCAGCCATGCCGGCCCTAATCCGAAAAAATGGCCGTCACCAGAACGCGACACCTGTCACATTTCAGTGACAAAACCCCAACGTTTCATGCGCACATAAAGATTTTGTCTGGGAATGCCGCTCAGGCGTGCCGCCTCAGACATGTTGCCAGCGGCTGCAGCCAACAAGTCACGCAAATAGTCACGCTCAAAACCGGCCCGGGCTTGTCGGTAAACGAGCTTCGGCAGGGCGGCAGTGGTCGTCATGGAATCAGCGCCCTGCCCTGAACCACCGCTCGGGCGCAAGTGCACCGCATCAATCACACCGCCAGGCTGCATGGCCACAACACGCTCAATGCAATGCTGCAGTTCGCGCACATTGCCAGGCCACGGCTGGGCCTCCAGGGCAGCCAGTGCCGCAGGCGTAAAAGGGCCGCATTGCTTACCAAACTTGGTGTTGTAAAAATCCAGAAAGTGCACCGCCAGGCGAAACACGTCGCCCTCGCGCTCACGAACAGGTGGCAAATGCACGGCCACCACGTTGATGCGGTAGAACAAATCTTCGCGAAAGCGCCCGGCCTTGACCTCGCCCGCCAGTGCCCGATTAGTGGCGCAAATCAGACGGAAATCAGTGGTGCGAGGCTGGGTGCTGCCAATGCGGCAAAAGCTGTGATCCTGTAGCACACGCAGCAGACTGCTTTGCAGCTTGGGGCTCATGTCGGCAATTTCGTCCAGAAACAGATTGCCGCCATGGGCCTTTTCAAAGTAACCTGCGCTGGCCTGGGCGGCACCGGTAAAAGCGCCCTTTTCGTAGCCAAACAACAGACTCTCCAGCAGCGACTCGGGCAGGCCGCCGCAGTTGACTTCCAGAAATGCCTTGCCGGAGCGCGGGCTGTGAGCATGGATCAACTTGGCGATCACGTCCTTGCCGGTGCCGCTTTCACCCTCCAGCAGCACCGTGGTGTCGAGCCCGGCCACCTGCTGAATTTGACCCAGCATGCGCGTCATGGTCGCCGATTGCCCCACCACCACGGGTGCGCCCGAGGTCACAGCCAGGCGGGTGCGCAGGCTGTTGATTTCGCGATAAGCCGCGTCGATCTCAAGCGCCTTGCCAATCACGGCTTCCAGCGCTTCCAGGTCTTCGAACGGTTTGGTCAAGTAGTCGAACAAGCCCTCGCGCACGGCGGCCACGGCATCGCGCACGTCGGCAAATCCGGTCATCAAAATCGCCACCATGCGCGGGCGCTGAGTGCGAAACTCGCGCAGCAAATCCAGCCCCTGGTGGTTGGGCAGGCGCTGGTCCATCAGCACCAGGTTGAAGTCATGCTCAGCGAACAACTGGCGTGCCACCGCGCCATCAGGCGCCAGAAAAACCTGCGCGCTACTGCGCAGCATTTGCGAAATCAGCGTGCGGGTGTAGCGGTCGTCATCGACGACCAGTATCTTGGGCATCATGGTTGAGCTTTGGGTTGGTCTGAGGCAACCAAATCGCAAATTGTGTGCCACCTTCAGATAAATTTTCGACGCTGACAAAACCCTGGTGCAGCAAGGCCACGTGTTGCACCACCGACAGGCCCAGGCCTGTGCCTTCACGGCGGGTGGTGAAAAACGGGCTGAACACCTTGTCGAGAATCTCGGGGGCAATGCCACGGCCATGGTCGCGCACCGTCAGCGCCCAACCCGGCGCGCCGGTGTCAGGGTGCGACTGCGCCTGCAAGCTGATCACAATCGCGCCCTCACCTTCGGTGGCCTGCGCGGCATTAATCAGCAAATTGAATAGTGCATGACGCAGCAAGATCGGGTCCACCTCCAGCACCACGCTCGTCTTTGGAAAATTCAGTTCCACCGGAATCCGGCCTTGTACCGTCTGACGAAACATCAACACGGTCTCATTGACCACTTGCGCCATATCAATCGCATGGCACTCGAACTTGGACACCTTGGCAAAGCGCAACATCGACGTGATGAAGGTATGGCAGTCTTCACCGGCGCGGCGGATCTCGGCCAGCAGTTCGCGGGTGCGCACCGGGTCGTCGGCCTCGCGCACCGCCAATTGGGCCAGGTTGACCACCCCCACCAGCGGATTGTTGAGCTGATGCGCAATCTCGCCGACCATGGTACCGAGCGCCGAGAGTTTTTCAGTCTGCAGAATGCGCGCATGCTCGGTGCCCAGGCGCAGTAGCTGATGTTCCAGATCGTGCTGGCGCTGGTAGTCGCGCTCGACCCGGTCCAGCGCAAAATAAAAGAGCCACAGCACAAAGGTTCCGACCAGTGAGCTCAGCAGGGTTACCGTGACAATCGAACGCTGAAACGTCTGCTGCAAGCCGCTGATGTCACGCATCACCACCAAATCGCCAATGCGACGGCCGCTCGCGTCATCCAGCGGCAGCATGGCCAGATGCAGCGTTTTGTCGTCCTGAGAGAAAACCTGGTTGGCGCCGCCGCGCAGGGCGGTCAGCATCGCGTCGTCGATGGCAACGGGCGCTGGCACGCGGGTCTGCGCCACCAGCACCTGTTGCGCAAAATGGTCCCAGTTACCCTGGCGCTTGAGCAACGCAAGCCCCTGATGCCATTGCTGGGCCGGCAAAAACTGTTTATCCACCAACACGAACAAGTCCACGGCCAAAGTCTCGTGAATTTCGTTCACCAGATGACCGATTTCCTCGCCCATTTCGACGTAACCCAACAGCCCCTGAGCACTTTGCCAGGGAGCCACCAGGCGCAGCGTCAGCGTGCCCAAGGCGCCCAGTTCCAGACCGTGAACAGACGCATTCTGGCTGCGCGCCTGGATGGTGGTGGTGCGCGTGATGGCATCGCCAAACTGCTCCGGGCTGTGCAAGCGAACCAAGTTGACAAGTTCCGGGCTGTTGAAATAAAGATGAGTAATGCGGTGTTCAGCATGCAGGATTTGAAACAGCGGGTCGGCTTCGCGCAGTAAGGCAGCCCGGTCCTGGCTGCCAAAGGCCGCAGCAATCGCAATGTTGCCCTGCATTGCCAGCAGCACGGCGCGCATCAGGTGGGTGTCCTTGTCGAGCTTTTGATCCACCAGCTTGGCCACGGCGGCAACCCGCTCGGCCAGGGCCCGGTCGCGCTCCTGAACTTGCAAAAAATAAGCGGTAGCGACGAAAGCCGTCAAAATAAAGGTCAAAACCAGGGCAAACGGCCACATCAGGCTCGCCTTGACCCGGCGCGGTGGGGGAACGGACGCTTTTAATTTCACACCCAAAGTGTGCCTCAAATTGGGCTGGTATCGCCATCCAACAAACGCCATCTGATTGCCTGACCCACAATGCGATAAATTCAAGCCCACAGACCTGCCCATGAACGCTGCCGATCCAAACCATCACACAAACACGCCGGACAGCCGTCTGGCGCGCATCGACCAGGCGCGCCAGACCCTGATGCACCAAGGCCAGTCGCTGGCGCCGGGCTGGGTGGCACCTTGGGTCGAGCGCTCCTGGCAGCGCTGCCTGGGGCTGGGTTTGCAACCGCACACTTCCTCTGGCTTCGCGCAGGTCACGGCACCCCTGCTGCGCGCCACCCTGGAAGCCAATCATGGCCTGATTTCAGCCGCGCAGCCCATGCTGCAAAGTCTGGCGCGCGCCATTGTCAACACCCGCTACTTCGCCATCCTGACCAATGCCGAAGGTGTGGTGGTGGACGCCTGCGGCGCCATCGACCAGAGCGACCCGCGCGCCTACCTGATCAGCCGCGTGGGCACCGACCTGTCGGAGCGCAGCATTGGCACCACTGCCATCGGCGCCGCGCTGACCGAGCAGCATCCGGTCTGGCTGCACCGCGGCGAACATTTTTTTGAGGCCACCTCGGTCTATAGCTGCGCCGGCGCGCCGCTGTTCGGGCCTGACGGCGCCTGCCTGGGCATGCTCGATGTGACCGGTGTCGATGCGCAGGAGCGCCCCGAGCTCAAGCATCTGGTCATGCAATCAGCCAGCAAGATTGAAAACGCACTGCTCACCGCGCAAGCGCACGCCCTGCTGCTGCGCCTGAATTGGCCGGGCAACGCGCTCGGTGGCGATGGCGACGGCATGTTATGCCTGAACCCCGACGGCTGGATCACTGGCGCCAACCCGGTCGCGCGGCAAATGGTGCCCGGTCTGGCCGGCCCGGGCCAGGCGCCGGTGCATGTCAGCAAGTTGCTGGGCATGCCGTTTGAACCCCTGTTCGATGCCGCCAAACAGCCTGGTCAACCCATCGAGCTGCCGCTCTGGAGCGGGCTGCGCCTGCAAGCCTTGGTGATCGACCGTGCCGACGAAGCGCACGCGCTGCAAGCCAACCCAAGCCGGGCACCGGCGCGTGCCTTGCGCGAAGTCGAGGCGGTCATGATCCGTAAGGCCGTCGATGAGGCACATGGCAATATTGGCCAGGCGGCGCGCGCCCTTGGCATCAGCCGCGCCACGCTGTACCGCAAGCTGGGACAAAAGCCCGCTTGACCGAGGCTGCGTCGGTAAAATTTCATACCTTTTCCATGAACAGACGCGACCATTACAAAAGTGGCCGTATTGCGAACGAAGTGAAGCAATCCATGAATTCAAAACTGCATAGACTGCCACGCTACGCTCGCAGTGACGAGGTCTCTGTGCATGGCCCCTGTGCGGTGGCAGGGCAAAGCGGCGGGCTCTTCATGAAGTTGGTGCTGACTGTTTTGGCGTTCAGCGTGACTTCTACTGGCTTGGCTGAGACGGCCCGGGTGGCGGCGGCCTCCGACCTGCGCTTTGCCTTTGATGAACTCCAGCCTGTTTTTGAAAAAAGTCACCCGCCGCATCGGCTTGAATTGATCCTGGGCTCGTCAGGCAAGTTCATGCAGCAGATTGAAAACGGCGCGCCGTTTGACATTTTTTTCTCGGCCGATGTCAGCTACCCGACAAAACTTGTGGTCAGCGGCAAGGCCGTGGCTCCTGTTACCACCTACGCGTTCGGGCGCATCGTACTGTGGAGCGCCAAGGTCGATGCCAGCCGCCTGACGCTGGCCAACCTGACTCAGCCCGAATTTCGCAGGATTGCCATTGCCGCGCCTGACCACGCCCCGTATGGTGCCCGCGCCCGGGAGGCGCTGCAGCACAGCGGCGTGTGGAACCAGGTCCAGCCCAAGCTGGTGTTCGGCGAAAACATCTCGCACACCGCGCAACTCATCGACAGCCAGGCGGCCGAGGTCGGCATCATCGCGCTGTCGCTGGCCGTGAACGATGCGCTCAAGACCAAGGGCGGCTACTTCCTGATTCCGGCTGACAGCCATCAGCCACTGGAACAGGCTTTTGCGGTTACCACTTATGGCCGCAACAACCCGGCGACGCAAGCCTTGGCCCGCTTCATGCGCACGCCGCAAGCGCGCCAGGTGATGCAACGCTATGGTTTCTCCTTGCCCGACGAAGGCAAACCATGAACTTTGCCGGCATGACTCCCGGTGAATGGCAAGCCATCTGGCTCACCGCCAAGCTGGCAGGTTTGACCACGCTGATCCTGCTGCTGTTGTCGGCCCCGCTGGCCTGGTGGCTGGCGCGCTCGGGTAGCCGGCTGGTCAACAGTGTGGCGGCACTGGTCGCGCTGCCGCTGGTGCTGCCGCCGACGGTGATCGGCTTTTATCTGCTGATCGTGCTCGGGCCGCAAGGCGCGGTGGGTGGCACACTGGAGCGGCTGGGGCTGCCCCACTTGGCGTTCAGCTTCTGGGGCATTCTGGTGGGCTCGGTCATTTACTCGCTGCCGTTTGCGGTGCAACCCTTGCGCGAGGCTTTTGGCGCCATCGACACGCGCCTGCTCGACGCCGCCGCCACCATGCGCGCGGGCGCGCTGGACCGCTTTTTCAGCGTCGTGCTGCCACTGTCGCGCAGCGGCATTTTGACGGCGGTGGTGATCACTTTTGCCCACACGGTGGGCGAGTTTGGTGTGATCGCCATGCTCGGCGGCAGCATTGCCGGCGAAACCCGGGTGGTGTCGATTGCCATCTACGACTACACCCAGGCGCTGAACTACGGCGCCGCGCACCGGCTGTCAGCCATTTTGCTGGGCTTTTCGTTTCTGACGCTGATGCTGTTTTACGCCATCAACCAGCGGGTGATGAATCCGCTCAAACCGCGCTGAAACCCACGCCATGACCACACTTACGCAGTTCACCGAGCCAACAGCGCAGGCAGCGGGCGCAGCCGACGCGCTGCTTGAAGGCCACCTGACCCTGACCCGGGGTGCGTTCACGCTTGACACGGGTGCGTTTGCCTTCCCCGCGCAGGGCGTGAGCGTGCTGTTCGGCCGTTCGGGTTCGGGCAAAAGCACGTTGCTCAGGGCCATCACCGGCCTTGACGCAGCCACCCGCGGCACCCTGCGCTTTCAGGGTGAAGCCTGGCAAAACCAGGCCCGGCGACTACCCGCCACACTGCGCAACATTGGCTTTGTGTTTCAGGAGGCGGCGCTATTTAATCATCTGAACGTGCGCGGCAACCTGCATTACGCGCTCGCGCGTGCGCCAGCATCTGCGCCCGGGGCGCTGGAGCAACTGGCTGCGCGCGTTGGCATCAGCCACCTGCTGCATCAGTCCGTGACCACACTCTCGGGCGGCGAGCGTCAGCGCGTGGCCATCGCCCGCGCGCTGCTATCGCAACCGCGCCTGCTGTGCATGGACGAACCCTTGAGCGCGCTCGACTGGCGCGCCAAAAGCGAATTGCTGGCGCTGATCGACTCGCTGGCGCAGGAGACCGGCATTCCGGTGCTCTACATCACGCATTCGCCGCGCGAAGTCGAGCGCTTGGCCAGCCGCGTGATCTTCATGGCCGATGGGCGCATCGAGCGGGTGGAGTCGTTGCGCGAGGCGCTGGCCCGGCCCGACTCTGCGCTGTTTGACGAAGAAGGCCCGGTCAGCGTGCTGCAGGGTAGCCTGCAAGCTTCAGACGAGTCAGGCCTGGCCAGTTTTGGAAACCCGATGTTGCGGCTACGCCTGAGCCTTGCCACCGCTGCCAGACCATCGGCCACGCGCTTACGTGTGCTTGCGCGCGACGTGAGCCTGGCCACGGTGCAGCCGCAGGGTTTAAGCATCTTGAACCAGTTGCCCATCACCATCACCGCGCTGCACCCTGGCGGCCAGGGCCGGGTCACGGTGGTGTGCACGTTGGCCGATGGCCAGGCGCTGCTGGCTGAAATTACCGCCTACTCCTCCCAGGCTCTGGCGCTGGCGCCGGGAATGCAAGCCTTTGCGCTAATCAAGTCGGTCGCGTTGATGGAGTGACAGGGCACGCGCTTGACGCCACATTGGCGTGGTGCCGATGGTGTTATTTCCGTCACTGCGAATGCCGCGCCGCTGCGCTTCTTTCCATGAACATCCTCGTCATTGCGAAATGTCCTGTAGCCCGCATGAAGCGTGAGCGTCATGCGGGTTTTGAGGCGCGCTGCCACGCTGTGGTGGGCGACAAACCCGGATTCCGCTGCGCTCCATCCGGGCTACGGGCTGCTTCACTTCGTTCGCAATGCCGATGTTCTTTCGCGTTAAAAATCAGGCTTCATCCGACTCCAGCCACTTGCGCGTGCTGGGTGGCTGATAGCTGGCGAATCGATCCAGCAGCGCCTCGGGTTGCTGCTCGACGATCAATTGGGCGCGGTGCGGGGCTTTTAAAAACTGCTCCGCGGTCGCGTGATCCAGAAAGCTGATCAGCGCATCAAAATAGCCCGCCACGTTGAGCAAACCGCAGGGCTTGGCGTGAATGCCCAGTTGCGCCCAGGTCCAGATTTCAAAAATTTCTTCAAACGTGCCGATGCCGCCCGGCATGGCGATGAAGCCGTCAGACAGTTCAGCCATCATGGTTTTGCGCTCGTGCATGGATTGCGTCACATGCAACTCGGTCAAGTGCCGGTGCACCACCTCCTTGCGCGCCAACGCTTGCGGAATCACCCCCACGGCGCGGCCGCCGAGCTGCAACACGGTGTCAGCAACCAGGCCCATGAGCCCGATGCTGGCACCGCCATACACCAGCCCCAGGTCGCGCGCCACCAGCGCCTCGCCCAGCGCGCGCGCAGCATCTGCATAAGCGTCAAGCCGGCCCGGGCTGGAGCCGCAATAAACGCAGATGGCTTTCATTTTTTATGGTTCGCGCTGCAAGACGGCTTGGGTGAAGTCCAGAAACTCGTCCAGATGCTCGGTGATCACGCTCACCAAAATAGGCAGCAACAGGCTTTGGTAGTCATGGACGGCAATGTTGCGAAAAGCCACCATGCGCTTGAGGGCCAGGGCCAGATCTGCCTCAATCCAGCCCGCGCACGCAAGCAACTCAAACACATCACGGGCGCTTTGCGGTACACCCAAACCCTCGCAGCGCACCAAGTGCTGGCCCATGTCCAACACCGCCTCACAGGCGCGCTGCACGTTTAAAACGGCGGCATCCTGGCGTGTGAAATCTGTGGCGAAGGTGGCCGGGTCGCTTGCATATTCCTCGCGTGCGCGGGCCACGCAACGCTCAACGGTAGCGGCCTTGTTGAGCAAAACATCATCGGGCATAAATTCTTCCGGTGGAAGCAATGTCAGCCAGCAAAGGGGCTCGCGCTTCGTCAAGTGCGGTCTTTTCGCTCAGCACATAGCATTCAAACAAGTCGGTTGGCAAGCCAGTTGACCACAAGCGCCGCCCGGTGGTGATCACCTGGTATTGCATCACTGTGGAAGCCGCCCGCAGGTCCAGCAAGTCAACCTGGCAGCCGACCACATCGGCCAGATCACCCGACGCATCCCACAATGCCAACGGGTCGCCGTAACCTGCCACCAGCACCGCCAAATCCAGGTCGCTGTGGGCATTGGCGTCGCCGTGCACCTGGCTGCCAAAAGCATAGATGGCCATGGCCTGCGGAAAACGCGCTCGGAGCAGCGTAACAAGCTGCTCGGCCAAGCCGCCAGCGCGCGTGTCGAGAAGTCGCTCTGTCAAAGTAGTCATGCGGTCATGCGGTCATTACGGGCAGGTCTCTACCAAGTGGAATCACACCCGCTTGAGCACTTCGGCCACACAGCGCTCAATGCCGGTCCAGACGTCGCCCAGGCGCGCATCGTCAAACATGTAGGCCGGGGTGGTGACGAGCTTGTGCGCCTCGTCGATCACGATGTGCGTGGCGTTGGGCGTGTCCTGGTTGGTTTGACCAAGCTGGCCCAGGGCTGTGGCGCAACCAGCATCGTTGCCAAGTGTCAGCGTGGCGCTGTCATGGGCCTGGTGCAGTGCCAGCGCCACCAGTGCCGGGGCAATGCAAATCGCGCCCACCGGTTTTTTGGCGTCAAAAAAACCGCACACAAACGCCGCCACATCCGGGCGCACGTCAGCTTCGGCGCCCTTGAAGGCGAAACTGCAATGGTTTTTGGCGACACCGTAGCCGCCCGGCATCACCAGCGCGTCAAAGTCAGCCACGTTGGCCTGCGCCAAATCCAGGCATTTGCCCAAGCGGGCAATACGGCTGGATTCCTCCAGGATATTGCGTGTAGCACCCGGCACTGGCTCGCCGGTAACGTGGTTGATGACATGAAATTGCGGCGCGTTGGGCGCGATGCATTGCACCGTGGCGCCCTGCTGGTCGAGCGCCAGCAGCGCCAGCACCGACTCGCGCACTTCGGCGCCATCGAGGTGGCCGCAACCCGACAACAGCACGGCGACTTTGGGGGATTTTTGAGGGTTCGTCATAGAAGTCTCCTGTAGTAAGCTGGAATTATCATGCGCCCAATCTGTATCCTGCAAGCAGGCCTTCAATCTGGCTGAACTGGCATACTTTCAAGGCACGGCTGGCACAATGTAGGCCCGTGACACCGCACGCCTTATCGCATCTTGGCACACCCTGGTCACCCCTTTTACCAGTTTTTCAGCCTCTTCATGCCCACCTGTCCCGAACCAGCGCAAGCCTCGCAAAATCCGCCAAAGCCACCCATTTCCGTGCTCTCGCTTTCGGTGCCTGTGGCCATGGGCTATGTGCCGCTGGGCATGGTGTTCGGCTTTTTGTTTGTGCAGGCGGGCGCGCCCTGGTGGCTGGCGCTCACGGCCAGCGTGCTGGTGTTTGCTGGTGCCTCGCAGTTCATGATGGTGCCTATGCTGGCGGCTGGTATGCCCGTGGCCGCCATCGCCTTGGCCACGCTGGTTGTGAACTTGCGCCACGTGTTTTATGGCCTGTCGTTGCTCGACAAGCTGCCAGCCAAACCCTGGGCGCGCTGGTATCTGGTGTTTGCCTTGACTGACGAAACCTATTCGGTGCTGACCACGCTGCCTGCCGGTACCAGCACGCGCCAGATGGTCACCGTGGCCCTGCTCAACCAGGGCTGGTGGGTGCTCGGCACGCTGCTGGGTGCAGTGATTGGCTCGCAAGCGCAAATTGGCCTGGCGGGGCTGGACTTTGCACTGGCCGCGCTGTTTGCGGTGCTGGCGGTGGAGCAGTGGCGCAGCGCCGACTCGGCCGCGCCGCTGTGGGTGGCCATCGTAAGTTACGCCATCGCCTGGGTCCTGATGCCCCAACAGGCCTTGCTGATCGCCATTGCCTTGAGCGTGCTGACCGGGTTGTTCTGGCCCACGACCAATTCCCAAAAGGTGACGCCATGATCGACACCCGCTACGCGCTCGGCGTGCTGGTGGCCATGGCGCTGGTCACCTTTGGCCTGCGCGCCCTGCCTTTTTTGGCCGCGCGCTTTTTGCAAAGCCACCCGCTGGTGCAGCGACTGGGGCGTTTTTTGCCGCTGGCCATCATGACGCTGCTGCTGCTGCACACGCTGGTCGGCAGCGCCAGCGACAACCCTTCCGGTCCGTGGGCTGAACTGGCGGCGATAGCGACTGTGGTGGCGCTGCAATGGTGGCGCCGGCAGCCGCTGTTGAGCATTTTGGCGGGCACGGCGCTGTATGTGCTGCTGCGCAATACAACGCTGATGGCTTGACGCGATGCAATAGCCTGAGCAGTTATTCTTTGACCTGCACCTTAAAACCGATCCAATCCAATGACAACCACCCTGCTTGACGCCACTCAGACTGCCGCCCGCCTGCCCTACCCGCTGCTGGTCAGAGAACTGGCACTGCTACTGGCTGACGCTGCAGTTCAGGTGCCTCCGCGCCTGGTGCAAGCCCTACCCGGCGGCGCTCGCCTGCTGATCATGCCCGCGCTCGATGCCAATACGGCCATCACCAAACTCATCACTTTTACCCCCGCCAACGCGGCGCGCGGCCTGACAACCATTCAGGGCGACGTGGTGGTGTTTGACGTGGCAACAGGCCAGCGCAAGCTGATTCTGGATGGCCCCACGGTGACCGCGCGGCGTACCGCTGCCGTGTCCTTGCTGGCCGCCCAGCGCCTGGCGCCCAACACCGATGGGCCACTGCTGATTGTGGGTGCCGGTGTGCAAGGCAAGGCCCATCTGGACGCTTTTGCCGAAGGCTTGGGTATCAAAGAAGTGCTGATTGCCTCACGCAGCCCGGCCAGTGCGCAAGCGATGGCAAACCACGCGCAGGCGCTGGGCCTGCAAGCGCGCGTGGTTACAAATGCCGATGCGGCACTGGCCGAGTGCCCGCTGGTCGTCACCTGCACGCCGGCCAGCGCCGTGGTGCTCAGCGCAATGCCGCGCCACGACGCTTTCATCGCCGCCGTTGGCGCATTCACGCCTCAAATGGTGGAGTTGGGGCCAGAGTTGTGCCGCTACGTTGCCGAGCATGGCACCCTGGTGGTTGACACGGTGGACGCCGCGCACGAAGCCGGCGACCTGCTACAGGCTGGGCTCGATGTGCTCCGCTTTAGCAGTCTGGCTGACGTGATTCGATCGGCATCCTTTGCGGTGCAAGGGCCGGTGCTATTCAAGAGCTGCGGCTGGGCCGGTTGGGACCTGGCCGCTGCCAGAACGGCGCTGGCTGTGGCACCCTGACTGTCAGGGGCCGCCAATGGCGCAGACTATTTGCCGGAAACGCCCCTTCGGAAATTCCGGAGGCGTTGCAAACGCTGCCAGAAGCAGTTGCCCAGCAAATACGAGACCACTGATAACTTTGGAGCACCCAGTGTGGTGTTAACGTTTCATCGGATGCAAAAGGGTTGCTGCCTCAATGCCCCGCATTCGGAAAGAACAGCTGTTCACCACCGATTTTGTAGCCGGCAATCACACCCTGGCCTGCCGCTGAAATGAGCCAGTCGATGAACTTCTGGCCGTCAGCAGCCTTCACATGCGGATGCTTGGCGGGGTTCACCAGCATCACGCCGTATTGGTTGAAGAGGCGCTTGTCGCCTTCGACCAGCACTTTCAGGTCGCCCCGGTTCTTGAAGTTGAGCCAGGTGCCGCGGTCGGTCAGCGCGTAGGCATTCGTACTGGATGCCATGTTCAGCGCCGGGCCCATGCCGCAGCCACACGATTTGTAGCCGCTGCCTTGCTTGTCGCTCAGGTCGGCCATTTTCCAGAAGCGCAACTCAGCCGCATGCGTGCCGCTTTTGTCACCGCGCGAGATGAACGCGCCGTTGGCAGCGGCGAGCTTTTTCAACGCCAGAACCACGTCGCTGCCTTTGACTTGCAGCGGGTCGCTGGCGGGCCCCACCACCACAAAGTCGTTGTACATG
>Ga0100390_10003674_pt1 | contig 13362 bp, 7 predicted proteins | sample CryGeymeta201514_FD_81540 | JGI IMG/M metagenome (GOLD analysis project Ga0100390, IMG submission 81540) | Groundwater microbial communities from Crystal Geyser aquifers in Utah, USA - Crystal Geyser metaG 2015-14 | ecosystem: Environmental > Aquatic > Deep subsurface > Groundwater | place: USA... | reverse complement strand
TTTTTTTTTTTTTTTTTCGTGCGCGAGATTTCCTGTTGCCAGGTTTTTTGCAAAGTGCTGTACTAGGTACTTTACGTTATCGTTGTTATTACCATGGTATTGTTTACTGTACGGTACATGGTATTGTTTAGTGATGATGGCAAAAATAATAACAATACTAAGTAGCTAGTCTAGACGAAACCAAAATGATGTAGGAATGACAAAACTATCCACCAGCAAAAATGAAGATAGTATGAATAATAATGACAACAACAACAACAACAACAATGACGATAATAATAACAATAATGACAGTGACAGTGACAATGATTCCGTTGAAAAAGCCTTGGAATACATGCTAGGGGGGATCAATCTGGCATCATGTCGTCGTTCTGATATTGATTGGGATGCTACATCCCAAAATAGTAGTAGTAGTAGTGATACTAATGTGGTGGGTGATGATCATGATGCTGTTTCAAAAAGCCAAGCGATAACAACAAATACTGCTACTACTACTACTACTACTAATAATAATAATAATGATAGTTGTGTTGTTGCGTCCGACGACACCGACGACGTGTTATTTCGACGTTTATATCAATCGACAACAACAAGCCCCAACATTCAAACCATTTGGAACGAATGTATCAATCGTGTTCATGTCGTATCATCTAAAATGGATGGTACAACAACAATCATCTCACAACCTACCAATATTCGTATAGTAGATTTCTCTGGCGACAACAACAACATTGACAACAACAACAACAACAACGACAAGGGATGGGGTATCATTGCTACCACTGCCATTCGGAAAGGACAAGTTATTTTTACCGAAAAAGCTGCTGCGGCATCCCAGTTACCACAATCAACAACAATAACAACAACAAAAGCTACAGTAGTTGATGCTAGGAATGGTCTCAATGATACTACTACTACTACTACTAATACTACCAGTACTACTACTATTGGTCGTGAGAGTAACAGTAACAGTAACAGTAATAGTAACAGTAATAGTAATAGTATCGAAGAGCCGTGGATTATGAACGGAATTTCTGTTCGAGCATGTCAACAGTGTTTTCGTTCTCTGGAACCCATATCCAAACTCGGGTCCCAATTCCCCCGTCCAGACTTGTGGCCTATATTGGAATACTCGAATGATACGACGACTACGACAACCACTCCAACGACGACGACGACGACGACAACCACTCCAACGACGACGACGACTACTACTGGTACAGCTACAGCTACAACAACAACCACACCAACAACAACAACAACAAGAACAGAGTCTTCTACTCTACCAATGTCACAACGACGAATGCAGTGCTTGTCTTGTAAAGCACTGTTTTGTAATTCATACTGTCGAAATCGTCATTTTGATACCTTTGGAAGTTGTTGTGATTGTACAAATGCCGTACGTGATGTTGTTGCTGTTGCTGCTGCTGCTGTCGATGTTGGAACAACAACAACAACAACAACAACGGCGGCGGCGGCGGCGGCGGTTCTGGTAGAAGGTGACAACAACATAATACAAGAACCATTGGTATTAGCGGCTCGTATTTTTTGTCAATTACTGCACTGTCATCGTTCCGAAAACAACGAAAAAGAACAAAAACCATGGTCGGATAAACCTGACGAGGACAAGTTACTACTGGAACGAACCTGTTTTGCGGGACTTTGTGGAGATGCATCTGACATTCAACCATTGGAAATTGGACAAGCAGAAAGAATCAACAACGAAGATAATAATGCAAGTCGTGACGTTACGTATACGATGGAACCATTGTACCTAAAACTTTGCGATACCCTTCGCATTACCGACAGCGAACAGGCTGTACTTTCGCTCCAATTACTACAACGATTAGCCGCGATTGTGGCCCGCAATGGACACTGTGTCACAACACAAAATCCCTTTCGAATGTATTACAATACTCTCATTCGGCAAGCCGGCGGTCGAGGCAGCAACCAACACCAAGCCTGGATGACACAGGTTGCCAAGGCCATGGGATCATCCGATGGGACCTTGCAACGTAACATGGATAGAGACATTGAACAGCAAGTAGCGGTCCAAGTTATTGGTCTGTTTCCCTTTGCAGCACGGTGCAACCACTCGTGCGATCCCAACGCCGAAGTACGAAACCAAGAGTACATCGATTGCGTGATTGATGTCGTGGCACGACGAGACATCCGGGCTGGCGAAGAGATCACCTACAGTTATTTGAGCGTCCGTCCATCCGAAACGCACGGAAGTACGACCCGAACTTGTCATCGTCGTCGGAGAGAACTCTACGCAAAGTATTTGTTCCATTGTCAGTGCCAAAGGTGCAGGGAAGAAGAGTAAGAGTAGTACAGTCTGCAGTGACTACTTATTTGACTTTTTAGTCCTCCTTCTATCGTTGAATTCATCACTTATGTGACAGACAAGGTAGTATGCTATTCTGTTCTGTTTTATGAGAGCATTTACCCAAAAAATAAATCGTTAGAGTCATCGTAATCGTTGGTATGGTGCATATTTGTCGGCTGTTGAATTGCTTCCTGCTGTAGCGGCCATGTGCATTGAGGATGCCACTGTGGCTCATCAACACAGGTGAGCTCCTGGGGCTGTACACACTGATAGGGTCCGTCCTGGCCAGTATACCAATCGTGGCACGGGTGTGGCTGGTGGTTGTGCTGTAAAGTGTGGACTGGATGGTTCGGCGATTCATATCCACGATCCCCGTACATTCGCTGTTGTGCATGTCCCCACGATTGTTCATATTCACGCTGTTGGTAGATTGGCATCGTCACAATATTAAAGTTCCCAATCGGCGTTTCAGTTGGCTGCTGCTGGTGATTGTGAGGCTGATACTGGGGAGACGGCTGGTGGTGGTAGCCTGTGGAATATTGCATCTCTTGGGCCTTCTGATACAAGAGCTGACGCCCACTGGGGCGTTGCCGGCTGGCTTTATTATAGTTCCTTTTTTGAATAGCGATACCACGTCCATGACGCTTCTTTTGGAGATTTTCTAGTGTTTTAGGCGGAATTATAGAGGTATTTTCTTTGTTGACGGCCTCCAAAAATGCTTCGCTATCATTCGGGTCATGAGAGAATTGAGAAAAAGGATTCGCCTTGCTGTCGCTATATGCGCGGCGCTGCTGGGCTTCCATCTGACGCTTGTCTTTCTTCCACGAGGAACCAGAAGGAAACCTGTTTGGCGGAGTGCGATATGCTCCTGCGCCCAAAGCCGCCGGCTGTTGTTTTGTGAAAGTTGGACGGGTCAGCTGATTTTGCTGCATTGGAGCTTTCTGTTGAATTTGTCCTTGGCGCTGCCGTGGCCAATGTGGCGACTGGTAGACCCGCTGGGTATTGTTTTTCTGACTTTTCTCTGGCAATAAAGCCGGTGGCAGCCTTCTTTTGCTACTATCGCAACGAGAAGTGGTTCCTCGCTTGTCCTGTTGCTCGCTAGTCTGATAAGAAAATGCAGTATCGACAATATCGTCCTCAACAGGCTGCGATACCGGGGCTGGTTCTTTCTTCTCTCGTCGCTGCATCTTAATTATAGCAGCATTGAAATTGTTACTCATGTCGGTCTCTCGAGATCGCTTTTGGAGTGACGTTTTTACGGTGTCGAGGTAGGCAGGATTCGATAAATCCGAGAAAAGCGCAGGATGCGTCTGTGTCGTCTTTGCGGAGCCTGCCGTCAATTTCTTTCCGACATCGCGAATCGTTGTCTGCTTCTTGGTCTTGGTTAGACTATCAGATGATGGCTGCTGCTTCGTGAAATAGTTTGCAGTATACGATGTTTTCTGAATCGGCCCGCTGCCAAGAAGCTCCACCTTTTCATCCAAGCCAACCATGGATGCAACGAGGTGAATGACGACAACACCGAATTCTGCGGGACACGGGATGCAAATTTCTTCAGGATTACAAATATTGTTCTGGAAATAGAAACAGCTTTCTGCTTTGTCTGTATAGCACACCAGCGTATAGTTGATATCAGCTGATGAGTGATCGCCTGAACTCTTTCGAGTACTTGTCGGCTGTCGAAACTCTAGAGTACAAATGACAACTTTATTCTGGATACTGGCAGAAAGTTTGAGAGCACCATTCATGATTTTTTCGACAGCATTCTTCAAGAGTAAACCAAACCCTTTTTGGCGGTCGACTACCGCATTGTCAATCTGTTCGGGTGTCGCCTCGAGGACGTCATCAAAGCTATGGATGTTTCCGTGCATGCGAAGAGATCCGGTGGAGGCTTGTCCGACACCTTCAATTTGATTCAATAAGCCCTCATTTTCGTTCCATAGGCAGACGGCTAGGCTTCGGCGGAGTTTAAGGCTCTGAACAACGACGTGTCCATTTTTGCTTCCTCGAGCACTATAATCTTCCAAGGCAGAAAGCATTCGAAAGCTATACTCACGCATTGCACTTGTTTCTTGTCGAAGTGTATAGTCTTCAAAGTAATGTTGTGCAATCTCGCCCTGCAAAAGGACAAATGACTTCTGAAAAGGAGTTTGGACGCGAACTTTTGAAGGAGGACCGTCCAACTTGTACTTGATGATTTTGTGAGCTTCGTTTAAGAGTTTCTTCTCTTTACGACGAATAGAACGCTGCAGATCTTCGATGTGGCACAGTGCTGTAAGAACCTGGCACATGGTGGCGTCAAAGGGTAGGCCTACCATAAGTTCCGCGGCTTGAATGCCTACTAAACTAGCGGACATGATGTGAGAGGCTGGCTTTGGAACAATATTTCCTTGTGTAGTTTCACTCACAAACTTCATAGCTTGGAGTTTCGTCAGGGCCACATCGCATTGCTGGAGCAAGTACGCATCAATGGATTGTCCGTCGTGAATGCCAATTCCAAAACTCGAGGAATTTTTGAGAATTTGAAAGAAGTATAGCGTATCTTTGATCCAATCGATTGCAGTTTTACGGTTGGATATTACATATTGCGAGATTTCCGTATTGAGAACCTCTGCAAGTCTGTGCTCCAGTTGGCTTTCCGCTCGTCCAAGACCAAGGATCAGGCGCTCAATACGACTCTTCGAGTTCGTATCAGTCATGAGCAGTGCCGTACCACTCGTATCAAAACCAGGACGACCGGCACGTCCGATCATCTGGAGGAGACTGGCAGCGTCCAAATCCTGGTAACCCGAGCCGCTTCCTCGCCAAGCGCGGGTACCCTTGACAATTACAAGATGCACGGGTAAATTGACACCCATGGCCAACGTGGAGGTTGCGCAAATAACCCGAATCTTGCCTTGGCCAAATCCCGTTTCAATCAATCGTCGGTCCTCGGCATCCATGCCTGCATGGTGATAGGAAATTCCTTTGAGAAGCACCCTTTGGAGGCTTGGCTTTTGCGTTTTAGTCGCAAGACTATGGTCAAAACGACCGTGGGACAAGCCTACTCGAGGGGCATGGGTCAAGAGCTCGGCCAGACGTTCCGTCTCCATTTTGCTATGACAAAATACAATCGTCGGCTTTCCTTTGGAATATTTTTGAATTAGGCCCGCCACCTGCCGATCCAACTGATTCCAGAAATGGAATGCATTCTTGCCAATCGTTCCGCAGCCAATAACGATGGTTTGCAACGGTACAGGACGATAGGACTGGTCAAAAGCGTAGCATTCCGCTGCAGAGATGAGAGCCGCACAGTCTTGAATGTTGGGCAGCGTTGCTGAGACGGCTACAATTCGCAGAGACGACCTTATAGCTTCAGGGGTCGTATTTGGATAGCTGCAATTTAGTTTGTCGGAGAAGTGGTGTTAGAAATTTAGAAAGAAGATGCAATCTCAAGCTTGCAAATAATATTATTACGAGATCGTACCTAGAAGTATACAGATCCGCCTCTGTCGCCTGAACTTTGCTCGCGGCTCGTTGAATGGTTTTCATGCGACACAAAATGGCCTCGAGACACCATCCTCGACTCGCATCGCCTACCATGTGCACTTCGTCCACCATGAACAGTTTGATGGTGGCAAAGAGAAAGAAATTTTCCGTCCACCGTCGCGAGAGACTGTCAAACTTTTCGGGCGTCGTGACGATCAAATGAGCCGACATCAAGTCTCGAAAGGCTTGACCTGGTTCCATATCTCCAGTTATCATGACGACTTCAATACCCAGTTTGAGATTGGTCAGACGACGAGACCAATCCTGGTATCGTTCTTCGCACAAAGCTTTGCTGGGTGCCACGTACACTATCTTACGTGATTTACTGATAAACATGTTCCTTTGCTGCTGCTGCTGCTGCTGCTGCTGCTGCTGCTGCAAATCTTGTACCAACAATCTTGCCATGGCCATTTCAAACAGAGTGGACTTTCCCGATCCCGTGGGAGAACTGACGAGAAAATGATCGTTGCTATTGGCCAAAACGTTGGCGACTTCGGATTGGAGTGCATTGAAGCGATCGAATTTCTGTCCCTTCCAGAGTTTATTGATGTTCGATTGCGGGAAGACCTGATCGACAGGCAATCGTTGACGGGCCTGAAGAGGTCGATTGTCAAGATGAAACGAGTGAACCACGGGATCAGGTTTGGCTTGGTACGGTGGTGGTGCATAGAGAGAAGGATCGATCTCGGTTTCGGGTGCGTCCTTCGCAGTACTGCTACCATAATTTACCGTAGCGTCATTGTCGTTACCAAAGGATTTAGCAAAGGTCGTGCTTACAGTATGGCTCGCCTCCTTTGTTGTCATTGATGATGATCTGGCATTCTTATCAGCATGCCCATCGAGACCAAAAAAGAGGTCGTCCTCCTCCAAGTCACTATCAAACAGAGGTATGGAGGAATCTGAGCTAGGTTTCTTTGTTGTTGTAGTTATTGGAGGTAGAGTCGTTTGTTCGGGAGGCGTAGGAGGGTGAGGCGTCAAGAGGGGTGACTCGGGAGATGACAATGCCAATGCTGCTGCTCTATATGGTGACGTCGACGATGACGACGACGAAAATGATGGTCTTGTCGTACGTTTTGTTTGATTCAACTCGGACGAAGACGTCAATACCTTATAAGGATTCACAACAGATCGTTTGCTGAAAGGAACTGTGCTGTTCATTGATATAGTACTGTTGGTAAAATGTGGATTTGTGGTCGTGCGTGAAGTACAAGCGGATATTGGTTTGGGCGTTACCAGCATGGAAAAACTTGGCGTGTTGCGCTCGACGACCTGCGGTGGCGGAGGTGGCGATTTATCCATTGCTTCGAGTGCCGTCATTTTCTCTGTCTTGATGACTATTTTGGGGGGACTATCCTTGTCATTGGTTGTCGTGTTATCGGTGGAAGAATCACTACTGCTGGACACGGATGAGGAGGAGGACGATGACAACTTCGAGGAACTCCCACTAGCATTCGAAGATGACGAAGTTGACGACGCGGTCACTTCTTCTTTGGTTGGTTTGGCGGTAATCGTTTCAGTGGACAACACAACATCGTCGTCGTCATCGTTGTCACTGCTGCTGTCGTCGCTTTGTTGTTTTTCTTTTCGTCGTCTAAGTTCGGCTTGCCGATCCAATTTGGCTTGCATTTTTCGGAGATTCTCCTCCGTCGAGTCATCGTCCGATGATGAAGCGCTCATAGTGGGTAGAGTCTTATGGTGTATATATGCGCTTTCTCTGGGTATTTATTTATACAGTACACATATGCTTTGTTGTTTGATTGTCGTGTTGCGAGCGATTCGAACAACACAATTCTTTTTCGAAATGGACCGAGCTCCAACCCTAAATTGTCATTCGTGGATTGGGTCATTCCTAGAATGACCCAAGTCAAACAAGATACAGCAACCTTGCAACTCTTTGCTTTTCTTGCGAGGAGCATGAACGAGAAATGAGATTTCTCTTCGAGCAGATCTCTACTACCAGAAGCTCAACCAAACGCTCGTCACGACTTCCATAACCTAGCTACACACCAACTATACAATGGCAGAAGCAACAGACCCAGAGGACCCTTTCAAGAGTATGAAGTGGGTTAATGCTCCCAAACGATCCAAATGGGACATCACGGACGGTCGATTGAAGCTCAGTGTCCCGTCGGAAACAGATCTTTGGCGTGGTACAAAATTTGGTTTTATTAAGGAAAATGCTCCATTCTATTTCAAGAAAATCACGGGAGACTTTCAAGTGACTTGTCATATCAAAGGAAAATTCGACGAATTGTACGACCAAGGGGGCATTTTAATTCAAGCCTCCAAAACGGTTTACCTGAAATGTGGTATCGAATTCTTCAAGGATCAGTGTTATGCCAGCACTTGCGTTACCAAGGACAATTCGGATTGGTCGCTGATGCCGCTGCCCGATAAGGCCAAACAAGCCTGGTTCGTAATCAAACGAATTGGAGATTGCGTGCAAGTCTACTCATCTCAGGATGGTGTGATATACAACCAAGTGCGATTGGCAGTCTTAACGGATGAGCCGATCCTCAAGGTGGGTCTCTTTGGCGCAAGCCCTCAAGGTAGTGGCTTTAAAATTTATTTTGAGCATTTTTCGATCGAGGAAGAAACTGGAGAAGGCGAGGAAGAGGAATACGAAGATGCCGAATACAGCGAGGAAGGCGAATACTACGAGGAGGGCGAATACGAAGAAGACGAGGAAGGCGAATATGAGGATGGGAGTGAAGTAGAAGAAGATCTTGAGCCGGTAGAAGAGGAACGTTAAGAGGCGTGTATATGAACTTTTCTTTCTAGATGAGCAGTAGTGAGGAAGGAGGAGAATTACAATAGCGTGCATGTATCATGATTACGGAATGCAATGGCATCTGCCTGATGGATCCAGTAATCTGACGGTATTATTTCGAGAAAAAGCCCATGTTTAGATGTTTAGATCGCTAGACTGTGGGTTGTGTGGTTGCAAGCCAAAGATTTTATCATGCCTTTCTCCAATTGTAATTCGGCTGGTAGCTTCATGCATAGAGTAGCTACTAACAGTGATGTAAACACCATAGGAATAAATAATAATGAAACACAGTCAGGATATCACCGCAAAATTTAGCTCCGGGATCCATATTCCAAATACCTACTGTACATGTCCTGCTTTGGATGAACAAAAAAATGGCAGTAACAATTATTATTATTATTATTATTTTTTTTTTTCCATTATTTTTACGGAGTATTATTATCTATTTTACTCTTTGGTTCTACGGGTGTGAAAAAATAAGGTGTGATGATGTATTTTGGTCTGTCAAACTTGTCGTCGGTTGGTCATCAAAATCTGTCTGATTGAAATTAATCATTAAAAAATACTGTAGGACATCGTGTCGCAGAATTTAAAAAATGTGTGTTCGAGCGTTGCGCGCACACCTTGTTTCAAGCGACAGCAAATAAAAGAAGAGAATGCCTCCCGAGCACGCCGGTTGATCCTAAAAGCACAACCACTAAATCGCTAAGAACTTGCGGGGCTGACTCTCAGCAACATATTCAAGCATTGGCATACAGGTCTGTTCCAAGAAGCTTTCCTGGTTTGATAGTTACTTGGTAACAATCCAGTCTGTTATCAACAAATTTGGCCACACCAGTTTCAGAGCTTTGCTTTAAGTAATTCATAAATCCCTTGTCTAGTACTACTAGACTAGACTAGACTAGAGGACCAGTCATGCCTTGCCTTTTTGGCATCCAAACCTACTTTACTAAGCTGAGCGCACCTTGAGGGTCACACACAAAATTTCACCAATTTGCCGTTTTTGTTGAATTTCAAGCCGAGGGCCTCACATAGGTACTTAGATAGTCACCTACCAGAATCTATCTCATCAAATACACAAAACTGTACAGCACCTGTAGGAGCAGCTGTAGGAATATAGAAATACCGACAAGAAATCTAGAACTAAAATCTCAACGATCGATCGAAGAACAATGAAGTTTGCACTGCAGTTGAAACGATTGCCATCCATTGGGTTCGAACGAGAGGCAAAATGGACGCCTCTTTTAACCACCCTGGCAATCTTACTGTTGCTTTCCTACCGATCACTTCCGCCAGCTTTCAGTGTCACATCGGCTGTCGAAATTCTGTTGGAAGTGGCGAAACTGATACGGTCGGCCTCCAAAGCCAAGACGATTCCCTCCGTCATCAGTCAACCGTTTGCAGACCCCTGGGACGAACCAAAGTCTTCTCAGCAGTTGTTTCGGGGAGACACTAAAATTATGTGGGCGTACTGGGATTCGGGCTTCGGGGGTATGCCACCGCTGTGCCAAGATGCCATTCGGTCCTGGGAGATTCACAACCCAAACTGGCACGTGATTATCCTGGACGATTACAACTACCAAGAGTATGTATCCATGACAGATCTTCCAACGACGTTTTTCAGTCTCAAAGTTCAACACCGTAGTGATCTCCTGAGACTTGCGGTGCTTTTGAGGTACGGAGGATCCTACATGGATGCATCGACACTGGTTTTCAAAAGCTTTGACGATATCTGGGAGATGGTGGATGACGACAAGTTGATGCTGACGTCTTTGAATACACTATCCGAATCAAATTTGGATCTGTTCAACAATGGGCTGTTAATGACAAAAGGCGCCAACAATCAGGTGTTGCGGTTGTGGCAGCAACGCATGCTGGAGTATACGGAGAACCCAAGCTTGACCCTGGAAGACATGACTCAGAATCCCACCTTTGCCCGCGTCAAACAACAGTGGAACGACCCGTCTTTAGGACTTCTGGCCGAGATGGTTCCCTATCATTCGAATCTGTGGATGCTTGACGATTTGATATGGGGCAATGATCACAACTTGACTGACAAGGTCTTGAGCCTGCCCCGAAGTCGGTGGGGCTTTTGGTTCCACAGCTTGCCGCATCTGGCCACGGAAAGTCAACGGCAAAGAAACGCTGGAAATACCAATCATACCATTGACACAGAACTTGATCCAGCAATTGTTAGCTGGAAACCCTTGGGACTTTTGAACATTGCTACCACCCTTTTACCAATGTTATTTTCTGAGGACATTGATCTAGGTAAGCGTATCCTCGAAAATACGCACGCCCTCAAGTTCACGTCCCACGACCTATCGCTCATTGACCTGGGAATGCAAAAGTTTGGGCTCGACAATACCATTGGATATGTGTTTCGAGCAGCCACCAATACTACACTATTTCCTTTGAAACAAGCAAACCTAGCAGGTGCAGCCCGCCCTGTCACTGCATCGGACAAGCTACCCGGTCACTGCATCGACCAAGCTGCCTGCACAAAAGTGCTGTAACTCCTCCGTCTGACTATGTGTGTGGAGGCACAATTGTGTTTTTGTTTGATTGTGACAAGTACCACTGTACAGTACAATTTTGTAAACTTATAATATAAGACATCGTGAAGCAATGATGGTGTGTCATTAGATGGCCGGAAATAACGTATCTGATCTTACCCAGCTCCATGCAAAGACAAATTTGCTTTTCTCAACAAATTCTAGCTCCAGTTCTACCCTCTAAAAAGCTGGCAACATTGAAATTCATTGATCTTGTTGTTGGATGTGCGTGGCACTGTAGTGCTCCCCACACAGGATTTCACATGCAGCTCTGGTGACTTCTTGCAGCGAACCATACTACTACTTTATCTATGAATTCCTCTCAGCGAAAAAGGAGACTTTGGGTTGTGAAACAAAGCTCTGCTGTTTTCATAATAATATTATTTTATATTATTACTTTCTAATTTTTCTCGGACAGGAAAACTCTGTTACTTTTTGAGAGCCTTGTTGGGGTTGGATGGCAAATCATGAAAATATTCTGCTGGATGAATGCCAAGCCTTTGACATGTATGCTTCCATATTTCATCGGATGACAAAGGCGTTCCTTCTTCTCTTGGCGGCGCTCCGAAATGGACAGGATGAATCCATTCACCTCCTCCTCCTTGTTGACTGTTGCTGTTGCCATTACTATTATTAGCATTGTTTTGATGTTGAATATAAATCAGACCCGTATCTTCGTCCAAGACATGATCTGCATCCCAATCTTCGTAGGAAAATTCCAATGCATTTCTTGCTACATTTTCTTGCAATTCGTAGGCCGAGGTCCAAATGGTTTCTCGAATTCGGTTGCTGTAAACTTTGAAGCTTGGAATAGGATGAACCGTGACTGTTGGATCAAAGTGCAATGAACGCTTACGACCAGCCTTTGTCGCTGTGATTGTGCCATCCGTTTCGCTATTGGTATCTGTGGTGTTGCTGTCACTACATGCCGCAGTGGTTGTCGTAATGGTTGCTGTTGTAGCAGACTCAGACTCAAGTGGGGTTGCATCTGCGTCGTTCAAGGGAATTGCATAGTCCGGACCCCATAGTGCACTACTGGGAAGGGGATCCGTTACAGATGCTTTGAGAGGAGCGGCTTGTTGTTTCTGGATTCCCAAATTTTGCAACATTCTCAAGCGGATCTCATGGGCGGCGGCGGCATGACGAGCTTGCACCTTGTCAGAGGTTTCTTTTGCTTTTTCGGCGTCAACATTATTATCATTATCATCAGCATCAACCTTCTGATCAGCAGAGTCTTCTCCTGGTTGTTTCCGCTGTTCTTCTTCTTGTGGAGATTCATCGTGTTTTAGAGAGCCTATTTTATTTCTCAATCTTACCTCATCGGCCAACGCCGACGTCGACAGGGATCTTCGCAAAAGCTTCCGAATCGATCGAATCGATTCACCCTTTAGGGTCCGGCTACCAGTTGGACTTTGCGGTTCAGGAAGTTGTGACATTGTTGGTTTGGTTGTTCGTGTTGTTTTGTATTATTGCGTGTATTATACATGCACTTGCCACTTTTCTGAGAAAAATTGGAGGACAGACAGTCCCACTACCGTACTAGCTACTACAGTAGCTAGCTAGACTACTAGAGCTATTAAATACTGTACTCTAGTTTTTAGTACTCGCTCCTCGTTCGTACGGTACTACGGTACCTGGTAAATGTTTGTGTTGGCTGGTTGTGGCAACAAGTTGATGATGACAGATGAATATTAGCGGGGACATTCGGAGTAAATAAATGGGACATTCGGAAATTCTGGCTCTAACCCTACCACTCGTAGGAATAGTCTACTTTTAGTAGTAGTACCAGAGTGGTAGTGTACATTAAGAAAACTCAAGTAAATAGACTACCCCGAGTAGGTACCATACACATGCATATTAGCTAGCTAAGTAGTTTGGAACAATACTCGAGAATAATGTGATACAGTATGATAGTAGAATCTACGAGTATGGTAGTATTGATATTACTCCGAGTATTCATCAAGAAGCAGACTACCTGGTACTTTCTAAGAAAGTAAGGTGTTGTATTTTCAATTTAATCGATAACATTACCGTAATACGCAACGGATGGTTTTTGATACTCGTGCATGGTGGAATAATAAATCAAGGAATACCGTTCCCCCCTGTAGGTGTCCACCCAGTGCGGAAATCGTCCATCCACCTTGGCGAATCGATTGTGCGAATCGCACACGGCCACCGTA
>Ga0100390_10003673_pt1 | contig 13362 bp, 19 predicted proteins | sample CryGeymeta201514_FD_81540 | JGI IMG/M metagenome (GOLD analysis project Ga0100390, IMG submission 81540) | Groundwater microbial communities from Crystal Geyser aquifers in Utah, USA - Crystal Geyser metaG 2015-14 | ecosystem: Environmental > Aquatic > Deep subsurface > Groundwater | place... | reverse complement strand
GGTGCCGCTTGTTTTTCCAACGATGCTAATGGCCAAACTACCCTTATTGCCATAGCGCAAGGTTCTATTATTTGACAACTTCTTATTCGGGGCCCCAAGTAAGCGCTGCGCCACTAGCTCGCTATTTAACTCCAAGGATGAGCGCAATTGCTCGGCCTCCTCCCGCCAAGTCTTTCGCAGATTATCCCAAGACTTCTCACGCTCTTCCCTAGAGCTCCTCCACTTATCGGCTTTAGAGTAGAACTTTTGCTTAGGCGTAGAGCTTCCTTTAGCTATTACTTTAAGCTCAGTTTGCGTAAACTTCTCACCCGCCATAGCATGCTTCTTTGCCTGCGCCTCAGGCTGGTCTTTTGCCCCAATATTCTGCTTCTCCTTAAAGGTCTTTTGCCCCTCCAACTCCTGGGCCTTAGACTGCTTTTCTGCCGGCATCTCATGCTGCTTTTCTGGCTGTTCTTTAAACTCCGAAGGCTCCTTTTTCTGAGTCTGGCCTATATTGGCAAATTCCTGCTGGTCCTGGCTCATTTTCGTGCCTCTTCCTCCCTGCCTTTGAGAATAGGAACGCCCGCCTCGGTTGCCATAAGAGATCTTTTGCCGCCCTATCACTTGATTATGTCCATCTAGCAAGCCTACATCATGGACCGAATCCTCTAATGCAGCGTCATGCACTAATTCTAACACCTCCTCTACTTCCGCTAAAGACTCCTCAGGGGCCTGGAAATCATAATAAGCCACATTCATTTTCTCATCCCGCCATTCCTGCAAACTTGTCTTAACCTTGCTCTTAACGTCAACGGCAAAATTGCCCAGCCAGCTTCGCCGCAAACGATTATCATTCTCTTGCCGCCTTGCCTCATCAGCCTTCATCTCAGCATCCAGCTCTTTCTTAGTAGGATAGCGCAAAGAAGCCTCGTGCCTTGGATTGTTGCTTAGCTGCCGGACTAATTCCTTTAAAGTTCGTGTCCTATCTTTGTTAGCATATAATCTTAACTTCTCAATACCGCGCGTTAAGGCCACATAGGCATTCGCTAATGTTCCAAAGCCACTATGGAGGGCAAAAACACCTAATATGGAGGCACCTTGCGCCTTACAGACCGTAGAGGCATAGCCACTAGCTACGTGCGGAAAGGCTTCCGGATTAACACTCACCTCTTTGCCAGTCCGGTCTAACTTTACCGTAAAGCGCTTTTGACTCACTTTAACTAAATCACCAAAATCACCATTCTGCAATCCAAGGACTTTATTCGTAGCTTTAATAAGCACCCTTTGGCCAGCATAGAAAGTCCGCTTTTGGCCCTCTAGCCTAATTGTTACCGAATCTGGCGACAAATGACCATTAAGCAGCAAATGCTCACATATTAGCTCGTTAACTTGATCGACCTCTCTATTAGAGACCGCCACTATTAACTTATCTTTCATGGGAAGAGGATCTCTTAAAAAATCCTCAACTAAACTCCGATGCGCATCTTCTTCCCCAAGACAGAATTTGATGGCGCCACTGTCATGTAAGATCTGAATAGCCGACTCTACCTCCCCGCGCGCTAAATGCCCGCTCACCTCCTTTAAGGTTGGATTAGTTTGCCGGCGCACCTCCTCTAGAACAAAGGAATCCATTGTTTGGCTTAAATGATCAGACATCCCACCGCGGTTAATGGCTTGCAACTGGCGCTCATCGAGTGATAAGATCAAGTTACTCTTCGTCCTTAAGCTCAAACGAGCTAGCTCCGCTAAATCCTCATCGCCCACCATCCCAGCTTCATCTACTACCAGTAAACTATTCTTATCTAAGGTGAGTTTGCCTGAATATATTTTAAAGAGCAAACCTTTGACGGTATGGATTTGCTCAACTCCAAAAGCCTCACTTAAGTGACTAGCGGCTTTGTGAGTGGGCGCCACTGCTATAGCGTTGATACCTGCTCCGGCTGCCACATCACCAAGGGCCTTTAAGACCCGGCTTTTACCAACCCCAGCCCGGCCTCGCAAAATACGAAGGCCAGACTCCTTTAAAAGCAAATGCTGCAAAGCCTGGTCTTGTAATTCTGACAAGCCATGTTTAGTAGCAGCGCTTCTTGTTAAACTCGCCAGGCGCGCACGGCGATGCACATTGCCGCTCCTCCCAATTCGGTGCAGCAAGCGCTCCAAGGCCCGCTCTTCGGCTCTAACTTTTTTGGTGGTATAATATCCTGTCTCTACGGGTAAGCCAGTAGGACTCAGCAACGGTATGAGTTCTTTAGATCTTAAGGCCTCGGCTATTAAACGCTTATGCTGATTTGCCGGGACAAACTTCAAATGCCGGGCTAAATCATTCTTGTTAAATACTGCGTGCTTGATGGTCACAAAAGCTAGCAAATCCTCTCCTGATTTAATCAGGGCCGCCATCGCTCGCTCCTTTTCCAAATTCAGGTCTTTCTTCTCACTATTAGCGCGAAAGCGCCGAGGCCCAACATGCTCCCCTGGCAACAAACTAATTGGATCTACTCTGATCTCTAAGCCTTTATCATTAAAATACTGATCCATATGGGCCGCCCATTTGTCATGGATCATTTGCTCTTCCCGGACCACATAAGGCTTACCCTTGACCTTTACAAAATCCGGATTTAAATCGGTCGCTTTCTTATCTTCTAATTCTAGGCCATTTTCTTTAAAGCGCCGGGTGGTGATCAATAGATGGGCATGCCAGTTTTTATTATCTTCATCAGGCTTATGGATATCGACCTGGACGCCGAGGCCCTCTTTGACATAGCCAAGCTCATCAATAAAGCCTCGAACTAAAGCTTTGTGATCTTCTAAGGTAATCTCAGGATTATCCGGCAAGGCCAGCACGATCTCTTTGAGCAGCTGGCTATCTTTGCGCTTCTCTGCGCTTTCAACTAGCCTAGCCAAGGCCGCTGCCTCTTTAAACTTAGCATCCACTCCTTCAGGTAACAAAACCTCATGATGCACATTATCTGGCCGATTCGAAAAATTAAAAGTAACATTGCTATTATAATCACTGACAATGCCGCGGCTATTATAAGCAGCGCTGCGGCAAGCATTACCGCCGTCCTTTCTACCAATAATTCGAATGCGCGCAAACTGAATAGCCATTTGTTAGATCTTATCTTCTTATTTTTAATTTAAACTTAGCAATGATAACTTTCTTTTTTCATTTTACGTTTTATGTTTTCTATTTAACACTTAGCATTTAGTACTTAGTACTTAGTACTTAGCACTTTTACTTTTCTGATTTTAATTACCAAATTCCAATATTAGCTTTTAGAACTCTGATCTTCCTTTTGGCTTTTGCAAAAGCCAATTAGAATTAGGGTTTTGGCCTTTTAGCGCCGGGATATTTGTAATTAAATTCAAATGGGCGCAAAGCTGCCAATTTGTTAGAAGTCAGTATAACAAAAAAGCATGTTGGCCACAACATATATTGCGTCTGTCATTTTCAGGCCATGCCTGAAGTATGTTAGAACTTTTAAATTCTTATTCTAGTTAGGTAGGCAGCTGTTACATTTTCTACAACATTAGCTACTATAGTAGTGGTTCGGTAGGCTACGGGGCTTATATTTGTTGCTATTGTAGTTATTAAGAATTGCAATTCTTAGGGATATAGGCTATCATGTGAGTCAAATGACAAGATAAGTGACATGCAGGATTTAGAAAGTGAGAAAGCGCGCCTAGCGCGGCAAAAACAACAAATTGCCCAGAGGGAAGCGAAATTGAAAAGCAAATTGCGCCGGCAGAGAACCAGGCGCTTGATTGAGCTGGGCGGCTTAGTTGCTAAAGCCGAGCTCGATCATTTGCCAAGCAATGTGCTATATGGCGCTCTCCTCTCTTGCAAGGGTGATTTGCAAAACCAACCGGCTGTTAAAGAACAGTGGCAGGCAACTGGCGCGGCAGCTTTTGAGAAAGAGAGCGGGGAAGCAACGCCTCTAATTTTAAAACTCGCCACCAAGGAAGATCAAACTATTCGCGCTCATTTAAGGCAGCATGGCTTAAAATATAATCGCCTGCGCCAAGAGTGGTATGGCAATGTTAAAGAAGTAGAAGAATTGCTTCGGCCTTTAAAAGAGCAAGATATCACATACAACTTAGAAGAAATGCTTTAAAGAAATGACTGATACTCCGCGCCCCAAACTAACGCTCAAACTAGCGCCAGCTAAGACAGCCGTGATCAAAGAAAAACTATCCCTTGTTCTTGGTAACTCGAGTGACAAAGTCAAAAGTGACAAGCTTGAGCCTGGAGGCGCTAAAACCAAAGGTGCCAGTAATGGGAAGAAGGCTAAGAGCTCTAAAGAAGCGCCCAAAAGCCCAAGCAAAGGAAAAAAGGCTAAAGAAGCTGCAAGTAAAGGCGCCCCATTCACAGCGAAGAAAGCTAAGCCAAAACCGCCGCCCCAAAAACGGAAACCCAAGAAGGAACTGATAATGCCTATTGCGGAATATGAGCAAATCCTGGGATTCATGGAGCGACATTATCCCTTGTGCTTCTCAGGAAAAACCCCAAAGCCCTTGGCCATTGGTTTGCACCAAGAATTAACCGCCTTAGGGCCTGACTTCAAGGCCAAAGAAGAAGAGCCTCTACCAGAGGCTCTTTGTAGTGCCCGGAAATTAAGACACTTCCTGAAAGTATATACTCGCAAGAAACTTTATCTGGAGGCGTTGGTGCCTGGAGCCGAGCGTGTCAATCTAGCTGGCGAGACCACCGATATCGTCACGGAAGAACAGGTAATGGGCAAAAAAGTTAAAGCCAAGCCTAAAGTTCAAGAGAAGAGTGTGAAAAAAGAAGAGGAAGTTAAGGTCGAGGATAAGGCTAATGCCCCAGACAAAACTGATCTGCCCTCTGCCCCAGGACTCAAGTAAACCATAAGGTTTTTTGTTGTTTAAAGGTGCAATTTCTGATAAAATATAATTTAACTATGTTCTAGAAAATTAATAACAACCAAACCGAAATTTCAATATGATATTGGCCCAAGACTCAAGCGTGGCTTTAAATAAGAAGCCCTCTATTAAGAGCATACTTACAACTACGGCTTTTGCCTTAATAATATTCTTGCTTAGCTACAATCTAGCTGCTGCTTTTTTTAAACCGAAGTTGGAGATATCACTACAACCGGTTTTGGAAGAGATCAAGAATAGTCCGGAAATCTCTCCAGATAATGAAGCAAAATTAACAATGGCAGTAATTAGCCATGCCATCAAGACTACAAATAGAGAAATGGTGAATATAGTGACAACCCCTTTAAAAGAATTGCAGGAATCACGCAAGGCCCTGTTGAACAAATTAATTGAGATTAATCACGCAAATCAAAAAGAGTAAATATATGTTTCTAATGCCGGCAAACACGATCAATATCATTTTGAAGGGTGAACATGAATTAGCAAAAAGCGTTGCGGAAGCACACAAACATGCAAGAGAATTCTATATGAAAAATAGAAACGCTATACCGCAGCGTGAACATATTTTAGAAGCAGTGGAATTAGTAAAAGAAAAAATAGGATTAATATTAACTACTGAACAGTTGGAAGAAATTTTGATATTGTTTCCTCAAGCTCGTATCAGCCTTGCTGTCTATGAAGGTTGTAGAGATTCTGAGGTTGAAGATCTATTAATTGAAGTGGTTTCTGCTTTTTTTGCAGGTTGCAAAGCACCAGAGTACAAGGATGATGTGAATCCGGAGTGTTTTTTTACCTATCTGCGCTCTCAAGCAAAAGAAATGGGCTATAATGTCAGATGAAAAGTAACAAATTCAAGATTGACATTCTCCCCCACCTAAAAGCAGGGGAGAATGTCAAACGAAGTTTGTTCCTCGTATCAAGTAGAAACAAAAAATACTATTTCCCACTTGACTTATTTCCCACTTTAGATCACTATTAGTATAACTAAATAATAAAATTAGGTAATTATTAATGATAGCAAAAAAGATTTTGCGCCCTGATTCAAAAGGACGTATTTGTCTAGGCCCACTTGCCAAAGGAATTAGTAGTTATAAAGTTGTACTAAATGAAAACACCAAAGAAATTACTTTAAAGCCCTATACAGAACTAGCATTGCCAGAGCAATGGCTTTTTGAAAACAAACAAGCTCTCAATCAAGTTAAACGTGGCCTGCAGCAATCTGCTGATAAGAAGGTAGTTTATAAAGGTAGTTTTGCCAAACATATAAATAATAACGATCAGTGAGATGAGTTTTACGATGCTCTTTACAGAAGAAGCGTCTGCCAATTTAGATAGCTTAGAAACTAACCCTAGTAAAAAAAAGCAATTCAAAGCTGTATTGAAATGTTTGGGTTATTTAGAAAATAACCCTAAACATCCAAGTTTAAATACCCATGAGTATAATTCACTAAGTCGGCAATTCGGTATAAAAATCTTTGAAGCATATGCAGAAAATAAAACTCCTCAGGCTTACAGAGTATTCTGGCATTATGGACCTGATAAGTCTGAAATTACTGTTATTGCTATTACACCACATCCTTAACATTCTCGCCATCCTAAAAAGAAATAGGCAAGAAGTAATTAAATAGAAAACTAAGAATATGACTAACATTCGACCTTTAATGCTTTCTGAATCTGAAGTGACTGACTACATACAAATAAGTGATCCAACCGATAGCATTTTTCTATGTTAAATGGTTTTCAGTTCCGAGCTGCCAAAGCAGTAGGGAATTTTGAATATAGAGAGATTAGCGCAGCAGTTAGAATGCATGAGAAAACTTTATGCATCTTTCGAAACGCTCCCAACTTTCAAGAATTACCAAGTCGTACTGACAGTAAAAATAAGCTCATCAAATTTTTTGCTAAGCATAATATCATCTTTCCAGATCAATATTCAATTGAATTGAAAGCAGAGAATATACCTCTAGTCCCAGAAGCTAAATTAAATAGATTTCAAGTGGTTGTCGCGCGCATTGCCACCAGATTAAGACGCAAGGATATCGCCGCCTTAATAGGCAGCGCGGAGTCAAATATTAGCCTTTGGGAACAGAAGGATAATTTTATCATTATTCCAGCTAGAGGAGACAAATTAAGCAGACTAAGACATATTATGGAATCGCGGGGAATTATATTTGAAAAAGCTAACAAAATACGTCTTAGCCCCGATCTAGAACCAAGAGAACTAAAGGCTTAAATAGCATGTTTTTTACTTGACGCTAGTAAGCTTTTTTCTTATAATTAAAATATATTTTAATTGTAAATTAATCCTATGAAAAATTCTTCTAATTTAACTGAAAGAATATCGTTTTTTGTATCTCTGATATTTCTTGTAACTTTTGCGTCTTTGCTCTCTAGCGCACCAATAGAAACTTTTAATATGGCGGAGGTTATATATATTGCAATTTTTCTATATAAAATAAACCCGGTTTGGTGGAAAGACGAGGGTGGTTTTTCGTTAATCTTGACGGCAGGTATCGTGGCAGGCATAGGTGCTATGCCTTTCAGGATTTCAGAGGCAATTTCAGCGGCATTGTAAAGAAGGTGATCTATAGTTACCTTGCAAGTGAAAGCCTATATAGAAACGTCTCAAAGAAATTATTTGCTTTAAAAAGTCATATAGTATATACTAGTATATACACACTTAACAAGAGATATTCAAGATATATGCAGGGACAAGTTCAAAAATGGGGTAATAGTCTAGGCGTGCGGTTACCAAAAGCCCTTACTAAAGAGCTAGGACTAGGATGCGGGGAAACAATAGACATAAACATTGATGGCAGCCGTATAGTTATTAGCAAACATGTCAGCCAGTTGGATCAGTTGCTCCAAGCTATAAATACTGATAATTTGCACAAAGAAGAATGGCCAAGTAAAGGGGTAGCTGGGAAAGAACAATGGTAAAGCCTTACCTGCCAGAGCGCGGTGATATAGTATGGCTAAGCTTTGAGCCCTCAAAAGGCAAAGAAATAAATAAAAGGCGACCAGCCTTGGTGATTTCACCGCAGAAATACAATGCAAAGACGAGTCTAGCCTTATTTCTACCTATTACTAGTAAGATTAAAGGTTATCCTTTTGAGGTACAGTTAGAAGTACAACGACAGAAAGGTGCCGTATTATGTGACCAATTACGATCTCTTGATTGGCAAGCCCGAGCAGCGGAAAAAATAGAAACTGTAGAGATTTCTATTTTAGAGGAAATTCTAACAAAAGTACGATTATTACTCTATTAGCAAAAAAAATAATATGCATAAATACACTAGAAAACCATTAGATGCTCAAGCAGCCAAAGCTATTAAACATAAGGATATATTAGTAGCTATCTTCATTAGCTCCTACTTGTTGTTTTTTCTTTTTACTGATCCTTCTCCTATCAATGATTTAACAAGGGTTAGAGGTTTTTTTGGCTGCGGTACTGTATATTTGTCGACTTTAATATTTGTTGTTTTAAGAGATTTAAAACCATATCCAATTTTAAGTTTATTATATCAACTAAGCTGCGTAGCTTTAGGGGGACTGATTTTCTATTTTAATTATTATCCTGAAGAATTTATTGATGTAGCTAATTTTTCTTTACCCATGCCTCTCAAGCTTGGCATGGGCGGTCTTCTAACTTACATGCTCTATCGGGTCCTGTTGCAAATAGGGAGGTAAGAATATAAACTAGGAAATATAGGGTTATTCAAGGTCAGTTTAATGAGCATATTTAAACGTCGTCATTTTAAATACGATTTGACATTCGCCCCTACCTAAAGGAAGGTGTTTTACGGCACAATTTGATAAATTACAACAGTGAAAAATATGCATAATTATTCAAAAGAACCTATAGAACAATCTGAATCAAATATCTCTCAAGGTCCGCTCGCTATTTTGATTAGTCTATATCTACTACTTTTTGTTGTTCTTGAACCCTCACGCTTAACAGATTTGGGATTTTTTGTCGGGTTTTTAAGTTGTTCTTACCTATATTTTTCACCTTTACTATATGCTAAGACCAAAGCCCTTCAAGCTTATCCGGCTTTAAGGATTTTTCTCCAAATTAGCTTGGTGGCTGGGGGTGGCTTTCTCTTGCACTTCTTGTATTTTGCTAATGAATTTATCGATTTTTCTAACTTTAGTTTGAATTTACCCATTAAAATAAGCATAGGCTTAACAATGAGTTATATGCTTTTTAATCTGCTTAAAACTATACGAGGTAATTCTTGTAAAGCTAGCAAAACTGATATACCTCCTGGTGTAGGAGGCAAGTAAACCATTAGATGCCTTAAGCCGTCAACACTATTAAACATAAACAGGTGACTACTCTCCGCTATAAATAGCGAAGAGTAGTCACGGGGCAGGAGTCAAGTCAATAATCAAGCAGTTTTTTTTGTGGTATCTTTAATTAAAATATCAGCCGGTATATTTAAGTTTTTGTTTAGCCTTTTTATCATTGATAAAGTCAGCTTCCTTTTTTTATTTAATATTTCTGATACTCTGCCCCTTGAACCTATGCTTCTTTCTAGGTCCTTTCTTGTCAGGCCTAACTGCTCTGCTCTTTGTTTTATAGCCTCAATAGGATCAGGAGCCTCTATTTTGTAATGTTTGTTTTCATAGTCTTCCACTAATATAGATAGCAACTCTAATCTTTCAGCTTCCTCAGAGCCTACAGGAGAATCTATTAGGCTATCAATTATATTCATTGCCTTGTTATAATCTTCTTCTGTTTTTATTATATGTAATTCCATACTAAACCTCTTTCACGTTTATTTTATCATATTCAGCATGCGTACCTATAAATCTAATATACAGAATTTGAATATCATATCTGATATATATTACTAATCTGTATTTATTCCCTGAAATATTAAATACCACCCTATTATCTCCAACAAAACTACAACTTGAAAATAATTTTTTAATTTCATTTGGAGTATAAAAATTATTTTGTTTAAATATTTGATACCATACTTTTAACGGCACTTCAGAATCAGCATACCCATCTTCCCAAAAGCTTTTTAACTTCTTTATGGCAATTACGCGCATAAATTCTTTTTTTTATTTATATATATAGAATGTCAATCATATCATGTTCCCATACTGGTATCAAGTGAAAATTACATCTCTTTTCTTCTTTGCACTGAGGTATACCCCAATGCCTCTCTCTCCTCTCCTAGCAATTGCTCTTGCAATAGAGCCAATTTTAGCATTTTGCAATGGATGTTGTAGTATGCTTAAAAGGTGTAAGCTTTAAAAGTATTATTTATTATAATATTTCACTTATTTACATAATTGCTCATAATGAATATGTTAATGTAAGCTTTTAGTTATTTTTCTTACTATTTGATATTAAATACTTTATACTTATTTTGCTTGTAACTTTGTTAATATTAGGATATTATTTAGCTATAAATGGCTTTATTTTATAAAGCACTATACTAAATATATATTCTTCCTAAAATAAATTTATTTGTTATAAACATATGATTAACTACGCTAAAGTTACTAATAAGGGACAAGTTACTATCCCAAAACTTATTCGGCAAAAGATGAACTTAACAGATAATGTCAGAGTTAAATTCATTTTGCATGAGGGAACTATAATTATGCTCCCCATAACAGGCAAACTAGCTGATTTGCGCTCTCTGCTACCAAAACCTAAAAACACCTTATCTATTGAAGCCATCAACCAATTAATTTCAAGTAAGCCATGTTAGCCTTAGATACTAACGTTATATTGCGTTATTTAGTGGGTGACGATGCTAAGCAGCAGCAGCTTGCCTTCGAGTTAATCGACGCCTATAGCGGTCAAACCGGTAGCCTGCTTCTCAATAATATTGTCTTATGTGAATTAGTCTGGGTTTTGCAAAGCGGCTATCAATATAGCGAAGAACAAATTGCCGATTTACTGCATAACTTATTACTAGTACCCGAATTGGTTTTTGAAAATTATGAGCTAATAGCAGATAGCATTTTAACTTATAAAGACCAAGGCGGGGATTTAGCCGATATTCTAATCAGCAAAACTAATCAATATTTAGGAGCTACCCATACTATTTCTTTTGATAAGCAAGCCTGCAAGAAAGGCTACTTTACTAGCCCTGAAGCTATAGAGAAGAAAAAACCATAAATAATGAGTGGTAAAATTATTGGCTATGTTAGAGTCAGCACCCATGAGCAAAGTGAAGAGCGGCAGCTAGTTGAGCAGCAGCTTGATAAAGTGTTTCTTGATAAAGTTTCGGGTAAATCTACGGAGCGCCCGGCCCTGCAAGAGCTGTTAAATTATGCCCGGGAAGGGGATATTATCTTAGTCCATAGCATGGACCGCTTAGCTCGTAATTTGGATGATCTTCGCCGCTTGGTAAAAGACCTCACTAGCCGCCAAATTAAAATCAGATTTATCAAAGAGAATCTAGAATTCTCCGGGGAAGATTCCCCCATGAGCACCCTCCTCCTCTCCGTTATGGGGGCTTTTGCCGAATTTGAGAGAGCTTTAATTAGAGAGCGGCAGCGGGAGGGCATAGAACTAGCCAAAAAAAAAAGGTGTCTACAAGGGCCGTAAGCGGGCTTTAAGCGATGCGCATTATGATTTTATTAAAATGGCTTTGGAACAAGGCCACAGTAAACTCACCATCGCCAAAGAACTTAAGGTAGATCCCTCTACTCTATACCGCTACCTGAAAGCCCATGACCTCTTGCCTAAACTAGCAGCAAATCCGGAAGATCTTCAAAACCTGCGGCAAAACTTTTCTCAGAGTGCGCCTAGCTAATGACTTTAGACCGCCGCATAAATTACTCTATTTGCCTGTAGCCTTTTGAATTCGAAAAGACAATAATAACCATATGGTAAAAATGGGCGGGCTAGCACTGCTCCTCTAAATTATTTATTGTTATTTAGCTAATTTAGTACTATACTCCAAATTAGTTAGCTAAAACGGAATATAATGCTTAAAAGACAGCTCGATATTGATTTACCCTCCGGCACTAGCCTCTTTTTATGGGGAGCTCGCAAAACCGGTAAATCTACTTACTTAAAAAACCAATTTCCTACCAGTAAATATATTGACCTATTGCAGGCTAGAAATTATCTTAAATATAGCACTAACCCAAGTTATTTGAGCGAAGAATTAGCCGCCATAGATAATATAGATCAGCCAATAATTATTGATGAAATTCAAAAAGTACCGGCCCTCTTAGATGAAATACATTATCTGATTGAAAGCCGTAATTTATCATTCATTCTATGCGGTTCCTCTATGCGTAAGATTAAAGCAGAAGGTGCTAATTTACTAGGGGGGCGAGCCTGGCGCCAATTGTTTTTACCCTTATGTTATCCGGAATTACCACAATTTAACTTGCTTCATATTTTCGAATATGGGCTACTACCAGCGCATTACCTAGCTAAAGCCCATAGCCAGCGTTACTTAGAAGCTTATATAGCTGATTATCTTATCCCAGAGGTTAGCTATGAAGGGCAAATACGTAATCTAAGTTCTTTTGCCAGGTTTATTGAAGTAATTAGTTACTCTAACGGAGAAATGCTTAATTACTCCAATATTGCTAGAGAAAGCGGCGTAAGTAGTAAAACCGTGCAAGCCTATACAAATATCCTATGTGAGATGTTTCTAGGTTATTTAATCCGTCCCTTTAGCCCAAAATCTTCCCGACAACTAATTACTGCCACGCCTAAATTCTATTTTTTTGACCCAAGCCTGCCCCTACTCCTGCGCCAGCAAACTATCAAGGCCCTCAAAGGGGCAGAAGCCGGGCATGCCTTAGAAAACTACCTTATGCTAGAATTAATTGCTTACCGGGAAATCCGCAATAAGCGCTTTTGTATAAATTATTGGCGCAGCAAGACCGGCTTAGAAGTTGATTTTATCTTAAACAAAGGGAAGATCGCTATAGAAGTAAAAATTAGTAATTCCTTAGCGAATAAAGAGCTTAAAGCTATTGCCAGTTTCAGCCAAGAATATAAACCAGAGGCAGCCTACGTAATTTGCTTAGAAGAAAAAAAACGTCTTCTAACTTTAGTTAGCCGGCCTATTATTATTTACCCCATAGAAGAGTTTTTACAAGATCTTTGGCAAGGTAAAATTATTTAATTGTTGCTGTTAATTAGCTTCGGCGATTCTAGCTCATATTCTTTCAGCTCATCCTGGCTAAAGGGTAGAGCTTCCTCCTCTAATTCATCCCCTGTTAAATCACTATATTCATATGGCTGAGGCGCAATGCTAGTAGTGCTGCTGGTAGTGGTACTATTAGTGGTGCTACTAGTAGGGCTGGCGATGATATTAGCGCTGCTCTTACGATTTTGCCCTAGCGTTGGCGTTATCCGGGCCCAGCCGCCTTCAAAGTCTTTGTCAGCTAATATTTCCCCAGTTAGATACTTAGGCGCCTGCTCTCTGCTAGTCATTAAGACATTTGGCTGCAATATCCCCTTATCTGCCAAATGCTCCTCTATGGCCC
>Ga0100390_10003659_pt1 | contig 13388 bp, 6 predicted proteins | sample CryGeymeta201514_FD_81540 | JGI IMG/M metagenome (GOLD analysis project Ga0100390, IMG submission 81540) | Groundwater microbial communities from Crystal Geyser aquifers in Utah, USA - Crystal Geyser metaG 2015-14 | ecosystem: Environmental > Aquatic > Deep subsurface > Groundwater | place: USA... | reverse complement strand
TAGTTCGAGTACGAGCTCAAGTCCCGTGGTCCATCACCACGACCACCAGCGTGATTTGCCAAGTTGGAGTTTGAACAATCCTCAAGAAAGTGACTACTCTCATGATCACTGCCACCAAGACTGTGCTTCCCTGACGCTTCCCTTTTCGTCACACGTCTACTCTCCAAGTAGTAGCAGTACTAGTACTACCGACTCTTTCAAGTATCAACAGCGACACAACCCTAAGATCTCTCGACCCAATGCTTGTGTCCAGAATCCCTTTCCAACAATAACCAACCGGGCCGTTGTCATTGCACAACACTAATGATCATGTTCATCATCATGATCAAAAAGCCCACACTAATTACGTGCCAGAACAAGAACAAGCCAAAGTTACCTCACATAAACATCGCGAGGTATCTTTTTGTTTATTGCCTTTGGTGCCCTTCCAGCAGTGAAGATCCTTCCTGTTGTTGTTGATACTACCGATCAGAGTCCTACCAGTACTACTGATACTTCAAGTGCTCCGAAGACGAACGATATTGAAGGCACTTCTATGGTGGTATATGATCCTTTGGTTCACTGGAGTGATGTTACTCCTACCATGGAACTGCCTCCTCCTCCTACAGCGTCGGCGTCGGCGGTTCATTGTGAACCAACTGATGCGAAGAATGCGCCGGCTCACACCATCAGGAGCAACCGTCACGAAGATTTGGAAACCTTTGCCAACGATATGGAACTCCTGGGAGATTTTCTCATGGATGCCATGGCAGATGGTGAGTACAATCAAGACGACCACAATCACCGCCACGAGCAGCAGCAAGAGCAAGGACTGGCTTACACGGAAATGCCCGCGTTTTCTACTTCGACGGCTTTCTACGTGGAAGAACCACTCGAACCACCTCCTCTCCTCTTGCCTCCTGTAGAGGCGTGATCCTATTTGGTTTCAATCATTTCGCCCTTGCACTGTTCTGCCGAATATCTCTCCATTTCATGTCCCTTTATTTTTGACCCATTGGTAACAATCCCCGACCAGCGACACACGATAACATGTTATGAGCCGACCCCAATTCCTTTTGCCTGTGACTGCTATCAATAAAAATGATACATACTGCCAAAACGAGATGCTGTGTCTCGCATCAGCTACGTCTATCGTTTCAATTATTCCATTCTTCTACGATAGATAATACAAGAAAAGTAATGTACAAAGTTGAATAAAGTAGCTTTTGTATGTACGAAATGTGTTCATCCTCTCCGAACAGTTCATACGTTATTTAGGTGGCACCTCGTGTATTTTGATCCTTTTGGGCGCACTACCGAATATCGCTCTCGGGAGCACAACAACCTGAAGTCTGAGAAGCTGTATGTACTCTATGAAACAATTAGTCTTGCTGTCTTTTTCGAGGTAGTTGCTTCAGCTCTCTCGCCGCCCCCTTTCTAGGCGAGGTCCCCCGACATCGCAACTTCGTTGTTCTCTTCCACGCACTCATCCTTCTTCCAAATCTTTGCCGTCGCGAACGTTGAAAGGATCGCAACACGTCTCAGCCGTCGTCTCGTTCCATAGGCTTGGCTTTGGGTTAGCTGTTGTGGTTTGTTCGTTTTGCTGAAATAGCTGGTTCGGAGAGTACGCTACAATACAACAGCTGCTTGCTGCTTCTCCGAATTAATTATGAAAAAGATTGCGCTGACTGCTTGAAACTTGAAATCCCTCGGGTAACCTTGGCGCCCTGCTGGCGCCATAGTTATGATCCCCCGTAAATTAGATGTTACAGGTTTGTTTTTGCTTGAAATTTGTAGAAACTTTATTACATCAACGTCAGCTCAAGCATGACAACAAGAAAACAACACAAAGTGTTTGCGGCCTATTTTCAAAATGTGTTGTGAATATGTTTGCGAAATATTCGCAAAAATCTAGTAATTATCATGCTTATTAAAAAAAAATCGTTTTTTTGTCATCTCGAGACTTCAATTGAAAAACGCCTGGGCATACCAGCATTTTAATTCATTGATTTCATCCCAAAAGAATACCATACACTTAAATGTAGAGCTGTTTCGAAGCTATTGTTCACTTCGCTGGCTCAAGACTCTCATCAACAACTCTTCGGCTGACGTGTACTGCGCTCCTCTTGTTTGCTGCACTACAGCAGCTCCTGCTCCTGAATTCGGGTTAGATATCGGTACCACTAATGCCGCCGCGGATGGTTGCACCTGAGCTCGTGTTTCATAATCTCCAGCATCGCCGGAAAAGTAACCGGGTCTAACGGGTTCCGTTTTCGGATCGCATGCTCCATTTCCTGTACCCGTTGCACCGAACGAACTAGTAAAGGGGCCACCCATCGTACTACGCTGCTCTTGTTGTTGCTGGAGATACCTCTGCAATAATAATTGACTAACACCGCTACTTGCTGCCGGCAAACCAAAGGACGGTGAGCCAAGCAAGCCATCCATGGCAGACTTCAACTGCTGCCGCTGCTGTTGCAATAACAGGTTGCGATCTTGGTCCTGTCGGCTCTGAAAAAGCGCTGACATTGGATCCACAGCCGATGTCGATGTCCTACTTGTGGAATTCTGAAAAGATGGTAGATTTATCTGCTCCTGACCTTGCAATGCGGCTAGAGTGGCAACATACGACGACGATGGTGCCGACGACGAAGGAACAAAAGCTGCTGCTGCTGTCGCCGCCGCTCTTTTTGCCGCGTTGTTCGAAGTTTTGTTGGCAGTAACCGTCTCCAATCCCAAGAGAGCGGATAATTGACCCGAAGAAACCAACGCTTGCTGGTGCTGTTGTCCAAGAGTTCGAACAACCTCCATTGCAATGCCAATGGACTCATTATCATCACCATCTCCTTCATCTTTGCCCAAGAGACTTCCACCTGGATGATTGAGATAGTCTTCGGTAAGTGTCAAGATACGACGCAGCAAAAGCTCCTTACTCAATGCTGATTCTCGCGCCGAAGACCCCGGCGCCGCCGAGACAGAGCAACTCGACCTAGCTTCGATTGCCTGCTCCAGAGCTTTCTTGAAGGCATCATTTGTAATGACAGGTCCAGCATCGACACCCGCTACAACGGAACGGGGCCTCCTAGCGTTACGCCTGACGCGATTCTTGACCGTGTAGATAAGTTCTTCGGCGTCTTTGGTTTCGTCTGTACCATCACCTACGGTACCGCATGAGGATTGGTGACGAGCAAACACATCTTGTACGTCGCTGTCCATGCGCATATGCTTGACAAGGTGGGGCTGCTCTCTTTGAAAGAGCGCGTTTTCGTACGTGACAGTTCCAGCAGGAACATTGTAGTGTGCCACTCGACGGAATCCCCTGGAAAGCAGCACAGAGAAGGAGAGAGGGGCAGGTTAGTGGTGTGAGGTACATGTGGTGCGAAAATTAAAAATTTGACAATAAATTGTACCGAGAAACACAAAAACACGTACCATCGATTACAATTACGAATAAATCCAGAGTAATCCTTGGCTTTGAAGTATGTAGTAAGCAGGGGGTTTTCCTTGAGGATGTTGCTGTTCAAAGCTACAGCTCTGCCCTGTCCAACCCACGAAATGGCATCTCTTCCGATGCCCGTCTCTAAAGCATTCATCATGCGTTCGGCAAAGTTTTTTGGCGTGGGATACGATTGCCTGACCTGTAGTGTTTGCGCTGGTTCTTGTCCTGACTGTTCCTGTTCATTTTCTGCTGACGACACAGACGAGCAGGCAGAAATTTCTGTGTCGTGGTCGCTTCCTGTATTGTTTGGGATTAAAAAAAAAAGAAATAAAAATGAGATGGAAAACTGACATAAAGGTGTGTATCGCGAGACCACGGAGCTTTCGAAATGCACTTCATGTCGCTATCTTAAAACTGACTGACCTAATTTGTTTTCACCACCCACTGAAGATCCTGGGCGTTTACCGCGACTCCCCAATAGCTTGGACATCACAGCAGATGATTCTGCAGCTGCGGCAGGTTTCACACCCACCTTTTGCTCGTCCTTACTACTACCTGGATGCAGTACAGCAAAAGCAGAGTCAGCTTCCGGTTTCTTAAGCAAGGTTAAAGCTGAGGAAAGTAGATGGTACGTATTATTTGGTTACAATGGGTGATGGTAAGACGAGGATAAAGGTGACAGATTATACTATTAAGATAGTAGAATAGATTGGCATAATTAGTCAAAAGACATGACCAGGTCTGGACTCTGGACTGAACATAGCATGTCTTTGCAATTTGTACTGCCTATTTCAACGTGCTCTTATGTCCAAGTGCCCCACTATGCCCCGTTGTTTGCTGCCGGGTTTCGCTTACCTTCCTCCTCATAGTCCATGCTGCCGGGCTCCAAATGAGACTCTTGGCAGAATCTTTTCTCAGGTGTTGATGGTGTCTCTTCGTCGGCATTTCGTTTCGGCATGATAAAGGAAAAGATGATTATTTATTTTGTTATTGATTGTTGCAGTCTGGTTATTTAAATGATAATAATATTACCTACCATATTACATTATTACTACCTGGTACTAGAGTCTAGTACTAGTACCAGTAGATGACTCTCTAGGTTTAGTACCGGGTAGTAGTAAACTCTGCCTCGTTGTTGAACAAAAAATATTCTAAAATCAGGCCAGGAGAAGGCCAATTCTCTATCAAGTGTGGAGTGCCGCGGAAACGACGCTGGCCAGTGGATGTTGAAAGAAAGAAAAAGAAACACGGGCCCGCATTGTAGCGCACCCTCGCTCACACCATACCAGGTATTTGGTAATATGGTACGTACCTGGTACCAGCACCAGGGTACGGTACTCTAGTGCCAAATAATAATAGTACCAGGTAGTAGTATCATCACTACTAATACTACTACTAGCTACGGTAGTAACTGCTGACGGTTCCTGGCAGAGTTTCACTACCAGGTACTACTGTAGTGATCGAGACGAATGACCTACTCGCACTAACTACCGTAGCTACCAGTACGGCAGTACTGGTACCACGGTGGTACCAGGTACCCAGCTGAAAATGCTTTATCTTAATTATTACCACTCTGAGTGGTACCAGGTAAGAGATTCGACAGTTGTTTCTTAAGTGAAAATTTGATAAGACCGAAAATATTCACTTTCGTGGTAAACAGTCTCAATCAAAAGGTTCTTTTCAGGTGAACTACTACCAGGTACCAGTAATACCAGGTACCTGGTACGGTAGCGTACCAGGTACCTGGTAAAATTGTAAACGAAAAAATATTCGAAAAGAACTCAGAGTAATAATGTTCCTTCGCCATCAAAATGGATGAAATATTTTTTTGTGCTACCAGGTACCAGAGTGGTACCTGGTATAGAATTTATTTTTTGTTTGACTACACTTCTTCCAGCAGAGGAGATACTGGTTTCCTTCGGAGACAAAATAAATATTTAATAAATCAGGCTCCAAGACTTCTTTTTCTTGGCTGTTCTCTTCTTTGAGCTACTGTAGATGTAGTCAGTACCTGGTAGGAGCCATTCCAATACCAGGCACCAGGTACCAGGTACCTGGTACCGGTACTGGTAACACTTCCTGCTCGCTGTTCTTCCTGTACCAGGTACTAGTACCACTCTGCAGAATACTGGCACTGGTACTACGCATTACTACCAGCATACTGGGCCCACTACTACCATTCAGTACCGGTACTGTACCTGGTAATGATTGTCCTCCTTTCTTCCTAGTACCATTACGTGTTGCTTGGGGGAACCTTCACTACTTGTTTTACCATACTGCCAGACTAGCTAGACTACCGGTACCAGGTATCAGTAGAAGATCAGTACCTGGTACTACTAGTAGTAGGTAGTAGTTCTGGTATGCCGAAGTCGTCGACCGAACACGAACCTCTTTTATCTGCATGCCGTCACTACTGGTACTAGTGAACCAAACCCGAATTTCTGCAAGTACGTGAATGGTACTCTACCTGGTACCGGTACGAAAAGCAATTGACTACCAGGTACTACCTAGTACTACCAGGTACCGTAATACTACGGTACAGTAGTACCGTTAGTACTGTAGACCCCCTTCCAAATACTTTGAAGAAAGTGGTGGACGCTGACAATAAACCTGCGAAGGTCATAAGTAGTTTGTTGATTCATCATGTTTTGGCTGACTAATTTGGACTGCACGTAGTACGTTCTAGTATAGTAGTACTCTACCTACTGGAGTACTGCACACTATTAGTAACCACCGGTAACTCAGATACATTCGGTGCAGCAATCTTCGCACTAGACAAGTACACCTGAATTGGTTGGTTATTTATGGAACCATTGCAGGCCTTTTCTTTGATTTGCTCGCTAGATCGATAATGTGAGTAGTATTCTTCTAGCATAATAGTCATGACGTTTTTAATACAAACAAAGAAGAACGGGGGTGGGGGTGGATCACAACTTTCGCACCCAAGAAAGCAAGGGTGACTAAGTTGATCATAACGAGATCACCTACCTACTACCTACTAGTACATACCTACGACAGATTTTAATCTTTAGCTCACTATTTCTGGAGATGACGAGTACTGAACTTCTCTAGTCCAACTTTTTGAGGGACCTCCTCCAACCTTTCGGTACCAGCCAGTACTTGCTTTTATGTCAATAGGCTCTGGCTTTGTTTACTAGCTAGTCTACTCGGAGTATGTGTGATACTACTACTACTCAATTATTTACTTGCATCTACCTTAACTCTAAGCAAGAAGACCTTGCTTGGTGTTCCCCCCTGCCGAGGGGCCATTGATATTCTGCATATTCTGCATAGTAACTAACTAGACCTACCCTATCCATGAAGGACAGGCAAATCCGTCTGAAATAAATGTGGCTGTTGTCTGGCACCCTAATGATGAGTTTATATTTGTATTTGTATTTCTATTGTTGGAGTTGGAATAGAGAGTTAGAATGGGCAGCAAGGATAGGCAAGTACAATTAGAAGTGCTCCGTCAGATTGACAGAATTGCTCTGCAAAGCAATGGTGGGATGCAGCAGCAGAACCACGACCTCCTGCACCTTTCTTGTGTCCACCAGCTGTGCCTCTCAAATGGCACTGCCTCTCAAATGGCACTTTAAGCAAGTCATTTGCCATGGTCAAAAACGAGGTGTGGATCATTGTCTTCTAGCCTTTTTTGTCCACTTAGTATTTGATCACGCCACCAATTGCGGTACTCTTTTCTGAACTGTCACCCCGCAAAAACTCAGCACAGTTAAAGACATTAGCATAGCTTTTTGTAGAGCTGGCATCTTCGTAATAAAAGGTAGCTAGACAAAAAATTGTCTTCCCTCAAGACAAAACCAGTGTAAATTTCAAAATGCCTTGCTTTCCAACCAAGGAAACATAATATATTTTTTCGATTTATTTTTAATAGACTAGAGTACATAATGTTGTACAGAACACCAATTTGGAAGAGTCGTTTTGTTTGCTGTTCCCAAAATTCTACCAGATCCATTACGGTACCCACAGTTTTGATGCCATAATACAATTCGACAACAAACATGTTTCACCCTTGTTGCATCACAACCTAGCAAAAGAAGTGAAACCAAAGGAGGCTATGGAATTTTGATGGAGTAGAATAGTCTGCCACTCTTGTATTGTGCTCTTCTATTGGGCACTCCATTCTTGAGACTAAAATTGCCTCACAATCAGCGTTTTGAATACCTTACATCTTCAAAACAATTGTATTGATACTGTAAAAAATAGTGCTCTTATTGCATTCATTGCTGTAGTTATTATTTATGTTTCTTTAGTGTTTATTATTGTGTGTTTGATTTGCTGGTTGAAAGTTGAAATGGATATACGAACTAAAATGTCAGCAATTGTGCGGTTGTCTCTCTCAGGATCAGAGTGCATTTTAATGCAGTATCGCAATTTGCATTTCTGTTCCGTCATTCCAATTGCTCGTTAGTTAATCTCTTTCTTTTTTCTTTTTCTTTTTACCAGAAATAGTATAATGCCATTTCTTTCTTTGCTGGTTTGTTTACCTTTTTCATCCCTTTTGTTTTTGAAACTCGCTCATATTCACGGTTGCTACGGGTCTACCGTAGAATGCTAATGCTCCCAATGCTGTAATATCACCACCAGCATTATCTTCGATGAATATCGTAAGGGACGATACACGCTGAAATTTGACGTATTTGAGCAGTGTCGGATCCGAATGTTCCTTCAAATCTTCGGCCGTCAGATGCAGGGTTTGGGTCGGATCGACGTCTTCCCAATCTTCGAATCCGACTTCTCGATTCAAGAACAAATGAATTTTGGATGGATTCAATTCGGGATCCGTGCCGTTGTTAAATTCTGTAAATTTAATCGAACGGATCTGTTGCGTGATGTTTGTTTGTTTGTTTGTTTGTTGATGTTATTGTTGGGTGGTAATGTTGGGTGGTAATGATAAGTGGTAGTGGTGGTGCATGTTCAGTGTGTTCATTGTTTAATGTGAAATGTGAGTACGGACAACCATTATTCATTATTCATAAGTAATCAAGTAATTGATTACAACATTACAACCCACAATAAAAATAAAAACTGCCATGTCAAATGACACATGACACTTACTTTGACAAATTCGTTAAAAGCCACGTGAAGAATCAATTGTTCATCTGCATCGCTCTTGCATCCCAGTCGAGTATCCCCAATGAACAGGTTCGACATGGGAAACCTATTATCGACGTTCTTGGCGTAACAATCTTTATTAGAAATTTTGGGTGCCAAGTTCAAAAGTTTACCATCATCGGAAGGGTCCAGATCACCGTTCCCACCTTGTTGCTGTTGTTGTTGTTGTTGATTAGCCATCATGGTCTAAAGTGTTGTTGTGTGTTTCGTGTTGATCTGTTGTTGTTTGTGTTTGTTGTTGTTTGTGTTTTGTGTCCTTGTCGTTCTGTTGCTGCTGTCCTACTAAACCAAAAATAACAGTACTAATCTGTTTGAAATAAATGGCAAGCAATTGTACGGAGTACCAGTAGGAGTAGTCTACTGTTACTAGTAGAGTAGTAGAGCACTGTAGCTAGCTAATAGTAGGGAGTAGTAGCCTTAGTATGATGAGTTGGATGGACGGTCAGACTTAAAAAGCTACCGTACCAATCCATGATTCCATACCATATTATTATGAAAATTTCAGTCCACACACGTGAATAAAATTTTATTTTTACTACGGTACCACTCCCTGGTAGGCAGGCAGTAGGTTCCTTTTCTCTTGTCTTCTGTTTGCTTCCAAATAAATCGTCATTCTTCTCGAACTAAATTAGTGATGTTGTTGTCCGATAGTGCAGTAGTCTAGTAGCTAGAGCTACTATTAGCTAGTAGTCGTAGTAGCAACTAATTCCACTACTAATGATGGAATAGCTACTACTACTACTACTAGTAGCAGTAGTAGAGCTAGTATCCTCAACAAGAAAGACAGAGTACTAGCTTGAGACTTCTTGAGGCTGAACCTACCTGGTACCTGGTAATCAAGAGTCAAGAGTCAAGAGTCCACCATTCACTAGCATCACAACACGTACTACCTGGTAGTAATGAATGAATGATGATGATGACGAATAACTATCACCAGGACGACGACGGCGACGACGGCGACGACGACGATGTTGTTGATGTGGAACGTAATTACAACAGCAACAGCAACAGCAACAGCAACAGTAGTAGAAGAAGAAGTCGAATTGTGAATCAACAAAAACGTTTCAAGTACAAGAAAACATCGCGTCTTTCCAAGAACAAACGGCCCTTCAATTTTAAATTGTGGATCAAATCATTTTACGAACTCATTCTGACAAGCATGTTCTTTGCACCACTTCTGGCTATTTTATCAGCATTACTGCTGGGTATCGCCATGGCCTACTTGGATTTCTATCTGTACAATCGACAGGGATATAAACCACCACTCTACTTTACTACCAATGCCAGTTCAGCCAGAACCATCTTGTCAACCATTGCTGCCGCTACCATTAGTTTTGCTGGTACGGCATTTTCGGTTTCACTTTTGGTCATTCAATTAACGAGTACGCAATTTTCACCACGGGTGGTTCATACGCTCTTTAAGGATCCCTATAATCGACGGGTCGTGGCCATGGTCATGGGAACCTTTACGTACTGTTTGGTCGTTATGAGATCCATAGAAGAACAATCGTCTTCGACCAATGATGATCATGACAATAGCAATAGCAACAGCAATAGCAACAGCAACAATAACAACAATGATGATGATGGTCAAGAACAAACAACAGCAGTGGTAATAGTACCCAATACGAGTGTTGCTGTGGCATTTTTGTTAGGCATTGCCAGTCTTTTGGCAACGGTGGCATTTATTGATCACAGTGCCGGATATATGGATGTATCAAAATTGTTCGAACGCATTACCCAGGATACTTTGTTCCATATCCAACAACGGTGGGACGAAGATGATGCTGACGAAAATGATACTGACACTGATAATGACAACAATAATGACAACAAGAATGACAATGATAGCAACTACGTCCGTGTTCCACTGAAACCAAAACCAAGTTACGTGGACGAAGGAATGGAAGACAACGATAAACAGAACATTCTGCTTACAACGACAATAAATTACGGAACAACAACTACTAACACAAGTGATACTGCTGGCAACAATAACAACGACAATAATAACAATAACAACAACACCAGCAATGCTGACAATGATGAGAACGGCGGCGACGACAGCCAGAGAAATGATAAGGGCAAGGGTGAAGATTCCAAAATGGACAACATGGACGATTGTTACATTGTACGATTTCAAACCAGTGGCTGGGTCCAAGAAATTGATACCGATACGCTCCTTACCTTGGTACCACCCAACGGGTACATTCGTTTGTACACGTTGGAGGGACGATACGCCTTTCCGGGTGCTGCCATGTGTTCCGTGTTTCCCAGACCTGCAGAATTTAACAAACAAAACAATAACAATAACAACAACAATGATGATGATGATGATGATGATGACAGTAGTTTCGAAAAGGAAGGAGAATTTGTCATGCACGCACTGGATACCGTCATGATCGGATACAGTCGCAGTATTCGAGGTGATGCTACCTACGGATTACGTCAACTCGTGGATATCGTATTGCGAGCCCTATCACCAGGTATTAATGATCCGACCACTGCACAGGATGGTATCTTTCACATTGCTGCAGTTGTTTCCGAATTCCTTCAGCATAAACCACCAGCCAAGGTATTGGAAGCCAAAACCTGCAAGAACAATAATAAGAATAAGAATGGTAATGGTAATGGTAATGGTAATGGTGGTGGAAAATTGTACCGACACGAACAACCCGATTATGATCGCATCGTGCGATTAGCATTTGAAGAAATTCGAGTTTGCTGTGCCAATGCACCGGTTGTGGCATTGTACATTTTGGAAGCACTACGATTGATTCGTGAATCACTGAAAGCATCCGGTAGACCACATCGGGCACCCGAAATTGAACGACAGGCACGTCTCGTTGAAGAACAAATACGGAATGCATCGCATATTCCAGAGGATCACGAATTCATTACCAAAGCAAGACAGGATCGTTTCGATACAAGCGTTACCGTTGAACCCCTGGGAATTCGTGGTGAACTCGTGGACTGATAAAGCACATTCATGTATACCAGGTAGTATACATATTTATTTAGAGTAGATATTTACGTTGAGAAACGACTAAACGCTTTCTACTAGGCTTGAAGCTTGGTGCTGCGCACAAACTATTTGTTGGTTGGCTGAAACGCTAATTCATTTCGGTTACTCCCAGCTTATCGCGACGCCCTGATAAAAAAATGAGACAGGAGACCACAAATAAATTAAATATTCCAGGCATCAGGCATCATAAAAAGGGAGGATACATGCATATTATTATATATTTTTCAGAATGACCAAGTCCAGTCGCCGATTGATGTCTTGGAGTCGCTGTTTTTTCTTTTCGGCAAGCGCTACTAATGAAGCCATTTGACGATAGATAGCAGCGTCCACTTCACTAACTTTTGGTTCAACCAAGCCCAAATCATTATTATTTGTTGATGTCGTCTCTTTTTCAACCAACAAAGGTAACGAGAGAGGAAATGATTGGCTTGCGGTATTTCTCGCAGAACCAGCTGCTGCTCGAATTTTCTTTCGATTCTGCTCTTCCAGAGCGCCTGTTTCGCAGCCCTCTGTCATGGTCTCGTCCAAAAAGGGCACATCCCGGCTCTTTTCATTTTCTGAAGTTTTCGATTCCACCGGTGTCGAAAAACCAGCACTGCGCGCGCTTACATCTCCGAGACCGCCCTCCAGTTCCGCGATTCGAGCAGATTTTCTTGCGAGGCGTATCTTGAGCTCTGTACTATTCTCCGCGGCCTCCTCTAGTCGAGCCTTTAGCTCCAAAATAATGTTGTCCTTGTCCGCCGATTCATCTTCCAATGCCGCTTGCTTGGAATATTCTTTTCGCAAGTTTTCTTCGGCATGCTGGATTTTCAAATTCAGAATTTCCTTTGCTTTTTTCAATTCTTGGATCATTCCGTCATTCGAAGTAGGCGAGGGTTGAATATATGCACTGCCACTCGTTACGCCAAGCGGTGCGGGCTCCTCCTCCTGTCTATCCCGCAGATCCGCAAGTTCGGCAGACTTTCGAGCGAGACGTATCTTAAGATCCGAACTCAGATTGAGCTGTTCATCAAGGCTCACTTCCAATTCGCCAATCCTAGCTAAATTGTCAGCAAGAGTGTCGTCCAAAGCGTTCAATTTGCTCTGCTTTTCTCGCAGTTGCTCGACCAACTCTTTTTTTTCGCTGTCGACCAGAGATGATGCCATGTCACGAGAGGTATGCTGCACAAGTTCATCAGTTGGATTAGATGAAGCTTGTCCCCGACAACGCTCCAGCTCAAGTCTTGCACTTTCTAGTTCTGCCTTCGCTTGTTGAACACTCTGCTCGAGTACCAAATTAAAAGCATTCACAGTTTCGAGCTCTGCACGCAATTCTGCTTCCTCTTCTTCGGCCGCTTGCTCTAACTCATCAGATTTGGAAACGAGATCGTCGATTTCCTGACGGAGTTCCTCGTTTGCACTCTCTGCTTCTTCGAGCTTTCTACGTAAGACCTCGATATCCGATGGATTTCCGGTGGCGATGATTTTCTCTAAAGACTGAACCTTTTGCTTCAATTGTATGTTCTCTTCTAATACATGCCGACTTTCCTGCTGCCGTGAATCTGCGGTTCTAACCTCGTCTTGTAAATTACGTTTTGACTCCACCGCAGCCTCGTCAATATCTCCAATGATTGTACTGACGACCGAGGGACCGCCATCCCTCTCTTTTAAAGTGCCCAGAGCAAGAGACTTTGCCTGTTGTTCTTGCTCAGCGGCTTCTTCACGGAAAATCTCCAATTCCGCGGTGGTATGAGCAAGAGCCTCTTCCACAAGAGTTCTTTGTTGAGTTGTAATCTCTAAAGCAGACTCTAGCTCTGTTTTTTCGCTTAT
>Ga0100390_10003658_pt1 | contig 13388 bp, 13 predicted proteins | sample CryGeymeta201514_FD_81540 | JGI IMG/M metagenome (GOLD analysis project Ga0100390, IMG submission 81540) | Groundwater microbial communities from Crystal Geyser aquifers in Utah, USA - Crystal Geyser metaG 2015-14 | ecosystem: Environmental > Aquatic > Deep subsurface > Groundwater | place... | reverse complement strand
GCCCAAACCGCCAGCGCCCCCGTCCAGATCAAGACCGTCCCACGCGGGGACCATGCCCCCAACAAGAACCCCAAGGCATGCAAGCCGACGAAAGTCACCGGAACCACCCCCAAACTCGCCGCCCATAATCCGCCAAGCCGCCAAAGTCCGTCGAAAATTGCGAATCCCACCACCAAGGGAATCAAGGCCGCAAGCAAGAGCCACTCGAAGCGATGATTGCCCACGGAAGCGCCCATGACGACCGCATCCGCATCGGGAACCTTCAGCCTTCCTCCGAACACTCGAAAAAATGGCGAGGCCGCCCGATTGTCACCACTCTTGATCGTCTCGCGCCTCATTCCCGACCTCCCTCCACCCGACGGAATACCTTCTCAAAAACAAACCACTGATCCCAATGCGGCATCACGCCTTGAAGCAGCGCCTCACTCCACGCGCCAAGCCCCGGATCCTCACCCGGCCCCCGCTTGCGTAGCGGCAAAATCACCGGGGGAAACACCTTCACCCGATAGCGGCGCCAGCCATCACGAATGATAAACAAGGGAAAGCACTCGGCCTTGGTGATTCGTGTTAGAAACAGCGGACCCTTGGGAAGTTTCATCATCAGCCCTGGTCTCACCTCCACCTCCACTGGCGACACATCGAAGACCACCCGGTCCCCCTGGACCGCCACCACATTCCCCTCGTTGAGAAGACGCGCCAACTCGACGCCAAGCATCTCACCACCATCATTGTAGAGCGTTTTGAAAAACGGATTAAGCCGTTCCTTTTCGCGAAGCTCCGCCTCCTTGATCGCCTGCATCTCCGCCTCGCGTTCCTTCGCCCGCACCGCATAAACCGTCTTCCCGAACTTCGAGGAAAACAGTGGTGCCGCCATATCATAGTTCCCCATGTGCGCTGTTAGAATCAGGCAGCCCCCCTCATGCGACGCCAGTTGATTGAAATACTCCAAGCCCTCGATCACCCAATCCACCTCACCCGTCCCCGTTTCACTGCGCATCGCATCGACATAAGTCCCCGCGAAATTCCAGAACACCCGATAGGCTCCAAACAAAGACCGCAGCCCGCTCCAATCCGGAAACATCGCCCGTAAATTCGACGCCACCGCCCTCCGCTGCTCACCCGCGACCCCGAAAAATACCAGCGTCCAAACCGCCACCAACAAAGGTTCCAGAAACCAAGGAATCACCCGCAGTCCACGCATCAGCAAGCGCGTCGGCAAATCCCCGAACACGCCAAACCTCCGACTCCACGATGTCTTCTCTTCTGCCTCCACGTCCTCCCGAAATCAATGCCCACACGGCACCCCATTGGCAAGCGTGTTGCCAAGCCCCCACTTATCACGGCTTGGACCCAGAGTCGTCATCTGAACGCGGTAGGGATGAATCATGCCGGGCCGGGGAAGATGCATTCTCACAAGTCTCTGCATCCTCTCCCATGTCGCTGCCTCATTCCGGCTCGGCGTCCGGGGCGGGGCGGTCTGCACCGCGTTCCTCTCGACTGGGTCCCGCTCCTCCATGATGCTCCCTTCCCCTTGTCAGTACAAGGTCGGCACACGGGCTGCTTGATTTCGGAGCTCAATGGCTGGCCTGCGTCTCCACTTACCGATGCTACACCCGGAGCGTCACCGGTCCCAGCGTAGGGCTTGTGGCCAGAGTTACTGGCTAAGTTTTCTCGGTAAGACTCTTTCATTCTCTATTCCAAGCCGGTTTATCCCGGCGCTTTCACTGACCCCTTTTTGACCCCATTTCCGCTCTTTCTAATGGTTTTGCGCCTAAAAAACGAAGCCGGGAGACCCCGCAAAACCAAAGCTCACTGCGAGCCCGCAGGGCCGTGATTCGTCTCAACAAACGCCCGTAAAATCAGGACTTCTGGACACCGATGACGAGTGACATAGGCGAAGCTGAGTTCCGCCGCAGCCACCGAGGTCAGATCGATGCGCGGCAACTTCAGGCAGCTATCGGTGGTGGGAGCGATGGAGCTGCCCGGGTTGCCTATGTCGGTGCCCCAGCACTCGCCGCTCCACCGTTGCCGGTGGTCACGCTCAGTTCGCCTCAACCAACACATCATCGATGTAGAAACCGGCGAAGAGATCGGTGTCGGCATCGCTTGAGAAGAGGAACTCGATCTTGACCTCGAGCCCGCTGGCGGCCTCTGGGAGCGGCAGGGATTGGGCGGCCCACTCTTCGGTGACGCCCTCCAGATTCGTGGTCGTCACGCCGCCTCCCACCAGCACCGAATCGTCCGAGGCGTTGAGCAGGCGGATCGAACCGACATCGCCGGAGGGCGAAATCTCGGTGTCGATGTAGAGGTTGAAGTTCAGCGTGGCACCGCCGGCCGGCACGGTGAAGGCGGGGCTGACGAGCGATGCCGTCGCCGACGCGGTGTAGGGTGCCGTGATATTGGTGCCGGCGCACTGCGTGCCATTGGCTGCGGCGGTCGGCTCGGTGTCCGGGAAGATGCCGTTGCCATCTGGAGTTCCCGCCTGCCATGCGGTCCCGGCCCCGTTGTCCGAGGTGGCCCAAGTTCCGGGTAGTCCGCTTTCGAAGTCCTCGCTGAGGAGCGGAGGTGCGTCCTTTTCCAGAACCGCGAAAAAGCGGCGAACGTCGCCTCCTCCGGCGATGTTGCCGAGAGTGTTGGTCGGTGGGCTGGCAGCAAGATCCGCCTGCCCGTTCCACACCGACCAGGTTTCCGGAGCGGTCGAAAGGTCGGTAGAACTCACCAGATCGTAGACCTTGCCCGCCTGGCTGTCCCACTGGAAATCATACTGTCCGGGAGTGGCGTTGGGAGTGATGACGAGGTCGAAGGGGGGCGCGGCCGGGGCTGGGGCAATTTCCATTCCGTTGAATCCAAACCAGCCTCCCGTGTTGCCACCCGAGGTAGGCGTTTCCTGAGTCATCCGCACAACGATATTGTCAGTGCCATTTGACACCACATCGAAGGTAATGACGTTGGGATTAAAGGACACTCCATTAACCCCGGTGCCCTGGGTGAAAGTGCCGACGGATTGTCCGAAGCTGGGGCTGTCCGCATCCTGCACATCGAGGATGAAGGTGCCGGGACCGGGGGTGCGGATCAAATGGTGGGTGGTGATCTGAAACTTGCCGGCCTTGAGACCTGAGATGGTGATATTGACAGTGCTCGCGTTGTCGTTCCGGAACAACATGTCGGCATACATCGCGTCCAGATCGGTTTCCGGGAAATCAGTGCCCGCCCCAGTACCGTTGTCATATCCGCGGTTGAATTCGAGTCCTGTGAGACTCACGGTTACGTCACCAGCAGACAAGTCCGTATATCCCGAAAAAGCCCCGCTCTTGCTGGTGCCATCGGCCGTTCCGCCAAGCCCTTCCCAGCCGGATTGGGTTCCCGCATCTGCGGAAAAATCCAGTTGTAATACCGTGGCGGCCATTGCCGCGCCCGAGAAAATCGCGAACGCCTGAAGGATAAGGATGAGCTTGAATTTCATGTCTGTGCGCGAGTTACCTTGGTATTCGTTTGTTTGTGTGGAATGGATCCGAAGCAGAGTTACCTGAACAAGTCCCGAGCCATTCAGGCGGTGAACTCAAGAAGTAGAGCCTGCTCCAAATCCATGGAGCAGACCGGTAAGACAGTGAGCCAAATTCACCTGCGGCGGCGGAGCAGGGCGAGCAGGCCCAGTGCTCCGAGCAGTGCAATGGATGGCTCGGGAACCGGTGCAATTTCCATCCCGTTGTAACCGAACCAGCCGCCTGTGTTCCCGCCCGAGGAAGGCGTTCCCTGGGTCATCCGCACAACGACATTGTCAGTGCCGTTTGACACCACATCGAAGGTAATGACGTTGGGATCGAAGGACACAGCACTAACCCCGGTGCCCTGAGTGAAAGTGCCGACGGATTGTCCGAAGCTGGGGCTGTCCGCATCCTGCACATCGAGGATGAAGGTGCCGGGACCGGGGGTGCGGATCAAATGATGGGTCGTGACCTGAAACGTGCCGGCCTTGAGACCGGAGATGGTGACATTGATCGCGCTGCCATTGTCGTTCCGGAACAAAAGATCGGAATACAGCGCGTCCAGAAGGGTCCCCGGAAAATCAGTACCCGCCCCGGTACCGTTGTCATATCCGCGGTTGAACTCGAGGCCCGTGAGACTCACGGTTACGTCACCAGCAGACAAGTCCGTATATCCCGCAAAAGTCCCGCTCTGGCTGGTGCCATCGGCCGTTCCGCCAAGCCCTTCCCAGCCGGATTGGGTTCCCGCATCTGCGGAAAAATCGATTTGTAAAACCGTGGCGGCCATTGCGGTGCCCGAGAAAACCGAGAGAGCGGAGAGAAGAATTTTGTTCACGTTTTTTGAGGTAAGTTGGAGCTGAGTCCCCCCGGATGATTCATCGCGAGGGCAATTTCGATTGAATGGTTTCGTTGTTCTTAAACCCCTTAGACCCAGAATCCGCAAGAAAAATCTCCGACAGAAAAATCATCCTGCACCCCCTGACCTATTTCCCGGTTAGCGATCCGGCATGCCAGCCGTCCGTATTCTCAGTTCCGCCGAGCAGGTGGCGGGCAGCGGGCCGGACAAGGCCCCGGCCTATGAGGAAGTGATTGCGGGTGCCGCAGGACGTCTCGCTGGTATGCGACGACCCGGATCCGGCCTTCGCGTGGCAGGTGCCGACAGTGGCCCACATCCGCTGGCAGGCGGAGCCGTGCGTGCGCCGCCTGGTGCGCTGGGCGGAAAACACCGCCGCAGGAAGGGCCGACCAGCGGAAGTCGCTGGCCAAGGCCGAGTTCGTGGGCGGCGGAACCATCGGACCGGCACCGCCGACCGCGCGCGGCGCGAAGTAGGACGACTGTCGGCAACTCGATTCGCCGTCAAACCGACAGCGCCGCACGAAAAAAGGGGTCGGACCAGAATGGCACGGTTTTAAGCAGCCTATCGGGAAGGATTTCCCCAAGAAATCAAGGAATTGTGATATGCTCGGCACCCTCAATCCGGCACCCTCAATCGCTACAGCCACAGGGATGTTACGGAATCAGGACCGCTCGGCTCCGATCAATTGATCCCTCTTAAAGCACCGAGATCCCGCTTAAAACCGCGCCATTCGGGACCGTGCCATTCGGGACAGACACTTTATTCTGCCAGATGGCGTCAGAATGCCCTCAGACACTCGTTCATCAGCTATCGGGTAGCGGAAACCGGCGATGTCGCCCGGACCTCTCTGGAGGCCGGCAACTCGCCGAAGCAGGTCTTCCGCCACTACCGGGAGGTCGTGGACGAGGAAGCGGCCAGGGCGTGGTTCTCGATCACCCCTCCCGAGGGCTGGGAACCGAACGGACTCAAGTGGAGCATCCGGGAGCGGCTCAGGAGGAATCTCCTTACGTAAGTAAATTTGATGCGTTGACAGGCGCAACGGTGCGTCATGAGCACCATCGAGCCGACCCTGATCAAGAAGAAGGAACTGGCCAAGCGGCTGTCCGTCAGCCCCCGGACCATCGACAACTGGGTGGCGAAGCGGACCATCCCGTTCATCCGGGTCGGGCCGCGCTTCTACCTCTACGACTTCGAGGCGGTCCTCGCCGCGATCCGGAAGCACTACGAGGTGGAGCCGGCCGCCCGGACCTGAACGGCCGAACGCAGAAATCCCCGGACGGCGCGAACCATCCGGGGATTTTCGTGCGGGCCCGCAGTCCCCCGACTACGAGCGGAAGCTCTGGTTCACCTTCCCGTCGTCGGCCAGGTCGCCAACCCGGTTTACGGTGTCCTTGAGGATCGACGCAGCGGCGAAGATGACCGCCCCGACGGCCGGCTCGACGAATGGGATGGCATTGAGGGCGGCAACGAAGCCGGCGAGCTTGCCGACGTAGCTCAGAATCTTGAGTGCTTTCATGGCACCCGGAGAGGCGTGTCAACGCGTGAAACTCCCGCCGCCCGACCACCAAGAACACCGGGTTCAAGCCCACCTTGGAAGCAATATATGCACATTATAGAGCAAAATCCGAGCACACTCGAACATCGCACCCGGACTCAAGCCAATCGCCCTATCCGGTAAGATCACCCCCATAGGCCGCGTAGGGTCTGGCAGCATCCCTGGCCACTCGTGCCTCAATCTCAACGTCCGCCCTTCCATGCGCTTGATCTTTCTTCTGACTCTCCTGCCCCTCTTCACAGCCAATGGCGCTCCGGCGGTTTCCCCCGAACTCAAGGCCACGCTCCAGGCGCAGATGCCGCTGGAAGAGGGCTGGCAAATCCCGCCGCACCTCGCGCAGACCCGTGTCTGGTGGTGGTGGCTCAACGGCAACACTGACAAGGAAACCATCACCCGCGATCTGGAAGCGATGAAGGCCAACGGCATCGGCGGTGCCAACGTGATCGATGCCGGCGGCGACAACCAGCGAGGCAACCGCCGGCTGAAACACGGGCCGGACTTCGGCTCGGAGGAGTGGCGCGACTTGTTTCGCCATGCAGTGACCGAGGCCGACCGTTTGGGGCTGGAACTTGGATTCAATATCCAGAGCGGATGGAACCTCGGCGGCCCCAAGGTGACGGTGGAGGAGTCGAGCAAGATGGCGACCTTCTCTCTGGCTACGGCCGAGGGAGGACGGATGATCGAAATGCAACTCGCCGCCCCTGAAACCAAGCTCGGGTTTTATCGGGATGTCGCGGTAGTTGCGTGGCCCGCAACGGGCGGTAAACCGGCGACTCTAACCGAACTCGATCAGAAGGCGTATTTCAAATACCCGGGCAGTTTCACCGGCACCGAGGCGTGGCACTTGCTCGATTGCCGCCCTGAAAAACCCGGCGACACCTCCTGCCAACCAAGCGATGTGGTGGATCTAAGCGACCGCATGGATGCCTCCGGAAACCTCTGCTGGCATGCGCCGCCGGGGCGCTGGGAAATTCTCCGCTTCGGATACACATCCAGCGGTGCCCACGTCTCCACGCACAGCGAGAACGCCGGCGGTCTGGCCATCGACTACCTCGACCGAGCGACCTTCGATTCTTATTGGGCGAAAGCGGTCGAGCCCATTCTCAGCGATGTGAAGCCGTTCCTCGGTAAGTCGCTGTGCTTCCTCCACACCGATTCATGGGAACTCGGCCCGGTCAACTGGACGCGTCGCATGCCGGAGGAGTTTCGGCGACTGCGCGGCTACGACATCAAGCCGATGCTGCCGGTCATCGCCGGGCGCATCGTGGGCAGCCGTGAAACCTCGACGCGTTTCCTCAACGATTTCCGCCGGACGCTGGCGGACCTGATGGCGGCGAACAAATACGAGGGCTTCGCCGAAAAAGCGCACGCCTTGGGACTCGGCATCCACCCGGAATCCGGTGGGCCGCACGCCGGACCGATGGATGCGCTGCGCAACCTCGGCGTGAGCGACATGCCGATGGGCGAGTTCTGGTCGCGCTCGCCGATGCACCGCGTGCAGGACTACCAGCGGTTTTTCGTGAAACAAACGAGTTCCGCCGCACACATCTACGGCCGCAGAATCTCCTTGGCGGAAGCCTTCACCAACATCGGTCGCCACTGGCAGCACGACCCGCGTTCGCTCAAGCCGACTTTCGACCGCGCCGCTTGCGAAGGCCACAATCTCACGATGTGGCACACCTTCGATTCCTCCACCAAGGAGCAGGGTATGCCCGGCGCCGCTTATTTCGCCGGCGAGCATTTCAACCCGAACATCACCTGGTGGACGCAGGGTAAGGCCTTCGTTTCCTACATGAACCGCTGCCATTTCCTGCTCCAGCAGGGCCTCGCCAGCAACGACGTGCTCCACTTCTATGGCGAGAACGTCCCGTCTTTCGTCCGGCTGAAACGCGATGATCCCGCAAAATGCCTGCCGGGATATGATTACGACGTGATCGACATGCGAGCGCTGCTTGAGCGCACCGCGGTGGATGCGTCCGGCAATGTCGTCCTGCCAGACGGCACCGCCTACCGGGTGCTCTCCATCACGCCGCACGACGCGATCAGTCTGCCGGTGATGCGGCATCTATCAGCACTTGCGGAAAAAGGAGCGACGCTCGTGGGACCACGACCCGGTCGGCAGTTCTCGCTATCAGGCGGCAAGGCGGGCGATGCGGAGTTCAAGAGGCTTGGTGACCGCCTGTGGGGCGATGGTCCAACCGGCACGAAGAACCTCGGCAAAGGCCGCGTGATCTGGGGAAAAACCACCCGCGAGGTGCTCCAAGCAGCCGGGGTGCCGGAGGACTTCACGTGGAGTGGCGGCGATGACAAGACCTTCGTGGATTTCATCCATCGCCGTACGGATGACACGCAGATTTATTATGTGGCCAACCGCAATGACCGCCTGGAGGAGGTGAAGCTGCGCTTTCGCGTCACCGGACTCACGCCAGAGTTCTGGGACCCGATCACCGGCAAACAGCAGGACGCGACCGACTACCGTGTGGAAAACGGAGTCACCACCATCCCGTACCCGCTGCACGGCGAGCAGTCCATGTTCGTGCTGTTCCGCAAGCCGATCACCAAACCATCTGGAAAACCCAACGTGGCTGAACTTGAGTCGATCGCCGGGATCGACGGTCCGTGGACGGTTTCCTTCGATCCGAATTGGGGTGGCCCAGCTTCGGTGGTATTCGACACGCTAAGCGACTGGACCACGAACGCCGATGAAGGCATCCGCCATTATTCCGGCAGCGCCGTGTATGACAAAACCTTTACCGTCGCGGCAACTGACGGCTCGGTGTTTCTCGATCTGGGCGTCGTCGAAAGCCTCTGTGAAGTCACGCTCAACGGCGAGGATCTCGGCGTGCTGTGGAGTGCCCCCTTCCGCACGGATGTTTCAGGGAAACTCAAACCGGGGCGCAACCACCTGCAAGTGACGGTGGTCAACCTCTGGGCCAACCGCATCATCGGCGACGCCGCCCTGCCGGAGGGAAAACGCCTGACACGCACCAACATCACTAACCTTACCAAGGACACGCCGCTCGAACCTTCAGGCTTGTTAGGCCCGGTCAGACTACTGGCACCGGCACCTGTCCGCTCCAGCCTGTCGAGATGATCGCGGTGGGCGAGAAGACCGCCAAGACGAAGCTTGGCGCGACGGCCGGGTTCCGACAGGCAACTTCAGCCCCAGCAGATTCGGTGATGAACTTGCAACATTCCCGCTCATTTCACTGCAACTGGTTTACCGCTCTACCCTTTTATGGAACACATTCTCTAGTTAGTTTGCGTCCGATTCACGCTGCGCCCTATGGTTAGACTGGTTCGAGGTTTATCGAAACGGCTGGAAGAATCTCGTCAAGGGTGTCGGCGACCACGAAGTCTTCAGGCTCGCAGTGGATCTCCATTAGTTCAATGAGAGGGGCCCAGAAGGCCTTACCCTCGGTATCCCGTCGGTTAAAAATGACGACGGGCTTGTCCTTCATCGATGCATGGCCCTGGTGTTTGAAGATCATCAGGGCGAGGAGTTCCTGAACCGTGCCAGCCCCTCCGGGGAAGATGACGAAGGCATTCGAGTTTTCGATCATCACCTCCATGCGGGTGTAGATGTCTTCGCGCAGCCAGAATTGTGAGAGCCCTTCGGGTATGCCTTCCAACTCGATGATGTGAGGGACGTTCGAGCCGGCGGTCCAGCCACCTGCTTGAACTGAGCCACGCACGACGGCACCCATGATGCCGGATTTTCCCGCGCCAGACACGCATCCGAGTTTGTTCTCAGCGAGTTGACGCCCGAGGGCTTCGCCGTCGGCGATGTAGGCGGGGTCCTCGAGGGTGGCCGAGCAAAAGACGCAGACGTTTCCGCGGTAATCAGCCGGCACCGGCGAGCACGTCGTGGGAATGGTGGCCGAGCAGATGTTCTCACGCTGGGCATCGGGAGTGCCTTTCTCGCGAGCTTGATCGAGCAGGCGGATGACATCGTCGGCTGACTCGGCATTGAGCATGAACTGTGAGTGATCCTGCTTGATCGTTCCCATCTTTTCCAAGTGGAGAAGCACCTTGTACAAGGCATTCCATGACTGGTCGGAGTTGAGGATGACGGTTGGCTTGCCAGCGAGGAATCGATCCAGAGTCTGGTAGCCGACAAAGACTGAAACGGCCTTGAACATGTCTTCCAAGGTGGCGTTCGGTGTGAAGACGAAGGCATCGGACTCGATGATTTTTTTCTCGATGTTGGAGAGAGTGATGCGCTGATCGCCGTTCGAGTTGTAAATGTTCCAACCTGACTCGTAGAGGCGGTAGAGAAGCTTGGCGCGGGTGGATCTTGCGGGGTCTTTGGGACCGAGGATGGTACCTGAGAGGCGGACGGTTGGCATAAAAACGGGTAGAATGAATCAGAAATTGGCTGCCGAATGGATTGGCAGCGAGGGGAGTATAGCGTAAGTTTCGCGCACTGTGGATGAATTCTTAAAAGCGGCGTTGGATGAGGCGAAAGCGGGTTTGTCCGAAGGAGGAATCCCGATTGGTAGCGTGTTGGTTCATGGTGGTAAGATGATCGGTCGGGGACACAATCGGCGGATTCAGAGTGGGAGTCCAACGCTTCATGGCGAAATGGATGCTTTGGAAAATGCGGGCAGGCTGGCGGCTTCGATTTATCGCGAATGTGTGATCTATACGACGCTTTCACCGTGCAGCATGTGTTCGGGTGCCATTCTTCTCTATGGAATCCCAAAGGTGGTGGTTGGGGAGAATCAGACTTTTTTGGGAGAAGAGGAATTGCTCAGGAGTCGGGGCGTCGAGGTGGAGGTTGTGAATGCTCCGGAGTGCATCGAAATGATGGAGTCCTTCATTCGGGAGAAGCCGGAACTTTGGAACGAGGACATCGGGGTCTAAATGGGGATTTTTTGCGATCGAAGCATCCAGCAGTAGTCGTGCAATCGCTGAGGGGCGGGGAGCAGCCGGTCCCTTGGTCCGGGTTTGGAACTTCGTGAGGGAGGCCGGGGTTTGATCTTTCGTCGGTGCGGTGCATTGATTAGAAAACCAAGCGAGCCATGTCCCAAGCCATTGTCGATCCCGAGGAGCTGCGCCGATTTGCGGCGGAGCTGAAACGTTTTAACGAAGACCTGCGAGACCGGGCCGGTTCGCTGATGTCGCGATTCACGGCGCTCGGAGATTCGTGGCAGGATCAGGAACAGGAGAAATTCGCGGGTGAATTCATGCAGACCATGAAGGGGCTGAAGCGCTTTAATGAGGTGGCTGAAAGGCACGCGCCCTATTTAATGCGGAAGGCGGAGCGGATTCAGCAGTATCTGGATCAGGGGTGAACGAAGCTGAAATCTGAAATTTGAAATCTGAAATCTGCGATGGCTGAACAGGCACGGGTAGCATCGATTGACGCGCTGGAAGACTTCCGGACCGCGCTGGTGAGGTATCAAGCTCGGGCGACGCAGTCGCTGGACGATGTGAGCGGTGACGTGAAGCAGATGCGGGAGTGGCTGACCTTGGATCGTCGGATGCATTGGCAGGCAGAGCTAAAACGCCGGACACGGAGGTTGGAGCAGGCTGAGGCGGAGTTGATGACGTCGAAGTTTTCTGATCTTAAGGAGGATCACTCGGTGCAGCAGTTGGCGGTGAAGAAGGCGCGTCGGAATCTAGCAGAGGCCGAAGAGAAGCTGCGGGTGACAAAGCGCTGGGCGCGGGATTTTGATGCGATGGTGGCTCCGGCATCGCGGCAACTCGATGGGATGCGCGAGAGGCTTTCGACGACGTTTCCGAAGGCGATATCGTCGATGGGCGAAACGATTGGCCTGCTGAGGGAGTATGCGGAAGTTCGAGGAGTGAGGACACGCGATGCAGGACTCCCAGCGGATCGTGATCCGGAAGGAGGAGAGGCGTGAGTGCAGGAGCGGCGAAGGGGGCGATGAATGATTCGACGCGTGAGCTGATGGCAGCGTGGGAGCGGGTGCGTGAGACGTGGCGAGATGGCAAGGCGGACGAGTTTGGGCGGACTTATTTGGTGGGACTGGGTGAGGATGTCGCGCGTGCGGTGAGGGTGATGGATGAATTGGAACGACTTTTTTTGAAAATACATGCCGACTGTGAATGATCCATTGGAACCGGCACGCGTGTTTGACGTGATCGGGAAGTTGAAGGCTTTGCTTGATGTGACCTCTGCCGGAGAGGTGGCGGCGGATGAGGTCAGGACGGCGGCGATTGTGGCGGCGAGACGCGCGTTGCGGGAGGAAGGCGAGCGAGCGCTTGAGCCGACTGAGGGGAAGCGTCTGGCGCTTGAAGACCAGCATCATCGCGAGCTCGAAGCGGCGAAGCAGCGGCATGCGGATCGCTTGGCGTGGATCGATGCGAAGTACCATGCAGCCCGTGGATCGCTCACGGAAAGAATGGCGCGAGAGCGGGATCGTAAAGTGGGGCGTGTGCAATCGCAGGTTCTGAGGAATCAGGATGAGCGGGCGAGGGAGTATGCTGCTGCGAAGGAACAGCTGGGTGCCTTGCGTGAGAAGGCGGCTGAAGATGCGGCGAAAATTGGTGAGCTTGAAAAGGAGGCGCTGAAGTCGCTGCGGTCATTCAAGCCGATCATTGCCGGGAAGCTGGCTGGCAAGGGGGTGAAAGTTTCGATGGATGATGGGAAGAATCTTTTCGCGCGTGCGGAAGAATCGCTTGGCCATGTGCAGGGTGCTCCATTGGCAAAGTTGTTTCGTTTTGTCCCGCTGAGCTTGTGGGTGGTGGCGACGCTTGGCGTGGCGGCGTGGCTTTCGGGTGTTCCGAGTGAGGTGATGGGCTGGTTGCCGACGGCGGCGATCGCGATCGGTGGGGTGTTGGTGATTTATGTGGTCGCGCTGGCAAGTAGCTGGGGCTCGGTGGCGCGGCTTGCGGAGGCGCTTCAGCGGATTCGTTTGGCGGGAGCGACGGCGGTCGGTGCGATGGAAGAGCGGGTGCTCGGTCTGAAGGCTGAGATCAAGGGTGAGTCGGAGGCCTTGCGGGGGGAACTGAGCGAAACTTTGGTGACCAGCGAATCGGAGTCGCAGGAGCTCATTCGGCAGGGACGTGAGAAACTCGAGAAGCAGTTGGCGGGGCTTCCTGCGAAGGAGGAGCGCTTGCAGGCGCGGCGCTTGGCGAGAGTGGAGGAAGCCCACACGCTGCGAATGGCGGAGTGGGAGGCCGAGTGTGCGGCGGCGGCCTCGGCACGTGAGAAAATCCATCAGGGAAAAGTGGATGCGGCTGAGGAGGTGCATGAGGCGGCGTTAGTCGAGCTTCAGGGGAATTGGCCGGAAGTTGTTAGATTGCGCGATGCATTGGCGGGACTCGCGGAAAATGCGGCTGAGCGTTTTCCTGAATGGTCGCGCGAATGGCTGGAAAGCTGGACGCCCCCAGCTTTGGGCGAGCAGGTGGTGCCGTTTGGCAAGATGAAGGTTGCGTTTGATCAGCTCGTCGAACGTCTGCCTCAGGACGCACGATTTGATCCGGGTGATCCTCGGGAGTTTGAGGTGCCTTTGGCGCTGGG
>Ga0100390_10003657_pt1 | contig 13389 bp, 13 predicted proteins | sample CryGeymeta201514_FD_81540 | JGI IMG/M metagenome (GOLD analysis project Ga0100390, IMG submission 81540) | Groundwater microbial communities from Crystal Geyser aquifers in Utah, USA - Crystal Geyser metaG 2015-14 | ecosystem: Environmental > Aquatic > Deep subsurface > Groundwater | place... | reverse complement strand
TGGTTATGAGGATTATAAAATATTGATAGACTATGGGGATTTTGTTCATCTTGTTGTTGTTATATCTGGTGCTGAGAATAATTTTTTAAAAAATGATATGAAAAAAATTATTGAGAACATTGAGAAAAATTATGCCCATGTTTTGAAAAAATGGGATGGAGATCTAGATACTATTAAAGGTATAAAAAACTTTATTGAGCCGTTAATCCCTAAATATGATATATCTAGTCTTAATCCTAAGCTTAGAAGGGAAATGATTTTTAGAAATGTTTCAGAGAAACTGGTCCAGATATCAAAAGAAAAACCTGTTTTATTGTTCATTGATGATATCCATTGGACTGATCCTTCATCATTAAATCTCCTGTATTATTTAAGTAGGAATATAACTAAATCATCTTTGCTTGTTTGCTGTGCCTACAGGCATGAGGATGCAGATAAAAACCTGATAAATCTTGTTAGGTTAATGAAACAGGAAAAGGCTTTTAATGAAATCAGGCTAAAAAACTTGGGGAAAAAAGATGTTCTGAAAATGATTCCTGCTCAAAAAGAAAACATTGATGAAATATATGAGAAATCTAGGGGGAACCCTCTGTGGGTTGAGGAGTTTTTAGGGAGCAAAGAGGCCGGGATACCATCAAGGGTTGAGGATATTATCCTTGGAAGGGTTGAGGAACTATCTGGGGAGGATAAAAAGGTTTTGGAGTATGCATCTGTTGCTGGTGAATCTTTTGATTTTGGTGTTCTGAGAAAAACAACAAACATGGATGAGGAAGAACTTGCATTATGCTTGGAAAACCTTTTGAAAACCCGTTTTATATCTGAGTATCAAAACAAATATAAGTTTAGGCATGTTATGATAAAGGATGTTTTATACTCAGATCTTTCCATGAAAAGAAAAGAGATTGTTCATAAAAAGGTTGGTTTTTCTATTGAGGATGTTTACAGGGAAAGAATCCATGATGTTTTTGCAGAGTTAGCATTTCATTTCTCAAAAGGAATGGTTGCTGATAAGGCAGTAAAATATTCTTTACTCGCAGCTGAGAAAGCAAAATGTCTTTATGCCAATTATGAGGCATTGAGACATTATAAGAACGCATTAAATTTTATTGGTGAAACAACTGATAAAAGGATGGGTGTTTTGATAAGTATAGGTGATATTTACGATCTTTTAGGGGAATGGGATAATGCATTAAACTTCTATGAGGAGGCCATGGGTAATGAGAAGAAAAAAGCTGATTGCTATCTCAGAATCGGTAATATATATAGGAAAAGGGATGAATGGGATAAGGCACTAAAATATTACAATAAAAGCATGGCTCTGTATCAAGACATTATTCCTCCTGAACTCTACTCTGGTGTTGGTCATATTTATTCATTGAAAGGGAATGCAAAGAAATCATTGTTTTATTTTAAGAAATCCTTAGAGGCGGCAGAAAAAAATAAAGATAAAAAATGGATGGGTGAAGCGTTTAGAAGCATGGGCATCTTCTATGATGACCAAGGGGATTATATAAAAGCAGGGGGGTGTTTTAAAAAATCTGCTGATTTACTAAGAGATGATGTTGTTTCTTTATCAAAGGTTTACAATTCCCTGGGTGTTGTTTACTATAATGCTAATGAGTATGATAAAAGTATAGAGTATGCTACCAGAAGAATAAAAATTTCAGAGCAAATCGGTGATCTAAGGGGCGTTGGTTATGGTTTACTCAATGCATGCAGGGTTTATGAGAAAAGAAAACGGATAGTTGAAGCAGTAGGATACTGCAACAAAGCATTAGATATTTTTAAAAAAATGAAGGAGGAAAGAATGATGGCAGCATCATTTATGCATTACGGGATTATTTATGGGATAAAAAAGGATTTTGAGTCCTCATCATCTTATTTTGAGAAAGCAGTATCCATACTTGAAAAATTGGGTATATTATATGATTTAGGGGAAACATATTTTGAGTACGGGTTAATGTGTAAGAGAAAAGGTGATAAAGCGAACGCAAGAAAGTTTCTGCAGCATTCATTAAATACATTTCAAAAGGCGGGCGCAGAAAAATATGTTGAAAAAGTCAGGGAGGAAATATCTAAATTTTCTCAGTAATCCCTTTTCTTTCTGCTATGTTTTTCTTCACCGTGTAGTTATCCAGAAACCCTTTTTCTATCTCTGATAATTTTTCTATCAAAAGATTTAAACTGTCCTTGTTGGTTTTTTCAGGGTTAATATTACATGTTCTGCATTCATGCACCAATATTGGTAGTGCTGGGTCTTTGCTTCCAACACTGTTAATAAAAGAGGAAGCAATGAGAGCGTATGCCTCACCAGGTTTTAGTTTACCAGGAATAAACAATCTTTTTTCATTATAATAATATGGTTTAGCAAGCATCTTACCCATTTCTTCAAAAACAAAATTAATGTTTTCTCCTGTTTTTGCGGATATTAAAACACATGGTGAACGGTATTTTACTTCTAAAAAATCATCATAACACCCATGTTTGAGGTCCCATTTGTTGGCAACAAAAACCATTGATGCATTATTATTTGTATTTTTAAAAGTAGGTATCCAATAGTTCTCCACCCTTTCCATGCTTTCCTTCTTTGTCACATCATACACCATGAATGCCCCATCAGCATCTTTCATCTCCATTTTTTCCTTACCCTCCCACATCATCATATTCACAATGTATCTGCATTTTGGATGGTTTACATTCACAAGTTTTCTTGACGCCCGCGCACCAAGGGTATCAACATACCTCTCATCATAGCTGTTAAATGCGTGTTTGCAAACACTTGTCTTCCCAACATTGGGATCACCAAGAACCATTATTTTCTTCTCCAAACATCTTATATCCATTAGGTAGTAATCTATGTGTTTCTATAAGTATTTTATTCAAAAAACCCCCTATCCATAATAATCATATTTTTAATTATTTCAATATCCTCAATAAAACCATGCCAGTAAACCACCATTCCTCTCCCAAACATTTCTGTGTATGGTAGAAACTGTTTTTTTGTGTTCCTTCTTATCTCTATTTTATCCCCAAAACTCGCCTTACATTCTATCCAGTTTATTTTTTTTTCATCTACATCTAATGGTTTTTTCAAAAGGAAATCAGGTGTTTTTTTGTATCTTTTTTTCAAATCTTTTTCTCTTTCAAATTCAAACCCCTGCTTCATCAGCCATTCCTTCACAATATCTTCAACTTTATTCCCTCTTTCCCTCTGGGAAACCATGGCTTTTGGCGAGTAACACCAGTCTGCGTCTTTCACCTCAGCCAACTCTTTTTTCAGTCTTGGATCAGGTACAAATTCAAGGTGTGTCATATATCTCCAAAATCTTTTTTTTGATATACCATACTGCTGAAGTATTATTGACGCTGTCAAAACAGGCGGGAAGTTGATTCTTTTTGCAATCTCAAGAAAACTTTTATTGTTCAGCCATTCATGCACCAGATCCCTGCCATATCTTTTGACCGGGTAATACCTAGCAGTAGCGTTTCTCACAATTTTTTGGCTTAATATGTTGAAAAGTGCGTCCTTTGTCAGCTGATATTCTTTACATAAAACATCAACATCCTCTACACCGTTTAATCTTCTGTATAATTTTTTATAATCCTCTAACTTCATCTTAACCTTTATACCTTAATTTATATCTCGTCACATAGCCTGCGATTCTGTTTTTCATGGTTGCTGTTGACACATCCGTTAGTTCTGCAACCCTCTGCTTGTTATGCTTATAGTCTGATGTGAACTCATCAGGATGGTTTTTAACCAGTTCTATCGCCACCCTTTTTATATATGTCTGCCTAATGTTTCCCATAGAAGAATGAAATATTGTTGCTCCTATTTTAACCTTTGCAGTGAAAAATAATTAATTCTACCTATCCCATGCAGATACTATGATAAACCAGAGCATAGAGGAAATGGAGAATGAGATGGTGGAAACACTGAAGACCCTGATAACGATTCCTGCTGTTCACCCCGACTCTGGCGGCGAAGGCGAAATGAAAAAAGCAGATTATCTAAACAAAGTAATAGAAAAGTTTGGTTTTGATTCTGTTGAAAGACATGATGTTGAAGGAAGACCGAATCTTGTTGCAAAAATAAATGGTAAAAATGATAAAAATGTTTGGGTTATCACACATATGGGTGTTGTCCCGGCAGGTGATATGGGGCTGTGGGAAACAAACCCCTTTGAGCCTGTTGTGAAGGATGGAAAAATATGTGGTAGGGGGGCGGAGGATAATGGTCAGGAGCTTGTTGCATCATTGTATGCTGCAAAAGCAGTTATTGATGAGAAGATAGGACCTGAAAACAATATATGTCTTGCATTTGTTTTAGATGAGGAGACCGGGAGCAGGTATGGTATATCTCATCTTCTGTCTAAAAACCTGTTTAAAAAAATGATTACATCATTGTGCCTGACGGAGGAAATGAGTCAGGAACGCTTATTGAGGTTGCAGAGAAAACTGTTCTATGGTTGAAAATAAAAACAAAAGGGAAGCAGTGTCATGCATCTATGCCTGAAAAAGGAATAAATGCTTTCAGAGCCGCAACCCCGCTTGGATATAAATTAGGAGAACTTTATCCCAAATTCAACACAAAAGAGCCTCTTTTCTCCCCACCTATTTCAACGTTTGAGCCAACAAAAAAGGAATCCAATGTACCAAATGTTAACACAATACCAGGAACAGGTGTTTTTTATCTTGATTGCAGGATTCTTCCAAACTATAAAACAAAGGATGTTTTAAAATTCATAGAAAACCTTGCAAAGGATGTTGAAAAGGAAACAGGTGCAGAAATAGGGATGGAGGCAGTGAACAGGGAGGAAAGCACCAGAACTTCACCAGATGCCCCTGTTGTGAGAAAACTAAAAAAAGCGGTTGAGGATGTTTATCATGTGAAGGCATATCCTGATGGTATCGGCGGCGGAACATGTGCCGCATTATTCAGAAAACAGGGTTTTGATGCTGTTGTCTGGGGGAAAATTGATGATACCTGCCATACGCCGAACGAATACTGTAGAATAGAAAACATGGTGAATGATGCAAAGGTTTATGGGAAAATATCCAGTGAGTAACTTTATTCAAGTTTCGTTCCGCAGAACGGGCAGGCAACCCATTTTTCCTCCATTTCCTTTTTACATGTAGGACAGTTTTTCTTTTTTTTCTTCATCTGTTTTTCTATCTCATTTATTAAATGAAAAGTCTGGCCGTATTTTTTTTGTTCAAGATTTTCCTTAATCGCAACGACATCGATTTTTCCTTCCATTTCAGATATGAAATCCTTTATTATTTTTTCATTATCAAAAAACAATATTTTCCCATTTTCCAGACCTGCGGCAACATATCTGCCATAGATTGATACATCCAGAGATGTAACCCAGGAATCTGTTTTGTATCTCCAGAGTGTTTCTCTGTTCTTGCTTATTAACTCAACCTCGTTTTTCCCGCTTCCTATACCTATAACGCTTCCGTCTTTACTCATCCTCAGACCCATGATATCAAAGTTTCCTATTGAGTGCTGCCATAGGATTTTTCCATCTCTGTTAAGAAAATAGGCTGTGTTTTCTGTTCCTGCTGCTACATATTCTGCGTTTTCTGAGCACACCAGCCTAAGCACAGGGCTGGCTGTATTAAATTTCCATAGAAGGGTGCCGTCGTTTCTAAGAAAATATATATTTCCATTATTTGAGCCGGAGACAATGTATTTCCCATCAGATGTTGTAATAATAGAGTTAAGCCATGAGTCTGTTCTATACCTCCATAGGCGTTTTCCTTCCTTGTCAAAAGAGTAAATGTTTTTATCCACTGAGCCACAGGCTATCGTTTCAGCATTTGATGAGATACATACCCTTCTTACCCACCCACCTGTTTTATATTTCCACAATATCTCCCCGTTTTTATCAATAAAATAAGCATAGGAATCATCTGATCCACCAACACTGTAATCCCCATTATATGTTGATGCAACATCCTCACATTTCCCTTTTGTTTGACATCTCCATTTCAGGTTCCCGGACCTATCAAAAAAATACAGGACTCCGTCCTCTGATGAAACAGACAGATATTCCGGTGTGAGAAAAACATTACTCACCTGTCCTGATGTTTTATACTTCCATAATAGGTTGCCTTCTTTACTGATAAAATATATGCTTTTGTCAGAGGATGCGACTGCAACATCCCCGTCCTTTGATGAGAAGCTTAAATCCCTAATCATGCCTTCTGTTGTATACTCCCATAACGGTTTTATTTTCATCAAATAACAAAAAGGGGTGAAAGTAGAAAAAGGTTGCGGAAAAGAGAATGGTGGATTGCAAAGCAATCCCCCCTATCCTTACCGCAAATAGGTAGTTTCTTTGAGAAAGAGAAAGAAAAAGGCTGACAAAAACCTTTATAACCCATAATATCATTTATCCTTTCTTACGGAAAAGCCAGAGGCTTTTCCTAAGATACTGGGAAAGCGCTTTCGCGCTTTCCGTCATATCCCGCAGGGAAATGTGCCGTATGGCGAATCCGAACTATAAGGAAGTAAACTTCCTTGTGTTTCCAAATTTGAGTTAAAAACATAATCACAGTATGCTCAAATTTGTAAATAGGGGTGATAGTATGACAAAAAACATGTACAGCTATGTTCAAGAGGCATGGAAAAAACCGGATGAAAGCTATGTCCATAAACTGAACTGGCAGAGAATGATAACTTGGAGAAGGGAGAAAACAGTTACCAGGGTTGAGAAGCCGACAAGGATAGACAGGGCAAGAAGTCTTGGTTACAGGGCGAAGCAGGGTTTTGTTGTTGCCAGGGTAAAGGTAAGAAGAGGGGCTCTGAGAAAAAAAAGGTTTGATGGCGGAAGGGTGCCTTCAAAGATGGGTGTGAACAAAATCACGATGGCAAAGAGCATTCAGAGGATTGCTGAGGAAAGGGCAGCGAAGCATTACCCAAACCTTGAGGTTTTGAATTCTTACTGGGTTGGCGAGGATGGAAAACACAAATACTATGAGGTAATATCCGTTGATCCTCATCATCCTGTAATAAAAAATGATCCCAAAATAAACTGGATTTGCTCCAGTAAGCATAAAGGAAGGGTTTATCGTGGTTTAACCTCCTCTGGTAAAAAAGGAAGGGGTCTTCTGTATAAAGGCAAGGGTGCTGAAAAAGTCAGACCATCCAAAAGGTCTCACAGACTCCATGGCTCACACAAGAAACATGAATGAATGGACAATATCCAGGTTAGAAAAAGCAGGCATTCTGAAAGTCAGGGGAAGAAACGAGTCAGAAGGAAGTCCTGAATCCCTTTTTGCTGAGGTAATGCTGACTGACTGTTTTGTTTCAAAACTCGCGTTTAATATTACAAAACTATGTACCACTGAGAAATCCATTGACAGGTATGAGGAAATTGTTGCAGAAACCGTTAAGGAACTCCTTGGCCCAGATGAAGAACTTTCAAAACCTATTGAGCTTATTTTCACAGTGTTAAAAGCAAATCGTATCACAAAGGAAAAACTGGAAGCAACATTGATGCAGAAAGGGTTTTTGGCAGCAAAGTAACAGTTCCTATTCATGACATAATTTATTTACTCTTACACCCATCTCTCTTTTATGAGGATTGATCCTTGGGCATCAACCCAGTATAAGGACTACAACAGGCTTAGGGAGGACTTCGGGATACAGGAGTTCAAATTCGAAATGCCGGACCCGCATAAACTTTTCAGGAGAGGCGTTATTTTTGGGCACAGGGGATTCAATTCTGTTTACAGTGCGATTAAGGAGAAAAGAAAATTTGCAGTTTTAACCGGTCTTGTACCAAGCGGTCCTATGCATCTCGGGCATAAAATGACAATTGACCAGACAATATATTATCAGTCTCTGGGGGCAGATGTTTTCATCACAGTTGCAGACATTGAGGCGTTTGGCGTTAGAGGAATAGGGTTTGAGAAAGCGAAAGAAATAGCAATAAACGAGTACGTATTAAACTATATCGCCCTCGGTCTTAAACCATGTCAGATATATTTCCAGTCAAAAAGAAAAAATGTAACCGACCTAGCATACAAACTTGGGAGGAAAACAAATCTCTCAGAGATGAGGGCAATCTATGGTTTTAACGATAGTACAAACATGACGCATATTTTTGCACCACTTATCCAGGTTGGCGACATACTGCATGTACAATTGGATGAGTACGATGGTCCAAGACCAACGATTGTTCCTGTTGGTGTTGACCAGGATCCTCACATAAGATTTGCCAGAGATATCGCGTCTGCCCACAGACTTTTTAATGTTACAGAGACAAAGGATAAAAAAATTGGTGTGTTCGTAAAAACAGATGAAAATGTTAATAAACTTTTGGATGGGGCTGAAAAAACGCTTAAAAATATGGGTTATGCTGACCTGAAAAAAATTCCAAAATACAAGGCCATGTATATATTAGGCGCAGCAAAATCAGACACAGAAAAAATTGATGAATCGTTAATATCTGTTGAGAAAAAATTTGGGGGTTACGCCTTTTACCCGCCCGCAGCAACATATCAGCGTCTTATGACAGGTTTAACCGGGGGTAAGATGTCCTCATCAGAACCGGAAAGCGCAATATTCCTATCAGACGCCCCTAAAGATGCTGTGAAGAAGGTTAAAAACAGCAAAACAGGTGGTGCGGTATCCTTGGAGGAACAGAAGAAGCATGGCGGGAAACCTGATGAATGCAGTGTTTATGAGCTGCTGATTTACCATCTTGTTGAAAGCGACAGTGAACTTGAGGAAATATATAGTAAATGCAGGTCAGGGGAAAGAATGTGTGGTAAATGCAAAAAATTTGCAGCAGAGATTATTGAGGAATTCCTGAAAAAACTTAAAGAAAAAAGGGAAAGCGCAAAAGATATGATGAATGATTATGTGGTGGACGAATGAAGCTACGTGGTGGAAAACTCAAAAATCGGGTTGTGTTTTTCGGCCTTGCATTATTCACAGTTTTCACTGCAGGTGTTGCAGGCTACTGTTTTATCAAATCTTTTTATGAGGATACAAACGCATCAATAGTTGATGGGGTTTACTGGGCCGTAGTAACAATGACAACCCTGGGCTCCTACCCTATGGGTGTTGAACTGACAAGCGCGGCAGGGAAAATATTTACAGTGATGATTGTGGGCGGGGGCATTATCGTTGTTTTCATTGGCCTGCCCCTGACAGTCGCGCCATGGCTTGAGGAAAGAATAAGAGGGGTTTTCATGCCTGAGAAAACACCTGTACCTGATGGAGGCCATGTTATTGTCTGCGGGTATTCTGATGCCGGGAAGGAGGTTGTTGAAAATCTCAAAATGCATAATTTCAACTATGTGGTTGTGGAAAAAGGTGACTTACTGCCGAAGGAGTTATCAAACATGCCTTTTGTAACTGGTGACCCAGCATCCGAGGAAACACTGAAAAACGCGAATATTTCAAAAGCAGCATCATTGATTGCGGTAAAGGATGATGCCGCAAACGCTTTTATCTGTCTGACCGCAAAAAAAATAAGGCCTGAAATAATGATTGTGGCAAGTTCGGATGACATGAGCAACATAAGAATTCTTCTTAAAGCTGGTGCAACAAATGTTGTATCCTCAAAATCCATGGCTGGGGCTTTGCTTGGGCAGAGGGCAACAGGCAGGTATGATGTTGGCATAACAGGCAGGGTTGCAATGCTTGGCGGCTTGGAGATTCATCAGCACACAGTACCAGAAAAATCATCCTTTGCGGGTAAAAGTTTGAAGGAGGCAGAGATAGGTGAAAAAACCGGTGCCGCTATTGTTGGTATGTGGAAAAATGGTGAGATGACAGTTAACCCAGGACCTGATGAGGAAATCGAGGAAGGAACAATCCTTGTTGCGCTGGGAACAAGAGAGCAGTTGAGCAAACTGAGAGGTATGATATGATTATTATATGCGGCTTTGGAACTGTTGGAAAAAAAGCTGCAGAGTTTTTAACCATTTCAGGCAGGGAAACCTTTGCAATTGATGTAAATGAAAAAATGTTTGAGAATTATATGGGTAAATACGTAATTGGCGATGCAAAAGAAGAGGACGTGTTGAAAAAAGCGGATGTGGAAAAAGCCTCAACACTGATAGCATGCACAAACAGTGATGCGGCAAATGCATTCATTATCCTGTCAGCACTTGCCATCAACCCTGATTTAACAATACTTACCAGGGCTGAGAATCTTGAGAGTGTTGAAAAACTGTACAAGGCAGGTGCAGACCACGTCATACCAAGGACCGCAATTGGTAGTAGGATGATGGTGAAACATGCACTCTCACCATATGCTGCAGAGTTTGTTTCCAGAATAGCTCTGGCCAAGGACATTGAGATTGCAGATCTTCTGCTACCCTCTGGGTCAAAAATAGCAAACAAAAAAATAGGGGATTCCGGCATCAGGAAGAATACCGGGGCAACCATTGTTGCCATAAAAAGAGACAACGAAATTTTTCAGAACCCGAATAAGGATACAACGTTAAAGGAAAATGATATACTTATGGTGGTAGGCAGTACAGAACAGATAAAAAGGCTTTCTGAGATGATGAAGAAAGGAAAAATATAAAGGGGATGATAAACGATTATGTTATATATGGTTGAACTTAGTCCTAATGAAAAAAAGGTTTTGCTTGCCATCAGGGATGAAAATGCTACACCTGGACAGATAATGGAGAAAACAGGTCTGGAAATGGTTGCCGTGATGAGCGCAGCTTCCTGGCTGAAATCAAAAGGGCTTGTTAAAATAAACGAGAAAATCATGGAGCTCTACACTCTTGATACTGATGGAAAAGAGTATTTGAAAACAGGTCTTCCTGAAAAAAGAATAATGGAAAAAATGGAAAACGGGAAGATAGAAATGAAAAAATTGTTTAAGGAAATGGATAAAAAGGAGGTAGCTGTGGGTGCTGGTTATCTGAAAGAGCTGGGAGGGGTCATACAAAAAGGCCTGCTCACTATTGATGAAAAAAAAGTTGATGATATCAAAAACATCCTTGATTTAAGAGAAAAGGAATTAAGGAAAATGGAAAAGGAAACAAACGAGGAGGAAATTGATAAAGACATCCTGATGCATTTTAAGGGAAGAAAAAACGTCTTAAAAAAAATTGAGAGAATATCAAGGGAAATATCTTTGACAGAGGAAGGGAGAGAGTTTCTGAGGAAAGTAATAAAATCTGGTGAAATCTCCTTGTCAGTCAGTCTTGAAATAGAAGAAGGACAACTCACACCAGAACTTATTCAAACAGGTAACTGGAATGAAAAAAAGTTCAGGAGATATGATGTAAGCACGTTTGCACCATCTGTTTATCCTGGGAAGGTTCATCCCTTAACAAAAATCATTAATGAAATCAGGGAAATATTTGTTTCAATGGGTTTCATGGAAATAGAATATGATTATATCCAGCCCTGCTTCTGGAACATGGATGCCTTGTTTGTTCCCCAGGACCATCCTGCCAGGGATATGCAGGACACCTTTTATATGAATAAGAGAATAAGGGTTGATAAGAGAATTGCTGAGAAAATAAAAAAAATCCATGAGAATGGCGGCAACACCGGTTCTGAAGGCTGGGGGGCCAAATGGGGCATGGATGAGGCTGAAAAAACTGTTCTTAGAACGCACACAACTGTAAACAGCATAAGGTATCTTTCAGAGCATCCTGAGCCGCCTTTGAAGGTTTTCACAATTGGAAGAAACTTTAGAAGGGAAAACATTGATTCAACACATCTTCCAGAGTTCACGCAGATTGAAGGGATATTATCAGAGGAAAACGCAGACTTTAACATGCTTGTTGGAATACTGAAAGAATTCTACAAAAGAATTGGTTTTGAAAAAATAAAGATAAAACCAAGTTATTTCCCTTTCACTGAGCCGAGCCTTGAGGTCCTCGTTGAGTATGGAGGGAAAACGCTTGAGCAAGCTTCCCAGTTTACGAGTCGCAACAATTTGAGTGTTTGCAAGGCTGGGAAGCTTGAGATGGGGGGCGCAGGTATTTTCAGACCAGAGGTTACAGCACCATTTAATGTTAAAGCGCCTGTTCTTGCCTGGGGTCTCGGCCTTGAGCGTCTTGCAATGATAAGACTTGGGTTGAAGGACATCAGAGCGCTGTACATGAGTGATATAGAATGGTTAAGAAGGGCGTGATAACATGAAAAAACAGTTTATCAAGGATTTAAAACCAGGTGACAGGGTTGACAGCCTTTTCGCTGTGAAATTCAAAAAACCTGTGAAAAACTATGTGAAAGGGTACATGTTTGAGGCAAGGGTTGCTGATAAAACAGGTGAAATCACTGCGAAGTACTGGGGCGACAATGATGAAAACAGTGTTCAAAAATTATATGATGATTTTCAGAAGCCTGATGTTATTAGGGTCACAGGCACAGCAAACGAGTATATGGGCAGGCTGGAAATAGGGATAAGCAAAACAGATAGGGATATTCTTGAAAAAACCGATGAATATGATGTTACAGATTTTGTTGCATCCTCTGAAAGGGACATTGATGAAATGATGAATGAGCTGACAGGTACTGCTGAATCAATAAAAAACGCTCATCTGAAAACGCTGCTTGAAAAAATGTTAAAGGATGAAAAATTCATTGACAGATTTAAAAAAAGTCCTGCATCCATGATGTATCATCAAAACTGCGTTGGAGGATTGCTTGAACATACATTGAATGTTGTCAAGATATGTGAAACCCTGTGTGAGATTTATCCAGTTCTTGACAGGGATTTACTTATTGCGGGCGCATTACTCCATGATGTAGGAAAAGTTTTTGAGCTTGAAGTATCAACGGTTATTGACGTTTCTGAAGACGGTATGCTGAGGGGGCACATAATCATTGGTGAAGAATTCGTGAATGAAAGAATAAAAAAAATCATTGATTTTCCTGAAACATTAAAACTAAAACTGTTGCACATGATATTATCTCATCATGGTGAGAAAAGATTTGGTGCGCCAAAGGAGCCGCAGCTTCCAGAGGCAGTTGCGTTGCATTACGCAGACTACTGCGACGCAAAGGTTGATTTGTTCTTAAAAGCAAAATCAGAGGCGAAAACAGAGGATAAATGGATATGGGATAAGAAATTGGGACATGTTTACCTCAAATAATCCTTTCTAAACATTTTTCCCCTGCATTTCACACACACACCAGAATTGAAATCATAGTGGTTTGCGCAGACAAAACCACCGCACATTGAGCATGTATAGTTTGCAGGTCTACCGCACACACTGCATATGCCAAACATTTTCATAAAAACATATTTATGTTTCAAGGTTTATAAAGATTTGTATGAGAGAATATCCTATCAAAAAAGGACATGAAGCAAATCTGCAGCAGATAATGAAAGAATGTTTTGGGAATGTGGATGAGGAAAATGTGGATTTTGTTTCGGTTTTTGGTGC
>Ga0100390_10003584_pt1 | contig 13547 bp, 9 predicted proteins | sample CryGeymeta201514_FD_81540 | JGI IMG/M metagenome (GOLD analysis project Ga0100390, IMG submission 81540) | Groundwater microbial communities from Crystal Geyser aquifers in Utah, USA - Crystal Geyser metaG 2015-14 | ecosystem: Environmental > Aquatic > Deep subsurface > Groundwater | place: USA... | reverse complement strand
CTGGCGGAACCGGTTCGCGGCAAACGGCCTTGCCGGCGTGTTGAAATCAAAGCCCGCCGGCTTCTTCACCAAAAAGAACGCCTCCATGATCCGGACCGGCAATTTCGATGACAACCTGGGCTGGCTTGCCGATGTGGACTGGGTGATTGAAGTCGTCGTTGAGAATCTGAAGATCAAACAGGACCTTTTTGCCAGGATCGAAAAGGCTCTCAGGCCGGATTGCATCGTGACCACGAATACCTCCGGGATTCCGATCCGGGAGATCTCCGCCAAATTCGGGGCAAAACTCAAAGAGCATTTTCTCGGGACGCACTTCTTCAATCCTCCCCGATACATGAAGCTTCTGGAGGTGATCCCCGGGCAGGAAACCCGGCCCGAAATCGTGACGTTCATGACTCGATTCTGCGAGCGGGCACTGGGGAAGGGCGTAGTCATCTGCAAGGACGTTCCGAATTTCATCGGCAACCGCATCGGCTCGTTCGACATCAGTAACGCGATCCATCTGATGCTGGAAAAGAAGCTGAAAATCGATGAGGTGGACGCGATTATCGGAAAGGCGCTGGGGCGACCCGGTTCCGCCATCTTCGGAACACTCGATCTGGTGGGCCTGGATACCGGAGCGCACGTGACGAAGAACCTTTATGCGGCGGTTCCGGACGATGAGATGCGGGAGATGTTCGTTCAAGCCGAGTTTATGACCAAGATGCTCGAACTCAAATGGCTCGGCAACAAGACCCAACAGGGTTTCTACAAAAAGGAAAAGGATGCCAAGGGCAAAATGGTTAAATGGGCGATCGACTATAACACCATGGAGTATGTTCCGGCCGGCAAGCCCCGATTTGCATCCGTCTCCGATGCCCGCAAGAAGGCCGATGACGGCGCCGCCGCCACATTGAAGGTCATGTTCAACGGGAGCGATGTGGCCGCCGAAATTACCCGGGAATACCTCTGCAACAATTTCATCTATGCGGCGAACCGTGTTCCGGAGATCTGCGATACCATTGTCGGCATCGACAACGCGATGAAGTGGGGCTACAACCACCAACTTGGCCCTTTCGAGACCTGGGACGCGATCGGCGTGCGGGAAGCCGTCGAGGCAATGAAGAAGCTCAAGAAGAAGATCCCCAAGAAGATCGAAGAGATGCTGAAGAAGGGCTGCGAATCCTTCTATCTGAAGAAAGAGGACGGTCTCTATTTCTATGACTTCGAGACGAAGGATTATCTGAAGTTAGACGGGAACCCAAGGATCATCCTGCTGCCCGATCGGAAGGCGCAGAACAAGGTGGTTCGCAAAAACGCCAGCGCGACGCTGGTCGATATCGGCGACGGCGTGGCCTGTCTGGAATTCCATACGAAAATGAACGCCGTTGACGACGGGATGGTCGAGATGCTCGCGGAGAGTTGCGACATTGTGGAGAAGGATTTCGTCGGGATGGTCGTCGGCAACCATGGAACGAACTTCTCGGCGGGGGCGAACATCTTCAAGGTTCTTCTCGCCGTCCAGAAGGGCGACTGGGATATCCTGGAGAAAGGCATCGTGGCCTTCCAGTCGGCCAACATGCGGATGAAGTACCTCTCCAAACCGGTGGTTTCCGCCCCGGCGGGCCTGGCCCTCGGCGGCGGCTGCGAGATGGCGATGCACGCGGCGAAGTGCCAGCCCTGCGGCGAAACCTATATCGGTCTCGTCGAAGTCGGCGTCGGGGTCATTCCGGCGGGGGGCGGTTGCAAGGAGTTGATGGTCCGGATGACGGAAGGCCTTCCCGAAGGCGTCCTCGATGCCGGTCTGAACCTGCAGCATCTCTATGCCAAGGCCTTCGAAAACATCGCCACCGCCAAAGTGGCGACGAGCGCCGTCGAGGGGATGGAACTCGGATACATCCGGAAGACGGAAAATATCAGTTTGGCCAGGGATCAGCAGCTCTGGGACGCGAAACAGGTTGTCCTGGGGCTTGCGAAATTCTACAAGAAGCCGAGACCGGCCCTGATTCCGGTGATGGGGGAGAATTTCCGCGGGATCGCCGAGGCCGTCCTCTACAACATGCGACACGGCAATTATGCGTCCGACTACGACGTCCATGTCGCCAGGAAGGTCGCATATATCCTATCCGGCGGAGACTGCGCGGAGGGGACGCTGGTGACGGAAGAGGAGATCCTCGCGCTGGAGCGGGAGGCCTTCCTGAGTCTCTGCGGCGAGAAGAGGACGCAGGACCGAATCATGTTCATGCTCAATACCGGGAAGCCGTTGCGAAATTAACAGAGGCGGAGGCCTGGTGCGACCGGATCGTGACAAATACAGAGGCCGGACACCGGGCGGAGGACCATTGAAAAAGGAGGAATACGATGAGCGATGCGGTCATTGTTGAAGCGGTGAGAAGTCCGGGAGGACGTTACAAGCGCGGCGGTCTTGCCGCCACGAGAGGGGATGAGATCGGGATCCAGGTCTTGAGGGGCCTTCTGGCCAGGGTTCCCCCGCTCAAACCGGAAGATGTGGATGATGTGATCGTCGGCTGTGCCATGCCGGAGGCCGAACAGGGGACGAATCTCGGCAGGATCATCGCCATGGGCGCCGGTCTGCCGATTACGACCTCAGGAATGACAATCAACCGATTCTGTTCTTCCGGTCTCCAGTCCATTGCTGATGCGACCGCCAAGATCAGGGCAGGATGGTCCGAAGTGATGATTGCCGGCGGTTGCGAAACGATGTCCCACATCCCGATGGGGGGAAACACCCCTCGCCCCAGCCCGGACTGGGCCTTCGATGGCAGTATGCCGAACGTTTACGTCTCCATGGGGGTGACAGCCGAGAATGTGGCCGCCGACTACAAGATCTCGCGGGAAGATATGGACAGGTTCGGCCTGGAAAGCAACCGCCGGGCCTATGAGGCGATCAAGGCGGGAAAATTCAAGGAGGAGATTATCCCGATCACATCCTACAAATACAAGGTCAACAAGAATGGAAAGCGGGTTCGGGAAAAGTTCGTCTTTGATACAGACGACGGCGTCCGCTGGCCGGCCAAACTGGAGGAGATGGCCAAGCTGAAGTCCCCCTTCAAACAGGGGGGGAATGTCACGGCCGCCAACTCCTCCCAGATGACGGACGGCGCCGCTTTCTGCCTGCTGATGACAGCGGAAAAGGCGAAGGCCATCGGTGTGAAACCGACGGCCAGGCTCGCCTATTTTGCCGTGGCGGGATGCAGGGCGGAGGAGATGGGGGTCGGGCCGGCCTATGCGATTCCCAAGGTCCTGAAGATGGCGGGACTCACGACGAAGGATATCGACGTCTATGAGATCAACGAGGCGTTTGCATCCCAGGCCCTCTATTCGATTCGAACGATCGGGATCGAGGATCGTCTGAGAGCGGGTGATATCAATCCCAACGGCGGGGCCATCGCCCTCGGGCATCCCCTGGGGTGCACGGGCGCCAAGCTGACCGCGCAGTTGCTGCATGAACTGAAGCGGCGGAAGGCCAAAAGAGGCGTTGTTTCGATGTGTATCGGTGGCGGCATGGGTGCGGCGGGAATCTATGAGATGCTGTAAACCATCGCCCATTCCGGTCACCTGCGGAAGCGGAAATGGAGCAGGTTGATGATTTTTCGCTTGAAAAGGGGATTCCTTTAGGATATACGTTACGCCGTTTGGGCGGTTAACTCAGCGGGAGAGTGCTACCTTCACACGGTAGAAGTCACTGGTTCAATCCCAGTACCGCCTACCATGAATATCAAGGGGTTGCGGTTGAAGCCGTAACCCCTTTTTTTGAAGTCATCCTCGAGATTGATTCGGCCATGATGAAGAGCCGCTGAAGGCGAATGGGAACCGGCCTCCGATTTACAGCCCGAGGTAGGTTTTGCGCAGGACCTCATCTTCAAGCAGTTGTTGGCCGGTCCCCTGCGCGATGATCTTTCCCGAGGAGAGGACGTAATTGCGGCAGGACATTTTAAAGACCAGACTGACTTCCTGTTCGACAAGAAGAATGGTGATCCCCATGCGGTTGATCTCGGAGATTTTTTCAAAAACCTCCTGACGTAACCGGGGGGCAAGCCCCGTCGAGGGTTCGTCAATGCAGAGGAGTTTCGGTTCGGACATGAAGGCCCGGCCGATGGCCAGCATCTGTTGTTCTCCGCCGGAAAGGGTGCCGGCGATTTGCGGGGAGCGCTCCTTGAGCACCGGAAACAATTCATAGACCTTGTCCAGCGTCTCCCGGCTTTTTTGGGGATCCTTCTGCAGATAGGCCCCGGCCAGCAGATTATCCAGGACGGTCATTTCCCGAAAGGGTCGTCTCCGTTCGGGGCAAAGAACAAGCCCCCTCCGGACGATTTCATGGGCCGGGATCTGATCGATCCGCTCGCCGTTGAAGGTGACCGTTCCTTCCAGGAAGATATCGCCGGAGGTCGAACGGCGCTTGATCTCCTTTTCCCAGGCCACCAGGCCGCTGATGGCCCGAAGGGTCGTGGATTTGCCGGCCCCGTTCGGGCCGACCAGGCTAACCAGTTCTCCGGTATCGACACACATGCTCAGATCGTTGATGAGAACGGCCTTTTCATAACGAACGGTTAAATGGGCGATTTCCAAGAGCACGGTTATTGTCCTCCCCCTTGACCCAGATAGGCCTCGATGACCTGAGGGTTGTTCACCACATCGTCGGGCTTCCCCTCGGCAAGAAGGGTCCCGAAATTGAGGACGATAATGCGATCGACGATCTTCATCAACTGCTGCAGCTTGTGTTCGACGATGATCATCGCCGGTCCCTCGCTGTGCAGACGGCCGAATCGCCCGCCCTTATGAAGCCTCCGGATCGACTTGGCCATCAAATCCGTCTCTGCCGGACTGAGCCCGCCGAAAGGTTCGTCTAAAAGGAGCAGATCGGGCTCCGTGGCGACGGCCCGTGCTACTTCCAGCCTTTTCAGATCACCCTGGGACAGGGTGGACGCCTTCTCCAGGGCCATATCAGAAATTCCCGCAAATTCAAGGGCATCCATGGCTTTGGATTCGACGACCTTTACCCACTCCCCCCGCTTCATGGCCCGGGGGGAGAGACAGGAGACCATGACGTTGGCAATGATGGGCAGTCGGCGAAACGGCCTCATGTTCTGAAAGGTGCAGGCGACGCCCATGTTGACGATATCCCAGGTCTTGAGGCCAACGAGCTGCTTGCCCTGAAAACGAATGCTTCCGGAATCCGGCTTCAGGATCCCGGTAAGCAGGCGCAGCAACGTGGTCTTGCCCGCCCCATTGGGACCGATCAGACCAAGGATCTCCTTGTTCTCCATGCGAAACTGGACATTGTTTACGGCGAGCAGGCCTCCGAAACTCTTGGTCAGCGCCTCCACTTCCAGGAAAGGTACGGCCATATCAGCACTCCTCACCCTCTTCCCTCAACTCCCGTCGGGAGACCTTGCCCACATCGGTTTTGGGCAACTCGCCGCGGAACTCGACAATCTTGGGGACCTTGTAGTGGGCCAGTTTCTGGCAGCAGAATGCGATGATTTCCTCTTCCGAGATTTTGCCCCTGGCCTCGCTTTCCAGGACCACATAGGCCTTGATCAGGTTGCCGACCGCGGGATCCGGCACGCCGACGACGCCGGCGGCCTTGATCTGCGGGTGTTGATAGAGGACTTCCTCCACATGCCTGGCGAAGACCGAATACCCCTTGTATTTGATCAGGTCGCGCTTGCGGTCGAAGAAATGGAAGTAGCCATCCTCGTCCATACTGACCAGGTCTCCCGTCCGCATCCACCGATCTCCGTCCATGTCCATCATGATCTCTTTGGTGCTCTCCGGTCTTTTCCAGTAACCCTGCATGATGTTTGGTCCGGATAAAATCAGTTCGCCCACCTTACCCACAGGAAGGAATTCTGTCCCCTCCGGCTCCATGATGGCGGCTTTGACATTGGGCAGGGGCACCCCGAAAGAACCATTCTTGCGCCGCTGGAGGGGGGTGCTATGGCTGACCGCGGTGGTTTCGGTCATTCCATAACCCTCAAAGATCTTGGATCCGGTCCGCTTTTCCCAGGCATCGATGGTCGATTCGTGAAGGGTGTCGGCCCCGCAGGCGATCAGCTTGAGCCGTTTCCAGTTGACCCTGTCGGTCTTCTCGTACTCCTTGAGATATTCAAAAAGGGTGGGAACGCCATAGAAGCCGGAGGCCTGGTAGCGCTCCATCGCCGATAAAATTTCATCGATATCCGGCGTGGTGAACAGGACCAGTGTCGCCCCCTGGGCCAGTCCGCCCAGCATGACCACCACTTGGCCGTAAATGTGAAACAAGGGCAAGAAGGCCATGACCACCTCTTTGCCCTCCTCAAAGATGGGCCAAAAGGCCAATGCCTGCCCCTGGAGGGAGACAAGATTGCGATGGGTCAACATCGCCGCTTTCGGAAGCCCGGTCGTACCTCCGGTGTAGGGCAGGACCGCCAGGTCTTTCCGGGGGTCGATGGCGACCGGGGGTGGGGCAGGGGAATATTTCTTCAGCAGATCCTGAAAGGAATAAAGCCCCTTCTTTTTGATCTCTTCAGCGGAAAGGGTTGGTCTCCCGCCGTAAGCCTTGGCCTTGGCGCCCTTGCCTAACCACTTCTTCAAGACGGGAAGATATTCGTCAATGCTGGTCAATACCACCCGTTCCGGATGGACCCCGGCCTTTTCCAGGTTGTCATAGAGAATGTCCTGGCAGACAACGGTTTTGGCTTCGCTGTCCTCGATCTGGTGTTTGACTTCGATGCTGGTATAGACCGGACTGATCGGCGTGACCTTGGCGCCCAACCGGAGGGTGGCGAAATAGGCAATCACATACTGGGGGCTGTTTAACAGATACAAGGCTATGGTATCCCCTTTTTTTACCCCCAAATCGGCCAGGGCGGTCGCCAGGCGATCGACCAGCCCTTTGAGCTCCCGATAGCTCATCGTTTTACCGTAAAAAATCAGGGCGGTCTTGCTTCCGAATTTCTCCACCACGCCGTCGAAGAGGTCCGGTACGGAGATATCGGGGATATCGATTTCGGCGGGTACGCCTTCCGAGTAGAATTTCAACCAGGGTTTGGATAGATAAACATCTTTGGGGTTCATAGTAAATCCTTTCAATCGAGGACCGCGGTACAAATGCGACAGGTTTTCCGGGTGGCCACGTTTCTGATTTTGCACCGGGGGCACTCCTTTTCAATCTTGTCCCTCACCCACGGTATCAGCCCTTCCGGCATGTACAACAGGATCAGCAAGACAACGACGGCAAATATCAGCATGCGGTACTCCGGCCAGAAGCGGACAAATTCCAGCAGCGGGAAAAGGATGAAGACCGCGGCGACGGGACCATAGATCGTCGCGATCCCGCCGAAAACCGCCCAGATCACCACCGTAAAAGACATGGAGACCTCTAAGGTGGAGGGCCCCGCAATCCTCATGTAGTGGGCATAGAGGCCGCCGGCGATGCCGGCAAAAAATCCGCTCAGGCAAAAAGCCATCAGCTTATAGCGGGTGGTGTTGATGCCGGAGGCCTTCACGGCCAGTTCATCCTCGCGGATGGCATGAAAAATGATGCCCGTATGGGAATCGGTAATTTTCCACATGATGGTGCACAGAACGAGCATGATCCCGACGTAAACGTAGTAGTTGACGATGAGGGAGTTGGAAATGCGCTGCGACCCGGAAAGGCCCAGCTCGCCGCCCGTGATGTCCGGCAGCGCAAAAACGATGCCCATCAAAATAATCGGGAAAGCCATGGTCGTCAGGGCCAGATAGGTGTGTTTCAGGCGGAGACAGGGAATCCCGACGATAAGGCCGGTCAGGACCGCGGCCGCCGCCCCGAGGGGAACGCTTCCCCAGGGGGGAATGTGAAGATGGACATTCAGCATGGCGGATGCGTAGGCCCCGACGCCGAAGAAAAGGGCGTGGCCGAAGTTCATCTGACCGGTGAACCCGGACAACAGGTCCCAACTGGCAGCCAGGATCGCAAAGATGCTGGTCAAAACAATGACGCGAATCAGATAAGGATTTTGACTGATCAGCGGCATCCCGAGCAGAACCAGGAAGAAAAGGGCGACAATGACGCGGCTCGGGAGGACCAGCACCTCTCCGCGCACGACCGTATAAAACCTCTTCAAATATAACCCGGCAGCGACCATGGTCACCTCTCTTCCTCAAAGGAGACGCCAAAAAGGCCCTCGGGCCGAAGCAGCAGGACCAGGATCATGATGGTCAACGCGACGGATCCTTTCAGGAAAGCCCCTTTCGGGATCACAAAAACCACCAGGGCTTCGGTGAACCCCAGGATATAGGCCGCGACGAAACTTCCCTTGATGCTGCCCAAGCCCCCGAGGACGACAACGGCCATCATCATGATCAGCGGTTCCATCCACATGTAGGGGGAGAGCACGGTCAGCGGCGCAAGCACCGCCCCGGTAAAGCCGGCGAGCGCAACGGAGACGCCCATCGTGATCATGGCCAGCCGGCTGTCGTTCATGCCCATCAGGTTGGCGACTTCCCTGTCCTCGGCCGTGGAACGGATCGCCAATCCCAATTTTGTCTTCATCAACAAGAACCAGAGGAGGGCCAGCACCACCAGAACGACGCCAAAGGTCAGCACCTGTTGAAAGAAGACCTTAACGCCCATCACGATGAAATACCCCTCAATCAGGGCAGATACGGTCCGGTAGTCTCCGGTGAAGATCAGCATGACCGCTTCCTGAAAGATCATGGCCAGCGCGATCGTGGCGATCAGAACCGCGGCCTCGTGTTCGCGGATCGGGTCAATCAGGAACTTGTAGGCCAGCAGGCCGAAAACGGTGACGACCACAACCGCGATCATCATCCCCACGACGGGATTGAGCCCGAATTTGCCGGTCAGGCTGAAGATGCAATAAGCGGCGACCATGTAGAAGGCGGTGTGGGCGATGTTGACGATGCGGGCCACCCCGAAGATCAGCGAGAAACTGATGGCCAAAAGGGCCAGCATGCTGCCGGTAATGAGACCGGTAATGATAATATTCATAACGCCTCAGAAGAAGATCGATCAACAGATAAGGGAGAACCGTTCTTCCCATCCCTCCCCGTTCTGCACGGGGAGGGATGGGGCTTATATTCAACATGAGGTATGCGTTATTTTTTCATCCAGGGCGGCAGTTTAAGGGGAACCATCCCTTTGTATGTAACCTCAGGGGCCGTCGGGGAGGCCTTCCACTTGTTGGGCCAGACGGCGACCAGTTTGCCGTCCTGCCACTGGACCCCCAGGCTGGTCAGGTACCCAGGACCCCAGGTCAAGTCATGCGTCGGGCGACCCTGAGCGTCCTTTTGGTATTTTACCTTCCCGCTGGGAACCATGTATTCGCGATTTTCCATGTGGGCGACAATCTTATCGGCATCCAGACTCCCTACGGCTTCGATGGAGGGGACCAGACCGTAGCTAATGGCGGAATAGGTGTCGGCCGTGTAGGTGGGGACCTCGCCAAAGCGTTTGATATAGGTCTCCACAAACGGTTTGGTCATCTCATTTACTTCGATCCCCCGGGCATAGGTGTTCATCGTAAAGACATAATTCCCCATCCCTTTGGTCGCCTCCCAGAATCCGTCTTTTTGGGCCTCCACGTTGATGCCCACCTGGGCGGCCGGGATTTTGAGCTCTCCGGCTTGCCGGGCAAAGGTAATCCCCACCGAGGAAGAAAAAATGGTAAAGATCAGATTGGCCCCGCTCTTCTGAATGGCCGAAAGCTCCGCCGTGACGTCCGTGGCCACAGCAGAAGGCCGCCAGACTCCGACCAGTTCAAAGCCCATTTTGGGGATCGTGGCTTCGGCTGCCTTGATCATGCCCTCTACCCAGGTAGCTTTTTCTCCCACAATGGCGCATTTAACGGGAACATTCAATTCTTTCTTGATCGTCGCTCCTGCCAGACCCAGATGGGCAAAACTGGTCGCGACCAGATAACGTTCATTGAAAGGAGTGCCCCGGAACCAGTATTTGTAACGGCTGTAATTCTCAGCCACCCGATCGCAGATGGATTTCGTGGCAGCCCCGCAGCCGATAAAGATTTTCTTGTAGTCCATGGCAATGTCCTGCATGGGCAGAACGGCCTCGGTTCGGAACCCGCCGACGACAAAATCCACCTTGTCCTGGGTCATTAACCGTTCCATCGCATTGGTGGCGTCGGTCATGCTCAGGAATTCATTGGAGTCGGCCTTGACCAGTTCGATATTCATCTTCTCCTTGCCGACCTGAACGCCCCCCCTGGCATTGATCTCCTCGGCGGCCATGATGGCGCCGTTCCAATGCCCCTTGCCCTGGACAAAATTCATCGGGCCGATGACGCCGATCTTGATCGTCCGTCCCCAGACGGGAACACTCATGAATATCACCAGGCACAAGGTAACGAAAAAGCTCCATCCAAAGGTCACTCTCTTCATAGTCCTTTACTCCTTTCCATGCTGTGGTTGGTGTGGGACATGCCATAAAACACATTTTCGGGGAAACAACCGATCCGCTGAAAAAAGACGGCCTTCCCCATGTATGTTTATACCTATGGTTGATGAGTAATAATACCAGTGAATGACGAGTGTGCTTAGCAAACATTTTTTGTTTTTAAAAGTCAACATATTTTTCCGGGTGTGAGACAATATTTCTTGACGGGGATAAAATGATAACGTACAGTTACAATCAATAATCCAATAGATTCAATTTATTAATGACGTTCTTTCCTGTATTTTGGTCAATATTCCGCCACCATTCTTAGGAGGTAAACCATGTTTGAATCGGCAGAACTGGGGCACAGGATCGACAAGGAGACATATGATCGCGAGGTTCCAAAGTTGCGGGAGGATCTCCTCAACGCCCAGTATGACCTTTCGCAGCAGAGTCGTTTTCCCGTGATTATCGTGGTCGGCGGGGTCGATGGGGCCGGCAAGAGCGAGACGGTCCATCTGCTCAACGAATGGATGGATCCCCGTCATATCCAGACGCACGCATTTCCCGACCCCTCGGACGAAGAGCGTGAGCGGCCCTACATGTGGCGTTTCTGGCGCGCGCTGCCGCCCCGCGGCAAGATCGGCATTCTGTTCGGGGCCTGGCATTCGGCGCCGATTGTCGAACGGGTTCTGAGCCGATCAAAATCCGCAAAGCTCGACCAGTCTATTGAGGAGATCATCCGCTTTGAGAAAATGCTGACCGAGGAAGGGGCGCTGATCCTCAAATTCTGGTTTCATCTCTCCAAAGAGCAGCAGAAGAAACGTCTGAAAGCACTTGAGAAGGATCCCAAGACGCGTTGGCGGATCACCGAGACGGATTGGGAGCATTTTAAAAGCTATGACCGATTCCGGAAGGTATCCGAGTACTTTATACGACAGACCAGTTCGGCGGCGGCGCCCTGGATCGTTGTCGAAGGCGTTGACCATCGCTACCGAAGCCTGACCGTCGGCAGGTTGCTGCTGAACGCCATGCGTGAACGTCTCGCCGAAAAGCCGGCCGCCCGGCTGCCGGAAAAGAAGTCTCCGATGCTGCCCCGCCTCGACGGCAAAGACGTGCTGACATCGCTCGTTCTCACGACCAAGGCCGTCAGCAAGGAAAAGTACAACCGGGAGATGGAAGCCTGGCAGGGACGTCTCAATCTGCTGACGCGCCATCCGAAGTTTAAAGAGATATCGGTTGTCTTTGTTTTCGAGGGCCAAGACGCCGCGGGGAAGGGCGGTGCAATCCGGCGGGTGATGCAGGCGCTCGATGCGCGGGTCTATCAGGGCATTCCGATTGCTGCGCCCACCGAAGAAGAACGCGCCCAGCCTTACCTGTGGCGATTTTGGAGAAACCTGCCGCGGCGCGGCCGGTTCACGATCTTCGACCGTTCCTGGTACGGTCGCGTACTGGTCGAACGTGTCGAAGGCTTCTGTTCCGAGAACGATTGGATGCGCGCCTACTCCGAGATCAACGACTTCGAAAGTCAGCTCGTGCGCAACGGGACGGTCCTTGTGAAGTTCTGGCTGCAAGTCAGCAGGGAGGAGCAGCTCAAACGTTTCCGGGAGCGGGAGAAGACCTCTTTCAAACGCTTCAAGATCACCGCCGAGGACTGGCGAAACCGCCAGAAGTGGAAGCCGTATCACCAGGCGGTCTGTGATATGATCGATCGAACTTCCACCGAGATCGCGCCCTGGACTCTGGTAGGGGCGAACAATAAATACGACGCGCGGATCAAGGTTCTTCGAACGATTGTCGGCAGCCTCGAATCGGCGTTGTAAAGACCGCTCTTGCTTCCGCCATCCATTCAGACCGCGCAGATTCCGTTCCGGCTGAGTGCGGTGGCAAGGGTTTTTCGCAAGGCGTCTGGATCGAAGTGCTTCCAGATTTGATGGAATTCGGTCTGCTTGGCGCGCGCGATCTCGCCCTGAAGTTCGTACAGCTCGCCAAGCATGAAGAGCAGCCGCGGATCCAGCACGTTTCCTTTCCATTGCTTCAGCAGGCGATCGATGAGCGCTCGAGTGAAGACGGTGTCCTGCAGGTCGCCAAGACAGTCCTGGATTTTCACCGCCTCCTCGATAAGGGGGAGCAGCGAATCGCCATAAGCCGGGCTGACAAATTCCAGGGCATAGCGCAGCTTCTTGAACCGGATGCGCAGCTTGTGGAAATTCTTGGGGTCCGGTTTTGCAAGCAGACGACTCCCCTGCGCGATCACGGCGTCGAAACGCGCGGTGATGATGGGAGGCGCGGCCCCGTTCATGGGGACCGGCGCGAGAGGCGCCGATGGATTTTTCGCCGGCGGCCTTCCGGTAAAGGCCAGGATCCTGGAGTGGAGCAGACGCCAGCGCACGGAGGCGAGTCCCGCCTTGAGCTCCGCGAAGAGGGCGAGCCGCTCTTCCGTGATATGCTGAATGAGGGTATGGATGCTGCGTCGCGGCGCGATCCCGAGGGTCTGTTGGAAACGGGGGAGGTTGAGCAGGAATACGTCGAGATCGCGGACGCCGCCGAAGAGCGAGCCAAGCCAGAGAAGCTCTTCCGCAAAATAGGAACCGGTCTTCTCCGGGATTGCCCCGCCGAACAGTCGGATCAGGGATCGCATTCGACGGGTCGCGACACGGGCCTGGTGTACGAATTCGGTGTCGATGTCCGTAAGGACGCCCGGAATGTTCTCATCGAGGCGGTGAATCTGAAACGCGATAATTTTCTGCACCGTCCGGTCGAACCGGTCGTCGATTTTCACCTGGAGGTGCGGAGGGGGATTCTTTGCGGGGAAGACGACGCCGAGGCGCTCGATGGCCGTCTCGAGCTTCGATTGACCGGAGGGGGTGAAATCAATGGCGCCGGTCAGGCGCCCTTTGAGCGTGTCGAGTTCCGCCGGGGATCCTTTGCAAAGTTCCGCTTCCATCTCGAAAAGGCGGCGGGCCCTCCGGGGCTTGTTGAGACCGCGCGCCAGGAAACCTGTGGAGTCAAAAACAAGTTCGATCCGCGCGTTACCCGGGCATGTGACCATGTAAGGTTGCCGTTCGGTGCGCACGGTAAGCTGGCCGATCAGCCGCCGCGGGTAGATGATCCCGGCGATTTCCAGTTGGATCTCTTTGACCGGCGCCGCCGTCGGATCGACGACGCT
>Ga0100390_10003557_pt1 | contig 13598 bp, 9 predicted proteins | sample CryGeymeta201514_FD_81540 | JGI IMG/M metagenome (GOLD analysis project Ga0100390, IMG submission 81540) | Groundwater microbial communities from Crystal Geyser aquifers in Utah, USA - Crystal Geyser metaG 2015-14 | ecosystem: Environmental > Aquatic > Deep subsurface > Groundwater | place: USA... | reverse complement strand
TCGTGATGACCACGGTTGCGGCGCTCTCGCCTTATGTCGCGCCCTATGATCCGTCAGAGCTTGACCTGGCTGGAAACCTGAGCGGGCCCACGCTCTCCCATCCCCTGGGACAGGACAAGCTGGGCCGAGACATCCTGAGCAGAATCCTGTACGGCGCCCAGGTCTCGGTGAAGGTGGGGACCGTGGTTGTCGGCATTTCACTCTCGGTGGGACTGCTGATCGGCTCTCTGTCGGGTTATGCCGGAGGCTGGATAGATGAAATCATCATGCGGATCATCGATATCCTCCAGGCCTTCCCGGGAATCCTTCTGGCCATCGCCATGACCGCTGTCCTGGGGCCTTCGCTGAATCACGTGATCTTCGCCCTCTGCCTCACCGGATGGGTGGGGTATGCCCGGCTGATCCGGGGGCAGATCCTCACGGTCCGGGAGCGGGAATATGTACAGGCGGCACGTGCCCTGGGCGCGGGCCCATTGAGAATCCTGATGCGCCATATCCTCCCCAATACCCTGGCCCCGATCATTGTTGAAGCCACATTCGGCTGTGCATCCGCGATCCTGGCCGAAGCGGGCCTCTCTTTCCTGGGGCTCGGTACCCAGCCGCCCACCCCCTCCTGGGGCTCCATGCTCAACGAGGGGAGCCACTTCATGCTCGTGGCGCCGCACCTCACGATCTTTCCTGGGATCGCCATTATGCTGGTGGTCATGGGATTCAATTTTCTCGGAGACGGGCTCAGGGACTGGATGGACGTGCAAAGAAATTAGGCACGGACCCTTTCAATTTAATTTGCCCAGTTGTTTTAGACATAAAACGCCGTAATAAGTGCTCGGAGGAGATGCGCCGTATCCGGGTTGGGGCCCGAAACCGCCGTTCTCAGGAATGTAGAGGGACGCGATAAACTCATAGATGCTGTCCCGGTTGACTTCTCCGCCTGCGGAGAGATCCGCAAAGGCCTCCAGTACATAGGCCATGTCCTGAATGGTAGGTTGCGTGGTGTACGTTTCTTCGAGATGGAGTCCGGCGTAGCGTGTCTCCTTCAGGTATTTCACCGCGCCGGCTTTTACTTCGTCATTCAACGCCCCGAGGATCTTGAGGGTGTGCACGGCTGCGAAAGTGGATGGCGGCCTTGACGGTTTTCCTTTTTCCACCCCGAAGCCTTTGTCTTTGTCGCGGAATGACATAAGATACGAAACAGCCTTCTCCTTGTTTAATCCCTGCAGGGCGCCCAGGAGATCCAATGAAGCAATGCCATAGAAGGAGGTCATCACGGAGCTGTATTTGCTCTTGGGGCCGGCCCTCATTCCGCCGTCTTCCTGGGAGAGAGAAAGCACGAACTGAGCGGCCTTTTTCTTATCGACAGCCTCAAAACTATTCAAGACCTCCAGCGTTTTCAGGGCAAAATATGTGGAGACGAGATCAGGCTCGGACGTGAATCCGGGCTCGGCCACGAATCCGCCATCCGGGGTCTGACAGGCCCGGATGTAGTTGATGATCTTCTTTTGGGCCTCGGGGGCGATCTTCTTTTCCAGGGACATGGAGGCAAAGGCATAGTAGTATGCGAACGAGAGGGATTCCGGAAAACCGGGCCGCATTTCAGCCCACTCTTGCAGATAGCCGGCCGTGCGTTTGAGATCAATCTCAGGATTTTTCTTGGTGTCTTCCTCAGCGGGTGATCCGAAGGGATATGCAAACAAGGCACACACAAGGATCAAAGTGATCCTTCTTGTAAATTTTGCAGTCATAAATTTACTCTTCCTCATATAGGGGGTGAAATCCCTTGAGGGGGGATCGCTCCCCCCCCAAGGTGAAACGGCCGAGGCGTTACGTCGCACAAAATCGCCCTCAGTCCGTGTTTATGGCTGGTGACTCGGTGTTCCGATCCGGCTGCTCTTTCCGATGTGGCAGACGTCGCATTTCCCAAGAGGCCAGGCGAGCCCCTGTAGGCGTACGTTCTGCTCGTTGTCGATAGCCTTCTTGGAGGGAAGAAGCCCGTGCGGCTCCCCGTGGCAGGTCTGGCACAGGATCTGTCCTTTCTTATGACCCGAACTTCCGAGGAACTGGCCGAAGACCGCCGGGGTCCCCACCAACTCTTGCGTGTTGGTGTTATGGCAGTCGGAGCAGGTGGGCAGGGTGCTGTAGTGCCAGGGTTTATCCATCTGCCCGGTGGAAACTCTCTGGAACAGATCCCCGTGACAGTCCGTACACCAGATGTTATGTGCGCTCTTGCCGGATCCGATTTTTATCGTGGTGTGAACCTCCCTGTAGCAGTCGAGCGTCCCGTTGCCGCCGGGATGACACTGATAACAATTCTTCTCAATGTTTGAATCATAGAAGGTCTGAACCTCCGCGCTCTCCACGTGGAACTTGTGCAGGACCTTGGAGAAGGGAGAGATCGAGGTATACCCTTTGCTCTTGGCATAGTTGACCCAGGTCGCGTCCAGAGCTGCGCTGCCGCCCACGGCCAAATCACTGTGGCACTTACTGCAGCGTACCGGTGTGGCCAATCCTGTCAGGTGTCCGTAGGAATCGTAGGTCCCTCCCACCAAGGCGAGGACATCTACGCCGGTGTCACGAGTATGGGCATCCATCATTTCTTCAAAGACATCGTAGGGGTCCGGGCAGGTGCCGCAGGCCCCCTGTTTGATGTACCCTTTGCTTGCGGCCACGTCCTGATGGCAGTTGCAGCAGCCGCCGAAGGCAATGGGCAGGGTGGTGCTGGTGGTGCCCAGAACCGCCGAGGTGGCTTTGTCCTTCACCGTCACGTCCCAGTGGAGGTAGGCCTTTCTCTTGTCGCCGAAGGGTCCGATGAAATCGCCCTGGGTGTCCAGAGGCGGATACGCAGGCGCCCCTTCCGCAAGCCAGTACTTGGCATTACCCGGTGAAGAAGTGAGGATCTCCGGTGTCATGACGCCGCTCAGTCCGTATCCAGCAAGGCCTACCCGGTTGGTGCGGCTGATGCCGCTCCCGGGGAAATGGATATTTGCCGTGTCCAGCCATCTTAAATACTCAGGGTCTTTGGACAGGTCATAGGGGCCGTTATCGCCGTAAGTATTTTCACGTATTTTGTATTCCACGGTCAGCTTGGTGCTGTCGTTCATGGGAACCGGCGGTGAGCCCCTCTTAATCACCTGGACCCTCAGTGTGTTCCAGGGCGGAAGGAGCATCATAATGTCGGCTCTCGGGCAGACGCAGTGCATGCCCAGGTCGTTATAGCCGGCAACCACATAGTCGTTCGATGACGTTCCTCCCGCATACACTGCCGTCATCGTCGTTTTAGAGCTCATGGTTAAAGTCACGGTCTTATTTGTTGAATAATCCGCTGTTCCCTTTTTCCACCGCTTATCTTTTATGAGTAAAGACAAAAAGACATTGAAATGCTGAGGGTATCCGCATAAAATTTTAAATATCGTTTATATGTTAATTAATTATTGATATTAGATAATTTGATTTATTATTTATTATGTTAGCTTCATATATAATCTTGATGTGTACCAATTCCCCGATCAAGCCTGCCCTCGACTGCGATCGGGGGTCGGGGAATGACGCTCTTAGAGAAATGTTTACCCATAAATTTGCCGCAGACCCAGATTGGAGGGGGTAACTTGACTGCTGGGACAAAACATAATAGAGTGACTCATTAAAATTGATCCCGGTTTTTTCTTTTAAACTCACAGACAGGGAACGGACATGAATGGTTCAGCGATGGAAATGATGATCAGGAGGTTTTATGCTGGATTGCTTGCCGCCATATCCATATTCTCCCTGCTGATTCCTTCGGCCTTTTCGGCTGATGCCTTTTCGCCGGAGGCCGGTGCGCCGGCCAAGGCCGAGAATACGCCGTCTTTGGGGAGTCTCGGTGACCTGGTGGTCACGATGACGAGACTTCGGGAGCGTGCCGCCATTCAGGAAAAAGAAGTCACAGATTCCCCGGACATGGCCGAAACCGAGAAGAAGATCTCGGAGGCAGGCGAGAGGGTGAATGAGCTTGCCGCTCAGTTCGATGCATTGAAGCAGTCGAAGTCATACGGGACCATTCAGATTGAGGATCTCAAGGATATGGCAAGAAGCGAGGCCGAGGAACTCGGCCGGATCAATGAAGATCTTTCCTCGGCCCTGAACCTATCGGGCTCGATTCAGAAGGAATGGTCTGATGAAAAGGAAAAATGGAATGCGTGGCGGCTCTCGCTGAAAAAAAACGTTCCTTTTGGACCCTTGAAACCGACCTTTTCAGAAGCCGGCCGGATCATTGACAGTATGATTGATCTCTCCAACTCAAGACTGAAATCCGTGTTGGAGGTCCAACGCAAGGCCGAAAAGGCGGAGAAAGAGATCCAACAGGTATCCATGGAGTTGGATGCGCTGCTGAAGACTGTCCGTGGAGACATCTTCAGGAAGTCATCCCATTCCATGTTTTCACCCAAGTATTACACCCTCTTCAAGAAGAATCTATGGACCGAATTTATGGGAGGGGTTCGGTCCGCCGAATGGCCGGATAAAGAATTTTTCATGAGCCAAGGCTGGGTGGCGGTCTTGCAGCTTTTTTTCGCGCTGGTCCTCATGATGGGCATCTACCGGCGCCGCGGACTGCTAAAGGCATCGGACCGGTGGCGATTCCTTCTCATGCGCCCCTTTTCCGCAAGCCTTTTTCTTTCAGTCTCCTCGCTCTTTCCCCTGTACGGCAGCGCAGTCCCGTCTGTATGGCGGCTTGTGCTCTGGATAGCGGCCAGCCTTGCCGCGGCACGGCTGGTCGGAAGCCTCATCACCCTGCCGTGGAAGCGGAGGCTGGTCTATCTGCTTGCATGCCTTTTCCTTGCGGCCCATTTCTTTTCCGTGTTCGGTCTGCCCGAGCCTGTATTCCGTCTCTATGTTTCTTTTGCAGCTTTGTGCGGATTCCCTCTATGCTTCTGGAGAGCGGATACCAGTGTCAAGAGAGGCGACTCCCCCCTGTACACTTGGGCGCTCCGTCTGGGCGGAACGGTTTTTGCCGTGATACTCGCCGCAGAGGTGGGCGGCTACAGCGCCCTGGCCACCCATCTTTTTGATTCCACGATCAAGACGACCTTCCTGGTCCTTCTTGCCTGGGTGGCCGCGACCATCGCGCGCGGCGCATTTGAGTTCATCGTGTCGAACACCTTTCTCAAAAAATTTACAATGATCCGCATCAACAGGAACATGATCGTCAAACGTCTGGGGATGTTCACGGACCTCTTGATCGGATTCATTGCCCTGATCCTTATTTTGGAAATCTGGAGGGTATTCGAAACGCCCATGGATGCGCTGAAAGGGCTCTTCTCTTTGGGGTTTGCCGTCGGGGAACATCGCTTTACGGCCGGACACATGATCACCGCGGCGGCGGTGCTTTACAGCGCATTCCTGGTATCCTGGACCTTGCAATCGCTTCTGCTCCATGATGTTTTTCCCAAGAGTCAGGTGGAGCACGGAACCGGTATTTCGATTGTCCGGTTATTTCACTACCTCTTGGTTCTCGTGGGGTTTATCCTTGCCCTGGGGGCTGTGGGCTTTGAACTCAAGAACCTGGTCATCCTTACCGGCGCCTTAGGCATCGGCATCGGTTTCGGGCTTCAGAATATCGCCAACAACTTTGTGAGCGGCCTCATCCTTCTCTTCGAACGTCCGATTAAAGTCGGCGACATCGTGCAGATCAGCGGCGAGTGGGGGGAGGTCAAACAGATCGGTCTGAGGGCAACCGTGGTCCAGACCTTTGACCGTGCGGAAATCATCGTTCCTAACAGTGATCTGGTTTCGAGTCAGGTGACCAACTGGACCTTGTCTGACAAGATGGTCAGGCTCGTCATCCCGGTGGGGGTAGCATACGGCTCCGATGTCCCACTGGTGATGCGGCTTCTCTTTGAAGCGGCCCATAGACATCCCTTGGCGCTCAAAAATCCCGAGCCGCAGGTGCTGTTTTTAAGTTTTGGTGAAAGCTCTCTGAACTTTGAACTTCGTGTCTGGATTGGGGATGTGCGGAAACTTGTTGAGATGAAGAGCGAATTGCACATGGAGATTGACCGGACGTTCAGGGCATCCGGAGTGGAGATCCCTTTCCCCCAGAGGGACCTGCACGTGCGGAGCGTGGATGCATCCGCTGTGGACAGGCTGTTCAGAAAGACGCAGACGCCCCCCGGACCTGCCGGAAATATCCGGTGATCTTCTCTTTGAAGGTGAAAACATCGCTGAATGCGAACGGGGCATTTTATGGCATTAGTCAGTTTGCAGGGTGTCCATGTCAGCTTCGGCGGACCGCCATTGCTTGAAAGTATTGATCTCTCCATTGACCGGGGCGAGCGGGTCTGCCTCATCGGAAGGAACGGGACAGGCAAGTCGACGATCCTGCGGCTCATCACCGGCGAAGTCAGGCAGGATGATGGAAAGATCGTGTTTCAGCAGGGCATGCAGAGCGCGCTTCTGGCCCAGGAGGTCCCACAGGCGCTTTTGGGGAGTGTGTTCAACGTGGTATCGGGCGCGTTGGGCGAGCAGGGGAAACTGCTTTCCGAGTATCGCCATCTGAGCAATAAACCGGCCCATGATCACAGCGAGAAGCTGATGGCAGAGATCGAGAGTGTCCAACACAAGTTCGATACCGCCGGGGGCCGGCAAATACAGCAGCGTATCGAGACGATTCTCTCTCGCCTGAAGCTTCCTCCTGACGCCGAGTTCTCCGAGCTTTCAGGCGGCCGGAAGCGCATGGTCCTGCTCGCAAAGGCGCTGGCAGGCGAGCCGGACCTCCTGCTTTTAGACGAACCCACAAACCATCTGGACATCGGTGCCATTGCCTGGCTTGAAGCGTTCCTGCTTTCTTTCGGCGGGACCCTTGTTTTCGTAACCCACGACCGTATGCTGATCCGGAAGCTGGCCACGCGGATTGTTGATCTTGACCGAGGCAGACTGACGAGCTGGCCTGGGAATTACCAGGCCTATCTTGAACTCAAGCAGGCTGCGCTTGATACCGAAGCTGCGGAAAACGCAAAATTCGACAAAAAGCTGGCCGAGGAGGAGGCCTGGATCCGCCGGGGCGTCAAGGCGCGCAGGACGCGGAATGAAGGCCGCGTGCGCGCGCTCAAGGAACTCCGAAGGACCCGGAGCGAGCGGCGAGAACGGACCGGTACGGCGCATATGCGAATACAGGAGGCGGAGCGCACGGGCAGGCTTGTGATCGAGGCGCGGAACGTGAGCCACAGCTACGAAGGCAGCGAGGTGATTCGAGACTTTTCAACGGCCATCCTCCGCGGCGATAAGGTGGGTATCATCGGTCCAAACGGCGCCGGCAAGACCACGCTGCTTAAAATCCTGCTCGGCGATCTACCCCCCACGAAAGGGACGATCCGGCACGGCACGAATATGGAGGTGGCTTACCTCGACCAGCACCGCGCCCAATTGAAGGATGAAAAGTCCGTTCAGGATAACGTCTCGGGCGGAAGCGACTATGTGACCATCAACGGCAGCCGGCGGCATGTCATCGGTTATCTGCAGGATTTTCTTTTTTCGCCTGATCGGGCGCGCAGTCCCGTGAAGGTCCTCTCCGGCGGGGAGCGGAACCGCCTGCTGCTCGCCAGGCTTTTCACCAGGCCGTCGAACGTGCTCGTGCTCGACGAGCCCACGAATGACCTGGACATCGAGACCCTTGATCTGCTCGAAGAGCTTCTGATGGACTATCCCGGCGCCGTGCTGTTGGTGAGCCACGACCGGGCGTTGATCAATCATGTCGTCACCAGCACGCTCGTGTTCGAAGGCAAAGGCCGGGTGAATGAATACGTCGGCGGGTATGACGACTGGCGCCGGCAGAGGAAACCGGCCGCTCCCGTGGTCCCGGTCAGGAAGGAAGAGACAAGGCAAGGCACGCGTCCTCAGGCTGAGAAACGACGCAGGCTGAATTTTAAGGAGCAGAAGGAGCTTGAAAGCCTTCCCGATCGCATCGAAGCGCTCGAATCGGAACGGCAGCAGATCCATGCGTCTATGGCTGACCCGGCCTTTTATCGCGAAAGCGGCGGCTCAGTGTCTGCAACCAAGTCAAGGCTTGAGGCGCTGGAGAAAGAACTGGACCAGGTCTATGCGCGGTGGGAGGCGTTGGAGGATCTGAAATGACAATGGAAAACAAGTTGTTGACAAAAAAGACAAAATCCCTATAATAAATTCATAATCAGCGGGGCACCCTGCCGGTTAGGGGGGAGATCATCCAATCAGCCGCAGCCTGTTTTCCGCGAGAGTGGCGAAATTTGGTATACGCACTAGACTTAGGATCTAGCCCGCTTTGCGGATTGGAGGTTCGAGTCCCCCCTCTCGCACCATCGGTCCCTCATATCAAATCCTGACCTTTAGAGATCGGGTAAATAATCGCTGATGGTTGAGATGCCGGGGCGCGTTATTCCCGGGGGGCTCCTGTCCGGGAGGGTTCATAGAGAGCCATATCATTCGATGTCTGAAAGGAAGAATAAAATGGAAAACCAAGAGGAGAAAGAGATAAAACTGAGCGTGGAGGAGCCGAGCCGGACCAAGAGGGTCCTGAAGGTGGAGGTTCCCACGGAAGAGATCGACCTGGAATTCAAAAAGACCTATCAAAACCTGCAGAAAAAGGTCAAATTCCCGGGTTTCCGTCCGGGCAAGACCCCGATCTCCATGATCCGCAGCCGTCTCTCTCGTGATGTGCACGAGGATCTTCTTCAACGGATCATCCCTGACTATTACGCCAAGGCCCTGGAGAAGTCGGCCCTTAAACCGGTGGATATGCCGATCATCCGGAATGTCCACCTCAGCGAAGGTGAGCCTTTCCGTTTTGATGCCACGGTCTATATCAAACCGAAGTTCGAGGTCAAGGATTACAAGGGGGTGCCGAGATCCAAGAAAGAGACCAAGATCACGGATGAGATGGTGGACCGGGTGATCCGGGACATGCAGGAGAGGTTAGCGGAACTCTCTGCCTATGAAGATGAAGACCACCAGGTGGTCAGGGGGGACGTTGCCGAAGCGGACATTGAAGGTTTTGTGGACGGCAAACCTATTGAACGGGGCAAGGGGACCGGTCAGCTTATCGAAGTGGGCGAAGGTAAGATGATTGCCGGGTTGGAAGATGGGTTCCTGGGAATGAAGAAAGGTGAGGCCAAGGAGATTCCCGTGACCTTTCCTGAAAATTACCATGCCGCCGGACTCTCCGGGGCAAAGGCGGTCTTCAAGGTGAACCTCAAGGACATCAAACAGAAAAAACTTCCGGCCCTGGATGATGAATTTGCAAAGGATGTGGGCGAGAGGTTCGGGACCCTCAACGAACTGAAGGCTGAGGTCCGCAAGGGGCTGGAGGCCGAGGAGGCCAAGAGAATCCGGGAGGACCTGCATCTTGAGATCATGGATGAGGTCCTCCGGAGGAACCCGATCGAAGAACTTCCCGAGATCATGATCGAACGTCAGAAGAAGGCCCTGAAGGAGAGCTTTAAATCGAACCTCCACCGTTCAGGCAAGGAGCCGAAAACCGAAGAGATCCATGGAGTGGTGGAGGAGACGGTGCTGGATAAAAAGGCCCGGAGAGATGTCGCCTGGAGTTTTATTATCGAACAGCTTGCGGAAAAAGAAGGAATCACGGTCACACCCGATGAGGTTGAATCCGCCCTGGGAAAAAGGGCATGGGAGTCTTCCATGTCTAAGGAGGTATTAAGGGATCTCTACATGAAACAGGTGGGTTCGCTCGAACCTTTCAGACTCATGCTCTTAAACGAAAAGATCCTTGACTTTTTGCTTGAAAATGCTAAAGTTACAGGGGAAGACGTACATGAAACCGAGGGGGGAGGCAAGGAGTAACCCTCTCTTTTTTTGATAACCGATTCAACTGGTCGGTAAGGAGTATTCGAATGACGCTTATTCCCATGGTGGTGGAACAGACGGCACGGGGCGAACGGGCCTATGATATCTATTCCCGGCTGCTCAAGGACAGGATTATCTTTGTGGGGACCGCCATCGATGACTATATGTCGAACCTGATTATTGCCCAGCTTCTGTTTCTCGAAGCCGAGGATCCCGATAAGGACATCAACCTGTACATCAATTCTCCGGGCGGCATCGTCACTTCCGGACTGGCCATCTATGATACCATGCAGTATATCAAGCCTCAGGTTTCCACCATCTGCATCGGGCAGGCGGCCAGTATGGGGGCGGTCCTCCTGGCCGCCGGAACCAAGGGGAAGCGTTTTGCGCTCCCCAATACCCGGATCATGATTCACCAGCCCCTTGGCGGATTCCAGGGTGTGGCTTCGGACGTGGAGATCCATGCAAAGGAGATCCTGAAGATCAAGGAAACCCTGAATGAAATCCTGGCCAAGCACACGGAACAGCCGGTCAAGAGGATACAGAAGGATACGGACAGGGACTTTTTCATGTCCGGTACCGAGGCCAAGGAGTATGGGCTGATCGATGAAGTGATTGCCCATCGTGAAGGGGCTGCTCCCGGAGAAAAGAAAGAAAAAGAATAGGAAAGGAAAGTGAGATGAAAAAAAGTGATCCGTCAGGGACTTTGAAGTGTTCTTTCTGCGGCAAGAGCCAGGAAGACGTGAAAAAACTGATTGCAGGTCATACCGTGTACATCTGCGACGAGTGCATCAACCTCTGCAACGAGATTATTGCAGAGGAGATGCAGGTCAAGAGGATTGACAAGTTTGATAAGGTCCCTCAGCCTCGAGTCATCAAGAAGGTTCTCGACGATTATGTCATCGGCCAGACCTATGCCAAGAAGGTTCTCTCAGTGGCCGTGCACAACCATTACAAGCGTCTGGCCACCAATATCAATCTCGGAGACGTGGAGATTCAGAAAAGCAATATCCTTCTGGTCGGACCCACGGGATCCGGCAAGACCCTCCTGGCCCAGACCATGGCCCGTATCCTGGACGTCCCATTCGCCATCGTAGATGCCACGACCCTGACCGAGGCTGGATATGTAGGCGAGGATGTGGAAAACATCATACTGAAACTCCTGCAGAATGCGGATTACGACGTGGAGCGGGCGCAGCAGGGGATCATCTATATCGACGAGATCGACAAGATCGCCAGGAAGTCGGAAAACCCGTCCATTACCAGGGACGTCTCGGGTGAGGGCGTGCAGCAGGCCCTTCTGAAGATCATCGAGGGGACCGTGGCCAATGTCCCGCCGCAGGGAGGGAGGAAACATCCTCACCAGGAGTTCCTGCAGGTGGATACCACGAACATCCTGTTTATCTGCGGAGGCGCCTTCGTCGGGCTGGACAAGATCGTCGAAAACCGGATGGGTGAAAAGGCCATGGGATTCGGCGCCAAGATCCAGAGCAAACAAAATAAGCCGATCGGGGAGATCCTCTCCAGGGTTGAACCCGAGGATCTGTTGAAGTACGGGATGATTCCGGAGTTCGTCGGCCGGCTCCCGGTCCTCGCCGCCCTGGACGAACTGGACGAGGATGCCCTGGTCCGGATTCTGACCGAACCCAAGAACGCCCTGATCAAACAGTACCAGAAGTTTTTCGAGCTTGAGGGAGTAAAACTGAAATTCACCCAGGGGGCATTGGACGGTGTGGCGAAGACCGCCCAAAAGCGCAAGACCGGCGCACGTGGGCTCAAGGCGGTTCTGGAAAACGTGATGCTCGACGTGATGTATGAGCTTCCCTCCCAGGTGAACGTGAAGGAATGCATCATCTCCGAGGAAGTCGTCAAGGGTCTGGAGCAGCCGATCCTGATCTATGAACAGAAGGAAAGCGCATAGTTGTGGGTAAAAAGGGGTCGAGGGTCCAAGGGGTCAAGGAATCAAGTGAAATACTTAAATGCAAGTAAAATCTCCAGAGAAAAATACTGGAACCCTTGACCCCAAGATGCCGTAGTGTAGTGGCCGTAGCAGAGGGTCCCGGCCCTGGAAAAGTAGATTCAACGAGATGCCGGGATCTAACGACAAAAATAGACAAAAGTGGGACACGCGAAGCGTAACCCTATGACCCTCGGCTCTTTATGTTTTCAGTATTTCACTTGACCCCTGGAATCCTTGAACCCTTATGTTTTCACCCGCTCTTTATGAAAATCCTCTCTGCAGAGTTCGTTCTTTCCGCTGTCCATAGGAAAGACTATCCGGTAAAGCGCCTCCTTGAAATCGCCTTTGTCGGGCGCTCCAATGTGGGGAAATCCTCTCTGATCAATGCCCTTCTCAACCGGAAAAAACTCGTCAAGGTCAGCTCCACACCCGGCCGTACCCAGATGATCAATTTTTTTCTGATCAACCAGTCCTTTTTTTTTGTGGATCTTCCGGGGTATGGATTTGCAAAAGTGCCGAAGGATGTTCGGGAGCGCTTCGGCCCCATGGTGGAGCAATATCTCGAAGAGAACCGGCATCTCACCTGCGTGGTCCATATCCTGGATGCCAGGCGCCGGCCGGGAGAATTGGACAGAATCATGCGGGAGTATCTTCTCTCTCATGGAATCCGAATCTTGACCGCGGCCACGAAATCGGATAAGATCACCATGGGGCAAAGAAAGACGCAGGTCCTGAAGATCCGGGAATCCATGGGATTGTCCGGAGAAGATCCCCTGATCTTTTTCTCCGCCGTCACGTCCGAGGGGCGAAATGAAATCTGGAAGGCAATCAATCCGCTCATCTGATCTATTCTGGAAAAAAGAGTTAGAATGAAACCACAGAGCTCTGTGGTTCGGGTTTTGATATACCATTGAACAAGGGAGGAAGATCAGCATGAAAAGTTTCGTTACAATGTTCATGAGTGGATTGGCATCGGTTTTCTTTATGACCACGCATCTTCATGCGGCTGAACCCGGGAAGGGCGAGCCCCAAGCCGTTTTGGAGACGGATTTTGGAAAGATCCTCATTGCCTTTGATCCGGATGCAGCCCCGAAGACCGTGGAGAATTTCAAAAAACTTGTCAAGGAGGGTTTTTATAACAAGACTTATTTCCACCGGGTCATCCCCGGTTTCATGATCCAGGGAGGCGATCCCAACACCAAGGACGACGACCGGAGCAACGACGGCATGGGCGGGCCGGGTTATACCATCCAGGCCGAGTTCAGCAGCCGCAAGCACGTGAGCGGAACGGTTTCCATGGCAAGGTCCATGGATCCCGACAGCGCCGGGTCGCAGTTCTTCATCTGCGTGGCCGCGGCCCCCCATCTCGACCGCCAGTATACGGTCTTCGGCCATGTCGTCGAAGGGATGGACGTGGTCGGCAAGATCGTCAGCGCTCCCAGGGACCGCATGGACAATCCGTTGAAGTCCATCTATATACAGAAGGCCTACCTGAAGTAGAGACGGCTTTCTGATTTGCGCCGTCAGAGAAAGAAAAAAGGTCAAGGATGGCTTGGGGCCGGATGATCATGGATGTTGGTCTTCTTAAATGCATGGTCTTCCAGGTTCAGGTTCCAGAAGTTTCTGTTGGCTGTCGCGTTCCCGGAGAAAAAACCGTTTCCTGAAATAGCGCATGTATTGATGTCATACCAGGGCCAGACTCCACTGAGGGTCTTGGTCATTTGGCCGCAATGGTTCTGTCCTGTAAAATTCCCCTTGGCAAACCCAGCCGATTGATTGCCGCATTCCGGACCCATGTAGGTCGGCATTTGCCATAGACCTGAAATTT